>Ga0075420_100000966_pt1 | contig 23793 bp, 29 predicted proteins | sample SoiMetdeltSBSDD4_FD_75296 | JGI IMG/M metagenome (GOLD analysis project Ga0075420, IMG submission 75296) | Bulk soil microbial communities from a Populus tree surrounding site in Tennessee, USA - Soil MetaG P. deltoides SBSDD4 | ecosystem: Environmental > Terrestrial > Soil > Tree plantation...
CATCCGAGACCCATGACGGCAGTGTAGCGCGTGAGGTCCGCAGTGGCGATTGTCGGGCTGCCAAACCGCCACAGGGAGGCTTCGCGCCGGCGCGTGCAGCGTGCGCGATTGTGGCGAGCCGCGTGGGCGCCACTGCGGTAACGCTCACGGCTCCGCATTCGGGACGTACTTTGAAAGCTGCTTGAACGCCCATTGACTGCGCGGGATCTGCTCGCCGGTCCTTAGAACGTGGCCAGCGATTTCGTGCGGTAGCAGATGCACCAAGTACTTCATGTCGGTATCGAGCGTCTCTACGCTGGAGGCCATCCCGCGAAAATCCATCGCGCCCTTCCCGCCGTTGATCATATCGTCGGTCAGCACGTCGGCCATTGCGATATGGAAGGTGCCATCGGCGAAGCGAATCCACTTGGCCTGGCGGAACGGCTCCGGCTCTTCTTCACGGTGGCCACGGCTCCACTCTTGAACATCCGGCACGATTGCTAGGGCACTCGGCGCGAGGCCGTAATCGCTCAGGATCCTGTCGAGCAGTGGTCGGTGGTCATCGGGGCGGATTGCCAAAGGCGTGCTCCTACTTCGTGCGCGCCCTAGCCTTGCTCGGGCGCTTGGCTTCGTTCCAGAGCTTCAGGGCGACCGGCGCGAGCTTCGTTTGATCCGTCATCCACCCGCACGCGCCGCACTGAACACGGAACGGGAAACGCGCCCCTTTGTTTTCGATGAACTTGCCCGCCTGCTTGCCGCATGCCGGGCAGGGTTTGAGGTTCTCGCTATCCGTCATCGCTTCGGTGGCGAGCGCTGTCGCTGGTGTGGCCGCCGCCAAGTTGCCGAACCTCGAGCGAGTGCTCGACCTTCACCGCGTCATCTCCGAAGCGCTCGCGGGCCTGCCTAGTTGGCGGGCGGCTTCATCCCCTCGGCCCCATCGAGTATTACGTCCACGGCCTTGAGGTACAGGCTATCAGGGACTGGATCGATACCGTCGATATAAGCCTGCAGAACGCGCTCGCTGACGCCTAAGAGCGCAGCAAAAACCGCAACACTCCCTAACTTCTCTGCGGCCTTGGCCAAGACCAGAGCCGCATCCCTTGATGCCGTCACGGCACCCCCTTAGGGATACCAGTTTACTCCCCCGAACGCCCGTTTCTAGCCGTGGTAACTGTCAAACATGACCATTAGCAGGAGCAGCACGGTCATCACAGCCGGTATCAGGGCCGCTTCTCCCAAGCTTTTCCAGTAATCGTTCTCTCGCATCTGGGCAAAATCATAGCTGCCAGTTAGCCCGTCGCTCCGTCAAGGTGTGTCAGGGGTATGGGGAATGAGTACCGCGCGCCAAAGTAGGCACACTCGATGGAATGTTGGGGCGCGGTGAACAGCAAGCCATCGGCTGGCCCCGCGATCAGTCGGATAGCAGCTTTCGGCTCGAGGCACAGCATCGCCACGCGACCCTAGCAGGCCGTGCGCCAGCGCCGTTCCTGGCCTTCGGGTCCGTCCCGGTAGCAAGGTACGAGCGCCAGCCAAGTGACGGTGAGGTGATTTGCTACCGCTTCAGCGACTCGATCGAAGAAACGCCCTAGATCGCTATCGCTACCCTGGGGAGGCTGGTGTCCAAGAGAAAGGACGCGAGGTCCATCAACTTGCTGTCCGGCATGTCGATACCACCGCACGCCCACGCTTCGACCACCCAAGAAGGAACGTTGAGCTGCTCCGCAAGCTCGACATGTCCCACTAGCTCGACGGCACGCTGCACGATGTCTTGCTTCTTCGTGGTCATGGAGGGCAGCTTACCCGTGGCATCACCACCTCTCCATCGACCAATCGATGGATGGGCCCTCCGGATGCGCAAAATCGTGTCAGAAAGCGCTAGCGCGGAAAGCGCTGAAAGCTGTTGGTGTGCTGATCGCCTCCGCGGCGTACCTCGAGCGAGCCTTCGATCCGCTCGGCGTCTTTCAGCTGCTTGCCGTTCTCCTCGCTGAGCCGGCACGGGAAGATGCGCCGCTTACCGAATTCGTCGGTGTATCGCCATTGCCAGAGGCGAATTTCCGCCTTCATGGTAGGAGCCTAAAGAAGACGTGAATTGCAGCTCCGGTGAAAAGTAAGCCCATCAGGAGTGCGAAGATAAGAGTAGCGTTAGCGTGAGTGAAGCCCTGATCTTCCGATTGCTCGATGATGCGTTGATCGGTCGGCAGCCGATCAGAAGCTTCCATCGCTTGGATTGCCCGTTTCGAGGCATGGATCGCGTCTCCGTTGCGATCATCCACGAACCAGAAGAGCACCGTAGCGATGATGGCAATTATCGGGACGTAAAAGGCAAAGATCTTGAAGTCTGGGGCGTTCCAGAGCCAGGCGAATACAACCGCCAGTCCGACGTATACGGCCAACCAAGTGGTTAAGAGCTGTAGGCGGAGGCTTGACGCAAATCGCCACGTGTCGAACGCTTGCTTGTATCGCTCCGATGCCGGCACCCCTAAATACTCCGTGGCGGCGGGCGGAGGCTTGCGGACTCTAGGTTTGCGCCCCAGCAGGTAGCCTGCGCCAATGCCAATAGCGAAGACGGCGGCTAGGATGACTAATACACGTATAGCGAATGCCGGTTCTGCCGGAGCAAAAACGATCATTTAGGCGGACATCCTTCGTCCGGAGGATAGTGGCATCTAGTCGGGATCGCACGACGTTGGGCGAGCGTGCGCAATCCCGGGTATCATGACGGTCCATGGTTCGCCGCCATGGACCTACCCAGCCGGCCCGTACACTAGCCGTACACTACGGCTCGGCACTTCCCTCTAAAGGTATTACCCGCGCTAGGTAGATGACCAAGTATGTCTTCGTAACAGGCGGTGTAGTTTCCTCGTTGGGGAAGGGCATCGCTGCCGCCTCCCTCGCTGCGATCCTCGAATCGCGCGGCATCCGCGTCACCAACATCAAGCTCGACCCGTACATCAACGTCGATCCCGGGACGATGTCGCCGTTCCAGCACGGCGAGGTGTTCGTGACCGAGGACGGAGCGGAAACCGACCTGGATCTCGGCCACTACGAGCGCTTCCAGAGCTCGAAGATGCGCAAGTGGAACAACTTCACCACCGGCCAGATCTACGAGTCGGTGATCAAGAAGGAGCGCCACGGCGACTACCTCGGCGGCACGGTGCAGGTAATCCCGCACATCACCGACGAGATCAAGAGCTTCATCAAGCGCGGCGCGGGCGACGCCGACGTGGCGATCGTGGAAGTCGGCGGCACGGTGGGCGACATCGAATCGCTGCCGTTCCTGGAGGCGATCCGGCAGATGGGGCTGGACCTCGGCCGCAACAACGTCTGCTACATCCACCTCACGCTCGTGCCCTACATCCAATCGGCGGGCGAAATCAAGACCAAGCCGACGCAGCACTCGGTCAAGGAGCTGCGCGAGATCGGCATCCAGGCCGACGCAGTCCTTTGCCGCACGATCCAGCCGCTGCCGGAGGACGAGCGGCGCAAGATCGCGCTCTTCACCAACGTGCAGAAGGAGGCGGTGATCTCCGCTTGGGACGTGGACCACATCTACAAGATCCCGATGATGCTGCACGAGCAGATGCTGGACGAGATCGTCTGCCATAAGCTCCAGATCCTGGCGCGCGCGGCGGATCTCTCGCCATGGAAGAAGCTGGTCCACGTGCTCGAGCATCCCGAGCACGAGGTCGACATCGCCTTCGTCGGCAAGTACGTCGAGTTGCAGGATTCGTACAAGTCGCTGAACGAAGCCCTGCGCCACGCCGGCATCCATACCAATTCCAAGGTCAACATCCACTACGTCGACTCGGAGGAGCTGGAGAAGGGCGCGGTCCAGCTGGAGAAGATGGACGCGATCCTGGTGCCGGGCGGCTTCGGCAAGCGCGGCACCGAAGGCAAGATGAAGGCGATCCGCTTCGCGCGCGAGAACGGCGTGCCTTACCTCGGCATCTGCCTCGGCATGCAGCTCGCCACCATCGAGTTCGCGCGCAACGTCTGCGGCCTGAACGGCGCGAACAGCACCGAGTTCGATGCCGATACGCCGCATCCAGTGGTCGCGCTGATCACCGAGTGGCTGGACCGCACCGGGCGCATCGAGAAGCGCACCGACAAGTCCGACCTCGGCGGCACGATGCGCTTGGGCAGCCAGAAGTGTCCGGTGGAGCCCAACACGCTTGCTTTTTCCATTTATGGAAGTGAAGTGAACGAGCGTCATCGGCACCGCTACGAGGTGAACAACGTCTACGTGCCGCAGCTCGAGGCGAAGGGCTACAAGGTCTCGGCGCGCACGCCGAGCGAGCACCTGCCCGAGATGATGGAGCTGCCGGGGCACCCGTTCTTCATCGGCGTGCAGTTCCACCCCGAGTTCACCTCGACCCCGCGCCACGGGCATCCGCTGTTCAAGGCGTTCGTCACCGCCGCGCTGCGGCATAAAGCCGGCGGCAAGCTGCGGGTCGTCGCGGCGTGAATCTTTGCGGCTTCGAGGTCGGCCTCGAGCGGCCGCTGTTTCTCATTGCCGGTCCGGACACGCTGGAAAGCGAGCAGCTGTGCCTCGACGTCGCGGGCAAGCTCAAGGAGCACACCGCGAAGCTCGGCATGCCCTACATCTTCAAGGGCTCCTTCGACAAGGCGAACCGCACTTCCGGGAAAAGCTACCGCGGCCCCGGGATGGAGGAGGGCCTGAAAATCCTCTCCGAGGTGAAAAAGCGGATCGGGGTGCCGGTCCTCACCGACGTGCACGAGGACACGCCGATGAAGGAAGTCGCCGCGGTGGTGGACGTCATCCAGACCCCGGCCTTCCTGTGCCGCCAGACCAACTTCATCCGCGCCGCGGCAAGCCAGAAGAAGCCGGTGAACATCAAGAAAGGCCAGTTCCTCTCGCCTTGGGAAATGAAGAACGTGGTCGAGAAGGCGAAGAGCACGGGCAACGGCCAGATCCTGGTCTGCGAGCGCGGCTTCAGCTTTGGCTACAACAACCTGGTGGTCGACATGCGCGGGCTCGCGGCGATGCGCGACACCGGCTGCCCGGTGGTGTTCGACGGCACGCACTCGGTGCAGCTGCCCGGCGGGCAGGGCGAGGCCTCGGGCGGGCAGCGCGAGTTCATTCCGGTGCTTGCGCGCGCCGCGGTGGGCGCGGGCGTCGCCGGCGTTTTCATGGAAACCCATCCGCGGCCCGACGAAGCGCTGTGCGACGGGCCCAACTCGTGGCCGCTCGACCTGATGCCCGAGCTGCTGGATACGCTGTTCGAGCTCGATCGCCTCGTGAAAAGAAAGGGATTCGTGGAACAGAAAGCCAGAACCAAATGAGCTCGATCGTCGACGTGGTCGCAAGGGAGATCCTGGATTCGCGCGGCAATCCGACGGTCGAGGCCGACGTGCTGCTCGAGTCCGGCGTCATGGGACGCGCCGCGGTGCCCTCGGGCGCGTCCACCGGCAGCCGCGAAGCGGTCGAGCTGCGCGACGGCGACAAGGGGCGCTACGGCGGCAAGGGGGTGCTGAAAGCGGTCGAGTTCGTGAACACCGAGATCTCCGAGGCGATCGTCGGCCTCGACGCGACCGAGCAGGCGTTCATCGACAAGACGCTGATCGAGCTCGACGGCACCGAGAACAAGGCGCGCCTCGGCGCGAACGCGCTGCTCGCGGTGTCGATGGCGGCGGCGAAGGGCGCGGCAGAGGAATCGGGCCTGCCGCTCTATCGCTACCTCGGCGGCTCGGGCGCGATGAGGATGCCGGTGCCGATGATGAACGTGGTCAACGGCGGCGCGCACGCCAACAACAACCTCGACTTCCAGGAATTCATGGTGGTCCCGGTCGGCGCGCAGTCGTTTCGCGAGGCATTGCGCTGCGGCGCCGAGATTTTCGCCGCCCTGCGGAAGATCATCGACTCGAAGGGAATGTCGACGGCGGTCGGCGACGAAGGCGGCTTCGCGCCCAACCTGCCCAACCATGCCGCGGCGATCGAGCTGATCCTCGACGCGGTGGGCCGCGCCGGCTATGCACCCGGGCAGGATGTGGTGCTCGCGCTCGATTGCGCTGCCTCGGAGTTCCACCGCGAGGGCCGTTACCTTCTCGACTCGGAAAACAAGCAGCTGAGCGCGGTGGAATTCGCCGGCTATTTGTCGGAGCTCGCCGCGCGCTATCCCATCGTCTCGATCGAGGACGGGATGGCGGAGGGCGACTGGGAGGGCTGGAAGCGCCTCACCGAGAAGCTCGGCGCCAAGCTGCAGCTCGTGGGCGACGACCTCTTCGTCACCAACGCCGGCATCCTGCGCGAGGGCATCCGCCAGGGCGTGGCGAACGCGATTCTCATCAAGGTGAACCAGATCGGCACGCTCACCGAGACCTTCGCCGCGATCGAGCTCGCCAAGCGCGCCGGCTACGGCACGGTGATCTCGCACCGCTCGGGCGAGACCGAGGACACCACCATCGCCGACATCGCAGTCGGCGCGAACGCGCTGCAGATCAAGACCGGGTCGCTGTCGCGCTCCGACCGCGTCGCCAAGTACAACCAGCTGCTGCGCATCGAGGAGGACGTCGGCGACTCGGTGAGCTATCCCGGGCGGGAGGCCTTCGGCCGGCTCAGATGAAAATCCTCGGCGCCGTGCTAGCCGTCCTCATCGTGCTGATCCAGTACCCGCTCTGGCTCGGCAAGGGTGGCTGGCTGCGCGCCTGGGAGATGGACCGCCAGGTCGAAATCCAGAAAGGCAAGAACCGCCAGCTCGAGACGCGCAACGCCGGACTCGCGGCCGAGGTGCGCGACCTGAAGCAGGGCACCGAAGCGATCGAGGAGCGCGCGCGCCAGGAGCTCGGCATGCTGCGGCCCGACGAAGTTTTCTACCAGTTCGTCCCCGAGAAGAAGCCGGAGCCGGGCCCCGGCTCGCGCAAGACGGACTAGCCGCGCCGCCTAGAGCGCGGGCGGCGCCGTGTCGACTACGCGGTCGGCGCGGAACAGCACGGTTTGCGGCAGCGTAAGGCCCATGGCTGCCGCCGTGCGGCGGTTGATCGCAAGCTCCATCACGCTGGGCAGCTCGATCGGTAGGTCGGCCGGCCGCGCGCCCTTGATGATCTGATCGACAAAGTAAGCGAGCCGGCGCCACACGGCATGCCGTTCGGGTCCGTACGAGACCAGGTGGCCGCTCTCAGCGAACGCGACCCAGCCCGCGGCGCTGGGGATCCGGTGCTTGAGAAAAAAACTGGCGAGGTTTTGGCGCTGCCCGACCATAAGCGCGTCGGAAAAAAGCAGGACTGCGTCTGGATGGCTCGCGACCACGGCGGGCAGCGCGGCCGCGAGCTCGGCCGGGGTGCGTGCCTCGTGGTAGCTCACGTCCAGGCCGAGCCGCTCGGCTGCGGTGCGCGAGGCTGCGAGTTCGAGTTTCTGACCGGCGTGCTCCGGGCTCGCGAGGAAAGCCACCTTGTGCATCTTCGGGTTTATTTGCTTCAGTACTTCGAGGCGCTTCACGATCAGGTCCAGCGCGAGCAGCGTGATTCCGGTCGCGTTGCGCCCTGGGCGCGCATAGCTGTCCGCAAAGCCGGCATCGACCGGGTCGCCGCTGATCAGGAATACGACCGGCAGCGGTGGCTTCACGCGGCACGCCGGCCCGATCCCGCCGCCGTTGGCCACGATGACGGCGGGCTTCAGCCCGGCGAGCTCGGTGGCCATGCTTTGCGCGCGCTCGGGTGAATACTCTGAGTGGCGCGCGTGCACCGTGAGATTGTGCCCCTCGCGGTAGCCGAGTTGGCGCATGCCGTCGGTGAATGTCGCGAAGAACCCCGCGACATCCGACCTCGTTCCGCCGGAGAGAAAAGCGATGCGGTGGGTTCGAGCGGATTGCCCGCGCGCCGGCAGCGCGGGCGCGGCTACCACGAGTCCTAGAGCAAGTATCGAACGCCGTTTCATGCGCCTCCCTTGCCCGCATCCTACTGCAGGCAGGGGCCGCGCCGGCTATTTCTGGCAGGAAGCGAGATCGCGAAGGGGGATTTCGCGCGCCGGGCCGCGCGGCGGCTTCTCGCGCAGCACGACATTGTAGATGTCGTCCTTGTAGGTCACGTCGATCTCGTAGCTGTGGCCCGCGCGCGTGCGGAGCAGCGTGTCCTTTGTCATGCGATGCGAGCCGCGCAAGAAGCTCGAGCTCGCGAAATCGAACTTCAGGTAGCTCCAGGCGTCGGCGGGGAGTCCGACACTGACGGAGGGCTGGTTCAGCTTGACCGTGCCGACGTAGGGCGCGCGGCACTGTGCATCGACGCCGTGGATGTCGAGCTCCGCACGGACGCCAGAGGTCTTGGTCTGGACGGTCAGGTTTTTCGGCGCAACATCGGCCGGATATGGCCGCAGATTGCCGCTGCAGCCGGTGACGAGAAGTAGTGCGCCAGCGAGCGCGAGCCTCATCCGATCTTGGTCATGTCTGGGCAGCCCATGTTTTCACCGGTCGTCCACCCGCGCACTGCACGGTAGAGCACGTCATAGCCCTTCGACGGGCCGTAGAGCTGGATGCGCGTGCGATTAGCCGAAACCGGGGTCGCGTCGGCCACGAAGATGTACACGCCGCCCTCCGGTGGCTTCTGCGGATAGACCACGCCGGTCTTGTGCAGCTGCTGGACGTGCAGCTCGGCGCGCTGCGCGGTGGCAACGACCGTCGGCGTGTACGCGGTGAGGATGTTCTGATAGCTGGTGCTGGTTTGCGACACGGTGCGCACCTGGACGCCAAGGCATTCCTGCGCCCGTTGCTTGAAGGTCGCGCCGACCGTTTGCGTCGAGCGGTTGACCTCGTAAGAATCGGTCTTGGTCAAGACGGCTCCGCCGCTCACCGCTTTGCGGAAGTCTTCCGGGTTCTGCGGCATTGCCACGCACGCGGCCAGCAGCACAGCCAAGACGACGGCTTGGATTTTCTGCATAGTGCAGCCCCCCTTTGAGTTCTTATCTTACGCAAGGTTTACCGCGTAAGCGGCTGAACTATTTCACTTGTCATCCATTGGCTGCCACCATGAGTGCGCGTGCTGCGGCGCAACAGAGAACCGGAAGTAATTGCCGCCACCATTCGGTGGCTGATCCCAGCGCCGGTCGATCGGCTTTCCCGCCAGATAGCAATAGAGCAGCGTCCCCACCGCCCCGTGGGAGACGATGGCGATGGAGCCGCCCGACTCGTCGCTTCGTGCGATGCGCTCGACGGCGGCGACGATGCGGGACTGGGCGTCGACCGCGCGCTCCCAGCCGCGGACGGATTGTTCCGGCGAGCCGAAGAACGCGTCGGCGACGCGCTCGAACTCGTCGGGCGGCAGGAAGCCGGTCGCCGAGCGATCGTTTTCACCGAGGTCTTCGACCTGCTTGAAATCGAGCGCGAGATGCTCGGCAAGGATCGCGGCGCCGTCGATCGCTTTTTGCTCGGTGCTGCAATAGATCGCGGTGAGCTCCCGCACCCATGGCTGACGCAGGCCCGTGCGCATGCGCTGCCGGCCGAGCTCGGAGAGCGGCCAGCGCGGCACCGGCACGTCGCGGCTGACGACGACGTTCGGGTGCGTGACGAAGTAGAGGTTCATTCCCCTTCGTCGGGGAACTCGCCCGCGATCGCTTCCAGCAGATCGGTGCGCGTGACGATGCCGTGGAATCGGCCTTGCTCGTCGATCACGACCGCGAGCTCGGTAGTGGTCCGCTTGAACCGGTTGAGCGTGGCGAGCACAGAGGATTGCGGCAATACCGATCGTGCGGGGCGCAGGACGCTCTCGACGTCGATCGGCTTGCCTTCAACGCAGAGCGCGAGCACGTCCTCCTTGCGCACGATCCCGACCACCTCCTCCGGCGAGCCGCTCAGCACCGGCATTTCGCGATGCGGGCTGGCGCGCAGCTTCGCGATGACATCCTTCTCGCTCAGGTCGAGGCAATCGACGGCGCTGCGCGGGGTCATGATCGTTTCCACCGTGCGCTCGCCGAGGGTGAGCACCCCGCCCACCATCCGCCGCTCGTCCGGGCCGAACACTTTGCCTTCCGGCACCGAGTAGGCGGGCAGGGGCACGCCGCCCAGGAACCTGAGGACTGCGTCGGTGACCTGCTGGCGCGAAGTCATTCCGGACGCCGCCGCCGTGCGCCGGCCGCGCGCCGCGAGCTGGTTGAGGATCTCGATCAGCACGGAGAAGCCGATCGCCGCGTACACATAGCCCTTGGGGATGTGGAAGCCGAACCCGTCCACCACCAGCACCAGGCCGATCATCAGCAGGAAGCCCAGGCACAGGATGATCAGCGACGGCCGCGCGGTAATGAAGCGGGTAAGCGGCTTCGACGCGAAGAGCATGGCCGCTACTGCGATGATGACCGCGGCCATCATGACGTAGAGCTCGTCCACCATGCCGACCGCGGTGATCACCGAATCGAGCGAGAACACGATGTCGAGCATCACGATCTGCGCGATGACCGGCCAGAAGGCCGCGTGCGCCGCGGTCTTGCCGGGCTTGTGCCCGCCCTCGAGCCGCTCGTGGATCTCGGTCGTAGCCTTGATGAGGAGAAATACCCCGCCGACGATGAGGATCAGGTCGCGCCACGAGAAGTCCAACTTCCAGAAGCCGAATACGGTGGCGGTAAGCGACATGACCCAGCTGATGCTCGCCAGCAGCCCGAGGCGCATGAACAGCGCGAGCGAAAGCCCGATCACGCGCGCGCGGTCGCGCTGGTTGGGCGGCAGCTTGTCGGCCAGGATGGCAATGAAGATCAGATTGTCGACACCGAGTACGATCTCGAGCACGACGAGCGTCAGCAGGCCGACCCAGACGGTCGGATCGGAAATCCATACCATGATTTACCCCCGCGGGCTCAATCCGCGACGTCGGGCTCGAAGAACAGCCACTGGATCTCTGGAAACTGCGCGCGCAGCGCCGCCTCGGCGCGGTTGATCGCCGCCACCAGCGCGGCCGCGCTCGATGCCTTCATCCTGACTTTCACGGCCACCATAAGAGAGCTGCCGAGCTGCATGGTGATCATGCGATAGACGTGCTCCACGCCGGCCTGTTGCTCGAGAAACTCCCGCAGGCGCTGCTGGGTTTCGGGCTCGGCGCTTTGCCCTATGAGCAGGCCCTTGATCTGGATGCCGATGCCCGCGGCGACTCCGATCAGCACTACGCCGATCCACATCGAGCCCAGCCCGTCCCACATCGGGTTGCCTGTGAGGATCGTCATCAGCACGGCGATCAGCGCGAGCGCCAGGCCGAGCAGGGCGGCGAAATCCTCGCCGAGGATGACGACCAGCTCGCTTTGCCGGCTGGTGCGAAACCATTCCCAATAGCTTTTGCGCCCGCGCACCTTGTCGACCTCCTGCAGGCAGGCGCGCATCGACACGGCCTCGGCTGCGAGGCCGAACACCAGGATGCCGACCGCGACCCACGGGTAGCTCAGGTCCTCGGGGTGCCCGAGCTTGTGCCAGCCTTCGTAGAGCGAAAAGAGTCCCCCCAGGGAGAAGAGCACCAGGGCGACGATGAACGACCAGAAATACACCGCCTTGCCCCAGCCGAGCGGATATTCGGGGCTCGGCGGGCGCTTCGCCTGCTTGATCCCCCAGAGCAGCAGCACCTGGTTGCCCGCGTCGGCGTAGGAGTGGATCGCCTCGGCGAGCATCGAGCTCGAGCCCGTGGTGACCGCCGCCCCGGTCTTCGCCACCGCGATGGCGAGGTTCGCACCGAGCGCGTAGAAGATGGTACGGACCGAGTCGGCTTTCATTAGGGGCTATACGTCCGGGTCTATACTATTTGAATGAGACTGAGCCCGGAACAGATTGAGCGATTCGACCGGGAAGGGTACCTGTTCTTCCCGTCGCTTTTTTCCCCGCAGGAAATCAAAGTCCTGACCGACGAGGTGCCGGCCTTGTATGCGCAACGCCGGCCGGAAAACGTCCGCGAAAAGACCGGCGACGTGGTGCGCACCAACTTCGCCGCTCACATGTACAGCTACCCCTTCGCCAAGCTGGCGCGCCATCCGCGCATGGTCCAGCCGATCAAGCAGCTCTTCGGCGAAGACGTGTACATGCACCAGTTCAAGATCAACGGCAAGGCGGCGTTCGACGGCGACGTCTGGCAATGGCACCAGGACTACGGCACCTGGAGCGCCGACGACCAGATGCCCGAGGCGCGCGCGATGAACGTGGCGATCTTCCTCGACGAGGTGAACGAGTTCAACGGCCCGCTCATGTTCATCCCCGGCAGCCACAAGCTCGGCGTGCTCGACGCGGCCCACGACACCTCGACGACCAGCTATCCCTTGTGGGTGATCTCCCATGAAACCATCGGCAAGCTGGTTGACCGCGGCGGCATCGTCGCGCCGAAAGGGCCGCCGGGCTCGATGATCCTGTTCCACGGCTGCCTGGTGCACGCCTCGACCTCGAACCTTTCGCCGTGGAACCGGGTGAGCGTCTACCTCTCGCTCTGCGCCGTGTCGAACCACATCCGCCGCTTCAAGCGCCCGGGCTACATCGCGCATCGCGACTTCACGCCGATCCAGTGCCTGCCGGACGACTGCCTGCTCGAGCGCTACGACGTGCCGCTGCCGTGGAAGAACGGCACCCCCAACGATGAGCTGAAGGCCGCGTGAACCTGTTTTCGAAGTTGAAGGAGAGGCAGACCCCGCTCCGCGTGGGCCTGATCGGCGCCGGCAAGTTCGCGGCAATGTATGTCGCGCAGGTGCCCAAGACGCCGGGCGTGCACTTGGTCGGTATCGCCGATATCGCGCCGGATTACGCCAAAGGGAACCTTGAGCGGATAGGCTGGAAGCCCGAGCAGTACGGTGCGGGCTCGCTCGATGCCGCGCTCGAAGAAAAAAGAACCCATCTGGGCGACAACTGGGAAGCGCTGGTCGCGCATCCGGCGATCGACATCGTGATCGAAGCCACCGGCAATCCGCCCGCCGCGGTGGAGCATGCCTTGGCTGCGTTCAGGAACAAGAAGCATGTCGTGATGGTGACGGTCGAGGCGGACGCGTTCTGCGGGCCGCTGCTCGCGAAGAAAGCCGCCGAGGCGGGCGTCGTGTACAGCCTTGCCTACGGCGACCAGCCGGCGCTGATCTGCGAGCTCGTCGATTGGGCGCGCGCCGCCGGCTTTCCGGTCGTGGCGGCGGGCAGGGGACACAAGTGGCTGCCGCATTTCGCGCAGTCGACGCCGGAAACGGTCTGGGGGCACTACGGGCTCACGCCCGAAGAGGCCAAGGTCGGCGGCCTGAATCCGAAAATGTTCAATTCCTTCCTCGACGGCTCGAAGCCGGCGATCGAGACCACGGCGGTGTGCAACGCGACTGGCTTGACGCCCGCGCCCGAGGGCTTGCAGTACCCGCCCGGCTCGATCGACGAGATCCCGGGGCTGATGCGGCCGCGGAGCGAAGGCGGGGTGCTGCATCACAAGGGGCAGGTGGAAGTAATTTCTTCAGTAAGGAGTGATGCAACCCCAATCGCGTACGACATCCGCTTCGGCGTGTTCGTAGTGTTCGAGGGCGAGACCGATTACATCCGCCGCTGCTTCCACGAATACGGCGTGAAGACCGATCCTTCCGGGCGCTACGCGTGCATGTACAAGCGCTGGCACCTGATCGGGCTCGAGGTCGGCATCTCGGTCGCATCGGTAGGTTTGCGCGGCGAAGCAACGGGATGCGCGACCGGATGGCGGGCAGATGCCGTTGCTGTGGCGAAGAAGCCTTTGAAAGCGGGAGAGCTGCTAGACGGCGAGGGCGGCTATACGGTCGTCGGCAGGCTGATGCCCGCGGCCGATTCGCTGGCCCAGGGTTGCTTGCCGCTCGGGCTCGCGCACGGCTGGAAGCTGATCAAGGACCTTCCGGCCGGCAAACCCGTGAAATGGTCCGACGTCGCGTTCGACGCGAGCCAAACCGCGGTGCGCGTGCGCCGCGAGATGGAGCAGGCTATGGGCGCACGCGCAGTTTCTGCAGCGCCCAGGGCGCTAGAAGGAACAGCGCGGTAAGCCCGAAGAGGGTCATGGCGATCGGGCGGCCGAGGAAGCCGCCCCAGGAAAGATCGAAGATGAGGAGCGACTGCTTGAGCGTCTCCTCGACCATCCTGCCGAGCACCAGTCCGATCACGAGCGGCGCGGGCGAGAAGCCGTAGCGCCGCATGAAGAAGCCGATGAAGCCGAAGGCGATCGCCACCCACACCTCGGCCATGGCCTGGTTGGGCGCGTAGGCGCCGATCACCGACAGCACGAACACCGCCGGCCACAAGAACTGCGGCGGGATCAGGCTGATGCGCGCGAACACTTTGGCGAATCCCAGCCCGAGCACGAGGTAGAGCAGGTTCGCGAGCAGCATGGACGAGAACACCGCATAGAGCAGGATCGGCTGCTCGGTGAAGAGATGCGGGCCGGGTCGCACGCCCTGCACGATGAGGCCGGCGAGGATGATCGCGGTCGTGGTGCTGCCCGGAATGCCGAGCGCGAGCGTCGGTACCATCGCGCCGCCGACCGCCGCGTTGTTGGCCGCCTCCGGCCCTGCGACGCCTTCGATCGCGCCCTTGCCGAACTGCGCCTTGTTCTTCGACCAGCGCTTGGTCTCGACGTACGCGATCATGGCAGCGGTCGTGGCACCGAGCGCGGGCAGGATGCCGATGAAGGTGCCGAGCACGCTCGAAATCGAGATCGCCTTCGAGCACTCCTTGATGTCCTGCCAGCTCGGCAGCCGCACGGCGCCGAGCTTCGCCACCCAGGGCTTGTTCTTGAGCTGGCTCGCCTGCTCGAGCAGCTCGGTGAGCGCGAAGAGCCCGATCAGCACCGGGATGAACTCGATGCCGTCGGTAAACGAGTGGATGCCGAATGTGTAGCGCTCGACCCCGGTGGTGAGATCCTGGCCGACGGTGGCGATGAGCACGCCGAACGCGCCGGCGATGAGGTTCTTCAGCATGCTGTCGCCGCCGGTCATCGCCACCATGGAGAGGCCGAACACCGCCAGCGCGAAGTACTCCGGCGGGCCGAAGGAGTAGGCCACGCGCGCGAGGAGCGGCGCGGCGATGATCAGCACCACCACGCTGAAAATGCCGCCGATCGCGCTCGCCACCGCCGACATGCCGAGCGCGCGCCCGGCCTCGCCGCGCTGTGCCATGGGATAGCCGTCGAACGCGGTCGCCGAGGCCGACGGGTCGCCGGGCGAGTTCACCAGGATGGCGGTGATCGAGCCGCCGAAGTTCGCCGCGCAGTAGATCGCCCCCAAAAACGCGATCGCCGGCACCGGCCCCATGGTGATGGTGAAGGGCAGCAGCAGCGCCGTGGTGGTCGAGCCGCTGATTCCCGGCAGCGCGCCGACGATGATGCCGATCAGCGTGCCGAGGAACACGACCAGCAGGATCTTGGGATCCACCAGCAGCGCCATGCCGGCGAGGAAGGCGTCCATCTAGGCGAGGACCCCTTTCGGTAGCTGCACGCCGAAGCCCTTGACGAAGATTGCCCAGATGATCGCCGTCAGCAGGGCGGCGTTGAGCAGCAGCAGCCAATGACGCCGCTCGCCCCACAGGTAACCAAGGGCCAGCAGGAAGAGAAACATCGAAGGCAGCATGCCGGCGACGGGAACGACCGCCATGAAAGCGACGAGCGCGGCGCCGGAGTACCAGACCATCGCCGGGATGCGCGGCAACGCTTCCCCGGTCGGTGAAACCACGGTGAGCAGCGCGGCGAGCGCCAGGATGGTGCCGAGGACCAGGCGCGGGAACGCCTCCGCGCCAAAGCCGCGCGTGATGCCTTCGGGCATCTGCTCGAACCAGTACGTCGCGGCGAACAGCGCCACCGCGATGGCGGCCACGACGGCGGCCGCCATGCGGTTGGAGTTCACTTCAGCAAACCGAGCGCTTCAAGCGTCTGCTTGCCCTCGACCATGAACGCGTCGAGCTGCGCCTTCCACGGGCCGGAACCGGCCACGCTGTCGAGCGCCTGGCCCGAGCTCTCGAGGTAGGTCTGGAACATCTGGCCTTGCATCGCCTTGACCAGGCCGTCCTCGAGCGCCTTGACGCGATCCGGGGGAGTGCCGCGCGACGTGACGAAGCCGCGCACCGTGGACTGGCTTCCGGCATTCACGCCGATCTCCTTGCCGGTGGGCACATTGGGTAGCGCCTTGAGCCGGTTCTCGGCGAAGATCGCCAGCGGTCTGATATCCCCCGACTTGATCTGCGACTCGGCCTCCGCGTAGTTCACCAGCGCGCAGTCGATGTTGCCGCCAACGAGGTTGATGACGATGTCGCCGCCGCCGCGGAACGGGACGATCACCGGCGGCTGGTGCTTGGCGGCCCGCGACACGGCGACCGAGCCGATGTGGTCGACGCTGCCGACGTGCGTGGTACCGAACTTGAGCGCCTTGCCTTTGCCCGCCTGCACGAAGTCCTGCGCGGTCTTGAACGGGCTGTTCTTGCCGACCATCAGCACCTGCGGGTCCTCGGTGGCGCGGGCAAGTGGCACGAGGTCTTCGTACTTGTACTTCCCCTTGCTGCGCAGGATGGTGAGCAGGTGAGTTTGCGTGATCAGCGCGATGCAGTGCCCGTCCTTGCGCTCGACCAGGTAGTCCATCGCCGCCGCGCCGCTGCCGCCGGTGCGGTTCACCACCACGAACTCGGTCTTGAACACACCGGGGCCGTGGACCATCATCATGCGCGCGGTGATGTCAGTGCCGCCGCCGACGCCGGAATGCGTCACCACCTCGATCGGCTTGGACGGAAACTTGTCCTGAGCATCGACCTTCAGCGCGGCCAGCGCGGCCGCGCCGCTTGCAAAACCGATCAGGCGCCTGCGATTTGAATTGATCATGGTTAAGTTTTCCTCCTCGCCGTCGAGTGTAGACTCAAATCGATGCAAGCCTCCACCGCCCTTTCGCATATCAAAGTCATCGACCTGACGCGCGTACGCGCGGGGCCGACCGCGGTGCGCCAGTTGGCGGACTGGGGCGCAAGCGTGATCAAGATCGAGATGCCCGCGGGCCTGGACGAAGGCGAGGGCCCGGGCGGGCCGCGCGACGGCAGCGACTTCCAGAACGTGCACCGCAACAAGCGCGGCATGACGCTGAACCTCAAGTCGCCGGATGGCGTGGCGATTCTGAAGAAGCTCGTGCAAAAGGCCGACGTGCTGGTCGAGAACTACCGGCCGGACGTGAAGGATCGTCTCGGCATCGGCTATGAAGCGATGTCGGCGGTCAACTCGCGCCTGGTTTACGGCAGCATCTCGGGCTACGGAGAGGAAGGCCCGTACCGCATGCGACCAGGCTTCGACCAGATCGCGCAAGGCATGGGCGGCCTGATGTCCATCACCGGTCTGCCCGGGCAGGGACCGGTGCGCGTCGGCATTCCGATCGCGGACCTGTGCGCCGGCATCTTCTGCGCCTACGGCATCGCGGTGGCGCTGATCGAGCGCGAGAAGTCCGGCAAGGGACAATGGGTCAAGTCTTCGCTGCTGCAGGCGCAGCTCTTCATGCTCGACTTCCAGGCGTCCCGCTGGCTGATGCGCGGCGAGGTCGCCAAGCAGGCAGGTAACAACCACCCGACCTCGATCCCGACGGGCGTCTACAAGACGCGCGACGGCTACCTGAACCTCGCGGTGAGCGGCACCAAGATCTGGACCCGGATGTGCGAGGCGATCGAAGCCCCCGGGCTCGCGACGCACCCCGACTATTCGACCAGCGCGCTGCGCTCGAAGAACCGCGACCGGCTGCACGACGAGCTGGAGAAGCATTTCGCGAAGCGCGACACCGCGGCGTGGATCGAGATCCTCAACAAGGCCGGCGTACCGAGCGGCCCGATCTACAACATCGACCAGGCCTTCGCCGACCCGCAGGTGAAGACGCTCGGCATGGTGCAGAAAGTCGGCGAGGTGCCTTACCTCGGCCAGCCGGTGACGCTTTCGCGCACGCCGAGCCACGCGTATGCCCATCCGCCCAAGCAGGGCGAGCACACCACGCAGGTGTTGCAGGAAATCGGTTTTCCCCCGGAAGAGATCGAACAGCTGCGCAAGAAAGGAATCGTGTAATGCCTAGCGAAAAGATCATCGCGAAGAAGGAGAACGGCGTCGGCTGGATCACCCTGAACAACCCCGAGCGCCACAACGCGATCTCGCTCGAGATGTGGACCGCCGCCATGGAGGCGATGCAGGACTTCCGCGCGGACAGGTCGGTACGCGTGATGGTGGTCACGGGCGCCGGCGGCAAAGCGTTCGCCTCCGGCGCGGACATCTCCAAGTTCAAGGACGAGCGCCAGGAAGCGGCCGCCGTCGCGCATTACCAGGAGACCACGCAGAAGGCCTACGACACGGTCCTCGGCATGCCGATCCCGACGCTCGCGATGATTCGCGGCTACTGCATCGGCGGCGGCACCGCGCTCGCGGTCTGCTGCGACATCCGCATCTGCACCGAGAACGCGAAGTTCGGCGTGCCGGCGGCCAAGCTCGGCCTGGGGTATGGCATGAACCGGGCGAAGCCGCTCGTCGACCTGATCGGCCCGGCTTACGCCAAGGAGATGTTCTTCACCGGCCGCCAGTTCACCGCGCAGGAAGCCGAGAAGATGGGGCTGGTGAACCGGGTCGTTCCCAACGAGAAACTGGAAGAGGTTGTCGAAGAGCTCACCCGCACGATCGCCGAGAACGCGCCGCTCACGGTGAAGTGCGCCAAGCTGGTGGTGGGCGAAGTCCTCAAGGACGCCGACAAGCGCGACGTGGCGGCGACCGAGCGCGCCGTGGAGGCCTGCTTCAAGAGCGCCGACTACAAGGAAGGCCAGGCGGCCTTCATGGAGAAACGCAAGCCGAGGTTCATTGGCGCCTGATTTTTCCGGCTACCTTTTTCAGGTACTTGTAGATCTCGGTGTGGTCCGCCTCGCGCGGCAGCTTCTTCTGAGCTGCGCGCCAGTGCTTTAACGTTTCCTTCAGGAAGGGCGTTTTCAGCTTCAGACCGCGCGCGAGTTCGGCGGCGATCCCCACATCCTTGGTCATCAGCGCTAGCTTGAAGCCCGACGCGAACGCGCCGGTTAGGACATCCTGCGGAATCTTGCGTGCCGTAGTGCTGTTGCGGCCGGTCGATGCGTTGATCGCGTCCAGCATCGGCACCGGATCCAGCCCGAACGCCTGGGCGATCAGCAATGCTTCGAACCCGGCGAGCGTGCCGGCAGCGCCGAGATAGTTGTTGAGCGCCTTGACTGCGTGCCCCGCGCCGAGCGGGCCGACGTGGAAGATCTGGTTCCCGAGTTTCTGCAGCACAGGCAGCACCCGGGAGAAATCCTCCTTCTCGCCGCCGACCATGATGGCCAGCGTGCCGTCCTTGGCCTTGAACTTGGCGCCGGACACCGGCGCATCGATCATTCCTACGCGGTTTTTTGAGAGAGCCAAGCCCAATGCGCGCGTGCCAGCCGGGTCCGAGGAGCTCATGTCGACGACCACGGCGCCGGGCTTGAGGCCGGGGAGGGCATCCAGCACGGCATCGCGCACCGCGTCGCCGTCCGGCAGCATCGTGATCAGCGCATCGGCTCCCTCGGCAGCGGCGCGCGCCGACTTCCGATTGCCCTTGTCGTTGAGATCGAAGGACTGAACGGCGTACCCGGCGGTTTCTAGGTTCGCCGCCATCAGCCGCCCCATCACGCCCAGGCCGATGAAGCCGACAGTCTTCAACTCTGGAACACCTCCCTGGCGCAGCGGAAAGCGACCACGGCGGCGGGCACGCCGCAGTAGATCGCGACCTGGAGGAAAACCTCCTTGATCTCGTCCTTGGTGAGCCCGTTGTTGAGCGCGCCGCGGATGTGGAGCTTGAGCTCGTGCTCCTTGCCCAGCGCGCACAGCATGCCCAGGTTCAATATCGATCTGGTCTTGCGCGGCAGGCCGGGCCGGTTCCAGATGTCGTTCCAGCAGTAGGTATTGAGCAGCTCGACGAATTCCTGGCTGAACTCGTCGACCCCGGCCATGGCCTTGTCGACGTAGGCGGCGCCCAGCACCTCGCGGCGCGTCTTGAGGCCCGCGTCGTAACGCTCCTTGTGATTGCGCTTGTCCATCGCTCCTCCGTGGGAAATAATCGATTATATGGACATCAAATCCCTGCACCACGTCGCCTATCGCTGCAAGGACGCGAAACAGACCGCCGAGTTCTACACCAAAGTGCTCGGCCTGGAATACGCGATGGCGATGGCCGAGGACCGCGTGCCGAGCACCGGCGAAGCGTCGCCCTACATGCACATCTTCTTCCGCATGCACGACGGCAGCTACGTGGCGTTCTTCGAGATCCCGGAATCGCCGCCCATGGGCCGCGACGAGAACACGCCCGCCTGGGTGCAGCACCTCGCGTTGCGCGTGCCGGACATGAAGACGCTGATGGCGTACAAGAAGAAGCTGGAGAAGCTGGGCATCGCGGTCATCGGGCCGACCGACCACACGATCTGCAAGTCGATCTACTTCTTCGATCCCAACGGCCATCGCCTCGAGCTTGCCGTGGACACCACCACGCCGGCCATGAAGAAGAAGCTCGCCGCGGTCAGCGAGCCGATGCTGAAGGAGTGGAGCAAGACGAAGAAAGCCCCGCACCACGCCGACTGGGTGCATAAGAAGTGAGCTTCGAAGTTGCACCCGAATGGGTGCACGTGCAGTACGCCGAGACGGCGAAGTTCACCGAGGTCTACGGCTTCTCTGGCTCGCAGGGGATGGTGAATTGCGAGGGGATACGCTTCCTTCCGAAGAACAAGCGCTCGAAGACGCTCGCGGTATTCATGCACCCGGCATCCACGCTGCAGCTCCTGCCGGTGCCGCGGGCACTGGCGCAGGCCGGCGTCCATGTGCTGTGCGCCGGCTCGCGCTTCGCCAAGAACGACACGCCGCTCATCATGGAGAAGGTGGTGCTCGACCTCGGCGCGTATCTGCACCACGCAAAGGAGAAGTGGGGTTACGAGAAGATCCTGCTCTGCGGCTGGTCGGGGGGAGGATCGCTCGCGCTCTTCTACCAGTCGCAGGCCGAGAAACCCACCGTGGCGGCAACCCCGGCCGGGGATCCGGTCGATCTCTCGGGTCTGCTGAAAGCGGATGCGACCATCTTCCAGGCGGCGCACCTGTCGCGCGCGACCTATCTGGCGGAAAGCATTGATCCTTCGGTGATTGACGAGAACGATCCCGAGCGCCGCGACCCGGAGCTCGACATCTACGACCCGCGGTGCCCTAACCAGCCGCCCTACACACCGGAGTTCATCCGGGGTTTCCGCGCCGCGCAGCTCGCGCGCGTGCGGCGGCGCACGACGTGGGTCAAGGAGATGCTCGCCCGGCTGAAGGGCGACGAGATGGAGCGCGGCTTCGTCACCCATCGCACGATGGCGGACCTGCGCTTCCTCGACCCCGCGATCGACCCGAACGACCGCAAGCCGGGCTGGTGCTACATGGGAAAGCCCGCCACCGCGAACAACGGACCGATCGGGCTCGGGCGCTTCTCGACCCTGCGCGCTTGGCTGTCGCAATGGTCGATCGACGATACCAACGCCCTGGGGCCGAAATGCGCCGCCTCGATTAGCGTGCCGCTGCTCGCGATCGAGAACTCGGCGGACGACGCGGTGCCACAGCCGCACGCTCGCATCATCCACGACGCGGCGTCGAGCCGCGACAAGACGTTCCGCGTGATCAAGGGGGCGACCCACTACTACCAGGGGCAGCCCGAGCTCCTGAAGCAGGCGGTCGAACTTTGTGTAGGATGGATGGATAAGCAGCGCTTGCTCGATTAGGAGGAGGGGTTCATGAAGAGGTTGCTGGTTGGGGCCGCCCTGGCCCTTCTGTTCGCCATTTCGCATGCCCAGGAAACGATCAAGATCGGCGTCATCACCGACAAGGTCGGCCCGGCGAAACCGTACTCCGAGCCGACTCTGGAGGGCATCCAGTTCGGCACCAACGAGATCAACGCCCGGGGCGGGGTGCTCGGGCGCAAGATCGAGCTCTTGATCGAGGACGATCAGGGCCGCCCGGACATCTCGGCGGCGATGGCGCGCAAGCTGGTGGACGCGGGAGCGGTCTTCATCCTCAGCATCACGCTCACGCCGGCGACGCAGCAGCAGCAGAACGTGACGCTCGAGGCCAAGACGCCGCAGATGACGCCGATGAATTCCGGCGACACCCTGACCACGCAGCTCCAGAATCCGTACTTCTGGCAGACCGGGCCGTTGGGGTCGGTGCAAATCGCAACGCTGCTGTCGCACGCGAGAGCAAAGCAGCTGAAGCGCGTCGCGCTGATCAGCGATAACTCGGACCTGGGGCAGCTGCTCGCCAAGTTTTTCCGCGCGGGGCTGGAGAAATCGGGCATTCAGGTGGTCACCGAGGAGGTCGTCGCGCGCGGCGCGACCTCCGCCGAGCCGCAGATGCAGAAGATCCGTGCCGCCAACCCCGACGCGATGTTCATGGCCGGCGTGCTGACGCCGGAGAACGTGCTGATCCTGCGGGCCTACCGGCAGATGGGTCTCAAGTTCCCGATCCATTCCTCCTACAACCTGTCGGTGCCGCAGTACATGTCGGTTGCGAAGGGGCTTCTGAACGGCATCACCTTCGTCGACGCCTACGACCCCGATAAGCCAGAAGTGAAGAAGTTCGAGGCGGACTACACGAAGGCCGTCGGCAGGGCGCCTTACAACATCCACGGCTACGGCTACGACGGCATCCGCATGGTGGCCGAGGCGATCAAGAGCGCGGGCTCGACCGACAAGGAGAAGATCCGCGCCGCGATGCAGTCGCTCAACTTTTCCGGCGTGATGGGCGCCAAGGGGATGAAGTACGTGTTCCCCGACGGCAAGCGCACCGGCTTCGATCCGAACGGCATGGTGGTGCGCGTGTATGAAGGCGACAAGCAAGGGCGCGTGATTCACGTCGGCCAGAAGTAGTTGAGAGACTTACTTGAGCTGTCCGTAAGCGCGGCGGCCTCGGGTTGCGTCTATGCGCTAGTCGCCCTCGCGTACCTGCTGATGATCCGGCCGACCGGGATCATCAATTTCGCGGTGGGCGAATGGGGCATGGTCGGCGCCTTCGGCGGCTTCCTCCTGCTCTCGAAGTTCGAATGGCCGTACCCGGTCGGGATGGCGGCCATTCTCGCCTTCATGCTGATCGTCGGCTGGGCAACCGAGCGCGTCGCGGTGCGGCCGCTGGTGGAGAAGGGCGCGCCGCTGCTCGCCCCGATCCTCGCGTTGCTCGGCATGCTAGTGGTGTTCCGCGAGTCGATCTCGCTCGCTTTCGGCCCGGATCCGCACCAGGTGCCGGAGCCGCTCGGCTTCGAGCACCAGAAGACCTGGATGATCGCCGTCACTCTCGTGGTGTTCGCGGCCGCGTGGCTGTTTTTCGAGAAGACGCTTTGGGGGAAGAGCTTTGAAGCCGTTTCGCTGAACCGCAAGGCTGCCGCACTGGTGGGCATCAACCTGTCGCGGGTGACCGCGGTTTCTTTCGCGGGCGGCGCCGCGGTCGCGGGCCTCGCGGGACTGCTCGTCGCGCCGAATACCTCGGCGCATTACCTGATGGGCGTGCCGCTCGCGATCCAGGGCTTCACGGCGCTGGTGATCGGCGGCGTAGGGCGCGTCGAAGGTGCGCTGCTGGGCGGCCTGCTCGTCGCGTTCGCCGAGCAGCTTACCGTGCGCTACGCGCCGCTCCCCTCGGGGTACGCGCAGGGCGTGCCGCTCCTCGTGCTGATGCTGTTCCTGTTGGTGCGTCCGGGCGGCCTGCTGCGCGCGCGAGCATGAGAGCGCTCGCCGGATGGCTCGCGACAGCGGTCGTTCTATCCGCGGTCGCGTTCCTCCTCAGCAGCTACTACAACGACGTATACCGCAAGCTGCTCCTCTGGGTCGCGCTCGCGCTCAGCTACAACTTTCTTTTCGGCATCTCCGGGCAGGTCGC
>Ga0075420_100000969_pt1 | contig 23768 bp, 20 predicted proteins | sample SoiMetdeltSBSDD4_FD_75296 | JGI IMG/M metagenome (GOLD analysis project Ga0075420, IMG submission 75296) | Bulk soil microbial communities from a Populus tree surrounding site in Tennessee, USA - Soil MetaG P. deltoides SBSDD4 | ecosystem: Environmental > Terrestrial > Soil > Tree plantation...
GCGACTGCCGGCGCCAGCGTGCCGAGGAGCCCATGACGACGAGGTCGACGTCCCGCGCATGCGCCTCGTCGACGATCGCGTAGCCGATCGAGCGAGCGCGCACGACGTCGGTGTGGACCTCGACCCCGTGCTCCTCGCCGAGCGCGCGAGCCTCGTCCAGCGAGGCGTCGACGCGCGCCGCCACCTCGGGCGGCAGCGGACCCTCGAGTGGGTATCGCCTCGGGACGCGGACGACGGTGATGGCCTCGATCTCCGCCGAGCGCTCCTTCGCGAGCGCGATCGCCGTCGCGACCATCTCCTCGCCGATGTCGCCGAGCTTGAGCGGGACGAGGATGCGCCCGAACTCGGCGCCCGCGGGCAGCTCTTCCACCGGCATCACCTGCTCGAGCAGCCCGTGCCGCTCCGACCGCCGAACGACGACGAACACTACGAGCCCGACCGCGAGCCACGCTGGCCCGGCGTAGCGGGCGCCGTCGTGCGTGGCGAGGGCGAGGATCCAGACCGCGAACGTCAGCGGCGCCCCGACGAGCGCGGGGAGCGGAAGCGCGTGGCCCCCGATCCGCACGTCCGGGCGCGCTCGGAACGGCCGCTCGAGGTCCGGCTCGCTGCGGCGCAGCTCCAGCACGGCGAGCTGCGCCGCCGTGAAGGCGATCAGGACGCCGAACGAGTAGATCGCGGCCAGGAACCCCGGGTCGCCCCCCGCCGCAAGCTCGGTGGTCACGATCATCCCGATCGCGAGCAAGGCGGCGATCACGATCGCCTCGCTCGACACGAGCGCCCGCCGCTCCAGGCGCGCGAACCTCCGCGGGAGCGAGCCGTGCTCTGCGAGCGAGTGCGTGAGCCTGGTGATGCCGGAGAACGACGTCGTCGCGGCGCCGACGAGGATCAGCGCGCCGGACATGCCGACCGCGACGCGGAGCGCGTCGACGAGGAGGTCCGGCAGCGAGCCCTCGAACGCAGCGGCGACCCCGACGAGCGGCGCCTCGAGCCACTCGTCGCCGAGCGCGGTCTCGCCGTTCGCGGCCGGGAAGGCGGAGATGCCGATCGTCGCGATCAGGACGGTGACGACGACGGCGAGCCCGATCGCGGAGAAGAGCGAGCGCGGGAGCGTCCGCCCCGGCTCGCGCGCCTCCTCCGCGAGGTTCGCGACCGTCTCGAGGCCCGTGTACGCGAGCATCGCGAGCGGGAGCGCGAACGCGAGGTCGCTCCAGCTCTGCCCGCTCTCGAGGCCGAGGCCCCCGGACAGCGCGTCGGGCGAGAAGACGAACGCCAGCCCGAGCACGACGAGGACGCCCTGCACCACGAGGTCGAGCAGCGCGATCGCGAGCGATCCGAGGTGGAGCTTCGTCCTGCGCAGGAGGCGGACGCCGGTGATGACGGCGATCAGCCCGCAGGCGATCAGGGCGTCCCACGGGTCGTCGCGGAACGTCGGAGCGGAGAACGCGGCACCGACGTAGTGCGGGACGAAGAGGGCGGACAGCGCAATCACGATGAGGAAGTCGAGGAAGAGCGCCCAGCCGGTGACGAAGCCGGCGAGGTCGTTGAATGCGCGGCGCACGAAGGTCGCCGCGCCGCCCGCCTCGGGAAGAGCGGCAGTGCCCTCCGCGTACGAGAGGGAGACGACGAGGAAGATCGCGCCGGTGACGACGAGGACGAGCGGCGTCAGGCCGAGCGCCGCCGCGGCGACGATCCCGAGCGCGATGTAGACCGAGGACGCGATCTCGCCGTATGCGACCGCGAACAGCGCGGGCGCGTCGAGCACCCGCTCGAAGCCGCGGAGCTTACGGGCCACGGCGCTTGCGCTCGATCGTCAGCCGGGCGACGCCGAGGGCGAGGAACAACCCTCCCAGCAGGTAGCCGACGGCGCCACCGCCGGCCGCGGCCGTCCGGACGAGCAGCACGATTCCGATGACGAGGAAGGCGACCGAGAATGCGAGCACCGCCCAGGAGTAGGCCCTCACGTGGGATTCGCCCTCATGCACCCTCCGACGCGGTCACGAGGACCCGGCAGGTCGCGTGCCGGAGTATGTAGTCGACCGTCTTCCCGAGCACGGCCGCCTGCGCCGCGGTCAGCCGCCGCCGGGGCGCGCCGAGCACGATGATCTCCGCGCCACGGGCGTCCGCCTCCGCCACGACCGCGGGCCCCGCCGAGCGCGCGCGCTCGAGCCGGGTGAGGACGCGTACCCCGTACGAGTCTCCGATCGCGGCCGCTTCGTCCAGCTCGCGGTTCGCGGTGCGCTCGAGCTCGGGGAGCTCCTGGGTCAACGGCTGGTCGAGCGGCACCTCGAGGACGTTCAGCGCGACGATCCGCGACCCGCGCTCGGCGGCCAGGCGACATGCGACGTCCATCGCCGCATCGGAGGGCTGCCCCGGGATCACGGGTACGAGCAGCCTCCGGTACTCGAGCGCCAGCGCAGGCCCGAAGGCGGGGGGTGCTTTGACGATCTCGCGAAGCGGGGCGCGAACGAACCGCCGGCGGTACACCGCGTAGCCGACGAGCCCGGCCACCATCCAGCCGAGGCCCGCGAGACGGGTGGTCGGGTTCTGGACGACGAGGACGAGAAAGGAAGCGCCGGTCGCGACGGCGCCGGCGAGCGCGAAGAGCGGCCACGAGACACCCCGCACCGGCACGTTCGGCCGGGCCCGGTACAGGAGCTCCGCCCCGTCGCGGTCGAGCATGCGCAGGCGGACGAGCGAGAGATGGGCGACCGTGAAGGAGAGCGTCGCGCCGAGCGAGTAGAGCGTCCCGACGAAGTTGACGTCCCCCGGGAGGATGACGAGGATCGGCGCGATCCCGGCGAAGAGGACAAGCGAGAGCCACGGGGTCTTGAAGCGAGGGTGCAGCCGCCGGAGCGCTTCGGGGAGCTGTCGGTAGCTCGCCATCGAGTACGTGATCCGAGACGCGCCGATGACGCCGGCGTTCGTCGCGATGACCAGGATCGTCGCCGCGAGGATGCCGACGTAGATCTCGGCGGCGTCCAGGACGAAGCCCTCGAGGCCGAGGTTCTTCACGACACCCAGGATGGGGTCGTTCGCGAACCCTCCCTCTTCCGGCGGGAGTGCAAGGTAGGTCGTCAGCTCCCCGTCGATCTCCCGCACCGGCAGCGCCGAGAGCGCGACGAGCGGGAGCGTGAAGTAGATCGCGAACACCGCGCCCGCGACGAGCCGGTACGCGCCCGGCACCGTGCGCGCGGGGTCACGTGCCTCCTCCGCCAGGTTCGAGACCGTCTCGACGCCCGTGTAGGCGAGCATCGCGACGGGAATCGAAATCGCGAGGTTGGACCACGTCGGCGCGACGCCCCAGTGCACGTTCTCGACCAGGATCTCCGGACTGAAGACGAGCGCGAAGCCGACGACGACGAGGAGCAACTGCGTCGCGAAGTCGATGACGGCGAGCGAGATGGACAGCCGCGCCGCCTCCTGCACGCCCACGACGTTGAGGGCGACGAGGACGACGATGACGATCGCCCCGCCCACGACGTCCCAGGGGCCCTCGCGAAGCGGCTCCCAGAAGATCGAGAGGTAGTGCGGGACGAAGAACGCGGAGACGGCCACCGTGACGACGTACACGAGCATCTGCGCCCAGCCGGCCGTGAAGCTCACGAGCTCGTCGAACGCGTGCCTCGAGAAGCTCGCCGACCCGCCGGCCTCCGGGAAGCGGGCGGTCCCTTCGGCGTACGTCGCCGCCGTCGCCGCGAAGATGATCCCCGCGACCACGAACACGAGCGGGGTGAGGCCGAGGGCGTAGAACGCGGTCAGGCCGAGCGCGTAGTAGATCGAGGAGCCGACGTTCCCGTAGGCGGTGGCGAAGAGCGCCGGCGTGCCGAGCACCCGCTCCATCTCCACCTCGCGTCTCCGGCGACGCCCGGGCACGGCGCCGGAGTCTACGCCCGCAGGGAGACGCGCGAGGGGCCGGCTCTCGCCGGCCCCTCGCGCTCGTGCTGTTCGGCGATGCGGGCCCCTACCCGCCGCCCACGATGTTCAGTGTCGGCGAGTCCCAGGTTTCGGTGTGAGCAGGATTGCCGGCCTCCGCGAGCGCCTTCGTGACGACAAGCCTCAGCCTGTAGGTCCCGTTCGGCAGACCGCGGCGATTCACGACCCCGTTCGGGTTCACGAAGACGGCCTTGCCGTCCCACGTGTACGTGAAGAACCCGGGCCCGGTCGACTGGCCGGGCGGGGTCAGGTCGTTCGTCGGATTGCGCTCCACGAAGTCGGACCGGGCGACGAGGAACTCCTGGTTCGCGGCGTTGACCGCGCGGATCTCGAGCCGCTGCGACTGGTGGGCCAGGTGGTAGAGCACGATCGGCCGGTCCGGCCGATCGCCGACGTCGTAGGTCGCCGCGGCTGCCTGCCGCGTCCAACCCGTGAGCTTGACGGCCCCGCAGGTCGTGTCTCCACCGGCCTTGAAGATGCCGGGGAACGTGCAGGCGCCAGGCGCGAGCACCTGGATCGACTGGTAGTCGCCCGTGAAGCCAGCGTACGGCACGCGCAGCGTGCCGCCGCCCGCCTCAGGCGTCAGGCGGATGTAACCGGTGTAGATCGTGCGGACGGCTGCGGCGATTGGTGTGATCGTCACGTCCACCGTCGCCGAGCCACCCGCCGGGACCACCACGCTCGCAGCGCTGAAGCCGACCGTCGCGAAATTCCCGCTCGCCGCCGGTGCGAACGTGTTCGCCGACGTGCCGACCGCCTGCTGGTGTGACAGGTCGTAGGTGAGGGCCGACGTCCCGTTGTTGCGGATGGTCAACGTCTGCACGTGCGGCCCGTTGCCTTCACCCAGCGCGAGCTTCGCGGGCGTCACGGTCGAGGCGGCGAGGATCGCGTCGTCGATCTGGAGCGTCCCCGCACCCTGGCGATGAACCGCGTTCGCGAAGCTGGCGTTGAACTGCGACGGAACCGCGTTGTTCTGGAGGATCCCGCGGAGCACGAGCGGACTCGTGGACCCGTGCGCGTCGAGGTATAGCGCAGCGGCCCCCGCGACGTGAGGCGCCGCCATCGACGTGCCGCTGATCGTCGCGAAGCCCCCCTGCTCGAGCGGATACGTGCTCTTGATGAGGCCGCCCGGCGCCGCGATGTCGGGCTTCAGGCCGAGCGACGGCGCAAGACCCCAGGACGTGAACGATGACGGCAGTCCCGCCGTCAGGTTCGGGAACGTCTCCAGATGGTCGGTCCACGTGATGTCGACCGTGTCCGTGAACGCGGTCGGGATCCGACCCGCGAGGTTCGCCCCGTCGGCGTCGGAGACCGAGACGACGGGGATCGTGATCGCCGGCGAGCCCGCGACCGTGGCCGCGAACTGCCCCGGGACGTTGTTGTAGAGCACGGCGCCGATCGCGCCCGCGTTCTGCGCGTTCGTCGTCTTGATGAAGAACGTGCAGCTACCACGCCGGATGAGCGCCACCTTGCCGGTAAGGCTTCCGGCCGCCGGCGCGGTGCACATGTCGTCCGGCGTCGAGGTCGTGCCGGTCCGGGTCAGCGGCATCGTGCCGCTCGTCGGAGCGTCCGGCGAGCCGGACGCTTGGATGTACCCGAAGGACGCATCGTCGGGCTCTGCGGTGAAGGTCCGCAGCTCGACGTGGCTGTTGTCGATCGACGCGACGCCGATCACGTCCTTGGCGTTCCCGGCCGAGCTCAGCGAGTAGAGGCCGTTCGTGCCGCTGTTCCCGGCGGAGATGACGACGATGGTGCCCTCGGCCACCGCGGCGTTCATCGCCTCCGCGAAGGGCTCGGTGTCCCACGCGAAGGCGTCGCCGATGCTCATGTTGACGATGTCCATGCCGTCGTCCTGAGCCCTCTCCATGGCCGCGATCATGATGTCCTCGGTCGTCGATCCCTCGCAGCCGAAAACGCGGTATGCGCCGTACGTCACGGCGGGCGCGACACCCTTCAGCGCGACACCGTTGACTGTGCCGTTGGCGCCGACGATTCCGGCGACGTGAGTGCCGTGCCCGAAGCAATCGTCGGGGTCGGCGTCAGGATGCGGGACCAGGGCGCCACCGGAGCCGCTGGAGTTGAAGCGGTCACCGACGAAGTCCCACCCGGTCGCAACGCGGCAATTCGCGCCGAAGCAGCCGCCGAGCGCCGGGTTGTCGTAGTCGATGCCGGTATCCATGACGCCGACCTTGACACCGGTGCCATCGAGCCCGAGCTCGTTCTGCGCGACGTCGGCGCCGGTCATCGCGAGCGCATGAATCAGCTCGGGCTCGCTAACCCGCTCACCCGGGTCGAAGGTGACGATGCCGACGGGTGTGACGGACTCCACGCCGTCGAGCATGCTCATCTGCTGAGCCGTCTCGGCGTTGGCGTTGACCGAGAGCCCGTTCCACAGCTTCGTGAAGCGGAACCGCTGCGTGTACCGGAGCCCCGACGCCTCGGCTTTGGCCTCGAAGCTCGCGGCGGAGCCGTTCAGCTCGACGAACCACGCGCCCGACGTGGAGTCGAAGACTGCGCTGGCCGAGCCCTTCTCGGACGCGAGCGCGCCTGGTACGAGCCCGAGTACGAGTGCGGTCATCGCGGCGAGCGCGGCCACGTATATGCCTCGCATCTGCGCCTCTCCCCTTTCGACGAATTGGGCATCTGACGGCATCAGAAGCCTTGAAACGCCGCGATCCTAGCGCGCCGTTTCGGGCGGTGCAGCGAGGAGGCCGCTGTCGTGTGTTCGCGACGTGAGGTGCGTCGTGCGGGCCGACACACCGGGACGCGCGAGGGGCCGGCATTGCCGGCCCCTCGTTACGTGGTTCGGATCGTGCGTTGCTAGGGCGTGGTGACCCGCACGATCGTCGGGTTCGGCATCCCGGCCGTGCCGCCGTAGGCGACGGAACCGAGGTACCTCGTACCGGCTGCGAGGCCGGAGAACGTCAGGTTGATGGTGGCCGACGTCCCCAGCACTGCGCTCGCCGGAGCGTTGACCGTCATGTTCCCCACGTCGGCGGATCCCAGCAGCCACGTGTGGAGCCTGAAGGGCGACGTGCCCGGGACGCCCCAACCGTGGACGACGACGGTGTAGTTTGCCGCCGTCGGGTTGACGAGGTTGACCTCCTCGGCAGCCGTCCCGCTGGTGCTCGTGCCCACGAGCGTCGTTCCACGGAACACGCAGAGGTCGATGTCCGAGCCGGACGCGACGTCCGCGTCGAAGAGCGAGAACCGCGCGTACGTCGTCCCGGCCGCGATCGTGACCGGGATCTGGATCTTGGACGGCGCGGCAGTGAGGTCGCACGCCCCGTCCGTCGGGTCGTCCGGCACCGTCCCGGCCGTGATCGCCGGCGGGATGAGCCCGCGTGCGGTCGCGGTGAACGTGCCGCTGTAGCCGAACGTCACCTCGTAGTTGATCGGGCCACCCGTCCCCGAGACCTCTCTCGGCGCCGCGAGCGCGACGGGCCTGAGCACGATCGGGATGCGGACCGTGTGGCCCTTGTCACCCGTCAGCGTGAGCTGTCCCCCCGTGTATGCGTTCACCGGCGCCGTCACCTGCGTGAAGGCGACCGTGAACGTCTTCGTCTGGCCGGCGCCGATCGAGCCGATCGGGCTGACGACGGCGGTGATGCCGGCGAGCCCGCTGACCGATGCGGTGTACGTCTCGGCCTGCCCGAACACGTTGGTGACCTTCCGCGTCACCGTCTGGATGCCCGCCAGGTCGCCGATCGCGATCGAAGGGACGTTCAGGTTGCTCGGCTCCGTCGAGAAGCCCGCGTTCTTGAGCGCGGTGCACGTGCTCGCGCCCACGCCGGTCGTCGTCCCGCACAGGAACGCGAGCCAGTCGTTGAACCCCGTCTCGAAGACGAGGCCGGGGTCGGCCGCGTTGTTCGGCCGCACATGGCCGGCACCCTGCCGGAAGATCACGAGCGGGTTCGTGTTGGGCCCGTCGAGAACGTCGCGGCCAGTCGTCATCAGCGCCGACTTGATCGCCATCGGCGACCACGACGGATGCTTCTGCTTGAGCAGCGCCGCGAGGCCGGCCACGTGCGGGCTCGACATCGAGGTACCGCTCAGCACGTTGAAGTCGAGGTTCGCCTGGGCCGGGGTCTTCGCGACCGCGGCCAGGATGTCCTGGCCCGGGGCGATGACGTCCGGCTTGAGCAGGTCGCCGCCTCCCGCCGTCAGCGGGCCGCGAGACGAGAACGCCGCGGTCAACGGCGCGGGAGCGTTGAAGATGATGGTCGACTGGTTGATCCTCGCGGTTGCCCCGGAGGTGGCCGCGTACGCCTTGACCGCTGCCCGATCGGTGTTCTGCAGGTGAACCGACGGCACGAAGTGCAGGTCGGCGTTGATCGAGTTCGGGCTCGTGTTGACGAGGATCATCCCGACCCCACCGGCTTCCTTGACGGCGAGGCTCTTGTTGACACGGGCCGTGACGCCCCGGTCGCAGACGACGATCTTGCCCCCGACCTTGGCCGGGTCGAGGACGTTGCCGCCATCGGCCGACGAGTAGCAGAGCGCCACCTGCGTGGCGTCAGCGCCGGCCTTGCCCGCCGCCGTCGAGTCGATCAGCGGTGCCGGCCCGACGGGCGAGGCGACCGACGCGCCGTTGTACGTCACGTTGTTGCCGAGCGTCACCGAGCCCTGACCGTCGCGGTTGTGCGTCCCCGCAGCCACCGTGGTGATCCAGGGGCTCGGGTGCGCGACCGTGCCCGTGGTCGGCCCGCTGTTTCCGGCCGATGCGGCGACGAAGACGCCCGCGTCCGCGGCGAAGAGGAACGAGACCTCCGCCGGGTCGAGGAAGTTCGTCGTCGTCCCCGAGATCGAGTAGTTGATGACGTCGACGCCGTCGGCGACTGCCTGGTCGATCGCGGCGACGAGGTCGCCGGTGAAGCCGCTGGCGGTGTCACCCGACTGCGTGGACCAGAGGGCCTTGTACGAGGCGATGCGCGCGCGCGGCGCGATCCCGCTGATCTTCCCGAAGACTGCTGCAGGCCCGGTCGCCTGCACGCTGTTGTTTCCACCGGCGGTGGAAGCCGTGTGCGTCCCGTGGCCGTTGTAGTCGCGAACGGACATGTACTCCCACGGGCGCTGGGACTCGACGGCCGCGTCGCCGCCCCAGGCGGCGTTGAACCACTGGCCGCCGATCAGCTTCTGGTTGCACATCGACGCGTTGAAGTTCTCGCCCGGGGTGCACTTGCCGTGCCAGCCCGGGAGCTGCCGGTAGGCGAGCTGACCGTTGGCGGCCCGGTCCGAGAAACTTGCGCTCTCGGGCCACACGCCGGAGTCGACGACGCCGATGATGATCGCCTCGCCGGCGCCCTTCGTCTGCGTTGCCGGGGTCGCCGCGGGGACGCCCGTGCCGCCGAGCTGGGACCAGAGCCCACCCGGGGCGTCTAGCCCGAGGAACGCCGGGGTCGAGGAGGTGTCCACCTCGCGGAGCTCGTCCGGCGTGACCGCGACGACGCCCTTGAGGGACTTCAGGCTCGTGGCCTGGGCCTCGGTGAGGCGAGCTGCGAACCCGTTGAACGAATAGACGTAGTCGTAGAACTTGGCGCCCCCGCCCACCTTCTCGAGGGCATTCGCATGCGTACCCTTGAGATGGTCGGCGTACCGCTGCACGCCGTTCGAGTTCGGATTGATCTTCTGCCCCTTCGCCGGCTTCGTTGCGGCGAGGCCGGCTACTCCGCCGTCGTAGGCGACGACGGGGTCGGCGAGCATCTGGACGATGTAGCCCTGCGTCTCCTCGTCGGCGGCGGTGCCGCCGGCGGGCAACGCGAACAGCACCGCCACGAGCGCGCCGACAATCAGCGCTGTCTTCGATCGCATGCTCTCTGTCTCCCCTTTCGAGTCGGAGGCTCGGTAGGAGCCTGCCCCTGAGCGTTCGCATCCTACGCGGGAGGCAGAGGTGCAGCAACAGGTACCCGGTCGCCTGACATGACACCCGAATGGGCGCCCCGTGGAGTGACCCTGCTGGGGGACCGGGCGGGATCCCGGCCCCCCACGCGCTAGCCGTGGATCGAGGCGATGACGGGGATGAGGAGGATGGCGACGATGTTCGCGATCTTGATCATCGGGTTGATCGCGGGCCCGGCGGTGTCCTTGTAGGGATCGCCGACCGTGTCACCCGTGATGCCGGCGGCATGGGCCTCCGAGCCCTTGCCACCGTAGAGCCCGTCCTCGATCGTCTTCTTCGCGTTGTCCCATGCCCCGCCCCCCGAGGTCATCGAGATGGCGAGGAAGATCCCCGTCACGATCGTCCCGATGAGGAGGCCGCCGAGCATCTCCGGCTTGATGATCCCGACCGCGACCGGGATCACGACCGGGATCAGCGCCGGGATCATCATCTCCTTGATCGCCGAGCCCGTCACGATCGAGATCGCGCGCGAGTAGTCGGGCCGCGAGGTCCGCTCCATGATCCCGGGGTCGTCGCGGAACTGGCGGCGCACCTCCTCGACCACCTGGCCGCCGACCCGTCCGACAGCCTGCATCGCGAGCGAGGCGAAGAGGAAGGGCATGAGCCCGCCGATGAAGAGGCCGGCGATGACCCACGGGTCCTGGAGCGAGAACGAGATGTCGAGCCCTTCCTCGGCGAGGCCGCGGCCGTACTCGTCGAAGAGGATGAGGGCGGCGAGGCCGGCGGAGCCGATCGCGTAGCCCTTCGTCACCGCCTTCGTCGTGTTCCCGACCGCGTCGAGCGGGTCGGTGATGCCGCGCACGGACTCCGGGAGGTCCGCCATCTCGGCGATCCCGCCCGCGTTGTCCGTGACCGGGCCGTAGGCGTCGAGCGCGACGATGAGGCCCGTCATCGAGAGCTGGGCCATGACCGCGACCCCGATGCCGTACAGCGCCTCCCCTGCCGTGTAGTACGAGCCGACGATGCCCGCGGCGATGACGACGACGGGCAGGGCCGTCGCCTGCATCCCGACCGCGAGCCCGGCGATGATGTTCGTCGCGTGGCCGGTCTGGGAGGCCTTCGCGATGTCCTTGACCGGCTTCCAGCGCGTGCCCGTGTAGTACTCGGTGATCGCGACGAGCAGGAACGTCACCGCGAGGCCGATCAGCGCCGAGCCGTACAGGTTCCAGAAGTCGAACTCGCCCCCGTCGTACGCCATCGTCACCGGGATGAACCCGATCGCCGAGAGCACGGTCGCGACGATGACGCTGCGGTAGAGCGCGTTGATGATCGCGTTGCGACCGGAGCCGACGCGCGTGAAGAACGTGCCGATGACCGACGCGAGGATCGAGATGCCGCCGAGCGCGAGCGGGTAGAGCCAGAGGTTCGTGCCCTCGAACCCGATCCCGAGGAGCATGACGGCGACGGCCGTGACCGCGTACGTCTCGAACAGGTCGGCGGCCATGCCGGCGCAGTCGCCCACGTTGTCGCCGACGTTGTCGGCGATGACGGCCGGGTTCCGCGGGTCGTCCTCGGGGATGCCCGCCTCGATCTTCCCGACGAGGTCGGCCCCGACGTCCGCGGCCTTCGTGTAGATCCCGCCGCCGAGACGCGCGAAGACCGAGATGAGCGAGCCACCGAACGCGAGCCCGATGAGGTCGTCGACCGCCGAGTCAGCACTGTTCCCGAGCCAGTCGGTGAGCACCCAGTAGTAGCCGGCGACGCCGAGCAGCCCGAGCCCGACGACGAGCAGGCCGGTCACGGAGCCCGCGCGGAACGCGACGGTGAACGCCGGCTGCAGGCCCTCGCGCGCAGCCTCCGCGGTGCGGACGTTCGAGCGCACGGCGACGTTCATGCCGATGAACCCGGCCGCGGCCGAGAAGAGCGCGCCGATGAGGAAGCCGATCGCGGTGCCCCAGCCGAGCTCGTCGTAGAAGCCCAGCAGGAGGAACGGCACGATCGCGACGACGGCGATCGTCGTGTACTGCTTGCGCAGGTACGCGGTCGCACCCTCCTGGATCGCGGCCGCGATCTCGCGCATCCGCTCGTTCCCGGCCGGCTGCTTGAGCAGCCACCAGGTCAGGTACAGCCCGTACAGCACCGCGACGGCCGCGCACGCCAGCGCGAACCCGACTGCGTGGTCAACGAAGAAGTCCATCGATCCTCCGGTCTCGGCCCGTCACAAACTGAAGCGCCAGGTGGCCCCGGCGCGGCCGATTATCTATCACAAGGCCCGGTCGCGCCCTCGCCGGAACCTGCCGGGACGTCCGCCTCGTCGCGCGGCGGCGGCGCCCAGTCGAGGGCAACGCGCCACTCGCTGCCGAGGACCGCCGCGTAGACCTCGCCCTCCTTCGCCTTGCCGTCGGTGGCCTCCGCGATCGCCGCCGAGCGCGCTGCCCGGGCGGTGAGCCCCGGCCGGCGCTCGAACTCGCCGAGAAGCTTCCACTCGCCGGCGCCGACCTGCCGGAGGACGACGAACCGCGGACGCGACGGTCCGTGCTCGCGCGCGGGCATCCGCTAGGGCCCCTCGGGCTCCGTCTTCGTCTCGGTCTCGGCCTCCGCAACCGCCTTCGCGTATGCGAGCTGGAGGTTCGTCCTCGCCTGCTCGAGGTCGCGCACGACCGTCTCCCCCACCCCGCCCTCGCGCAGGACGGGCTCGAGCGCACGCAGCGCCTCGATCGCGAGCCGAGCCTGCCCGAGGTCGCGGCCCTCGGCCGAGACCCGGTGGAACCCGAGCGAGGCGGTGGCCGAGAGCGCGTCGAGCAGGACGTCGGCGACCCCGATCCGGTCGAGCGCCTCGCGCAGGCCCTCCTCGGTCGGGAGCTCCGGCCCGTCCTCAGCCACCGATCGTCTCCGTGGCGCCGATCTGCTCGGCGTAGATCTCCTCGAGCGAGGCGCCCTCCTCGAAGCGCTCGATCTGCCGCTCGGCGGCGTTCTGCTCCGGGATCGCGAGGTACGGCGCCGCCCCGATCTCCTCCGCCGCGGGCTGCACCCACTCGACGAGCTCCTCGAGGCGCTGCCGCGCCGGGATCGACTCGCCGCGGGCGAAGTCGATGAGCTCGCCCGCGAGCCCCCACCTGATCGCACGCCAGAAGTTCTCCTCGATCAGGCGGTGCGGAAGCGGCTCCACGGAACGTCCCTCGTCGTAGGCCCGGGCGACCCGGGCGACCAGCGACGCGGCGAGCGCGGCGAGGGACTGCGCCTCGGCGAGCTCGGGCTGGCCGTCGCAGACGCGGATCTCCACCGTGGGGAACGCGAGGTGCGGCCGCACGCTCCACCAGATCTGCGTGTGCTCGGTGATCGAGCCGGTGTCGTAGAGGAAGCGCACGAAGTCCTCGTACTGCTGCCACGACGTGAACGCGTCGGGAACCCCGCAACGAGGGAAGAAGCGCGTGAAGACCTGCGTGCGCGCCGAGTGCAGCCCCGTGTTCACACCCTCGACGAACGGCGAGCTCGCGGACAGCGCGAGGAGCTCGGGGAGGAAGTTGCGCATCCCCGCGACGACCGCGATCGCGCGGTCCGGGCCGTTGACGCCGACGTGGACGTGGAGCCCGAACGTGTTGTTGCGCCAGACGACGTAGCGCAGGAGCTCGTCGTTGCGCCGGTAGTGCGGCGTGTCGATGATGCGCTGTTTCTTCCAGTCGGCCCAGGGATGCGTCCCCGTCGCGCCGAGGAGCAGGCCCATCGGCTCGACGAGCGAGCGGAGCTGGGAACGCCGCTCGGAGAGCACCGCCGGGACGTCGGCGAACGTCTCGCAGCGGCCCGTCCGCACCTCGACCTCCGACGCGATCAGCTCTCCGACGAGGTGCGGCTCGAGCACGGTCCCCCGCGCCCCCGCCCGAACCTCCTCGAACCGGTTCACGAGGTCGTGCGTCTCGGGGTCGAGGAGCGCGAACTCCTCCTCGACTGCGACGGTGAAATCGGTCGCCGTCTCGAAGCGCTCGCGCGCCTCGACGATCAGCGTTTCCGGGGAGACCCTCTGCTCCTCGCCCATCGGCTCACTAACCTAGTTGAAGCATTGGCGGCCTCGCCTCGGCGGCGGCGCGCCGGCTCAGGTGAGGTGGAAGTAGAGGGCGTAGAGCAGGTCGACGGCGGGGTTCGAGGTGTGCACGTTGACGTCCGCCGGGACGTCGAGCAGGGCCTCCGAGTAGTTGAGGATGATCTTCACGCCGGCGTCGACGAGTCCCTGGGCTGCCTCCTGCGCGCTCTCGGCGGGGACCGCGAGGACCCCCACGATGATGTTCCGCTCGCGGCAGACCTCGACGACGTCGTCGAACGAGCTGACCGAGAGGTCGCCCACGGTCTCGCCGATCTTGTCCGGGTCGTTGTCGAAGATGGCCGCGATCGTGATGCCGTGCTCGGCGAAGATCGGCGAGCTCGTCACCGCGGCGCCGAGGCGCCCGGCGCCGACGAGGGCGATGTTGTGCTGGCCCTGGGTCCGCAGGATCTTGCGGATCTCGTCGAGCAGGCCGTCGGTGCGGTAGCCGACGCCGCGCCGCCCGAACTTGCCGAACGCGGACAGGTCGCGACGGATCTGCGTGGCGTTGATGTTCGTGTACTCCGCGATCTCCTGCGAGGAGATCCGGTCCTTGCCCATCTTCTTCGCCTGGGTCAGTACCTGCAGGTACCTGCTCAGGCGCGCCGCGACCCCGACGGTCAGCCGTTCGGCCACGCTACCCCCCAACTCGTCGCTTGTGACAATTCGTCACGATTCTGCCAGCGACCCCGGGCGCCTCGCCCAGGGAACCGTCAGGAGTGCCCACCCAGGCGCCTCCGGAGCGCCTCGGGCGCGACGAAGTACGTGAAGGCACGAACGCCGTCGATCTCGACGACCGGCAGCTCAGCGCGGTAGCGGCGCTCGAGCTCCGGGTCGCCGGAGACGTCGACGACGGCGAGGTCGAAGCCGAGCTCGTCCCGCGCCCCGCGGACGACCTCGAGCGCGCGCTCGCAGAGCCCGCAGTCCGGAGCGTGGTAGACGGTGACCCGCGCCAGGGCGTCTACGGATAGAGGCCGCGCGTGGTCGTCGCTTCGGCGACCCGCTGCACGGCGATCCCGTACGAGGCCATGCGCAGGCTGACCGCGCGCGTCTCGTGCGTGTGCCAGGCCTCCTCGAACGCGCGCGCGACGATGTCGTGGAGCTTCGCGTTGACCTCGTCCTCGCGCCAGAAGTACTCCTGGAGGCCCTGCACCCATTCGAAGTACGAGACGACGACGCCGCCGGCGTTGGCGAGGACGTCGGGCATCACGATCACCCCGCGGTCCTCCAGAATCGCGTCGGCCGACGGCGTCACGGGCCCGTTCGCCCCCTCGCAAACGATGCGGGCCTTCACGCGGTCCGCGTTGCGGTCGGTGACGACCTGCTCGAGCGCGGACGGCGCGAGCACGTCGCAGGGGAGCTCGACGAGCTCCTCGTTCGACACGGCCTCGGCGTTCGCAAGCCCCGCGAGCGACCCGTGCTCCTGCTTGTGGGCGAGCGCCATCGGCACGTCGAGACCGTCCGGGTTGTGGACGCCGCTCGAGGAGTCGGAGAGCGCGATCACCGTCGCGCCCTCTGCGTGGAGCAGCTTCGCGAGATGGCTGCCGACGTTCCCGAACCCCTGGATCGCGACCCGGTAGTCTGCGACACGCTCGCCGAGCTTCCCCGCAAGCGCCTGGATGCAGTAGAGCGAGCCGCGCGCCGTCGCCTCGTCGCGCCCCAGCGAGCCGCCGAGCGAGAGCGGCTTGCCGGTGACCACTCCGAGCACCGAGTGCCCCTTGTTCATCGAGTACGTGTCGAAGACCCACGCCATCACGCGGCCGTCGGTCCCCACGTCGGGAGCGGGGATGTCCCGCTCGGGCCCGATGTCGTTGATGATCTCGCTCGTGTAGCGGCGGGTCATCCGCTCGAGCTCGCGCACCGAGAGGCGCTTCGGGTCGCAGACGACACCGCCCTTCGCCCCTCCGAACGGCAGCCCCATGAGCGCGCACTTCCAGGTCATCCACATCGCGAGCGACTTCACCTCGTCGAGCGTCACGTCCGGGTGGTAGCGGATGCCGCCCTTCGAGGGGCCGCGCGCGATGTTGTGCGTCACGCGATACCCGAGGAAGACCTCGATCGAGCCGTCGTCCATGGAGACCGGGATCGATACCTCGACCGCCTTCTTGCAATGCGAGAGGACGCGGATGAGGTCGGGGTCGATGGCGAAGATCTCGCCGACCCGCCGCAGCTGCTCGCGCGCGATGTCGAAGGGGTTCTCGCGGAGGTGTGAAGCCACTACCGCCTCGGACATGACGCGCGCCTCCTCGCTCGCTGGACGGGGCGAGTATAGGGCGGTCAGCGCACCGCGTACTCGACGCTCTCGACCTGCCGCCGCGTCCCGTCGCCCGGCCGTGCGACGACCCGGATGACGTAGCTCCCGCGCCGGAGGCGCTCGCCCTCGGGGCCACGTCCCGTGAGCCCGAACGTGTACCGGCCCGGGAGCACCTCCCGGCGGCGCGCGAGGACTCCGAGCAGCCTCGTACCGCGCCAGAGCTGGACGTCCAGCTCCTGGACCGCGCGCACCTGTGGCTGCGGCGCGCCGGTGACGGCGCCGGCGACGAGGCTCAGCGCCGCCGGTGTCGCATCGGACACGCGCGCACTGGTCGTGTTCAGTGTGAGCCGCGAGATCAGGTCGACGCCGCGAGCCGGCACGGCGACCGCCCACGGCACGTGCACCTCGTGCGCGTCCGCGACGCGGAGCACGAGCTCCCCCGTCGCGACGCCGGCCTCCTGGGAGAGCTCGCGGGTGTCGGCGGTCACGACGACCTCGGCGCTCGCTCGGGGGCGCAGGCGAACACGCTCGGGATCGACCGAGATCACGACGCCCTTGGGCGCGAGGGCCGCCGACGCGACGCGGACGACGACCGTCCTCGTCGAGACGTTGCGGACGCGGATCGTCTGCTCGAGGGTGAAGCGCTCGAACTCGGGCGCGCTCTCGGCCGAGCCGAACGAGACGGAGGCGGGCACGACTGCGACCTCCTGCTGCACGGCGGAGCGAAGGTCGATCAACCCCGCACCCGAGGCCGAGGGGTCGAGATCGCGCCGCTGGGCGGAGCCGACGAGGAGGCCGCGCAGCTCGGCCGCTCCCAGACGGGGACGGCCCTGCGCGAGGACCGCTGCTGCACCGGCTGCGACGGCCGCGGCCGCGCTCGTCCCGCTGACGGTGCCGAAGCGGACCTCGCCCTCGTCACCCCGTCCGGGCTCGGACGTCGGCACCGCGACCCCGGCGGCGACGAGGTCGGGCTTGAGCACGCCGCCGAGCGCCAGCCCGCGTGACGAGAAGGCGGCGATCGCCCCGCCCTCCTCGTTCTCGGCCACCGAGACCGCGCCGATCGCAACGGTCACGGGGACGCCGGCACCGAGGAACGCGCGGATCTCCGCCACGAGCTCTCGCGGGAGCCCGGCGACCGGAACGCCCTCCGGGACGTCCAGGCTGAACGCGCCCGCCGGCAGCGGCCCGTCGACGAGCACGGCGAGCGCGCCCGCCGTGGTCGCCTCCTCGACGGCCTCCTCGGAGAGCGCGCCGCGCGGCAGGAGCGCCGCCCGCCCGGCGATCACGCTCTCGCCGTCCTGGTCGAAGAACCCGGCGGTACCCCGCGCCGCCGCGGCCCGCGTGACGGGGACGACGCCGGCCGTGACGGTCCCGGACGGTGCGCCGCCGAGCGGCAGCTGTCCCTCGAAGAGCACGCGCAACCCGGCGCGCACCTGCACGCGTACGGTGGGCATCGCCGGGCGTGCGTCCGAGGCCGCGATCGTGAGCGCCTCCCGAGCGCCTCCCGGGCCGGCGATGCTCCCGTAGCTCGGCCCGGCCTGACCGTCGTTCCCGGCCGGGACGACGACGAGAGTGTCGAGCGCGGTCGCCCCTGCGACGCCCTGGGCGAGCGGCCCGTCGGGGAAGGACGCGTACGGCTCGACGAAGCCGACGAGGGCGATGCGGGCCGCGTCGAGGGTGTCTCCGTCGTCGTTCGGGTCGACCGCGGCCTCGAGCCCGGCGAGGATCTGATCCGTGCGCGAGTACACCGTGTACCCGCCCTCGGCGTCGGGCTGCCAGCCGGCGATGCGGATGGGCAGGATCGACGCTCCGGGCGCGACGCCGTGCAGGCCGCCGGGGCCGTCGGAGCCGGTGACGATCCCCGCGAGCTCGGTCGCGTGGCGCTCGGGACGGCCCGGGATCGTCGGATGCGGCTGGGCGACGGCACCGCTGCCCGGGTTGAGCAGGTCGATGCCCGTCTGCACGCTCCCGCGCAGGTACGGGTGGGTCGGGTCGACGCCGGTGTCGAGAAGAGCGACGGTGACGCCGCTGCCGTCGAGACCGGGGATCTCGAGGCCGGTGACGGCCGAGGTCGTCGTCGCCAGGGTCTCGGCGGTCTGCGCCGGGTAGGCGATGCGCACGGGGTACACGGCGGAGACCTCGCGGTCGCCCTCGAGCAACGCGAGGGACGTCGGGTCGAGCCGCGTGGAGATGCCGTTCAGCACGCGCACGTACCGGTACTCGGCCGCGATGCGCGCCCCGCGCGAGGCCATCCGGGCGAGGAACTGCTCCTGGAGCGTGATCGCGGCGCCCGTCCACGCGCGCATCTCCGCCTCCGAGGCCTTCCCGCCGTTCCCCGCGACCCTGGTTGCGAGCGAGGGCGCCCGCAGGACCACGACGTAGCGCTGCGCCGTCGAGACCGCCGCCCGCACGCCGAGCACTCCCTGCCACCCGGCCTCGTCGATCGTCGTCGGGGAAGCGGACGGCTGCTGGGCGCGGGCACCGACCACCCCGACGAGGAAGGCGGCGCCCGCCACGGCCGCCACCCCGGCAATCGCCTTACGCGAACGACGCATAGGCATCGAGCCCGAGGTAGGAGGGATACGGAAGCGCCGCCGTGAAGCGTGCAGCGGAGCCGATCATCGCGGCGTTGTCCGTGCACAGCGCGAGCGGCGCGAACCGCGCCTCGGGGAGCGCCTCGCGCAGCCCCGAGTTGGCGGCGACGCCGCCCACGACGGCGATCCGCTCCAGGCCGGTCCGCTCCGCCGCTTCTCGCGCCCGACCGACGAGCGCCTCGACGATCGCCCGCTGATAGGAGGCCGCCAGGTCCGCCTTCCTCCGCTCGACCTCGTCCTCCCCGAGATCGCGCACCGAGTACAGCAGCGCCGTCTTGAGCCCCGAGAACGAGAAGTCGAGCCCGGCCACGCGCGCGACGGGGAACGGGAACGCCCCGGGGTCGCCCTCGCGCGCGAGCCGGTCGATCTCCGCACCGCCCGGGTACCCGAGCCCGAGCAGCCGCGCGCCCTTGTCGAACGCCTCGCCGGCGGCATCGTCGAGCGTCGTCCCGAGACGCTCGGACGAGCCGCGCTCGCGGATCGCGAGCAGCAGCGTGTGCCCACCGCTCGCGAGCAGGCACAGAAACGGCGGCTCGAGCGGGTCCGGCTCGAGGTAGAGCGAGGCGACGTGCCCCTCGAGATGGTCGACCGGGACGAGCGGGAGCCGGCGGGCCCAGGCGAGTGCCTTCGCCGCGGAGAGCCCCACGAGCAGCGCGCCGACGAGGCCCGGGCCTCGCGTCACCGCGACTCGCCGGACCCCGTCGATCGAGACTCCCGCCTCCGCGAGCGCCTCCCGCACGACGGGAGCCACGAGCTCGAGGTGTCGCCGCGACGCGATCTCCGGGACGACCCCGCCGTAGCGGGCGTGCAGGTCCGCCTGCGAGGACACGACGGACGAGAGGACGTCCCCGTCGTCGGTGACCACGGCGGCCGCCGTCTCGTCGCACGACGTCTCGATTCCGAGGATCATGAGAGCGGAGGGGAACCCGGCGTTTCCCCGCGAGCCCCCTCCTTCGCCCCTGCGGCCGGCCAAGGCGCCCTTGGGCTCCCGCCGGGCAGAGCCCGGCTCCGCCCGCAACCGTTCGCCCCCGCCGTCACGGGCCCGCACCACTCATGAGGCCTTTTCCTCGGTATCCGGCTCGCGCCACATGATCAGGGCATCCTCGCGATTGTCGGTGTAGTAGCCGCGCCGGATGCCGCGGGACTCGAAGCCGAGACGCTCGTACAGGCGGATCGCCTCCGCGTTCGAGACGCGCACCTCGAGCGTGTAGCCCCGTCTCGGGTCGGAGGCCGTGACCTCGAAGAGACGCTGGAGCAGCGTCGAGGCGATGCCGCGGCGCCTGAAGGCGGGCGAGACGGCGACGTTCATGACGTGCCACGCGTCGACGTAGCGAGAGACGAACGCGTAGCCGACGAGCTCGCCCTCCTCGAGGTAGGCGCCGAGCGCGATCGCGCTGGGCTTGCGCAGCTCGGCAGCGAACATCGAGCGCGACCAGGGCGTCGGGTACGAGGCACGCTCGATCTCCTCGACCGTGTCCAGGTCCCGTTGCTCGAGGCGGCGCAGCTCGACGGTCACGGATCGCTCCGCGCCTTCGCGTCCGGAGCGCGCACGTAGATCGGGAGAACGTCGTCTGCGGCGCCGAACCCGTCCGCCAGCGAGACGTGGAGGCGCGCGCTCGGCACGTGGACGGGATCGTCGTCGGGCGGCACGCGAGCCCCGCGCCGCTCGAGCGCGTGCCGGTAGCGAACGGCGCCGCTGCCGACGCAGAGCGTCCCGGGCTCGAGCTCGAGGTCGTCCGGCGCGACCGCGTGCGGGCCGGGGACGAACACCTCGCCGCGGCGCGCGTCCACGACGGGGAAGGCGCCCGGCCGAGCGGTGGCGAGCGCATCGAGCGTCGAGACGCCCGCGACCGGGAGATCGAGCGCGAGGGCCAGGCCGCGGGCGGCGGCGAGGCCGATCCTCGTGCCCGTGAAGCTTCCCGGACCGGTGCCGACGACGAGAGCGTCGACGCCCGCTGGCTCGAGCCCCGCATCCCGCAGCAGGGAATCGACGTCCTCGAGGAGCGCACGAGGGGGCGAGACCCGCTCGCCGAGCACCTCCCCGTCCTCGACGAGCGCGCTGGTGGCGACGTCGGTCGCCGTGTCGAAGGAGAGCGTCACCATTCCTCGGATCCTTCTAGCAGCGCGTCGTCCGCCGCGGCGAGCGCGAGGACGCGCCGGTCGCCGCCCCCGTGCTCGAGACGAATCGCGGCGCGCGCGGGCGGGAGCGCCGCAAGGCCCGCCTCCGGCCACTCGACGAAGACGATCGCGTCGTCGAAGTACGGCTCGAGGTCGCCCCACTCCGCCTGGGAGAGGCCGGCGAAGCGGAACAGGTCGAGGTGCGAGACGTCGGGGTTGCCCGCGTACCGGTGGCCGATGGTGAACGTCGGGCTCGTCACCGGCGCCGTGACTCCGAGCGCGCGGCACGCGCCACGGACGAACGTCGTCTTCCCCGTCCCGAGCTCGCCCGAGACGGTCACGACGTCGCCGGAGCGAAGGCGCTCGGCGAGCCGTGCGGCGACCCGCTCGGTCTCCGGCGCGGACTCCGTGCGCACCTGGGCGACGCGCGCGGCCGGGCCGGGCCCGCCGGGGCCCGACCGCATCAGAACAGGCCGAGCTGGACGGAGTCGGGCTCGGCCGTCGGTGCCGGTACCGGCTCCTCCTCCACCACCGACGCATCGGCCACGCGGTCGAGCAGCGCCGGGATCCGGGCGAAGTCCTCCTCGAGCACCTTCAGCATCGACGGGGTGTACAGCGCCGCGGCAGGATGGAAGAGCGGGTACAGGAGCACGGTCCGGGCTCCGAGCGTCACCTCCTGTTCCTGCCCGTGCACGCGCGTGATCCCCGCCGGACGCCCGGAGAGCAGCTTCGTCGCGAAGTTGCCGAGCGTCGCGACGAGCACGGGCTCGAGCAGCTCGATCTGCCGGAAGAGGTGCGGCTCGCAGGCAGCGATCTCGTCGGGCTGGGGGTCGCGGTTCCCCGGCGGCCGGCACTTGAGGACGTTGGCGACGAAGACGTCCGCCCGCGTCAGCCCGATGCCCTCGAGCAGCCGGTCGAGGAGCTTCCCGGCCTGGCCCACGAAGGGGACGCCCTGCTGGTCCTCGTGGAACCCCGGTGCCTCGCCCACGAAGACGAGGTCCGCGTCGGGGCTGCCGGAGCCGAACACGACCTGGGTCCGCCCGGCGGAGAGCGCGCACTTCGTGCACGAGGCCGTCTGCTCCGCGTACTCCCGGAGCGCCGCTGCACGCTCGACGGCGTCCATCGGCGGTCAGTCTACGCCGCGTTCCGGATGCGCCCGCGGCAGGCGAGAGCGCGTCGCTAGTGCCCGCAGCCGCAGGAGCCGCCGCAGCAGCCGCCGCCGCTGCTCGTGGCCGGAGCCGAGACGCCGGCCTTCACGCCCGCGCCGTGCACGGCGAAGGTCGAGAGCTGCTTGAGCACGTTTCCGCCGCCGCACTCGGGGCACGACACCGCCTGCTCCGACGTGCGGACGAGCTCCTCGAAGTGCGACTCGCACTCCATGCACGCGTACTCGTAGATGGGCACGCCGCGAGTGTACTGTCGCGAGCGGTGGAGCGGTGGGCGGTGCCCGTGCTCGAAGGCCGGATCGTGCGGCTCGAGCCGCTGGCGCCCGGACACGAGGAGGGCCTCTGGCTCGCCTCGCGCGACGCGAGGACCTGGCGCTGGCTCAGCATCGTGCAGCCGGCGACCCGTGACGAGTGGAAGGCATGGCTGGGTCAGGCGCTCGCGGCCGCCGCGGAGGGGAGCGAGCTGCCGCTCGTGACCTCGACCGGCGGCCGGGTCGTCGGCTCCACGCGCTTCCTCGCCCTTCGGCCCGAGCACGGGTCCGTCGAGATCGGGTGGACCTGGCTCCATCCCGCCGCCTGGGGCACCGGCGCGAACGTCGAGGCCAAGCTCCTCCAGCTCCGGCACGCGTTCGAAGCCTGGGGCTGCCGCCGGGTCGAGCTGAAGACCGACGCGCTGAACGAGCGTTCCCGTGGCGCGCTCGAGGCGCTCGGCGCGACGTTCGAGGGAGTGCACCGGAAGCACATGCTCGTGCGCGGCGGCGAGAGCCGGGACAGCGCCTGGTACAGCGTCACCGACGAGGAGTGGCCCGCGGTGCGAGCGCGCCTGGAGTCCCGCCTCGCCGCCAGGGACACAGGCGCTGCTACCCTCCGGGCGCCCGGTATCCCGTCGCGGAACTGGAGCGAGGAATGATCGACACCATCGAGGTCATCGGCGCCGGCGGCCGCGTCGGCTCGGCCGTCAGCGCGCGGCTCCGCGAGCGTGGGCTGCGGCTCGGCGAGGTCGGGCCCGAGCTCGTCCTCCTGTGCGTGCCCGACCGGGCGATCGCCGAGGTGGCGCAGGAGATCCCGCTCGGCCCGTGGGTCGCCCACGTGAGCGGCGCGACGCCGCTCGCCGCCCTCGCCCCGCACGAGCGCCGGTTCGGGCTGCACCCGCTGCAGTCGTTCTCGAAGAGCCGCGGGCCCGAGCAGCTCGACGGGGCGTGGGCAGCCGTGACCGCCGGGAGCCCGGAAGCGCTCCGGGTCGCCATCTGGCTCGCGGAGACGCTCGGTCTCCGCCCGTTCGAGCTCGAGGAGGCGAGCCGTGGCGCCTACCACGCGGGGGCTGCGATCGCGTCGAACTACCTCGTCACCCTGCGCGCCGCTGCACGCTCGCTGCTCGAGGCCGCCGGCGCGCCTCCCGACGCGCTCGACCCACTCATCGGCGGCGTCGTGGACGGTGGCTTCGAGCTCACCGGGCCGATCGCGCGCGGCGACTGGGAGACGGTCGAGCGCCACCTCGAGGTGATCCGCGCCGAGCGGCCGGAGCTCGAGGGCCTTTACCTCGCGCTCGCCGAGGCGACGGCACGCGTCGCGGGGCGCGATCCGAACGAGGTGCCGGCATGAAGGTCGTGCGCACGATCGCGGAGCTGCGGGCCCTGCTCGAGCCGGGAGGCGGCTCGGTCGGGCTCGTCCCGACGATGGGGGCACTGCACGGGGGCCACCTCGCGCTGCTCGAGGCAGCCCGCGCCGAGTGCGACGTCGTCGTGATGAGCCTGTTCGTGAACCCGGCCCAGTTCGGCGACCCGGGCGA
>Ga0075420_100000970_pt1 | contig 23763 bp, 25 predicted proteins | sample SoiMetdeltSBSDD4_FD_75296 | JGI IMG/M metagenome (GOLD analysis project Ga0075420, IMG submission 75296) | Bulk soil microbial communities from a Populus tree surrounding site in Tennessee, USA - Soil MetaG P. deltoides SBSDD4 | ecosystem: Environmental > Terrestrial > Soil > Tree plantation...
GTTGCCGTCAATTTGTCCTTGGTCGTCGATTCACGTCAGGTCCAACATCGGCCGGCCCCATCCCGGCTCTTCGCTTGGCTAGAACGCTGGTTCCCCGGTGGGACGCCCGCGTGGGCGCAATCCGTCTCGGAGATTGCCTCGATCCAGGTCCAGATCACAGGACCGGGCATTCCCTCCCCGGCCACAACCACGGTTCCGGTTTCCGATCCGACCAGCGGCCAACAGATCCCTGTGAGCATTCAAGCCCCGGTCGGCCCGAATCGAACGATCACGGTGTTAGCCTTCGATGCGCAGTCGCCGCCCAGCAAGATTTTCGGGGGAACGCTAGTGGGGGTGAACCTCATAGCCGGCGCACCGGTCAATCTGGCAATCACGCTGGTTCGGCTCTTCACGGTCACCGTGCAAAAGGAAGGGGATGGCAGCGGGACTGTGACGTCCACGCCTGTGGGCATCGATTGCGGCCTGACCTGTGTGAATCAATTTCCGGAAGGCTCCACGGTGGTGCTCAATGCTGCCGCGGCAGCTGGTTCGGCGTTTGCCGGTTGGAGTGGCGCTTGCTCCGGCACCGGAGCCTGCAACGTGACAGGGAATGCGACGGTGACGGCACGCTTTAATGTCCCGATTTCCACCGATCGACTAACCGTGACCCTCGGGGGGAACGGAACGGGCACCGTCACCAGTAATCCGAGCGGGATTGCCTGTCCAGGATCGTGCGCCGCCGACTTTGCAAGCGGCACGACCGTGACACTCAACGCCACGACCGCTAATGGATCCACCTTTAGTGGATTTAGCGGTGCCGGCTGTAGCGGCTCCGCCTCGTCATGTACCATCGCTATGAATGGCGATCAGGCCGTCACAGCGACCTTTACGGCTGTGATCCCAATTCCCATGTCTACGCTTTCGGTGAGTAGGGTTGGATCGGGATCGGGGACCGTGACGAGTACGAACCAAGCGGGTATCAATTGCGGAGGCACCTGCAGCGCAAGTTTTCCAACGGGAAGCCTGGTCTCACTGACGGCGGCCCCAGCAACAGGCTCGACCTTCATCGGCTGGATCAATGGGTGTACTGGAACCGGCACTTGCGACGTGACCTTGAACGCCGATCAAACTGTTGTCGCGCAATTCGACCTCGTGCCCGACCTCGTGACGTTGTCTGTGAATACATCCGGACCAGGCGATGGGACGGTGACGAGCGATCCGGGAGGCATCACTTGCCCTAACGCCTGTTCGGCTTCTTTCACCCGAGGGACGACGGTTGTGACTTTGACCGCCACACCGGTTGGGAACTCGGTTTTCGCGGGATGGCGTGGAAATCCCTGTGAAGCATTCGGAACCGGGCCATGCACGATCACGATGGACGGTAATCAGTCGGCGAATGCCCGGTTCGAACGATTTGGCGGTCGTTGAGGACTGCGCTTTCAAGCAGGCTGCACTTCGCGAAAACCCAGCATGCGTCCTGCGGGAGCGGCGGTTCGATGGTTTGCGATCGTGATTGTGCGGTTCAGAGAAGGGAGGTCAAGCGATGCGCCAACCTTGGGGGATTGACCGATTCGGATTATTTCCCGGATCGACTCGCCGAGCAGTTCCTTGGCCGTTCGATCGGACGTTCCTAGGGGAAGGAACGTTTCCAATTCGTCAAGACCAAATTTGGAAAGTCCGAGGCTGTAGCACCAGATCATATCCGACTTCGCTTGATCGTCCTGTGCGACCAAGACGTGGTCGTGGGCGACGAATTCGCTAAGACTGCGATCCTGCCAATCGGAAGGATTGAGATACTGCTGGGTCGTCAAGTCATGAGCGGTTCCCTGCGTGAGGAGTACCAGACCTCTGGCAAGACGCGCCGCGAACAAAATGGCATCCGGCATGTCGCGTGGGGGCATGACGGAGGGAGCGATGGCGCCGATCTGATCATGCTCCCATGCCAATTGGTCCTTCAGGCCGACCATGTGCGTGGAGGGGAGCGGAAGGACGACATGCGCGGTCCAAGGACCGTGTCTGATATGCCAGGATTCAGGCGTCCCCCCTTCTTGCTCGATCGTCAACGGCCCACCATATTGACCGTTGTACCAGAATATGAGTTCCTCTTTTTCCGGCGCCGGTCCCCGATAGCCGATAAAATACAACGGCGGCCGCTTGGCGGAGGGCTTAGGGCTTTTCTTCTTGATACGCATTGGAAGGGTAGCGATGGTGCGTTGCAAACGGTAAGCGAAGCTTGGAAAGCACGGATTCAGGTTATGCTGGCACGACGGTTACTTCCCCGATTTCTTAGCTTTGCGCCGATCTTCCGGATGGAGAAGGCGTTTGCGAATACGTAGATTGTTCGGCGTGACTTCGACTAGCTCATCCTGCCCGATATACTCAAGGGCAAATTCCAAAGACATTTCCTGCGGTGGAGTGAGCACCAGGGCCTCGTCCGATCCTGAGGCGCGCATGTTCGTGAGGTGTTTTTCTTTGCAAACGTTGACGTCCAGATCTTCGTCCCGGCTGTTTTCCCCGACGACCATGCCTCGATAAACTTCCACGCCCGGCCCGATAAACATGACGCCGCGCTCCTGCGTCATGAACAGCGCATAGCCGGTGCTCTTGCCGTCCTCGAACGCACAGAGCGATCCATGAGGCGCGACAAGCAAATCCTGTTCGTTGGCCGTTTCGTAGGCTTTGAAGACGTGATGCATGATCACGGTTCCACGGGTCTTGGCGAGAAGGATGTTCTTCAACCCCATGATCCCCCTTGTGGGAATATGGTACTCAAGATGCATTTCGCTCGGGCCGGCGTCTGAATGCACCAGCTTCATATGCCGCATTTCTCCGCGGCGCTTGCCGATCTCCTCGATGACGGCCCCTTGATACGTTTCCGGCACTTGAATCGTGAGTTCTTCGTATGGCTCGGTGACGTGGTTGCCGTCGCGATGCAGAATGACTTCCGGTTGTGAGACTTGCAACTCATAGCCTTCACGGCGCATTTGTTCAATCAATACCGCGAGGTGCAATTCGCCGCGTCCAGCCACGAGGAATCGATCCGGGCTGTCCGTTTCCTGCACGCGGAGAGAGACATTCGTTTCAAGCTCTTTAAAGAGACGCTCGCGGAGGTGTCGGGACGTCAAGAATTTGCCTTCGCGGCCGGCGAACGGGCTATTGTTCACCGAAAAGGTCATTTGAACGGTCGGTTCATCAATGGTGACCCTTGGCAGCGCTGACGGTTGTACGGCATCCGCGATCGTGTCGCCGATGCTCACCTGGTCCAGTCCCGCGACCGCAACAATCTCGCCGGCCTTGGCCTCTTCAACATCCGTGCGCTCGAGTCCGGAATAAACCGCGAGGTCGGAAACCTTTCCGGGAACGGCGCCGTCCTTCCCCAGAACCAGTACTTGTTGCCGACGGGCGATCGAGCCTGACTGGATCTTTCCCACGCCCATTTTGCCCTTGTAGGAGTCGTAGAGGAGCGCAAGTACCAATATTTGCAGCGGCCCGTTCGCGTTGATCGCCGGGCCGGGAATTTTCTCCAGCACCGTATCGAGCAGCGGCGAGATGTCCGTGCCGGGCTTGTTGATGTCGAGCGTGGCGATACCTTTGATTGCCGATGTGTAGACGAGAGGGAAGTCCAGTTGCTCGTCGGTGGCTCCGAGATGCACAAACAGATCGAAAGTGCGGTTGACCACGTCGTCGATGACCGCATCAGGTCGGTCGATCTTGTTGATGACCACAATGGCCTTGTGCCCCAGTGCCAGCGCTTTCCTGAGCACGAAGGTGGTCTGCGGCATCGGTCCTTCTTTTGCGTCGATCAAAATGAGGACGCCGTCCACCATGCGCAGTGTGCGCTCCACTTCTCCGCCGAAATCAGCATGGCCAGGTGTGTCGACAATGTTGATCTTTACGCCTTTATAAATGACGCTCGCATTTTTAGCTCGGATCGTTATGCCCCGTTCCCGTTCCTGGTCCATGGAATCCATGATGCGTTCGCCCATGTCGTCAATTTTTCTATGGACGTGAGTCTGCCGTAGCAGGGCATCAACGAGGGTGGTCTTTCCATGGTCCACGTGGGCGATGATCGCGATGTTGCGGATGTCGTTCCGGCGTTCGTTTGGGACGCGAAAGTGGGACATATGCTGGTATCCTAAGGCGAAAAAAAAGACGCCCCGACTATCGGGCGTCGACAGGGCAGTATACCGGAAGCATTGAACGCCTACAAGGTGCCGGTTGCTTGTGTTTTAGCAGACTCCACGGTATGTTGGCCGGGGAGTCCTACCGAACCAGTTCCATGACATTGATAGATCGGCCAGTTCAGCTTTCCGATACGACCAGACAGCCGCCCCCTCGACGTCCTTGGCGTCGGTGGCAAATCACGCTGATCACGCTGGCGGCGCTTTTCCTCGGCGCGCTGCTGGCGACTATCGGCTTATTGTGGTACTACGCCCAGGACCTGCCGGAGCTCAGTCAGCTTCAGAATTACCAGCCCAGTCTTGTCACGCAAGTGTATTCCAGCGACAAGCAGCTGATCGGGCAATTTTTCATCGAACGGCGCATTTTAACGCCGTTGGCGCAAATTCCAGAGCACCTACGGCGTGCCGTGATAGCGGTTGAAGATGTCCGGTTCTTTGAGCATCCGGGTTTGGATTACATCGGGATCCTTCGTGCTGCCTGGACCAATCTGCGCCGCGGCGGAAAGGTGGAGGGTGCCAGCACAATCACACAACAGTTGGCGCGGTCGCTGTTTTTGTCCTCCGAGCGGACCTTTGATCGAAAAGTCCGGGAGTTGGTGTTGGCCTATAAGATGGAGCTTGTCTCATCGAAGGAACAGATTCTCGAGACGTATCTCAACCAAATCTACTTCGGCCAGGGCGCGTACGGGGTCGCGTCAGCGGCTCAGTCATATTTTGGGAAGGACCTCGCCGCACTCACCGTCGCCGAAGCCGCATTCCTGGCGGGATTGCCGAAATCTCCGAATCATTTCTCGCCCTTCAAGAATTATGCGCGTGCCAAAAAGCGGCAAGAACACGTATTGGAACGGATGGAGGAAGCGGGTTTTCTCACATCGGCTCAGCGTGAAGAGGCTTTAGCTGAACCATTGAGTTTCCGGCGCCCCGGTAGTGAGCAGACCGCTCCCTACTTCGTGGAATACGTGCGGCAACTTCTCGTCGCGAAGTACGGAGAGGCCATGGTCTATAAGGGCGGACTCCGGATCAAGACGACGCTCAATCTCGGCATGCAGCGTGCCGCTGAAGCGGCTTTCAAGACAGGCTTACGCGAGCTCGACAAGCGCCAGGGTTGGCGCGGCCCCCTGCGCACTGTGGACCCTGCGACCCTGACAGTGGGAAACAACCAGCCGGTGGCAACGATCGATCAGCCGGTTGCCATTGGTGATGAGCGGGAAGCCGTGGTTACCAAATCCGGCAAAGACCTCTTTTGGGTACAAATCGGCAATGTCTCCGCCAAACTTCTGTTTGATGACATGGCCTGGGCCAAGAGACGCCTTACAGGGCCGGATTTGGCGAAGGATGTCGTCGTGGCATCCGCTCCCAAGCAGGTGCTGAAGCCGGGCGATGTCATCGAGGTCAAGATTAAAAAGATCGACAAAGAGCAAGTCTATGTTCAACTGGAGCAGACTCCGCTGGTAGAAGGAGGGCTGATCGCTCTCGACCCGGATAAAGGCGCAATCCGTGCGATGGTGGGAGGCTACGACTTTAATCGCAGCGAATACAACCGCGCTGTTCAAGCCCACCGGCAACCAGGGTCGGCCTTCAAGCCGATTATCTATGCGACGGCCATCAATCAGGGGATGAGCCCCGCTTCCGTCGTGCTCGATGCGCCCGTTGTCTATGAGCAGGTCGAGGAGGAGAAGACTTGGAAGCCCGAGAACTATGGTAAACGCTTTCACGGTATGGTGAGTCTTCGCGACGCCTTGGCCCATTCTCATAATCTGGCCACAGTCAGGTTGCTTGATAAGGTCGGAATCAAGAATGTCATCGAATTTGCGCGGCAGGTCGGGATTACCAGCCCGCTGTCTGCCGATCTCTCATTGGGACTGGGGTCTTCTTCCGTAGGCTTGCTGGAACTGACCTCGGCCTATGGCGTTTTCTTGAACCAAGGCAATCGGGCAGAACCGTTTGCCATTATCTCGGTAACGGACAATGCGGGTGAGGTTCTGGAGCAGCAGGACGTGCAGACGCAAGAGGTCCTGTCCAAGGAGACGGCCTATCTCGTTACGAACATGATGGAGGACGTGGTGCAAAAAGGGACCGGCCAAGCGGCTAAGTCGCTCGGCAGGCCGGTTGCTGGCAAGACAGGCACGACGAACGAGTTTATCAATGCGTGGTTCATCGGTGGAACCCCCAACCTCGTGTCCGGAATCTTTGTGGGCTTTGACGATCGGCGTTCGCTCGGCGAAACTGAATCAGGGGCTCACGCTGCCTTACCTATATGGATCAGCTTCATGAAGGAGGCGTTGAAGACCCTGCCGGTCGTACCGTTTACGATTCCTGAAGGGATTACCTTCGTCAAGGTTGATCCCTCCACGGGGCTCCTAAATTCGGAACAAGAGGATCAGCCGGGAAACGTCGAAATCTTCGCGAGGGGAAGTGAGCCGACGCAGGCGGTGCAGCGCCGCTCCGATCCGATGGACTTCTATAAAATCGACCAGCCAGAGTAGGGCAGAGGAGGGAGGTCAGGATGCCGAATCTTGATATTCCTCGTGCCAAGCCATTTGAATCGTTTCCAGAATCTTTTCGTTGGATTTTGTCGGGTCGTCCTTGAAATCGGGCAAGGCGACGATCCACGCATGTAGATCGGTAAAACGTACGGTCAACGGATCTGTTCCCGGGTGTTCTTCGACGAGCCTGATCGCGATATCTTCCGTGTCCTGCCATTTCAGGTCCATGTACAACTCCTCACATTGGCTCCTGTCGAACCTCTTTCGCGGGGCCTGATATCAATCACTTTTCGAGACTTCGGAGACTTTTTTCCCTTTCAAGCTCCGTTTGAGTGAATCGTCGAGCATAGCGACCGACAGCGGCTTGGCTACCTCCTCCAGCTCGGCCATTCGTGCCCGAATCGCTTTCGGATCATTGCCATCGTTGGCGGTTTTGAGGAGAGATAGCCTGTCCCGAATGGCTGCGGCTTCCTCCTGACGGATGAGCGTCTCACCATTGGTGAGCGACTTTGCGGTTGTCTCAATGAGGGCGCCGGCATCGAGCCGTGCTTCGATTAGTTTCCGGGCGTCCACGTCTTGCTTCGCGAACTTGAACGAATCCTCGATCATCTTCTCAACTTCGGTGTCCGATAAGCCATAAGACGGTTTCACTTCGATCGATTGAGTCTGGCCCGTCCGCATGTCGCTTGCTTTCACGTTCAAAATACCGTTTGCATCAATCAAAAACGTGACCTCGATCCGAGGGACGCCCGCCGGAAGCGGAGGTACTTTGAGTCGGAATCGTGCGAGGCTGCGGTTATCCTTGACGAGCTCGCGTTCTCCCTGAAGAATATGAATATCGACGCCGGTCTGGCCGTCAACATAGGTGGTAAACAGTTCCTTGGCGCTGGCGGGGATGGTCGTATTCCGTCTAATGAGACTGCTCATCACCCCACCCATCGTCTCGATGCCGAGCGACAACGGCGTCACATCCAGCAGCAACATGTCGGTCGTGCCGCCCGTGAGAATGTCCGCCTGGACGGCAGCACCGAGCGCGACAACTTCATCGGGGTTCAAATGACAGTGAGGTTTTTTTCCGAAGAGCGACTCTACCCGCTGACGCACGAGCGGCATACGGGTCGATCCTCCCACCAGCACCACTTCGTCGATGTCGGCAGGCGACAGCCCCGCGTCTTGTAAGGCCAATCGACAGGGCGCCAGCGTCCGTTCGATGATGTCCGCCGTCACCGTTTCCAGCTCGTCCCTCGTCAGTTCACGGGTAAAGCGACCCTTGCGGTCAGGCAGGTCGATCGCAATGCTGGTTTTGAGTTCGTCCGATAGCCGGACTTTTGCTCGTTCGGCTTCGAGACGTATGATCTGCATGTGGTCCGGGTATGCACCAAGGTCGATCCCGAATGCTTTGTGAATTTCGGTCAGGAAGAGATCACCGACACGGCGGTCCACATCATCGCCGCCCAAGTGCGTGTCGCCATTGGTGGCGAGGACTTCGAAAATGCCGTTTTTCAGCTTGAGAATCGAAATATCGAACGTTCCGCCGCCAAAGTCATACACGGCGATCGTACCCTGAGTTTTCTCCTGGAGCCCATACGCAAGCGAGGCAGCGGTTGGTTCGTTGATGATTCGCAAAACCTCGAGACCCGCGATCATGCCCGCGTCCTTCGTGGCCTGTCGTTGACTGTCATTAAAATAGGCGGGGACTGTAATGACGGCTTTTGTAATACTTTCGCCGAGATGCGCCTCAGCGCGCTGTTTAAGTTCTTTCAAGATCATGGCTGAGATTTGCGGGGGGGAATAGGATTTTTCCCCCAGCTTGATGCGGATCACACCGCCCTGTTCTGTCAGCGAGTAGGGGAAGTAGGACAGTTCACTCTGCACATCTGCCAAGCCTTTTCCCATGAACCGCTTGACGGAGTAAACAGTTCGCGCCGGGTTGCGGGTCAGATGCTCCTTCGCCGAGTCTCCGACGATGAGGCCGTTATCGGTTAGTGCGACGACGGAGGGCACCATCGACCGGCCGCTTCGACCGGCTATCACGGTCGGCGTGCCATCCTTCATGTAGGCGACGAGGGAGTTCGTCGTTCCAAGATCAATCCCAACAATGCGTGCCATGTGTTTATCCGATGGTCGCGACAAGGTCGCTGACGATGTTTTTGACGTAGGTGCGATTCGAGAGGACTTCCCGCATCTGCTTCAGGAGACGGTCCCGATCGGCCCGTGCCCCGCTTGTGGCCTCCCCCTTTTCTTGAAGGTCGTCCCACTGGCGAAAGAGTTGGTGGAGCTGCTCTTCCATTTCACGCTTGCGACGCTCGAGCGCAGTTTGTGCGGTTTGCAGCTGTGTCCGAAGCTGCTTTCCCGTGTCTGACGACTGATCAGAGGTCCTAAATTCTTCGAGCGTATCCTGGAGTTCGAGAATCTCCTCAAACAGGTCGGCCGGGGGCGAACTGCGGATTTCCTTCACGGATCCGGCTTCTAGGTCGAGCAGATACTCAGCGCGTTGAATCGGATCTCGAAGCGTCCGGTATGCGGTATTGAGGGTCGCCGCGTTACTGAGGCTGATGGCCTGTTCCGTCTCGCTCTTATTCTGATAGAAGTCAGGATGGAATGCCCGGCTGAGCTCGTAAAACTTGGCTTCCAACGTCCCGAGATCGATGGTCAGGCGGCGCGGAAAGCCAAGGCACGTGAAGTAATCTGCTTCTTTCGAGACGGGCTGTACCTTGACACACCGTTCGCAGAAATATTCACCGGCCACCTCGGATTGGCAGTGCCAGCACATGCTTCTGGCCATCTGCAAGTCCCGGCGCCCCGAATTGTAACTGCCAGATTGATGATCCATGGGCACATGCTGATCTGAAAAAACAGGCATGGCGGAATGCCATGCCTGATTGAAGAAACTCGGACTTGGCTTCAAGCTTATGCCGAGAACGATTCTCCGCAGCCGCAGGTCTTGTTGGCGTTGGGATTGACGAACTTGAAGTTTCCGCCCATCAGGTCCTTCTGATAATCGAGTTGCGTGCCTTGAAGGTAGATGGCACTTTTCGTATCCACGATGACCTTCACGCCCTCAAAATCATAGACCTGATCGTATTGACCAATCTTTTCATCGAAATTGACCGTGTAACTCAATCCAGAGCACCCGCCGCCTTTCACGCCAAGGCGAAGCCCGCCCTCAGTGATACCTTGAACGTTAATCAGACGTTTCACTTCCTTGATTGCCGCATCGGTGAGAGTGATGACGGGTACCTGGGTCTCTGTCTTCGTGCTATCCATGAGGCGCTCCTTCCTGCTTACTTCGTTTCGCTCTTTTTCTGGTAGTCGGCAAGAGCCGCCTTGATCGCATCTTCAGCGAGCACCGAACAATGGATCTTCACTGGCGGCAGGTTCAACTCCTGCACGATGTCGGTATTTTTGATCTTTTGAGCCTCTTCCAGAGTCTTTCCTTTGAGCCATTCAGTGGCCAGGCTTGAACTCGCGATGGCAGATCCGCAGCCGAACGTCTTGAATTTCGCGTCAACGATCGTATCGTTCTGAACCTTGATTTGTAGTTTCATGACGTCGCCGCATTCCGGCGCGCCGACCATTCCTGTGCCGACGCCTTCCTCTTCCTTCTTAAAGCTACCCATGTTCCGGGGATTATTGAAATGATCGACGACCTTGTCGCTGTACGCCATAATACCCTCCGCATTTATGAGATCTTGAATGTAAGCTTCTTCTGTCCTCTCTCAGTGAGCAGCCCATTGGACTGATTTTAAATCCACCCCTTCTTTTGCCATTTCGTAAAGTGGGGACATCTCTCGCAGCTTTGTCACTATTTCAATAACCTTCTTGACCGTATAGTCAATTTCATCATCCGTGTTGAAGCGCCCCAGGCCGAAGCGAATGGATGAGTGAGCCAGTTCCGTCCCGACGCCGAGGGCGCGGAGCACATAGGAGGGTTCCAACGTGGCGGACGTGCAAGCCGACCCGGAAGACAAGGCGATTTCCTTCATTCCCATCAACAACGACTCCCCTTCAACATAGGCAAATGAAATGTTCAAATTTCCCGGTAACCGGTTGGTTGGGTGGCCGTTGAGATAGCTTTCCTCCAAGGCGGCCATGATCCCCGCTTGCAGGCGGTCGCGCATGTCCGCCAAGCGGGCTGATTCGGCGGGCATTTCCTGCTCGCAGAGTTCACAGGCCTTGCCAAATCCCACGATTAACGGGACGGGCAAAGTGCCGGAGCGCATGCCGCGCTCGTGCCCGCCACCGTCGATCTGGGCGGCAATCCGGACGCGTGGATTTCTTTTTCTGACGTAGAGCGCCCCGACACCCTTTGGGCCATAGATCTTATGCGCAGAGAACGACATGAGGTCTATGCCCATGGCCTGAACGTCAACCGGGATCTTGCCGACGCCCTGTGTGGCGTCGCAGTGAAAAAGCACGCCTCGTTCCTTGGCAATCTTGCCGATCTCTTGAATAGGGTTGATCGTGCCGATTTCATTGTTGGCGAGCATCACTGAGATGAGTACCGTCTTTTCGGTAAGGGCCTTCCGTACGTCCTCTGGATTGATCATCCCTTGCTTGTCGACGGGCAGGTAGGTGACAGTCGCGAGACCTTTGGCCTCAAGTGATTTGGCCGTGTCCAAGACCGCTCGATGCTCCGTCGCGGACGTAATGATGTGATTCCCCTTTTCTTTATACATTTCCAAAACGCCCTTGAGTGCGAGATTATCCGATTCCGTCGCACCGCTGGTGAATACAATTTCCTTAGGATCAGCTTTAATCAGACGGGCAATCTGCTTGCGCGCTGTTTCCACAGCCTCTTCTGCCGCCCAACCAAACGCATGATTACGACTAGCCGCATTGCCAAACTTCTCGACAAAATAGGGAAGCATGGCCTCCAACACTCGCGGATCCATTGGAGTAGTGGAATGATTGTCTAAAAAGATAGGGAACTTCATCGTTCGGCTCCTTGTGGTGTCGGGGACTGAATCGTAATGAGCGGGGTGCCGCCCAGCATGTCCTGGAGTGTCATGTTATTCAATAACTGATAAATACTGTCTTGTACTTTCAAGAGAGGTGTACGGATATTGCAATGTTCTCGTTGCATGCAAAATTCACCCTCTTTTTCATGGGAGCAATCGGTAATTCCCAGGGGCCCCTCGATACTTTCCAAAATTTGAGCAATGGTGATCTCTCGTGCCTTGCGTGCGAGATGGTACCCACCCTTCGGACCGTTATGACTTTCAATCATGCCGCTCTTGGATAGTGACTGGAGCACTTTGGCGAGCAGTTCCAATGGGATATTGTATTCCTCGGCAATTTCTTTCGTATTGACCACCCGATTTGGGATGACGTCCCCATATTGAACGGACGCAATGTGCTGAAGGGCCATGAGGGCATAATCAGTTTTTTTTGAAATCTTCAGCATACTATTGCCGATCACTCCAATCGGAGACTATAATGATCTCCGATCAATCTGGTCGGACTAATGGTAGCACGAGGAATTTAGGCCTGTCAACGCGTGCTCGAGAAAGGATCAGGCATGGGTGGAACCAATCCCTATATAGCAAAGGCGGACGTTGAGCTTCCCCAAAAACCCTATATGGTGACCTACATAGCGCCGAGCGGGACAGTCACCAAAGTACAGGTCGACCCGGCAAAGATCCCTTACGGCCAAACAGGGCTCCCGGGGAGCCTTCTCGACATTGCTATGTCGAATGGAGTGGATCTGGAACACGTCTGCGGTGGCGTCTGCGCGTGCTCGACCTGTCATGTCATCGTGAGGCAAGGACTGGAAACCTGCAACGAGGGGACGGACGATGAATTTGATCAGTTGGATGAGGCGCCAATGACGACACTTCAGTCACGGCTGGGTTGCCAGTGCGTTCCCAACGGCACGAAGGATGTCGTCGTTGAAATTCCAGCCGTCAATAAGAACCTTGTGAAAGAAGGGCATTAGCTGCTCGCCGCCAGGGGCCACGTGGGCTTCAGTCGTAGGTTTCCGTTTTCACCTCTTTCCGGTCATAGCCTGCTTCAAGGAAGTGAGCCCGAAGTGGCCGCACAAAGGCTTTTGTTCCGCAGAGCATCGGAATTACTTGTGGGCTAGCCTCCAGCAAGGGACGCAGCATTGGCAGTATCAGATCTACTGCCTGCTGTTCATCTCCCGCCGCGACCAAGGGCAAGTACCGAAAACCGGGATGAGTGACCGCCAACGTGAGAAGTTCCTGATGAAAGAGAAGCTCTTGTTCCTCGGGGGCAATGGCGATGAGGAGTACTGGACCGCGGTATCGCTCAGCATACAGGTGTTTCAGCATGCAACGGATGGGAACCAGACCTGTATAACGCGTGACGAACAACAATTCGCGGTCAGCGTGCGGTGGAAGCAAAAAACTTCCATAGGGACCCGAGAGTATGAGCTCGTCGCCGGGCTTCGCCAGGAAGAGGTAATTGGAGCCCAGTCCTTCCGGTACTCGGTCAAGGACCAGGATTAATTCACCTGTTGGTGTACCGGGAGCCGCCATTGAATAGGCTCGAGTGAGAGGCGGCTTTGTCCCGACCGGTAGCTTGAGGGACACCCACTGGCCCGCCTTAAAGACGATAGGCCGTTCTTTTGGTAAGACCACGAGTTGACGAACATGAGGCGTGAGATTAGTCGACGACAGGACAGTTGCGGATTGGATAAATTCTGCCATGGCTCGGTCAGGTCCCCAGTCTTACCAGATGCCTAGCTTGGAAGAAAGGGCGTTCGATCCTGTACACAGTTTTCGACGCGTGCTATAGATACCGGCCCTCGAAACGGATCTACGAGAGTTAACATGACCCAAGTTCGTGTCCGCTTTGCACCCAGCCCAACAGGCTTCCTCCATATCGGCGGTGTCCGGACGGCGCTTTTTAATTGGCTGTACGCGAGGCAGGAGAAGGGTGTCTTCATCCTGCGCATTGAAGATACCGATCAGAGCCGGTCGACGGATGAATCCATCCAGGCAATTATTGAGGGATTGCAGTGGGTGGGGCTGGATTGGGACGAGGGGCCGTATCGTCAGACCGAGCGGATCAACCTCTATCGTGAGCACGCAATGATTCTGTTCGAGCGAGGCCAGGCCTACTGGTGCGTCTGCAAGGCCGAAGAGCTGGAGACCCGGAGGAAAGACGCGGAGGCGAAAGGATTGTCGCCCCGCTATGACGGGCGCTGCCGGAACTTGGGTATTACTCGTCCTTCGGGAGATGCCGCGCTCAGGTTCAAAGCACCACAGGAAGGGCAAACCGTCGTTGACGATTTGATCAAGGGCAAAGTCGTGTTCGAGAACAACGTGCTCGACGACCTCATTATCCTGCGATCAAATGGATATCCTACCTATAACTTCTCGGTTGTGGTGGACGATGCCTTAATGCACATCACCCACGTCGTCCGGGGGGATGATCACCTCACGAATACACCGCGGCAAATCCCTATTTTCGAAGCGCTCGGATTTCCGGTGCCGCGCTTCGGACATCTGCCGATGATTCTAGGCGCCGATAAGACGCGGCTTTCCAAGCGACACGGCGCGACTTCTATCATGGCCTACAAAACAATGGGATTCCTTCCCGATGCGATGGTCAACTATTTGGTCCGACTCGGATGGTCCTACGGTGATCAGGAAATCTTCACGAGAGGAGAGCTGATCGAGAGATTCAGCTGGAAGCATGTTCAGACATCTGCCGCCGTCTTCAATCCCGATAAGTTATTGTGGATGAATGCTGAGTACATCAAAACGAGTCAACCAAGCCAGGTGGCTAAAGCACTGGTGTCATTCTTGGAACAGACAGACCTGAAGGATCTAGTGCAAGAGGTTTCCGAAGAGTGGCTTTCGCAGCTGGTGATCTTAGTCAGGGAGCGTACAAAAACGCTCGTGGAAATGGTTGATTGGGTGAAACCGTACTTTGGAGTGGCTGTCACGTTGGGAGACGAAGCGGCAACGAAGTTTTTGACCCCGACGGTCGCCCCTTTCTTGAAAAAGCTGACCGAGCGCATCGCATCTCTTCCTGCATTTTCGAAACCGGCATTGGAAGCCTGTTTTAAAACCTTGGTGGAAGAGGAGGGGCTGAAAATGGGGCAACTCGCACAGCCCGTCCGAGTTGCGCTGACCGGTCGTACGGCGAGTCCGGGACTCTTTGAGGTGATGGAAATTCTCGGTCCCGAACGAACGCGGCTAAGACTTCGACAGGGGATGGAGCGGGCTGAGGCCCGCCAGGCTTGACGGACTACGCGAACGTGTATTACGTTGAACGCCGGTTGGGGGATCGTCTAGCGGTAGGACGTCAGTCTCTGGATCTGACTACCTAGGTTCGATTCCTAGTCCCCCAGCCAACCGTCTCCTGACATCCACTGCATTCTCACTCTCACCGCGCTGGGGGATCGTCTAGCGGTAGGACGCCAGCCTTTGGAGCTGGCTACCTAGGTTCGATTCCTAGTCCCCCAGCCACAATCCCTATGAAGACTAGGCAGCCAGCGGACGGCCGGTAATATCAGGTTGGGATGCCACTTCAATAGAAGAGACGCGCTCATCCCGCCAAAGGGCAATGCCCCCTATCAGGCCATTGAGATTCGAAATAATCGTGACGTTGGCGGGCAGCATGCCGACATCTACAGCCCGGGAATTGCCGCCACCGATATACATTTTCGTAAAATGGAAGATCTCATCCAGGCGTTTAATGAATTTTACCAGACGCTTGTTCCACTTTTTCTTCCCCACCTTTTGTAATGCGGCGTCCCTCAGTTTGTCACGCCCGATTTCCAAATTAGGCACGAGGCGCCCGTCCACGAAGAGGGAAGTCCCCACGCCCGTTCCCAGCGTTACGACCAGTTCTACGCCGGTTCCGGATATGGCGCCAAAGCCTTGAACATCGGCATCATTGGCTACCCGCACCGGCTTTTTCAGCCTCGCTTCCAGTACTTCAGTAATATTGTAGTCTTGCCATTCCTTGGCGAAATTCGGCGCTTGCTTCACGATGCCGTTGATGACGACTCCGGGAAATCCGATTGCCACCCGGTCGAACGATTCAAATTGCTTGGAAAGTGACTCGATAATGTCCATCACTTCGCCGGGCATTCCCGATGACGGCGAGTCTCGGCGCAGCCGATCGCTCACTGCCTTGCCGAGATCATTGAGCAATGTGGCTTTGATTCCACTGCCTCCCACGTCTACCACTAGAGTGCGGCGTTGCCCCATGCCATTTTCATCGGAGTCTTTGCTGCCGGTCTTGGCCTTCTTGGCCGGAGGCCGTTTTTGCTTCTTCGCCATATCCATCCTTGCTCCCGGAGACGACTTGTCTCATCGGGAATGATCTGTCTTCGCTATTTGCCCCAAGTATGGTCTAAATCGTTGGCGGAGTGCGAGTGTATCAACGTTCTGTCGCCGCTCTAGCCCCATGCAGGACTCAAGCCAGGCCTGCCTCCAGGCGGTATGAAGCCGGGGTACGAGAGCAGTGAAAGGGCCTATTGAGCACTATTTAATGGCGAGTACTGCGGGCTGGATCTGGTGGCTCTTCTCCCTCATCAGTAGGCAGTTCCATCATGAGGTTAGGGCCCGGAAGGCGGTATTGCTCCGCGGCCCAAGAGCCCAGGTCAGTCAGTTGGCAGCGTTCGGAACAGAAAGGTCGCCAGGGATTACCCTCCCAGGCGGCTGGTTGAGAGCAGAGCGGGCAGGCCATGCCGACATCTTATCACGTTGAGGTCGGCGCGCGCCGGTGGACTTAGTCAGCTTGGGTGGAGAGGATTGCTGGTTCTGGCGTGCAGCAAACGGTGCAGACGATTTTGATCAAGTTCTGACACGCCGAGAAATTCGACGCCGAACTCCCCATGTTTGCTCCACCGGACAGCGGCCGATTCAATAGTGATTGGTGATCCCAAATCTGTTGCACGAATGAGGATTCTGACTGCCGAGCCGGGGCGTACGGCGCTCATACTGGTCACGGCGCAACCGCCGGCCGAAAGATCGAACATCGTTCCTTCGCGGATCGACGTGTTGCCGGTTGTGGAGAAATAGACCTGTAAGTCGACCGGCACACGGGGGTACTGCCGACATTCAATCATTCTGGGGCTCCTTGATTAACCTAAGGCTCCAGCCGATTCGATGCATCCCACCTAAGCCTAGCAGGGATGCTTAATCTGTAAAGTAAACGCAAAGTAGCGGAACTAGGTATGTTTCCCTGTACACCCGGGAGAAGGTTACCGGGAGGATCCGCTTTTCTCGAGTTTCGCCCAGGCATCCTTAAGTGACACGGTGCGGTTGAACACAAGCCTCTCGGACACAGAGTCAGGGTCCATGCAAAAATAGCCAAGGCGCTCGAATTGAAACCGGTTGCCTGGCTGTGCCTCCTTGAGACTCGGTTCGGCTCGGCAGCCGATGAGCCGCTCCAAGGACTGGGGATTGAGGTGGGCCGTCCAGTCTTGCTGATCTCCAACACCGGAAAGGTCCCCTTTCAAGAGGGGATTGTAGAGTCGGACCTCTGCGTCAACAGCATGGGGGGCCGAGACCCAATGGATGGTCGCCTTGACCTTTCTTTGGGCACTCGGAGCGCCGCTCTTGGTCTCAACATCATATGTGCAGTGTAGTTGTGTGATCTCCCCAGTGTGGGCATCTTTGATGACGCCCACGCATTTGATGATATACGCGTAACGCAAGCGGACTTCCCTTCCCGGCGCCAGCCGAAAAAACTGTTTCGGCGGATCTTCCAGGAAATCGTCCCTTTCAATGTACAGGGTTCGAGAGAAGGGAATCGGTCGTGTGCCGGCGGAAGAATCTTCCGGATTGTTGATGGCCTCCAGCTGCTCCGTGACACCGTCAGGATAGTTGTCGATAATGACCTTCAACGGTTTCAGGACTGTCATGACGCGAGGCGCGCGCTTATTCAGATCCTCTCGAATGAAGTGCTCGAGCAGTTGCATTTCCACCACCGAATCGCGTTTTGACACGCCGAGATGTTCACAGAACGCACGGATCGCTTCGGGCGTGTATCCGCGTCGCCGAAGCCCCTTGATGGTGGGCAAGCGTGGATCGTCCCAGCCCGCCACCAGTTTTTTCTCGACCAGTTCAAGCAACTTCCGTTTGCTCATGACGGTTTGGGTGATATTCAAGCGGGCGAACTCAATCTGTTGGGGCCGGTCGTCGGTGTCCGCGTGTTCGACGACCCAGTCGTAGAGCGGCCGGTGATCTTCAAACTCCAAAGTGCAAATCGAATGAGTTACACCTTCCAAGGCATCAGATAATGGATGAGCGTAGTCATACGCCGGATAGATGCACCAAGTTTTACCGGTGCGATAGTGGGCAGCGTGGCGGATACGATAGAGGATGGGATCGCGCAGATTGATGTTGGGCGAGGCCATGTTGATTTTCGCCCGAAGGACGTGTGTCCCGTCCGGGAACTCTTCAGCCCGCATACGACGGAAAAGGTCAAGGCTCTCTTGTGCGGGACGGTCACGGTACGGGCTGTCTGTTCCGGGTTCGGTAAGTGTGCCTCGGTATCGTCTGATGTCGTCGGGTGAGAGGCTATCGACGTAGGCCAAACCTTTTTGGATCAGGCCCTCGGCGAGGGTGTACAGCCGTTCAAAATAGTCGGAGGCAAAAAACAGGCTTTCTTCCCAGTCAAACCCCAGCCAGCGAACATCCTCCTGGATAGCCTGCACGTACTCGGGATCTTCAGTCGTGGGATTGGTATCGTCGAATCGCAAGTGGCACTTGCCACCGGGATGCTCTTGCGCCAAACCAAAATTCAGGCAGATCGATTTGGCATGGCCGATGTGAAGATAGCCGTTTGGCTCGGGTGGAAAGCGCGTGACAACCCGGCCGCCGTGCTTGCCTGCTGCACGGTCGGATGACACGATCTCACGGATGAAATTGGATGCAGTGGTTCCGTCCGGCACGGTTTTCCCCGCGACCTCCTCAGCAACGCAGCCACGCGAACAATGAGGGTGTGCGCAGTTCTACCACAAGAACCGTGCGGGGGAGAAGAGTGGGATCTGGAGGCCCCGGAAGAAATGCTCAGGCGGTCTGATGGGTCGACAGCAGCATGACATTGAAATCTTTTTGGGCAATCAAGTGGCCTTCCATCCTGAGGCGGAATTCATAACGGCCGGGAGCGGGAAAGATCAGAGAGGGAATATTGATCCCAAAGTCTGAAATCTGCAGACGGTCGCCGATGACAATTCGCGGTAGTGTAGCCCTGCACACGAGTTGCTCAGTGTTAAGGTAGATCAACTCAATGTCGAATTGATAGGCGCCTTCGGCATCAGTGAGACAGAAATACAAACCCATCTGTTGATGCTGGAACGGAAAGCTCACGGCTTGTAAATGCGTGAACAGACCGATCAGACTCTTTTTCTTGGTGACGCTGTCTTCGATCACCTGATCGCAGACGAGGAAGGCTTGGATGCTCGGCTTGACGATGTCTGTCATGACCCTATTCTACGGGAGTCCGCCCGGCTGTCAAAGGGATAAGTCTTTCAGGGTGTGTCCGAGAGCAGGAAGAGGGGCACCAGCGACTAGCCTAGCATTGCGCTTCCGCCACGGCTTTCGACCACGTCGCCGAACATCGTTAATCCAGAACCGATGCGGCAATAGTGTGGAGTGATGGAGACCGCCTCGCCCTTATGAGTATGAAAATACGCGCTCATGAAACGTATCTTCCGACGTTGGAACAACGACACCTCAATGACCGTACGGTCGGTTGCTCGATCGGAGACGGTGACTGTAAGCGGATCGTCGAGGGTGGCATCTGACGCAGTTGTGACGCACAGCGCGAAGCGGCTCGATCCGATTACCGAAAGTTGATTGCGTCTGATATGGCCGATACGCTGACCGCGCTCGTCATAGAAGTCCATGGTCAATAACAACGCCGGCGGGTCGGGCTGCACTTCTATCACAATCTGTTCTTTCCCTTGTAGCTTCACTACGCCATTCGTCGTTCGAAAGATGTTCGAGCCGACATGTAATTCCAAGCCCTGTTCCGGCTTTTCTTCCTCGACGATAAGTTCAGCAGTGTCGCCGAGATCCAACATGTCCGCGTCGGTCCCAAACCGATTGTTCATCATCTCATGATCCTAGCCGGCCGCAGGTGAAGTGGTCTCACTTGACTTGCGAAAGTTAGGCCAAGCCACCAGCGCTGTCAAGATGCTATTTGCCAAAAAAATATCCAGCTGCCGCGAAGCGTTTAATTGAAAAACGCAAGTGCCTCATGGTACCGTCAGCGTTCCATTCCTTACGCCTCGGGTCCCATCGTCTAGCCTGGCCTAGGACGGAGCCCTCTCAAGGCTCAGACACGGGTTCAAATCCCGTTGGGACCACCAACACTCATCTCACTACTCCTGCCCATGGTTTCCTGTGCGGCTCTCGCGTCCAGGCTAAGGAAGCGATTGGATGTTTCCTGTTGAATACACACCTACACCTGGTCGGCGCTGATTCCCGTAGCTTCAAGATGAAATTGATTCCGTGGTGAGAGGCATGGAGATTGCTGCATAGGCTGCGGTCTTTTCTATGTTAACCCCAGCCTCACCTAAACGGAGTCGTCATGAAAAGCGGCCGGGTATTTGCATCGCTTGTTGTCTCGGTCATGTGCCTGATGGTTTCTTCCTGTTCCGGCAGTAAGCCGATCGAAGTTTCGGGCAACGATCTTTCGCGTTTGGAAGAAACGACGAAGGAGCTTCGCAAATTGGCTGAAGGAGGGGATGCATCGGCTCAAAATGAACTTGGTCTGTTGTACTACGAAGGCAGGGGCGTTGGTCAGAACTACCGAAAAGCGAAAGAGTGGTTCGATAAAGCTGTACAACAGGGGCATACGGGAGCCCAAGTCAATCTCGGCACGCTGTATCTTCGCGGGGAAGGCGCTCCTCAAAGTAGCCAAATGGCATTGTTCTGGTTTATACGAGCGGCAGGACAAGAGGATGCTTTGGCGTTAGCAAAACTTGGGTTTATGTACTCACAGGGAAGGGGAGTGCTTCAAGACTTCATTCAAGCCCACATGTGGTACAACCTGTCGGCTGCCCGTGGAGAAGCAAGATCAGCAGAATCCCGTGACGCTCTTGCCAAGCAGATGACGCCAGTCCAGATTGCCGAAGCGCAGCGACTGGCTCGCGAATGGAGGCCCAGAGAAGAGAAATCACGAAAGACCGTCTACTAGTCGCTCTCACGTCCGAACCATGCTGAATTTTGCCTGAAATCTTCTGCGGAACATCATTCCTGACGCCTCACCTCCACTCTCCTCACGCCTCGCCGGAGGTCCCGCCTCGAATCGCATTTCGACGCCGTATCTCCTATTGGAATGGTGTCTGTGGGATGAAGCAGGGTCACCTCGAAGTCAGTGTGTTCTGACAAGGTGCGCTCTCAGTTTCGCCAATGGTGTCCCCTGCAAGATCCGGGTGTCCATCCACGCTGCTGAGCCGCATCGTGCAGCGCTTCATTCGTTGACGCCTCCTGCATTGGTTGTGTATAACGGATGCGCTCACACTTCTCACATTTTGCGGGCAGATGCACATGATGGGCGGACGCGAATTTCATGATGGGGCGAAAGATGGCTTGGAAGCCCTGGAGCCCCTGAATCCCGAAAAGATCCGTTCGTTTGACGATCTTCTGATCGCTATGAGGAAGACGGCATTCGGTGGCCGGCGGCTCGGTGAAGCCTATGAAGTTCTATGGGCGATGATCGAGGATCCGGATTGCGCGGTCGTGATGACGCTTTCGGGTGCCATGACGATTGCCAAAATGGGCAAAATCATCAGCAGTATGATTGATTACGGGATGGTGCAGTGCGTCGTTTCGACGGGTGCATTGATCGCCCACGGGTTGAGCGAATCGGTGGGGAAAACCCATTATCGGGTTCCTCCCTCGGTGAGTGACGAAGAACTGTTTAAAAAGGGATACAACCGGGTCTACGACACGCTGGAGATGGAGGCGAATCTCAATTACGTTGAACATGTGGTTGGCCAGACCATGAAGCGCATTACTCCTGAGCAGACGTTATCCTCAGAGTTGCTCACGCGAGAGTTGGGGAAAACGCTGGCGGAGGAGTTTGACGGAGACGGTATCCTCAAGAGCGCGTACTTGAAAAAGGTTCCGGTGTACATTCCAGCCTTCACCGACTCCGAGATGGGGTTAGATGTCGGTACGTGGGCAATGGGACGCGTGGTCGATCAGGCTCGTGCACAAGCCAAAGGCGGAAGTGATCTCGACATCCTGCGTATCATCAATAAGTCTTATCCGTCCTTTAATCCCTACCAAGATCTGAACAGCTATACGACTCTCATCACCTCGGCCAAGCGGCTTGGCATTTTTACCATCGGCGGTGGAGTTCCGCGTAATTGGTCTCAACAGGTAGGACCCTATATCGAAATCAGCAACATGCGGTTAGGATTGAGCGTCAAACCGCCGCGCTTTCAGTACGGCGTGCGTATCTGTCCTGAGCCGGACTACTGGGGAGGGTTGAGCGGCTGTACGTACCAGGAAGGAGTGTCTTGGGGGAAGTTCGTGCCGCCCGAAGAAGGGGGGCGTTTCGCCGAGGTACTGAGCGATGCCACGGTCGTCTGGCCGTTGCTGATGGCCGGTTTGCTCGAGCGGACCAAGGCCAAGCAGCCGGCTCGGGCATGAAGGGGACGACGGTTATGCGCTCGGCCTGGCTGTTGCTACTCTGCGGACTCCTCCTGGGAGCATCAGGCACAGGCGCCGGACCGGTGACCGATGACGGACGGGTACAAGGAAAGCCTGATGCCCCCCTGACCCTGATCGAATATTCTGACTTTACCTGCGGCTATTGCTTGAAGTTTTTTCAGGAAACCTTGCCGCGGTTGCAGGCGGCTTATCTTGATACAGGGAAAGTAAAATTTGTTTATCGCGACTATCCTCGATCCGATCGAGGTGTCGGTGTCGAGGCGGCAGTGGCAGCCCGTTGTGCCGGAGCGCAGGGGCGCTATTGGGCCATGCATGATCGGTTGTTCGGCGAAGGGAGACGGTTGGATTCCGGGTCCTTTAAGAGGGCGGCCAAATCCGTGGGATTGGATGAGATGCAGTTTGGAAAATGTTTCGATGAGCGGCGGTACCTGGAATCAATTTTTCAAGACCGTCAGGAGGCGAATCGTTGGGGGTTTCACGGTACGCCGGGGTTTATTTTAATGCAGACCGTCGCTGGCCCGACAGACAAGGTCCCTGCCGTCGCCATTCCCGGGGCATTTCCGTTTGAGGCCTTCGCCGAAGAAATTGATCGTATGCTGTCAAAGGTCCAGGGATCGTAGTCGTCACAGCGCAGCCGAGATCGAGCGAGAATTACCCATCACGTTTTTCATATATGAAGGATTACCGTATGTCTGACACACAGTCTTTCTGGTCCGTCCCTCAGCGCGATGGTGAACCTCCCTTCTGGGTGTGCATGTCCTGTCTTTCAGAAGCGTTCTATCGCAAAGTCCCCATGCCGGATTGCCCGAATTGTCATGGGGTGTCCACCTATGAAGCATTTGCGATCGAAGCCATCGCCGATTGGGGAACCGATGACTTGGTCGCCAAAGCCAAGGCTTCTGAACAAGCGGCGAACGTCGAACCTGCGTCCGCATCCTCCGTGGAGTCTTCGACGTAAGCCGATCGTCCAAGCGGAGTGTCTTTTTGCAAGGACCACGTCCATTCCTTGTCGGCGGCCAATGGCGCCAAAGTGACACTCGCGCTCCAGTGCACGATCCCTTCACCGGGAAAATTCTGGCTGAGGTCTCGCAGGGCAGCGAGGCCGATGCCGAGGATGCCATCCGATCCGCGGCAGCTGCGACTCAACCGATGGGCGCGCTGCCTGCGCACGCCAGATTTCACCTGTTACAACGGATTGCTGGAGCGATCTACGATCGACGGGATGAATTTGCCAGAGTCATGACCGGCGAAGCGGGAAAGCCCATTACGGATGCCCGTCGAGAAGTCGCGCGTGCCGTTCAAACCTTCACCATTGCAGCCGAAGAGGCCAAGCGAATACCAGGCGAGGTGATTCCACTCGACTGGACGCCCGGCATGGATTCTCATGTGGGCATTCTTCGCCGGGTTCCGATCGGGCCCGTGCTCGGAATCACCCCCTTCAACTTTCCGTTAAATCTTGTCGCCCATAAGGTCGCGCCTGCCTTGGCTGCCGGCAATCCG
>Ga0075420_100000972_pt1 | contig 23742 bp, 24 predicted proteins | sample SoiMetdeltSBSDD4_FD_75296 | JGI IMG/M metagenome (GOLD analysis project Ga0075420, IMG submission 75296) | Bulk soil microbial communities from a Populus tree surrounding site in Tennessee, USA - Soil MetaG P. deltoides SBSDD4 | ecosystem: Environmental > Terrestrial > Soil > Tree plantation...
TCAGCGCGGTGAACCTCATCGTCGTGCTCGCCGCCGTACTGCCGCTGGTCCGGTAGTAGCTATGTCAACGGTGGTTGGGTCGGGGCGCCTCCCGGAGCCGGAGCGTCTTTCGGGGCGGGGGCGCCTTCCGGAGGCGGGCCGCGCTCCGCAGGCGGGGCGTCCCGCGCTGGCCCGCGTCGCCCGGTGGCTGCGCGCCGAGCAACGTACCGTGCTCGCCGTCACCGGCGCCGCGACGTTCGGGGTCTGGGGGCTGGCCCTGCTGCTGTCCCCGGACCGCGCCCGCCGCGAGCTCGACGACCGTGCCGCCGCGTGGTACCAGCGTGAGCTGGCGCTGTTCGACATCGGCCACGCGGCCGGCGTGGCCCTGGCCATGCGCGGGTCGCGCGGCGACCCGCAGCGGCTGGCCGAGAGCCTGCGCACCATGTCGGTCACCACGCTCATGCTCGCCGCCGCCCACGTTGCCGAGCTGGTACGCCCCAACCGGCGGGCGGTCGGCTACCACACCGCCTTCGCGATCCTGGACCTGGCGTGGGCGCTCGCCGCGCTGCGCGCCGCCGGCCCGGCCGGTGCCCCAGCGCCGGAGCGCACCCGGCCCACGGCTACGGTGAGGGAGACCTGAGCACACCGTCGTGTGGGAGGTGGCGATGAGCGAGAGCCCGGCCCAGCTGGCCCGTCGCATGTGGACGCTGTTCGAGCCGGTGCACGAGATCACGTACTTCTCCCCCGAGGCCCGGGCGGCGTACGAGGCGGCGGGCCTGCGCGGCGGCTGGCGCAGCTACTTCGCCGGCCGGTCCGCCCCGCTGGGACCCGTGCCCGCCGCTCCGGTCGTCGCCGCGTTCTACGGCTTCGCTCCGGGCCTGGTGGCCAAGGCGATCCCCAGCGCGTGGCAGCAGCTGCCTCCCGAGCAGGTGCTCCAGGCGCGGCTGGCTGGTGTGGTGGCGGCGCTGTCGCGCCTGCTCAACGGCGCCGGGCCGGAGGTGGACGGTGCTGCGGACCAGGCTCCGGTCACCCAGGACCAGGTTGCGGAGGCTGCGGAGCTGCTGGAGGCGGCGGTGGACCGGCTGGACCTGGCGGGGCGGGTGCTGGGTGCGGCCAACGCCGCCCTGCCCCGACCCAGCGAGCCGCTGGCGCGGCTCTGGCACGCGACTACCGTGCTCCGCGAGCACCGCGGGGACGGGCACAACGCAGCGCTGGTCGCCGCCCAGGTGGGTGGCTGTGAGTCGCTGGCCTGGCGGGCCGCGTTCGATATGCCCCGCGAGGCTCTCCAGCCGTACCGCGGGTGGAGCGACGAGGAGTGGCACGCCGCCGAGCAGCGGCTCGTCGAGCGCGGCTGGCTCGACCGCGACAGGCGCCCGACGCCGGCCGGGGTGCAGGAGTACGGCGAGATCGAGCTCTCCACGGACCGGTCGGCGGCGCAGCCGTGGCAGGCGCTCGACCCGGCCGCCGTCGGGCGGCTTCAGGAGCTGCTGGCTCCTATCGCGACCGCCTGCTACGGCGCGCTGCCGCCCGCCGTCCCCACCGGCCTGCCAGATCCTGGAACGGTTTCTGCCACCGCCTGAAAGCGCCGGACGGCCGAGCTGTGGGACCACCTCCATCAGGTGCGCAGGTAGGCAGGGTGACTGGGCGTGTTGTCCGCCGAGGACTCGCCTATGGGCGTGGCCGGGCGCGGCGGAGCGCGGGTGACCGGCACAATGCATCACGGCCCACGTAGCTCACCTGGCTGCGGGCCGTGACGTATCCCGGACCATCACGAGGGGGGACTGTGGCGACGTCTGTCAACGCCCGGATCGCCGAGGAGCTCGGCGTCACCGAGCGGCAGGTCACGTCGGCGGTCGAGCTGCTCGACGGCGGGTCGACCGTGCCGTTCATCGCGCGCTACCGCAAGGAGGCGACCGGCGCGCTCGACGACGCGCAGCTGCGCACGCTGGAGACCCGGCTGCGCTACCTGCGCGAGCTGGAGGAGCGGCGCACCGCCGTACTGGAGTCGATCCGCAGCCAGGGCAAGCTGGACGAGGCGCTCGAGGCGCAGATCATGGCGGCCGACTCCAAGGCCCGGCTGGAGGACATCTACCTGCCGTACAAGCCCAAGCGGCGGACCAAGGCGCAGATCGCCCGGGAGGCCGGCCTGGAGCCGCTGGCCGACGCGCTGCTCACCGACCCCACCCTGGACCCGGCCGCGACGGCCGCCGGGTACGTCGACGCAGACCGGGGTGTCGCCGACGCCGCGGCCGCGCTCGACGGGGCCCGGGCCATCCTGGTGGAGCGCTTCGCCGAGGACGCCGACCTGATCGGCGCGCTACGCGAGCGGATGTGGACGCAGGGCCGCCTGGTGTCGAAGGTACGGGAGGGCCGGCAGGACAGCGGCGCGAAGTTCGCCGACTACTTCGACTTCGCCGAGGGGTTCACCACGCTGCCCTCGCACCGGATCCTGGCGCTCTTCCGGGGGGAGAAGGAGGAGGTCCTGGACCTGACGTTCGACCCCGAGCCGGAGACAGATGCGCCAGCGGCGCCAGCCGCCGGCCCCAGCGGGTACGAGGTGGCGGTCGCGCACCGCTTCGGCGTCGCCGACCGGGGCCGGCCGGCCGACCGCTGGCTGGCCGAGACCGTGCGCTGGGCCTGGCGCACCCGCATCGTCGTACACCTCGCGGTTGACCTGCGCACGCGCCTGTGGCTCGCGGCAGAGGACGAGGCGGTACGGGTCTTCGCGGCGAACCTGCGCGACCTGCTGCTCGCCGCGCCGGCCGGGACGCGGGCCACCATGGGCCTGGACCCTGGGCTGCGGACCGGGGTGAAGGTGGCGGTGGTCGACGCGACCGGCAAGGTGGTGGCGACGGCGACCATCTACCCGCACGAGCCGGCCCGGCGCTGGGACGAGTCGATCGCGGTGCTGGCCCGGCTGGCCAAGGCGCACGCGGTGGAGCTGGTCGCGATCGGCAACGGCACCGCCTCCCGGGAGACCGACCGGCTCGTCGCCGACCTGGTCCGGCGCCACCCGCAGCTCAACCTCACCAAGGTCATGGTCTCCGAGGCGGGCGCCTCGGTCTACTCGGCCTCGGCGTACGCCTCCCGGGAGCTGCCCGAGCTGGACGTGTCGCTGCGGGGCGCGGTCTCCATCGCGCGGCGCCTGCAGGACCCGCTGGCCGAGCTGGTCAAGATCGACCCACGGTCGATCGGCGTCGGGCAGTACCAGCATGACCTGGCGGAGACGAAGCTTGCCCGCTCCCTGGACGCGGTCGTGGAGGACTGCGTGAACGCGGTGGGCGTGGACGTGAACACGGCCTCGGCGCCGCTGCTCAGCCGGGTGTCGGGCATCGGGGAGGGGCTGGCCGGCAACATCGTCACCCACCGGGATGCGAACGGCCCGTTCCGCTCGCGGCGCGGGCTCAAGGACGTGCCGCGGCTGGGGCCCAAGGCGTTCGAGCAGTGCGCGGGCTTCCTGCGCATCCCTGGCGGCGCCGACCCGCTCGACGCGTCCGGCGTGCACCCGGAGGCGTACCCGGTGGTGCGCCGGATCCTCACCGCGGCCGGCACCGAGCTGCCGTCGCTGATCGGCAACACGGCGGTGCTGCGCAAGCTGCGGCCGGCCGACTTCGTCGACGACACCTTCGGCCTGCCGACCGTCACCGACATCCTGGCCGAGCTGGAGAAGCCGGGTCGGGACCCGCGCCCGGCGTTCCGTACGGCCAGCTTCGCCGAGGGCGTGGAGAGCCTGGCGGACCTCGTACCCGGAATGGTTCTTGAGGGTGTGGTGACCAACGTGGCGGCGTTCGGGGCGTTCGTCGACGTCGGCGTGCACCAGGACGGCCTGGTGCACGTGTCCGCGATGTCGCACACCTTTGTCAAGGACCCGCGGGATGTGGTCAAGCCCGGTGACATCGTCCGGGTCCGGGTGCTCGAGGTGGACCTGCCGCGCAAGCGCATCTCGCTCACGCTGCGCCTGGAGGACCCGGCGGAGGCTGGGGGCGAGCGGCGGTCGAGGTCCGGTGGTGACCGCCGCGACGGTGGCGACCGCCGGGGCGGCGGGCGCGGGGCGGGCGGCGGCGGGCGGCCCCGGCCGGACCGCGGCCCCAGCGGAGGTGGCGGCGCGCTCGCCGATGCGCTGCGCCGGGCCGGCCTGGACCGGGGGCTCGGTGGCTCGCGCTGAAAGAACGCGCGACCGAGCGGACCGCCCCTGCCGAGCGCAGCCGGGCCAGCACCTGTACCGGCAGGTCCCGTAAAGCTCCACTCAACACCGCTTTCGACCTGGTCGACCCGTCACGTCCTGCAGCTGAGGTACACCGTCCGGGCCGGCTCGACGCTGGTGGAGCCGGGGCTCACCCCGGCCAGCGACGCCGAGCTGCACTATCCCACCTGGGACGAGCTCATTCACGAGTGCGCCACCAGCCGGGTGTGGGGCGGGGTGCACTTCACGAAGACGGTCGAGCGGTCCCTCGAGTTCGGCGCGCAGTTCGGCGACCTGGCCTACGAGTGGGTGCAGCGACACATCAATGGCGACGTCGCCTGAGGAGACGTCGGGTGGCGAGCGTGACGGCGGTGCGGAGCTGTCGCACCGCCCGTTCATCGCGGGCGACCTTGGTCCGGCGCGGGTCCACGACCAGCCGCGGCGGGTCGGGGTGCCGATGCCGCTGCGGCGCGCCCATCTCGCCCCTCAAAGCTCCGGTGGACTTGTCGGCGCCTCCTTGTCCACGAAACCGGAGCCACACGGACAATGCGCCGGTGCTCAGGTCGGCCCGGCTACCGTGGCCCGCCATGTGGGAGGTGCCGCAGCCGGCGAAGAGTGTCGTAGGGCGGTGGGAGGATCCAGTCGTCAGTGAAGCCTCTTCCGATGAGGTGAGACACATGCCCGGACTAGTTCCTCCGGTCGCTGACGAGCGGGAGGGCCTGCTCGCCTACCTCGCCCAGCAGCGCTACATGCTCCGCACCACGGCGTACGGGCTCACCGACGAGCAGGCCCGGGCGACACCGACCGCGAGCTCCCTGAGCGTCGGGGGTCTGGTCAAGCACGCGGCCGACATGGAGCGGAGCTGGATGGCGCGGGTTCTCCAGCGCGACTACGAGTCCGACTACGCCGCCAACTTCCGGCTCGAGCCGCACGAGACGCTGGCGAGCGTCTTGGAGGCTTACGAGCAGGTGGGCAAGGACACGGAGGCGGCCGTCGCCGAGGTCGCCGATCTGAGCCAACGGGTGCCGGTCCCACGAGGGGTGCCCTGGTTCCCCGCGGATGTCGAGGCGTGGTCGGTCCGCTGGGTCCTGCTCCACCTGATCGAGGAGACGGCCCGCCATGGGGGCCACGCCGACATCATCCGCGAAAGCGTGGACGGTGCGACCGCCTTCTCGTTGCTGGCCGCAGCGGAGGGCTGGCCCAGCACGCCGTGGGTCCAGCCATGGCAGGCGCCGGCAGGACCAGCGCCGTGAGCAGGGCTCCGCGGTCGCGCGGCCCGGAGCCGTGATGCCTACGACCGGTGGCCGCCCTGGGAGTGGACGGCCACCGGCCGGTTGGTGGAGGAGTTAGGTCAGATAGCGCGGAAGGCGACGTCCAGCGTCTGCGACAGCCGGGTGTGCCCCGCTGCGCTCGGGTGCGGCGAGCCGCCGACCGCGGTGTTCTGGATGTCACCGCCCAGCAGGAACGGAGCCGCCTGAGCCCGTACCTTCGGGTTGGCCGGGATGCCCGCGACGATCGCCGCGTTCAACGCGTTGACCAGGTTGCGGACCGCCCCCACCCACATCGGGTCGATGAGTGGCTGCAGGTTGGGGTTGATGCGTGGCGGCAGCAACCCAACCACCCAGGGTGGAGCGTTGTCCCGTACGAAGAGCCAGCCGAAGTTGGCGACGTCCACATTGGCCGGGTTGATGTCGTAGTAGAGCATCCACACGATCTTGTCCGCCCCGGCGGCGATCATCGTGTTGACGATGCGGGTGGCGTCCGCGGTGATCCCAGCCATCTCGTTGGGACCGTCGTAGCGCGGCACCCCGATCCGGTGGAAGAAGTCCATCGCGAACGGGTTGAGGCGGCGCACCCGCAGCGTGCAACCGCCACCGTTGGTCACGATGCCGGCCCGGCCGCCGATCGCGTTCCAGCTGAAGCTGCTGCGCGGGATGACGGTCTGCTGCATGAACTCCATGCCCCGGCACTTGACGAGCTGGGCAAGACCGTGGTCCAGTTGGTGTTGTTCACCCCGCCTGTGGTCACGAAGTACGCCTTGCGGTTGTCCGCCTTGGCCTTACGCACCACTGCGTCGGCCAGCGCCACCGGAGGGAAGGCACGGCCCCAGTTGTTGCCGCACCCGTCCGGGTTGTTCGCGGCCGACGTGCGCATCTCGCCGGTACTGAACCCGGTCCGGGCGAAGTTGTAGTACTCCACCACGTTGGGGTTGAGGTTGTCGAAGTACCGGCCAACATAGCTGAACTTCGCGTGGTTACCGGTGAGGCCGCGGAAGTCGGCCGAGGTGCGGTTGCACAGCCCGGTGCCGAAGCCCCACTGGTGGTGCGCTGAGGTGACCGAGTCACCGGTCGCGACGAGCACCACCGGGTTGGCCCGGTCGGGGATGTTGTTCGGGTTCCGGCAGTCGATACGATCGCCTCGGGCCTCGCGTACCTTGTCCTCCTGCTCGTCTTGCACACCTGCACCGGCCGGCTCGGTCGGGCAGTCGCTGGGCGGCGTGGGGGACGGGTCGGGGTCTGTCGGAGTAGGGCTCGGCGTCGGATCCGTCAGGGTCGGATCCGGCGTCGGGTCTGTCGGCGTCGGGCTCGGCTCGGTCTCGCTCGGGCAGGGCCGCGGGCTCGGGGAGCCGGTCGGCGACGGCGATGTGGTCTGCGTCGGCGACGCGGTCGCGGTCGGCGACAGGGTAGGCGTTGGTGAGCTGGTCGCGGTCGGGGACAGCGTCTGGGCCACCGGCACCGGCTCGTGCCCGCCCACCGTGCCGCCAGCCGTCGTGGCCGTGCCGGTCATTGTGGGTGACGGCACAGTGCCGGTCGGGCTGGGGCTCGTTGTCCAGGTCGGGCTGGGTGTCCAAGTGGGACTCGGGCTCGGTGTCCAGGTGGGGCTCGGGCTGCCGCTGTCAGTCGGGCTCGGCGACAGGCAGGCCCGCTCCCAGCGCACCTGCTCCAGTGCCTCGATCACATCAGGTGGGAGCGGCTCGCCCTCCGGGATGCAGGGGTCGAAGACCCACTCGGTGTCGTCGAGGATCCGTATGCACGGTGGGTCGAGCCCCTGCACCGACTGCGGTAGCGGACGGTCCTGCGCGACGCGGCCGCCACCGAGCCAGCCGAACGCCGGCACCGCCACGGCCGTGCCCAGAAGGACGAGAGCGAGCCCGGCCACGCGGATCCGGCTGGCTGGTTTGAGTGTGTGCTGTGGGCGGTCCGGTGACCGGGGCCGCGCCGCTCGGGGTGGCTTCACAAGCTGTACCTCCTAGTAGCAGGCGGTCACTGAGCACGTGACCGCCTCCATAAGGAGTCGCCCTCCACTCAGACATCAAAACCGATCAACGTCAGAACGGCACAAACCGCAGAGAAGCTGGGGAAACGCGCAGATCATGCGCCGGAGAGGATCTGATGGGTACGCGGTCCGGCCAGGACCGCGCCTCCTTACTCACGAACCCGGAACCACACGGACAATGCGCCGGTGCTCACGCCGGCCCGGATCCGCGAAAGCGTGGACGGTGCGACCGCCTTCTCGTCGCTGGCCGCGGCGGAGGGCTGGCCCAGCACGCCGTGGGTCCAGCCGTGGCAGGCGCCGGCAAGCCCGGCGCTGTGAACGGTGTTCCGCGGTTGCGCAGACCGGCGGGCGGAGCGCGGCCTACCGGGACATCATGGACCCCGTGGAGGACGGCCTGCGCGTGACAGCTGCAGTCACGGTGCCGCGGGCCGAGCTGTCCTGGCGGTTCAGCCGCTCCAGCGGACCGGGTGGACAGTCGGTCAACACCGCCGACTCCCGGGTCGAGCTGCGCTTCGACCTGGCCGCCACCTCGGCGCTGCCAGAGCACCTGAAGGCGCGGGCGCTGCACCGGCTCGCCTACCGGCTGGCCGACGGCGTGCTCAGTGTCACCGCATCGGAGCACCGGTCGCAGCTGCTCAACCGGCGAGCCGCCGAGGCGAGGCTGGTGGCTCTGCTCACCGCGGCCATCGCGCCGCCCCAGCGGCCCCGCCGACCGACCCGGCCCAGCCGCGGCGCGGTGGAGGCGCGCCTGGAGGCCAAACGCCGCCGCAGCCAGACCAAGCGGGACCGGCGCGTACCGCCGGAGTAGCGGCTGGAAGGCTCGGCCTATGCGGGTTCCGGCTCTGCCGCGCGAGCTTCCGCTAGGGCCACGGGCACTGGCGTCGGCGCGGGCCGGCGGCCGTCCTGCTGTGGGGTGAGCAGCGGTCGCAAGGAGAGTGCTACTCCGGAGGCGGCCAGGCTGCCGGCGACCACGAGTACCACCCAGAGGCCGCCGTGACCGGTGCCGATGAGCGGGCCGGCGGTGACCGGGCCGGCGATCGCGCTGATGCCCCAGACCATCGAGCCCGCTGCGTTGTAGCGCCCGCGCAGCTCGTCGGGTGCCAGCGCGTTGGTCAGCGCGGGCATGACCGGGGAGAGCAGGGTCTCGCCGAGGGCGAAGACCATGGCGCAGGCGACGACGCCCATGGCGGCGACTGCGGGCGCCGCCCAGCCGCCCAGGCCGGTCAGGCCCAGCACCAGCCAGGCCGCAGCGAAGAGAACACCCACCCCGGCCAGCGCGAGGGTACGGCTTCGGCCCTGGAGAAACCTGATCACGAAGAGCTGCGCGAGCACGATGGTGAACGTGTTCCCGGCCAGCGCCCAGCCGATGACCCGCGGGCTCACCTCGGACACCGTGGTGGCGAACGCGGTGAAGCCGATCTCGATCTGCGCATAGCCGCACGTCGTCAGCACCAGGCCGAAGACGAACAGGCGGCGGAACGGCCGGTCGCGCAGGACCTGCCCGTACCCCGGAGCGGGCCGGTCCGCGTCGGTGATGGACGGCTCGACCAGGCGGCGCCCGACGGCGGGCATGGAGAGCAGGATCGCCAACGGGACCAGGTACCCGACCGCGTCGAGGACGTAGAGCAGCTGGAACGTGCCCGGACGCTCGACGCGGACGAGCGCGCCGCCGATCAGCCCACCGATCCCGATGCCGAGGTTGACGAGGGTGAACTGCAGACCGAACACGCGCTGGCGCTCGTCCTCGCCGGTCAGCGAGGCGAGGATGGTGCTCTGCCCGGACCACAGCGCGGAGCCGCCGACGGCGACCGCGGTGGCCGTGGCGAACGCCTTCCCCGCGCTGTCGACGACCGCGAGGGACAGCACTCCGGTCGCCTCGACGAGCAGGCAGGGCAGCATGACCCGGCGGGCCCCGAAGCGGTCGATCAGCGTGCCGGCGCCGGGGGACAGGGCCAGGCTGACCACGCCGATCCAGCCCACCACGAGACCGACGGTGGTGGCGGACAGCCCACGCACCTGGTGCAGGTAGATGAAGAGGAAGGGCAGGGTCATCCCGCGGCCGACCGCCGACAGCAACGTCCCGGCGAGGATCCGGCGAGCCTCAGGCCGGGCCGGCAGGGCGGCGCGCAGCATGTTCCGAGTGTCACGGGGGATGAGCTGTCCGGCGACCTAATTAGGCCGGGCCGGCCCCCGGTTCGGACCTTTTCCGGACGCCTAGCAGCTTCCATCACGTGATCGTCGTCGTCCGGTTGAGCCACCGTCCGGCCTACCGGCCGGGCAGCCGCACTCTGACAGTGGCCACAGTGGAGGAGCCGGTGATGGCGGAAGCGGTCCCGACCGGATGAGCAGTTTTCGCCAGCCGCCGCGAAGACCCGGCGGTTTTGAAGGGCACACGCACTGCGCGATGCTTTGGCAGCTCCGTTGGCGCGCAATGGCTTTACGAGGAATGGCGGGTGCCCCACCGGCCCATCCGCCGGGCGGCGACAGCCAGGTCTACTGTGGATCCGCTCCAGCTTTCTGCGCGATTTGCTAGCGCTCGATCGAATTGGGGTGCACAGTGTTGTCATGAGCAACAGCGCGACCAGTGACGGGTACTTCTGGTGCCTGCGGCACAGCCGCGTGGAGACGGCGTCCGAGGCGTGTGCCGCCATGCACCGGCTGGGGCCGTACCCGACTGCGGCTGAGGCGGAGCGTGCGCTGCAGACCGTGCGCGAGCGCAACGAGGCGTGGGACGCGGAGGATGCCCGCTGGTCGGGCGAGGAGGCCTGAGTGCCGCGCGTCGGTGTGGGCCGACGGCACTGGCTAAGGCCTTGGGGGTCAAGGAGGAGGAGAACATGGCCGTAGCGAAGAAGGCCACAGCCGGTTCGACCGCGAAACGCGCGACCGGCACGGCGGCGAGGAAGGCCGCCACGACATCCACAACCGCCGCCGTCAGCGCCAAGAAAGCGCCGGCGAAGAAGGCCGCGGAAACGGGTGCGGCGAAGAGGACCACCACGAGGTCGACAGCGGCGAAGAAGGCCACCGCGACTGCCGCGAAGAAGACCGCCACGGCGCCGGCCAAGAAGACGACGACCCAGGCGACCGCGACGAAGCCCGCGGCGGCGAAGAAGACGACGGCGAGGCCAGCGGCGAGCAAGAAGACGGCTGCGGCGAGCAAGACCACCGCGGCGACCAAGACGACCGCGGCGAAGAAGACCACAGCCAAGTCGACCGCTGCCAAGAAGGCCACCGCGACCACGAAGGTCGCGGCCCCAAAGAAGGTGGCCCCTAAGAAGACCGTCACGACTGCGAAGACTGCTGCGGCTAAGAAGACTGCGACCGCCAAGAAGACCGCTGCGGCGACGAGGTCCGCTGCGGCGAAGAAGGCGACGCCGGCGAAGAGGACTACGGCCGCCGCGAAGAGGTCGACCGCTGCGAGCAGCACCGTCCAGGCATCGGCGACCGGGGCCAGCGCCGCGAGGAGAGCGGCTACCAAGACGACAGCCACGAAGAAGACCACCGGGATGGCCGTTAAGAAGACCACCGCGGCTAAGAAGACCACCGCGGCGAAGCGGGCGCCCGCCCGCGCGGCCGGCGCGTCGGCCGCTGTCGGCGAACGGGCGGCAACGGCACCGGCGGCCGAGGTGACCACGCAGGCCGGCGCCGCCCGTGCGCGTACTACCCGGAGCAGCCGCGGGAGGTGAGCGCCGCTTGCGGGTTGCGGCGGCACTGGTAGGAATGACGGGTGCTGACCCGACGGGTACGAGCCCCGCGCATTGACTTCAGTGAGCTGCGGCGCGAGCTGGGGCTGTCGACGGGCTTCCCGCCCGCGGCGGCGCGGGAGGCGCAGGAGGCGGCGCGGGCCGTGCGGCTGCCGCAGGTCGACCGCACGGACATCGCGTTCGTCACCATCGACCCGGCGACCTCCCGCGACCTGGACCAGGCCATGTGCCTGCTCCCCAGGGGCCGTGGGTACCGCGTCCACTACGCGATCGCGGACGTGGCGTCGTTCGTGCGCCCCGGCGGGGAGCTGGAGGCGGAGACGTGGCGGCGCGGGCAGACCGTGTACCTGCCGGACGGCAAGGTGCCGCTGCACCCGGAGACCCTCAGCGAGGGCGCGGCGAGCCTGCTGCCCGGTGTGGAGCGGGCCGCGGTGGTGTGGACGGTCGACCTCGACGCCGACGGCGGCACGACGGCGGTGCATGTCGAGCGGGCGAGGGTACGCAGCCGCGCCAAGCTCGACTACGCCGGCGTGCAGGCGGATGTCGACGCCGGGCGGACCGCCGAACCGGTCGCCCTGCTGCCCGAGCTGGGCCGGCTGCTCGTCGCCCGGGGGCTGTCCCGTGGTGCGGTCAACCTTGCCTTGCCCGAGCAGGAGGTGGAGGCGGACGGGGACGACGGCGGGCCGGGCTGGCGGCTGGTGCTGCGCGCCCCTGAGCCGGTCGAGGAGTACAACGCCCAGGTCTCGTTGCTGACCGGGATGGTGGCCGCCCAGCTCATGCTTGACGGCGGCGTGGGCCTGCTGCGCACGATGCCGGCCCCGCGTCCGGAGGCGGTACGGCGGCTGCGCGCGGCCGCCCGCTCACTGCGCATCGACTGGCCCCCGGACGCGTCGGTGGGCGAGCTCCTCGCCACGCTCGACCCGGCCCGGCCGGCGGTGGCGGCGCTGCTGGACCAGGCGGCCGAGCTGATGCGCGGGGCGGGCTACACCGCGTTCGACGGCCCGGCCCCGGCCGATCCGGCGCACGGCGCGGTGGCTGCCCCGTACGCCCACGTCACCGCCCCGCTGCGGCGGCTGGCGGACCGGTACGCCACCGAGGTGGCGCTGGCGCTCTACGAGGGCCGGGAGGTGCCGGAGTGGGCCCGGCTGGCCCTGCCGAAGCTGCCCGAGGTGATGGCGGTGACCGACCGGGTCACCTCGGCCGCGGAGCGGGGCGCGGTGGAGCTGACCGAGGCGGTGCTGCTCGCCGGCCGGGTCGGTGCGGAGTTCGACGCGGCAGTGCTGGACGTGGCCGACCCCCCGCGCTCCGGCGGCACGGTCGCAGTGGACGACCCGCCGGTACGGGCCCGCTGCGACGGCGACCTGACACTAGGCGAACGCGTGCGGGTGCGCCTGGTCGAGGCCGACCCGGCCCAGCGCCGGGTCCTCTTCCGGCGCATCGAGACCGGCCCCTAGACCAGGGTCCCAGCCGGTGCGACCCATTCGCACTGAGGGCCACCTACCTCGGCCATGAGGTCGTAGTCGCGGTCGTAGTGCAGCACGATCGCACCGTACTCGGCGGCGGTCGCGGCCGTGATAGCTTGGGCGGCGGTGCAGCTTGGAGAAGGCGCCTAGGGCAGCGTGGGGCGCCCATCGGCGCCGATCGGCCAGCCGGGGTTGTGCGCGACCTCCCAGGCGTGCCCGTCGGGGTCGGCGAAGTAGCCGGAGTAGCCACCCCAGGACACCACCATGCCCGGCTTGAGCACAGTGCCACCGGCGGCGGCCGCAGCCTCAATGGCCGCGTCCACCTCGGCTGGGCTCTCCACGTTGATGGCGAGGGCGACGCCGCGGAACCCGGTCACCGGCGGTGCGTCCGCCAGGTTGGCGTCCTCGGCCAGCTCGGCGGCTGAGAAGACCGCGAGCAGGCCGCCCGCGGTGCGGAAGAAGCTCACCTCACCCGGCACCGACGAGGACGAGAGCGGCCAGCCGAGCGCCTGGTAGAACGCGGTGGACCGGTCGACGTCGGCGACCCCCAGGGTGACCAGGCTGACCCGTGCGGGCACGGACATGCGTACCACCTCCTTGGCGGCCTCAGCCTGCCACGTACCCCCGACATGTTTGCGAGGATGACCGCTATGGGCCTTGACGCGATCTCCCTGCCGGACGTCTCCGGCCTGACCGTGAGCATCCTGGGCGGCACCGGCGACCAGGGGCGGGGGCTGGCGTACCGGCTGGCGCGGGCCGGGCAGCGGGTGCGCATCGGCTCGCGCTCGGCGCCGCGCGGCGCCCAGGCCGCCGCGGAGTTCGCCGCCATGCCCGGGGTGCGGGGCGGGGTCTCCGGCGGCGGCAACGAGGAGGTGTGCGCCGGGGCTGATGTCGTGATCGTCGCCGTGCCGTGGGACGGGCACGCGGAGACCGTCGCGGGCCTGCGCGACGCCCTCACCGGCCGGATCGTGGTCGACTGCGTCAACCCGCTCGGCTTCGACAAGAGGGGCCCCTACGCGCTCGCCGTCCCCGAGGGCAGCGCCGCCGAGCAGGCCGCCGCCCTGCTGCCCGGCTCCCGGGTGTGCGCGGCGTTCCACCACGTCAGCGCGTCCCTGCTGGCCGACCCGCAGGTGGCGCGCGTCGACCTGGACGTGCTGGTGCTCGGAGACGACCCGCAGGCCGTCGCCACGGTGCAGGCGCTGGCCGGGCGCATCGACGGCATGCGCGGCATCGCGGCCGGCCGGCTGCGCAACGCCGGTCCGGTGGAGGCGCTCACCGCCAACCTCATCGCCATCAACCGGCGCTACAAGGCGCACGCCGGCATCCGGGTCACCGACCTGTGACGAGGCGGGTCGTCTCGCTCGTACCGTCGCTGACCGAGGCGGTCGCCGCCACCGCGCCGCAGGTGCTGGTCGGCGCGACCGACTACTGCACGCACCCGCCCGGCCTCGACGTCGCCCGCGTCGGTGGCAGCAAGTACCCGTCCGTCGAGCGGGTCCTGGCGCTGCGGCCGGATCTGGTGCTCGCCAACGTGGAGGAGAACCGGCGCGAGGACGTGGCGGCGCTGCGGGCTGCCGGCGTACCTGTATGGGTCTGCTACCCGCGCACGCTCGACGGCGCGTTCGCGGCCCTGCGGGAGCTGGGCGAGATGCTGGGGTGCCCACTGCCGCCGTGGCTGGCCGCCGCCGAGGCCGCCTGGGCCGCGCCGCCCTTTCCCGAGCCCGGGTACGGCGGCCGCGCGGTGGTCCCGGTGTGGCGCCGGCCGTGGGTGGTTCTCGGCTCCGACACGTTCGCCGGTGACGTGCTGCGGCGCCTGGGCGTGACGAACCTCTACGGCGACGACCCCCAGCGCTACCCGCGCCCGTCCCTGGACGAGATCCGGGCCCGCCGGCCGGACCTTATGGTGCTGCCCGACGAGCCGTACGCGTTCACCGCGACCGATGGTCCGGAGGCGTTTCCCGGGGTGCGCTGCGCGCTGGTGTCCGGCCGCATGCTCACCTGGTACGGGCCGTCCCTGGCCCAGGCCCGGCAGGTGCTCACGGCCCAGCTTGACCGGTAGCCCAGGGTAAGGTCCTCCCCGCGGTCGGTTGCCCCCTGTACACGATCGGACATACCCTCCCTCATCTGGTGGACAGCGGGGTCCGCCGATCGAGGAGGTGGTGACGTGAGACTCCGTCTGCTCCTGCCGGGCGCGGCGGCCGCGAGCCTGATGGGCGCGCTGCTGGTCGCGGCACCTGCGCAGGCGTTGCCGGACGATGTCAAGGTCAGCGACCGAACATACGTCCGGTACGACGGCGGCACCGACGCGACGCTCGCGTCGTGCTCCACGAACAACCGACAGCAGAACGAGCCCTCGACCGCGGTGGCGTCGCACAACCCGTCACTCATGGTCGCCGGGGCTAACGACTACTGCCCGGTGGCCACGGCGGGTGACTCGTGGGCCGGGTTCTACTACTCCGCCAACGCTGGCGCGAGCTGGACCAACAGCCTCGTGCCCGGCTACAGCACGGACACCTCACCGGCGGGCCTGGCCTCGCCGCTGCACGGCCTGGCACTCGCGGCCGGCGACCCGGTGCAGGCGTGGGACAACGACGGGCACCTCTACTACGGCGGCATCGCGTTCAACCGGGCCCGGCCGGCCAACGGCTCGATCTGGGTGGCGCGGTACACCTGGCTGACCGGCCTGGCGCCGACGTACGAGTTCACCACGCTCGTCTCCCGGGGCACCCCGTCCCCGATCTTCCTGGGGCACTTCGAGGACAAGGTCCAGCTCGAGGTCGACCGGGGCGTGGACAGCCCGTACGAGGGCAACGTCTACATGTGCTGGGCGCGGTTCACCGCCAGCGGCGCCAACAACGGCGTGTGGCTGGCCACGTCCTCGGACGGCGGGCGCACGTTCCGCCAGCAGAAGCTGTCCGAGTCGGTCCACGGCAGCCAGTTCTGCGACATCGCGGTGACCCGTAACGGCTCGGTCTACGTCGCCTGGCGGCAGTTCGAGTTCGCCAGCGGCCAGGACCAGCGGGACGCGGCGGTCTACGCCAAGTCCACCGACGGCGGCCGGTCGTTCACCAAGCCGGCGGTGGTCGCCGAGTTCCAGGCCTGGGACCCGGGCGACCGGACGTTCTCCCCGGCCGACTACGGCCAGGCCAAGTACGACGCGTGCATGTCCAGCGACCTCGGGCCGGGCTCGTGCGCCAGCCCGGAGCCGCGGGCCTCTGCCCGCGACTGCGGTGACGGCCCGCTGGCCTGCCAGAGCGGGTACGTCTTCTTCCGCGCCAACTCGCAGGTACGCATCACCGCCGACCCGACGTCATCCGGTGTCGCCGACGGGGCGTACCTGGTGTTCGACGCGTCCGTCCCGGGCTCCGCGGTCCCGACCGGCACCACGTACGGCACCGCGGGCGTGGGCGTGGGCACGCAGGCGTCGGTCTACCTGACCGCGACGACGAACGGCGGGGCGTCGTGGTCGCCCCCGGCACGGGTGGACCCGCAGCCGGTCGGGCACCAGTTCTTCCCGGACGTGACCGCCGACTCCGGCCGGCTGCACGTGATGTGGCAGGACAGCCGGTTGGACGGCCCGCTGAACGCGGACTTCAGGACCGTGCCGATCGGCAACCGCAAGGCGGCCACCAACCCGCCCGGCTCGACCAGCTCCGGCGCTGGCGTGCACGCGTTCGTCGCGTCGTCGACCAACGGGGGCGCGAGCTTCGCGGTGGTACGGGTCTCGACCGCCGGCACCCAGCCGTCGCTCGAGCAGTTCGGCAACCGGGACGTGCCGTTCTTCGGTGACTACAACTACGCCTCGGCGGCCGGTAACCGGCTGTTCGTGGTGTGGACCGACCAGCGGGACGCGGTGCTCGGCACCGACCCGCGCTACCCGGTCGACGGGGTGGACGGTTTCGACGTGCTCCAGTGCCGCGCGGCCCTGCCGGGCGGCGGGTTCGGCCCGGACACCTGCCCGCACGCGGGCGGCCTGGACCAGAACATCTACGGGGCGTCGTTGACGTTCTGACCGTGTCTACCTAGGACGGTGGCCCCGGCGTGCCTGGTATGCCGGGGCCACCGCTTGCGTTTACTGGTTGGGACTACTGGAACGTGTGCTCGGGGGCGGGGAACACCCCGTCGCGCACCTCCTGCGCATAGCGGCGGGTGGCGTCGGTGAGTACCCCGGCCAGGTCGGCGTAGCGCTTGACGAACCGGGGCGCCTTGCCGCCGCGCAGGCCGGCCATGTCCTGCCAGACGAGCACCTGGGCGTCGCAGTCCGGGCCCGCCCCGATGCCGACCGTCGGCACCGCCAGCTCGTGGGTGACCCGCTTGGCCACCTCACCCGGCACCATCTCCAGGACCACCGCGAACGCGCCGGCCCCGGCCACCGCCTGCGCGTCGGCGAGCACCTCATCAGCGGCGTCGCCGCGGCCCTGCACCCGGTAGCCGCCGATGGCGTGCTCGCTCTGCGGGGTGAACCCGACATGCGCCATCACCGGGATGCCGGCGCTGGCCAGCGCCGCCACCTGCGGTGCGGTGCGCCGGCCGCCCTCCAGCTTCACCGCATGGCAGCCGCCCTCCTTGAGGAAGCGGACGCCGGTGCGCAGCGCCTGGGTCGGCCCCTCCTCGTACGAGCCGAACGGCAGGTCGCCGACGACGAGGGTGCGCCGGGTGGCCCGTACCACCGCGCGGACCAGGGGGAGCAGCTCCTCCACGGTGACCGGGATGGTGGTGGGGTAGCCGTAGACGTTGTTGGCGGCGGAGTCCCCGACCAGCAGCACGGGGATCCCGGCCTCGTCGAAGATGGCGGCGGTGTACTGGTCGTACGAGGTGAGCATGGCCCACCGCTCGCCGCGCTCCTTGGCGGCGAGCAGGTCCCGGGTGCGTACCCGGCGGGTGGGCGGGCCGCCGTAGAGTGACGGCACCTCGGCCGGTGCGGACATGGTGTGCTCCTTCCGTCCCTCGAGGCCGCGTGCCGGCTGGCTGCGGTCCCCGGGGCCAAACAGGATCGTTACACCGTCCGGGCCGGGTCGGGCCGGTCATTCAGGTGCCAGTGGAAGATGTCACAGGGGCGTCGGCGCGCCCGGCCGCGACGACCCAGGCCAGCAGCCCGAGGGCGAGCGCCAGCGCCAGCATGGTGAGCCCGCCCACCGGCCAGTAGACGTGGCTGTAGAGGAACGGGATGCTCGCCAGCACCAGCAGCAGGCCGCCGGGGAGCGCGGCGCGGCCGTACCCGGTGAGCAGGGCCACCGCGGTCGCGGCCGCCGCCACGGCGAACGACGCCGAGCCGGCGATGCCCAGCGCGTTGCCGATGTCGAAAAGGGCGTGCAGCTGCGGCTCGACCGGCTCCAGGCCGTCCGCGGTCTGGCCCGCGCCGCCCGCCGCTGCACCGCCTGCGGCCGCGTCCTGGGCCGTCTGGGCGACCCGGCCGGCGCCGACCCCGGCGACCGCGTCCAGGCCGGTGTAGAACACGGCGTAGGCGTAGGCGGCGAGCCTCGCGACCGCAGGGACCACCCCGCCCATGCCGCGCAGCAGCAGCACCAGGGCGCCGCCGAGGAGCGGGAAGAGCGGCAGGAGTACGACGTGCAGCGCGGTCCACTCCCGGGCGGTGTCCACGGTCAGGTCGTCCGGGTGGAAGAACCCGGCGACGGCGAGGGCGACCGGGGCGGCGGCGACGAGGGTGACCAGTCTCCAGGCGGGCATTCCGCCGATGGTAGGTGCTGGCTCGCCCGCGTGGGTTACCCTGCCCGTTCCTGGTACCGGTTGGTGATGGGCAGGCGGCGGTCGCGCCCGAACGCCTTGATGGAGATCTTCGTGCCCGGCGCGGACTGGCGGCGCTTGTACTCGGCCAGGTCCACCATGCGCAGCACCCGGTCGACCACGCCCGGGTCGTGCCCCGCCGCGACCAGGTCGTCACGGCCGGCGTCGCCGTCGACGTACCCGGCGAGGATCTCGTCGAGCACCGGGTAGTCCGGCAGCGAGTCGGTGTCCAGCTGGTCCGGGCGCAGCTCGGCGCTGGGCGGCTTGGTGATGGAGCTCTGCGGGATCGGCGGGGTCTCGCCGCGCTGCGCGGCGGCGGCGTTGCGCCACCGTGCCAGCTGCCACACCAGCGTCTTGGGCACGTCCTTGAGCGGGTTGAAGCCGCCGGCCGAGTCGCCGTAGAGCGTGGAGTAGCCCACCGCCAGCTCGCTCTTGTTGCCGGTGGTGAGCACCAGGTGACCCTCCTGGTTGGACAGTGCCATGAGGACCACACCGCGCACCCGGGCCTGGAGGTTCTCCACGGCCACGCCGGAGAGCGACATGTTGGCGAGGAACGCGTCGACCATCGGCTGGATCGGCTCGGTCCGGTAGTCCAGGCCGGTCCGCTTGGCCAGGTCCGCGGCGTCGTGCTGGGAGTGCTCGGACGAGTGCCGGCTGGGCATGGATACGCCCACCACGCTGGCCGGGCCCAGCGCGTCCACCGCCACCGCGGCCACCACGCTGGAGTCGATGCCGCCGGAGAGACCCAGCACGACCGAGTGGAAGCCGTTCTTGGCGACGTAGTCGCGCAGCCCCAGCACGAGCGCCTGCCACACCTCGGCCTCGTCGGCCAACCGCTCGGCGAACCCGCCCTGGGCCACCGGCGGGGCCGGTGCCGGCAGGCGGTCGCAGACGTGCACCCGCGCCACCCGCATCGGGCCGAGGCGTCCCTCGGGGGCGTCCGGCACCGCGGCGGGCAGGTCCAGGTCGTGCACGAGCAGCCGCTCGGCGAACTGCGGGGCTCGGGCCAGCAGCGCTCCGTCGGCCGCCACGAGCATCGAGTCGCCGTCGAAGACCAGCTCGTCCTGGCCGCCGACCATGTTGACGTAGGCCACCGTCGCGCCGGCCTCGGCCGAGCGCCGGCGCACCAGCCCCAGCCGCAGGTCGTCCTTTGCCAGCTCGTACGGCGAGCCGTTGATGTTCACCACGAGCCCGACCCGGGCCGCGCGGGCCACCGCGAACGGGCCGCCCTCCTGCCACAGGTCCTCGCAGATGGTCAGGGCCACGTCCACACCGCCGATGCGGACCACGCTCAGCGTGTCCCCGGGCACGAAGTAGCGGTCCTCGTCGAAGACGCCGTAGTTGGGCAGGTGGTGCTTGAAGTACGTGGCCACGGGCCGGCCGGCGTGCAGCACGGCCAGCGCGTTGCGGGCACCGGCGGAGTCGGCGTCGAGGTAGCCGACGACCGTGGGCAGCTCGCCGAGGCCGTCGCCGGCCAGGTCCTCGGCCAGCTGGGCGAGGGCGGCGCGGGACGCGGCCACGAACGACTCCCGGAAGACCAGGTCCTCCACCGGGTAGCCGGTCAGCACCATCTCCGGGAAGGCGACCAGCTGGGCGCCGGCCGCGGCCGCACGGCGGGTCCACTGCCGGACCAGGCGGGCGTTGCCGTCGATGTCACCGACGGTCGGGTCCACCTGGGCGAGCGCGAGGCGCAGGGTGGGCATACCCCCATCTTCCTCCTCCCGGGGTGCCAGCTGTCTCCCGCCGCCACGCTGCGGCTCGTGCCCGTGCTCCGCATGGTCTCGCCAAACCAGCGCCTGCTGGATCACGACCGGGCGCCAAGGCCGCAGGCACCCTGTCGGGTGGGACGCCGGGCCGGTCAGGCAGGGCTCGACTCATGGACGGGACGCTGTTGGCGTTCGTTATACTCGGTTATACTGCTGAGTATGAAGACTGCGATCTCTATCCCGGACGATACCTTCGACCGGGCTGAACGAAGCGCGGCCGCGCTCGGGATGAGCCGCTCGGAGTTCTTCACCCGCGCGGCGCAGCACTACCTGGAGGAGCTGGAGGCCCACTCACTCACGGCGCGCATCGACGCTGCCGTTGCGCTCGCCGATGCTGACGAGTCCTCACGCGCTGCGGTCATCGCCGGTCATCGCCGGCTGGCCGCGGACGAGGATGAGTGGTGATCCAGCGGGGTGACATCCACTGGGCTGACCTGGGTGACGCGGGCGGTAGCCGGCCTGGGAAGCGCCGCCCGGTGCTTGTCGTCCAGGCCGCGCCATACAACGCCAGTAAGCTGGCCACCGTCATCGCCGTTGTCATCACGTCGAACACAGGTCTTGCGGCGATGCCTGGCAATGTCTTCCTTCCCGCGGTAGCCACCGGCCTGCCGCGCGACTCCGTGGTCAACGTGACCGCAGTCGTCACCCTCGACAAGGACGAGCTCGACTGGCCGGTCGCCAGCGTCCCAGAGGGGCTTATGGCCGAGGTTGACCAAGGGCTACGAAGAGTTCTCGGGCTGTAGGGCCGCCGGGTTTGCGTCGATCTCGTCGGTTGGCGCCGCCACCAGCGACGAGCGCCGCCGCAGTGTCCAGCGCAGCCCGGTGCCGATGACGCCGGCTGCTGGCGTGCCCCCGTAACGCGGCCGTAATGGACAGGGCGCAGGATGGGGCGTTGGTTCCGTTCTGTGGTGAGGTGCGCCGTGGACCGTCAGCAGGAGTTCGTGCTCCGTACGCTGGAGGAGCGTGACATCCGGTTTGTCCGGCTATGGTTCACCGACGTGCTGGGCACCCTCAAGAGCGTCTCGGTCGCCCCGGCCGAGCTCGAGGCGGCGTTCGAGGAGGGCATCGGCTTCGACGGGTCGGCGATCGAGGGCTTCGCCCGGGTCTACGAGTCGGACATGGTGGCGATGCCGGACCCGACGACCTTCCAGGTGTTCCCGTTCGAGGGCGGCGGCTCCGGCGAGAGCGCCCGGATGTTCTGCGACATCCTCCTGCCCGACGGCTCGCCGTCCTGGGCCGACCCCAGGCACGTGCTGCGGCGCGGCCTGTCCCGGGCGGCCGGGCGCGGCTTCACCTTCTACACCCACCCGGAGATCGAGTTCTTCCTGCTGGAGGGCCTTCCGGCCGACGACGGGGTGCCGGTCCCGGTGGACGCCGGCGGCTACTTCGACCACACCACGCACGCGGTTGCGCGCGACTTCCGGCGGCAGGCGGTGCTCGCCCTGGAGCGCATCGGCATCTCGGTCGAGTTCAGCCACCACGAGGTGGCCCCGGGGCAGCAGGAGATCGACCTGCGCTACGCCGACGCGCTGGCGACCGCGGACAACATCATGACGTTCCGGCACGTGGTGAAGGAGGTCGCGCTCTCCCAAGGGGTGTACGCCACGTTCATGCCCAAGCCCTTCACCGACCAGCCGGGCAGCGGCATGCACACCCACCTGTCGCTGTTCGAGGGGGAGCGCAACGCGTTCCACGACCCGGCCGACCCGATGAAGCTGTCCAAGGTGGCCCGGGCGTTCATCGCCGGCGTGCTCACCCACGCACGCGAGTTCACCGCGGTGACCAACCAGTGGGTCAACTCGTACAAGCGGCTGTTCCCGCAGGCGCTGCCGGACCGGATCACCGAGGCGCCGGCGTACGTCTGCTGGGGGCACCTCAACCGCTCCGCGCTGGTGCGCGTCCCCGCCTACGGCAAGCCCAACTCCGCCCGGGTCGAGGTGCGCTCGCTGGACTCGGCGTGCAACCCGTACCTGGCCTTCGCGGTCCTCCTCGGCGCCGGTCTCAAGGGCATCGAGCAGGGGTACGAGCTACCGCCCGGCGCCGAGGACGACGTGTGGTCACTCTCCGACGCCGAGCGGCGCGCGGCCGGGTACGAGGCGCTGCCGGAGAACCTGGCCGAGGCGATCGAGGTGATGAGCCGCTCCGAGCTCGTCCCCGAGGTGCTCGGCGAGCACGTGTTCGACTTCTTCCTCAAGAACAAGCGGGCTGAGTGGGCGGAGTACCGCCGCGAGGTGACCCCGTACGAGCGACGGCGCTACCTCGAGGCGCTGTGACCCGTCGCGTGCGCGACACTCTGGCCCCATCGAGGGGAAGAAGTTCCACGTCGCCGTTTGCGGTCCCCGCCGGCCGGGCACATGAGAGCGGATGGCATCCCCGGGAGGTAGCCATGTTTGGTACACAGTGGACCAAGAAGAAGGATGCCGAGCGGATCACGTCCGACGCGTGGGACGCCCTCGTGTCGTCGGTCGAGACCGCCGGTGACAAGGCCCGATGGATGGGTCGGCGTACCCAGCACCTGGCCGACGAGGCATCCGGCCGGGTCGGCTCCGTGGCTGACGAGGCGGGGCGCCGGGCGCAGGCCGCGATGGCGGCGCTCGCCGGGCACCGTCCGGGCAAGTCATGGGGCTGGATCCTCGGCGCCGCCGCCGCCGGCCTGGCGGCGGGCTGGGCCCTGACCGTAGGGGCCCGCCGGGCGCTCACCGGCAGCCAGTTCGAGGACGACCTGGACCTGCCGGAGTACCAGCCCGACGCCGGCGCGGCCACGCGCTCCGCAGCGGTGCGGGGCATCTGACCGAGCCAGCGGCACGCACATGGGGAGGGGGCCGGCGCGAAGCGCCGGCCCCCTCCCCATGACCGGTCAGAACCGGTCCAGCCAGGGCAGCCGGTCAACGAGCCAGTCGTTGAAGCGGGCCACGTAGTTCGTGTCCGTGTTCAGCCACGACAGCATGTCGTTGATGGCGAGCAGGCCCACGATCACCGCGCCGAGCGAGAGGAGCATGCCGAGCGTGGCGTCGAGCCGGCCAGCCACGTGCGGCCGCCCGGTTGCGGACAGGCCGCCCACCCCGAAGATCAGCCCGAGCACCCCGGCGGCCACGCCGAGAGCGGTGAGCTGGCCGGTGAGCACGAGCAGTGCCCCGGCGAGCCCGAAGATCAGGCTCAGGGTGGCCAGGCCGCTCGCCCGCGGGCGGGCAACCTGCGCGGGTGGCACGGCCACCACGTCGGTGTCCCGGTCGACGATCTCGCTAACCGGCGCAACCGACGCGTGGTCACGCTCCATAACTTCATGATCATCATCGATGTCCCGGCCCCGGTCGGTGTCCGCGTAACGGGCCCGGTCCGAGTCCGGGTAACCGTCTCTGTCCCGATCGGTGATATCGCGGTCGACGTCGCGGTCGACGTCGTCGCCTGGGTAGCTACGGTGCCGGCCGTCGAAGACCGGACGGTCCTCGTCGGTCGTGCGCTCATCGCGCTCGTCGACCAGGCCGTCGCGGTCGTTGTCGCGACCGTCCGGCTCCGTGCGACGGTGCGCGCTGGGAATCCTGACCACAACACACCTCCTGAAGGGAACCCGTTACAGCGGGTACCCGGCATGCTGGTCTTTCACACCCTCGCGGTCACACACCCTCGCG
>Ga0075420_100000973_pt1 | contig 23739 bp, 13 predicted proteins | sample SoiMetdeltSBSDD4_FD_75296 | JGI IMG/M metagenome (GOLD analysis project Ga0075420, IMG submission 75296) | Bulk soil microbial communities from a Populus tree surrounding site in Tennessee, USA - Soil MetaG P. deltoides SBSDD4 | ecosystem: Environmental > Terrestrial > Soil > Tree plantation...
GAGACGTGCACGTTCCAGTCGACGCCCCGCCGCCTCGAGGAATGGGGGCTGGGCGACAAGGTTCGGGAGATCAACGTCGGCGCCGCGCGCGTCGCGCGCGCAGCCTGTGACAAATTCGCGACGCCGGAGCGTCGGCGCTTCGTCGCCGGGTCCATCGGTCCCACGGGGATGTTGCCGTCGAGCAGCGACCCGGTGCTCTCGAACATCACGTTCGCGGAGCTCAGCGAGAATTACTACGCGCAGGCGAAATACCTCGTCGAAGGCGGCGTCGACGTCCTGCTCGTCGAGACGTCGCAGGACATTCTCGAAGTGAAGGCTGCACTCGCGGGGTTCGAGCGGTTGTTCGATGAGCTCGGGTTCCGCATTCCGGTGCAGGCGCAGGTGACGCTCGATACGAGCGGCCGCATGCTGCTCGGGACGGACATCGCGAGCGCGATGACGACCATCGAGTCGATGGACATCGACGTGCTCGGCCTCAACTGCTCGACGGGGCCGGAGCACATGCGGGAACCGGTGCGGTATCTGTCGCAGCACGCGACGCACCCGATCTCGGTGATCCCTAACGCGGGGCTGCCGATCAATACGGGGGTGGGGGAGGCGGTGTATCCGTTGGAGCCCGAGCCGATGGCCGCGGCGCTCGGGGAGTTCGTGCGCGACTTCGGCGTCCGGATCGTGGGCGGGTGCTGCGGGACGCGCCCGGAACATCTGGCAGCGATTGTCGGCGCGGTCCGCGCCGCGGAAGGAACCGGGAACGGGGAACCGGGAACCGGGTCCCACACGCACGTTCCGCGGGTGTCGTCGGCGATGCGTGCAATCACGCTGCATCAGGATCCGCCCCCGCTCCTCGTCGGCGAGCGCGTCAACTCGCAGGGGTCGCGGAAGGTGAAGCGGCTGCTGCTCAGCGACGACTACGAGGGAATCGTCGACGTCGCGCGTGACCAGGTCGACTCGGGCGCTCACGTGCTCGACGTCTGCGTCGCGCTCACCGAGCGAGCGGACGAAGCCGAGCAGATGGCGAAGGTCGTGAAGCTGCTCTCGATGACCGTCGAAACGCCGCTCATGATCGACTCGACGGAAGCGTCGGTCATCGAGAAGGCCCTCGAGCACGTGCCGGGGCGCGCGATCGTGAACTCCATCAACATGGAGAATGGTCGCAAGCGCATCGACGCCGTCGTGCCGCTCGCGAAGAAGCACGGCGCGGCGCTCGTCGCCCTGACGATCGACGAGATCGGGATGGCGAAGACCCGCGAGCGGAAGCTCGAGGTCGCGAGAAAGATCTACGACCTCGTCGTCGGCGAATACGGGATGCAGGCATCCGATCTCATCTACGACGCGCTGACGTTCACGCTCGCGACCGGCGATGCCGAGTGGATCGAGTCGGCGAAAGAGACGATCGAGGGCATTCGTCTCATCAAGCGCGAGTTGCCCGGCGTTTTCACGATCCTCGGCGTCTCGAACGTGAGCTTCGGACTCGCGCCGGAGGCGCGTGCGGTGCTCAACTCGGTGTTCCTGCACCACTGCGTGCAGGCGGGACTCGACGCGGCCATCGTGAATCCCGCGCATGTCCGTCCCTACTTCGAGATCGGGAACGAGGAGCGCGGCCTGGCCGACGATCTCGTATTCAATCGCCGAGCTGACGCGCTCCAGAAATACATCGAACACTTCGAGGGACTGGGGACGAGCGACGAGGGACTCGGCGGCCGCGACACCGAGTCGGACGCGCAGTTCGAGTCTCCAGACGCGCGCGTCCACTGGATGGTTCTGCACCGCAAGAAGGACGGTGTCGAAGCGGCGCTCGATGCCGCCGGCGTCAGGGAGAACCCGGTTCGCGTCCTGAACGAAGTGCTTCTGCCGGCGATGAAGGAGGTCGGCGACAAGTTCGGCGCGGGAGAGCTCATCCTCCCGTTCGTGCTGCAGTCGGCCGAAGTCATGAAGAAGGCAGTGAAGCACCTCGAGGAGTTCCTCGAGCGGAAGGAAGGGTACACGAAGGGGAAGGTCGTGCTCGCGACGGTGTACGGCGACGTGCACGACATCGGCAAGTCGCTCGTCAACACCATCCTCTCCAACAACGGCTACACGGTGTTCGACCTCGGCAAGCAGGTGCCGGTGAACACGATTCTCGACAAGGCCGCGGAAGTCGGCGCCGACGCCATCGGGCTTTCGGCGCTGCTCGTCTCGACGTCGAAGCAGATGCCGCTCTGCGTGCAGGAGCTCGATCGGCGCGGGATGAGCATTCCGGTGCTGATCGGGGGCGCGGCGATCAACCGGCGTTTCGGGCGCCGCGCGCTGTTCGTGGACGGCGAACGTCCGTACGCCCCGGGCGTGTTCTACTGCAAGGACGCGTTCGAGGGACTCGAGACGATGGACGTGCTGCAGGATGCGGATCGTCGTTCGAGTTTCGTCGCGGAGTCGCTCGAAGCCGCGCGGAATGACGTCTTCCTGCGCACGACTGTCGGGAAGGACATCGCCGTGGGCGATCGCGGCGGGGAGCGCAGCAACGTGCGCGCCGACAACCCGGTTCCCACGCCGCCCTTCTACGGCGCACGCGTCGTCCGCGACATCCCGCTCGACGAGGTGTTCGAGCTGCTCGACCTCGACGAGCTGTTCCGGCTGCAGTGGGGCGGACGCGGCTCGGGCGAGCAGTACGAGGCGACGGTGCGGGACGAGTTCCGCCCGACACTCGCCCGCCTAACGGCGGAGGCGAAGCGGGACGGGTGGCTCCTCCCGCAGGCGGTGTACGGGTACTTCCCCGTGCAGACCGACGGCAATCAGGTCATCGTCTACGACCCGGCGGCGTTCCAGAGCGACGGCGGCTCGCTCCGCGAGATCGCGCGCTTCCATTTTCCGCGCCAGGAAGGGCGGGAGCGACTGTGTCTCGCGGATTATTTCCGCTCGACGCAGTCGTCGGACGTCGACGTGATCGGTCTGCAGATCGTGACGGTCGGCGACGCAGCCACGCGACGGTTCGACGAGCTGCAGCACGCCGGTGAGTACACCGAGGCGTTCTACTCGCACGGCCTCGCGGTCGAGTCGGCAGAAGCGGTGGCGGAATGGATGCACCGACGGATTCGGCGCGAGCTCGGCGTCCCGGGCGCGCAGGGAAAGCGTTACTCGTGGGGCTACGGCGCGTGTCCGGACCTCGACGACCACGCCGTGGTGTTCAAGCTGCTGCCGGTCGAGGACGCGTTAGGTATGACGCTCACCAGCGCCCATCAGCTCGTGCCGGAGCAGTCGACCGCCGCGCTCATTGTGCATCATCCGGAAGCGAAATACTACGCGGTGCGCGGCACGTCGCCGGAGCCATCAGCCATCAGCCAACAGCCATCAGCCACGACTGCGGCGGCGGGGGAGCCGGCGGCATGACGACGCGCGCCACGCTGCTCCAGCGGCTCCTCGACCCCGAGCGCGTCGTCGTGTTCGACGGCGCGATGGGAACGATGCTGTATGCCAAGGGCGTGTTCATCAACCAGTGCTACGATGAGCTGAACATCAAGGCGCCGAACCTCGTGCGCGACGTGCACGCGGCGTACGCGAAGGCCGGCGCCGAGGTGCTCGAGACGAACACGTTCGGCGCCAACCGCGTGAAGCTCGCGCAGTACGGCCTGGAGTCACAGGTTCACGACATCAACCTCGCCGCGGCCCGCCTCGCCCGCGAGGTTGCGGGCGATGACCACCTCGTCGCTGGCGCCGTCGGTCCTCTGGGTGTGCGGATCGAACCGTATGGACCGACCAGCGTCGACGATGCGTTCGAGGCGTTCCGCGAGCAGATGGCGGCGCTCGAGGCAGGCGACATCGATGTCTTCCTCCTCGAGACATTCGCCGACCTGGCCGAGATCGCGCAGGCGGTTCGGGCGGCGCGCACCGTCGACCCGACCATCCCGGTCGTCGCCCAGATGACCATCGGGGTCGACGGCCGCACGTCGTACGGCGCGAGCCCCGAGGACCTCGCTCGCACGCTCGACAAGCTGAACGTCGACGTGATCGGCCTCAACTGCTCGGTGGGTCCGCAGGCGATTCTCGAGGCGATCGAGAAGATGGCGGCGACGACGCGCAAGAAGCTGAGCGCGCAGCCTAACGCCGGGATGCCGCGCGACGTGGGCGGGCGCAGCATGTACATGGCAAGCCCGGAGTACATGGCGTCGTACTCCCGTCACCTGATCCACGCCGGCGCCAAGATCGTGGGCGGGTGCTGCGGCACTACTCCGGACCACATTCGGGCGATCGTGCACGGGGTGAGGCCGCTAGCGCCGAGAGTGTCGGGAATCGGGCGGGGGGAATCGGGAATCGAGGCTCAGGGCTCCACTCAATCCGCGGCCCACTCCGGTTCCCCGTCCCCGGTTCCCGGCTCCCCCAAAGGGGCGCAGCCCATCCCGTTCGAGCAGCGCTCTCACTTCGCGGCGAAGATCGCCCGCGGCGAGATGGTCACCTCGGTTGAAATCGTCCCGCCTCGCGGCGTGGACGCGAGCAAGATGCTGAGCGACGTCGCCGCGCTGAAGCGTCAGGGCGTCGACGCGGTGAACGTGCCGGACGGGCCGCGGGCGCAGAGCCGTATGGGCGCCGTGATGACGAGCCTGCTCATCGAGCAACAGGTTGGGATCGAAACCGTCACCCACTACTGCTGCCGGGACCGCAACCTCCTCGGGATGCTGAGCGACCTCCTCGGGGCGTCGGCTATGGGCCTCAGGAACATCCTGCTCATCACCGGCGACCCGCCGAAGATGGGCCCCTACCCCGATGCGACAGCCGTCTTCGACATCGACTCGATCGGCCTGACCAACCTCGTCAGCAATTTGAATCACGGGCTCGATCCCGGCGGGAATCCGATCGGCGCGCCAACCCGCTACGCGATCGGGGTCGGCGTCAATCCCGCCGCCGTCGATCCCGCGCTCGAGCTCAAGCGGTTCGAGTACAAGGTCGAAGCCGGGGCCGAGTACGCGATCACCCAGCCCGTGTTCGACGTCGCCCAGCTCGAGCGGTTTCTGCGCGAGATCGAGCACGTGCGCATCCCGATCATCGCCGGGATCTGGCCGCTCGTATCGGTGCGGAACGCGGAGTTCCTCGCGAACGAGGTCCCGGGCGTCGTCGTGCCGGATTCGGTGATCGCGCGCATGCGCCGCGCGAACGAGAAGTCCAAGGAGCACGCCGTGGCCGAGGGCATTGCGATCGGTCGCGAGATGCTGGACTGTGTCCGCCACTCGGTGCAAGGCGTGCAGGTATCGGCACCGTTCGGCAAGGTGGAGCTCGCCCTTCAGGTGTTCGCCGGCGGGGGCGTGGCCGGGGGCGCCGACCAACCGAGCACGACGTAACTTCGGGCGACGTTGCCATCGCCCTTCAAGCCCACCACAAAGATGACCATCGCACCCGCGCACCCGCCGCTCACGGTTTTCTCCGAAGACGAGCGGGCGTTCCGCGACGCGGTCGCGGCCTTCGCAAACGAAGAAGTCCGGCCCCGCGTGCAGGCGATGGAACGCGCCGCGAAGCTCGATCCGGATCTGCTCCCGAAGTACTTCGACCTCGGGCTCATGGGGATCGAGGTCGCGGAGGAGTACGGGGGCGCGAGCGGCACGCTCGCGATGGTCGCGATCGCCGTCGAAGAGATCAGCAAGGTCGACGCGTCCGCGGCCATCGTGTGCGACGTGCAGAACACGCTCGTGAACTACCCGGTCTCGCGATACGGATCCGATGAGCAGCGACGGAAGTATCTCGCGCGCCTCACGAGCGACACCGTCGGCGCGTACGCGCTTTCCGAACCGGGGTCCGGGTCGGACGCGTTCGGGCTCGCGACGCGCGCGGAGCGGCGCGGCGACCGGTGGGTGCTCACCGGTCGGAAGATGTGGATCACGAACGGCGCGGAGGCGGAGATCTACGTCGTGTTCGCGAACGCGAATCCGAGCGCCGGCTACAAGGGCATTACCGCGTTCATCGTCGAGCGAAACTTCCCGGGGTTCGCCGTCGGGAAGAAGGAAGACAAGCTTGGTATTCGCGCGTCGAGCACGACGGAGCTGATTCTCGATGGATGCGAAGTTCCCGACGAGAACGTGCTCGGTCCTGTGGGCCAGGGATACAAGATCGCCATCGAAACGTTGAACGAGGGGCGCATCGGCATTGGCGCACAGATGATCGGCGTCGCCGCGGGCGCACTCGGCGTCGCGCTCGACTACACGCGCGAGCGAAAGCAGTTCGGCAAGGCGCTCTCGGAGTTCCAGGGGATTCAGTTCCAGATCGCGCAGGCGGCGACGGAGCTCGAGGCGGCACGACTCATGGTGTACAACGCCGCCCGGCTCAAGGACGCGGGCCACGACATCGCGCGCGAAGGGGCGATGGCGAAGCTCTACTCGTCGCAGGTCTGCGAGCGGGTGACGTCGCTCTGCGTCGAGCTGCTCGGCGGGTACGGCTACACGAAGGACTACCCCGTCGAGAAGTTCTATCGGGACGCGAAGATCGGAACGATCTACGAGGGGACGTCGAACATGCAGCTCCAGACGATCGCCAAGCTGCTGTTGCGGTGAGCCTACCCCCGGCACATCCTACGGATGCCCCGGAGACAGCGCACGCACCGGCCGCGTTCGCTCCCCGCTGACCCGTCGGTGAAGAGTTTCATGGTCGATCGGCGCACGCCCATAAGCGAGATCGGGAAGGACGACGCGTCGCAAGAGAACGCGCGCCCGGCAGCGATTGCGCAGTGGGAGCGAACCCGAGCGATGGGCCGCACCATGTTCATCTGGCGCCGCGGCGTGTTCGGCTGGGGGATTCCGGTGGCGCTCGTGACGATCGCGTACCAAGTCGTTCAGGAGCAGGGGTTTGTCTGGCGTCTCGTGATGACGCAACATCTGCGCACCGGGATCGCGCTCGCGGTGCTCGTCTTTCCGCTGTGCGGGTACCTCTTCGGCCGGTGGCTGTGGACGACGGGCGAAGAGAACTATCAGCGCATGGTCCGGGCAGAGTCCGATCGGCCGGACGCCGACTGACCCTGCCGTTCCGATTCGCCGTACGCTTTCCGGCGACCCTTCGACCGGCTCGACGCTTGCACCCCAGACCGCTTCGAGACCAACCGCGGCGCTCCGAGCAGGGCACGGTGTCGGGCTCGACGCCCGCAGAGGTTCCCCGAGCGATGACTCACTCGTCGTACGCAGGCAAGTGATGCAACCGCGACCTGTCGCGGCGTTCCGGATCTGACGTGATCTCGAGCGCGTGCCGCTGCAGCCGGGTTGTTGGACCCGGGCGACACACTCCGAACGGTAGACGTGATAGCCGAAACGATCTTCTGGACCGCCGCCGCCGTCACGTTCTACGTGTACGTCGGGTTTCCGCTCCTCCTCCTCGTCCTGCGCCGGTTCGCGAGTCGGCCCGTCGCGAGGCGTTCGACGGAGCCGACGGTTTCACTGCTGGTCGCCGCGTATAACGAGGCCGACGTCATCGAGGCGAAGATCCGGAACGCGCTGGCACTGCGGTATCCGGCGGACAAGCTCGAGATCGCGATCGCGTGCGACGGACCAAAGGATGGAACGACGGCCATCGCGGAGCGCGTCGCAACGGAAATCGGCGACGGCCGCGTGCGCGTATTCGCCTACCCGGTGAACCGCGGCAAGCTGCACGTCCTCAACGACACGGTTCCGCAGCTCTCGGGCGAGATCATCGCGCTCTCCGACGCGGCGAGCATGCTCAACGAGGACGCGATCAGTCGGCTCGTGGAGAACTTCGCCGACCCCGCGGTGGGGGCAGCGAGCGGTGTGTATCGCGTCGTGAGCGGCGACCAGACCGCGCTCGGCCACCAGGAAGACCTGTACTGGAAGTACGAGACGTTCCTCAAGGAAGCCGAAGGCGACGTGTCGTCGATTCTCGGTTGTCACGGGGCGCTCTACGCGTTGCGCCGCTCGCTGTACCCGTTCCCGACGCCGACGACCATCAACGACGACTACGTGATCCCCATGCGCGTGGTGCAGCGCGGGTTCCGAGTCGTCTACGATCCGCGGGCGGAGGCGACGGAAGAGGCGCACGAAATGGCCGGGTTCAGCCGTCGCGTCCGCATCATGACGGGCAACTTCCAGCAGCTCGGCGAACTGAAGTCGCTCGTGCGCCCGCTCCGCATCGGTCCCTTGTTCTTCTTCCTTTCCCACAAGGCCGGGCGCCTCGTCGTGCCCGTAGCGATGCTCGCGATGCTGATCGCGAACGTGTTCCTGCTCGACGAGCCCGTGTATCGCGCGCTGTTCGCCCTCCAGCTCACGTTCTACGGACTCGTCGCGCTCGGCGCCATCGTGCGGCTGCGGCCGAAGATTCTCCGCCTGCCCTATTATTTCTGCATGATCAACGCGGCGGCGTTCATCGGCATGTATTACGCGCTGCGCGGCGGTCGCGCACTGGCCTGGAAACGAGAATAGGGCACCAGACCGCTCCCGCTCCGTGGAACGCGGCTCCCGGTTATAGGTTACGACTTGTAGCGGCCGTTCGAAGCGGCCTTCCGGGCCGTGTCATCCTGGCAAAGCGGAGCAAAGGAAGGATCCTCGTCATCCCGATCGAGAGGCCACTCTATCCGGGAAGGATGAAGATCTTCGCCTGACGTCTCAGGATGACCACGAGCCGCGATGCGTCACAGTTCCATCGGAGGTCGTGTGGACGTTCGTCATTTGCTCGTCGTCGTCGCGCTCTCGCTCACGAGCGCCACGCTCCAGGCGCAGGTCACGCAGGCCGAGTACGCGCAACGGCGGGCCGCCCTTGCGGCGAAGCTCCAGGACGGCGTCGTGCTCGCGATCGGCGCGCAGGAGCCGGCGCACGACTATCTCTCGTTCTACCAGACCGAGTCGTTCAAGTACCTCACCGGCTACAACGAGCCTAACGCGGTGATGGTCATGGTGAAGCGCGGCGGGCGAACCTCGACGACGCTGTTCGTCGAATCGCGTGACCCCGCCGCCGAGGTCTGGACCGGAAAGCGGTTCGGGCCTGAGGGCGCGGCTGCGGCCACCGGGATTCCGGCTCGCCGGGTCGATGAGCTCGAGGCCACGCTCGACACGCTGCTCGCGAACACGTCTCAGCTCTACGTCATTGGCGACGGTCAATTCTCGAATCGCGGCGATCGCGGACAGGCAATGACGCGGGACGAGCAGTTCGTTCGCGCGCTCGCGGCTGATCATGCGTCGCTCAAGGTCGCTTCGGCGAACCAGCACGTAATGGTCGCGCGAGGCAGGAAGAGCGCGGCCGAGCTCGATCTCATCCGGAAGGCCGTGGCGATCACGGTGGAGGCGCAGCGCGAAGCAATGCGCGCCATGGAGCCGGGGATGAACGAGTTCGAGATTCAGGGGCTCATCGAGTACACGTTCCGGCGGAACGGTGCAGACCGGCCGTCGTTTGCGACGATCGTCGCGTCGGGGCCGAACTCCACGACGCTGCACTACAACGCGGACGATCGTTTCATGAACGCGGGCGAAGTGGTCGTGATGGACGTCGGTGCGTCGTACCGGGGGTATGCCGCGGACGTGACCCGGACGGTGCCCGTGTCGGGGACGTTCACGGCCGATCAGCGCACGATCTACCAGATCGTGCGCGACGCTCAGTCGGCGGCGGAGCGTCAGGCGAAGGTCGGCGGGCGGGCGTCGCTCATGTCCGACTCGGCGTCCGCGGTCATCGCCGCAGGGCTCGCGCGACTCGGGCTCATCGAGTCGCCGAACGCGACGTATGACTGCGGACCGCTACAGCAGCCGCAGCAGTGCCCGCAGCTGTCACTCTACTACATGCACGGACTCGGGCACGGCATCGGGCTCGAAGTCCACGACCCGGAGCAGTACTACTTCACGGGCACGATCGCGGCGGGGAGCGCATACACGCTGGAGCCGGGGATCTACGTCCGCGAGAATCTGCTCGAGATCCTGCCGAAGACGGCCCGCAACGACGCGCTCAGCGCGAAGATCCGTCCCGCGGTGCAGCGGTTCCGGAACATCGGGATTCGCATCGAGGACGACTACGTGGTCACCGATGCCGGGGTCGAGTGGATCTCCCGTGCCCCTCGCGAGATCGCCGAGGTGGAAGCGCTCATGCGCGAGGCGGTCGCCGGTGTCGCGAAGCGTGACTCGACGAAGGTGGAGTGGTATCGTCGAACGGCCGGACCGCAGGCGCCCTAGCCTCGCGTCGCGAGGGCGCCCATCAACGCGCGCTCACTCCACAGTGTATCGACCTGATATGTCTCCTACGCGTTTCGTACGACTCGTGGCCACAACGGCCGTGTTCTCGGGGTCCCTCGCACTGACGGCCGGGGCGCAGAGCCGCCGTCCGATGACGTTCGAGGACCTCGCGGCCGTGAAGGCGGTGGCGGACCCACAGCTCTCACCCGACGGCCGGACCGTGTTGTACACGGTGCGGACCACCGACGTCGCGGGCAATCGTCGAACCGCGACGACCTACGCAATGCCGTTAGGCGGCGGCGACGCCCGCGCCTTCCCGGACGATACGTCGCACGTAGTGGAAGCGCGGTGGTCGCCGGATGGGCGGCGCGTGGTCTACACCAACGCTGGACAGCTCTGGATTGCGAACGCGGACGGCTCGGGACGGCGAAAGCTCACGTCGCTCAACGGCGGTGCGAGCGGTCCGGTGTGGTCGCCGACCGGCGATCGGATCGCGTTCGTGTCGGCTGTCTATCCCGAATGCTCCGCCGACGCCTGCAACGCCGAAAAGGACGCCGCGAAAGAAGCAGGCAAGGTGAAGGCTCGGGTCACGGACGAGCTGATGTACCGCCACTGGAACGCGTGGGATGAAGGGACACGGTCGCATCTGTTCGTGGTCAGCTCCGATGGCGGTGAGGCCCCGCGCGACCTGACGCCGGGCGCACGGTTCGACGTCCCCCCGGCGCCGTTCGGTGGAAGCGAGGGCTACTCGTTCTCGCCCGACGGCCGGGAGATCGCCTACACGGCGAAGGACGTCGGTCGCACCGACGCGTGGTCCACCGACGTGAACCTGTCGATCGTGCCCGTCGCCGGTGGCACGGCGACGGTCATTACGCGGGCCAACACCGGTGCCGATCAGAATCCGGTGTATTCCCCCGACGGCCGCTACCTCGCATACGTGTCGCAGCGCCGCGCGGGATTCGAATCAGACCGCTGGCGGCTCATGATGTACGACCGCGCGCGGCGAACGGCGGTCGAGGCGCTGCCCCGATGGGACCGCAACGCGGACGCGTATGTGTTCGCCCCGGACGGCCGCGCGATCTACGTGGCCACGGGCGATCATGGGCGCGACAAGCTGTTTCGCTTCGCGCTCGGCGCCAATGGCGTCGCGACCGCGGCGCCGGCGCTCATCGTTGGCGAATCGAACAATCTCGCGTTTTCGTTCTCGCGGGATGCCAATGCGGTCGCATGGCTCCGCGACGCGACCCATCGTCCGGCCGAGGTCTACTCGGCAACGCTCGATGGCGCCCGCGCGACGGACGTTAGGCAGGTCACGCACCTCAACGACGCTCTGGTGGCGCAGCTCGCGCTCCACCCCGCCGAGGATTTCTGGTTTCGCGGCGCGGGCGGCGACAGCGTTCAGGGCTTCCTCCTCAAGCCGCCCCAGTACACCGCGGGACAGAAGTATCCGGTCGTGCTGCTCATCCACGGCGGACCGCAGGGTGCGTGGCTCGACAACTGGCATTCGCGGTGGAACTACCAGATGTTCGCCGCAACCGGGGCTGGCGTCGTCATCATCAACCCGCGCGGGTCGACCGGCTATGGCCAGAAGTTCGTGGACGGCGTGTCGAAGGACTGGTCCGGCAAAGTCTACACGGACCTCATGAACGGCCTCAACGCGGCGTTGAGAGCGAACCCGTGGCTCGACTCGACGCGCATGAGTGCGGCGGGTGGGTCATACGGCGGCTACATGGTGAACTGGATCGCGGGGCATTCGAACCGATTCAAGGCGCTCGTCTCGCACGCGGGGCTGTTCAACCTCGAGAGCATGTACGCAGCCACCGAGGAGCTGTGGTTCCCGGAATGGGAGTTCGGGGGGCCGTTCTGGGATCCGAAAGCCATGCGGGAGCAGTACCGCACGAAGTCGCCCCACCTGTTCGCGGCGCGGTTCAAGACCCCGACGCTCGTGATCCATGGCGAGCTCGATTACCGCGTGCCCTATACGGAAGGGCTATCGATGTTCACCGCCCTGAGACGCCAGAACGTTCCAGCGCGACTCCTGGTGTTCCCCGACGAAGGCCACTGGATCGCAAAGCCTCAGAACCAGCGGCTGTGGTGGAACGAAGTGCAGGGCTGGCTCACGAAACACCTCGCGAAAACAACGACGTGAGCGGCGATTACTTCTGGCCAGCCTTGCGCGCTGCCGCTCGCGTGGGGTACGCGACGTCGGGCGGCGGGTCGCCGTTAGGCCAATCGTCGGCCTTGTCGCGGAAGTCCGGGCGGGGCTGAGAGTTGATGTAGCGCGCCACGTCGAACGCCTGCTGCGGTGTCAGCGAGCCAGGCTTGTCGAACGGCATCGCCTGCTTGATGAACGCCGCAGCCGTGCGAACGCGTGCCATCCCCGCGCCGATGTTATACGACTGCGGGCCCCAGAGCGGCGGCGCGGCATTGGTGCCCTGACCGTCCACGCCGTGGCAGATCGTGCAACGCGCGGTGAATATCTCGTGGCCGCGCGCCGAGTCGGTCTCGAGTGGCTCCAACCGCGGAATGCCCTGCCCTTCGATCTGCGAGCCCACCGGCACGCCGTACGAGAGGAACGCGAGGTACGCGACGATGTCGCGCATCGCTCGACTGTCGCGCGCGAGCGCCCGCCCGTTCATGCTCCGCTCGAAACAGTCGTTGATGCGATCCTCGATGATCTCCACCGTCGCGCTGCGCGGGCGATACTGCGGGAACCGCGCGTAGACGCCGATGAGCGGCATCTCGTTCGGCTTGAGCCCGTCGCCCATGTGACAGCTCACGCATCGCAGCTTGTTCCCCACGTGCTGCGGCAGGCTGTCACGCGTGTTCGCCAGGAGCGCCCGCCCGCGGCGAACGGCCGCGAGGACGGTCGTGTCGCGAATTTCGGATTCGGCCGGCACGCGGAACGGGACGACGCCCGTGCGCGTCGCCAACGCGGCAGCGGCGATCGATTCGACCCGGCGGGTCGTATCCGCGACGCGCGGCGGTTCGGCGTCGCCATTCGCGCAGCCGACAATGGCTTGGGTGGCGACAGCGACGACGAGGGCTATCAACCATCGCGGCTGGCGGGACGGATCGTAGTTCACGCTTCAGTGTCGCGCCGAGAGCGCCATCTGTCCAGCGGAGTCCGGGCTTCAAGGGGTCAGGTTTCTTGAAACCCGCTGGCGCGGGTTTCAAGAAACCTGACCCCCGTCAGCGAGACGCCCCAACGGCGACCGGCAGGTCCGACCGCCGACTCCAGTCATCCCAGGAGCCGTCGTACAACGTCGCGTCGCGGCCGAGGAGTCGAGCGGCGAAATAGAGAACGGTCGCCTGCTGGCCGATGTGGCAGTACGCGATGATGCGTTTCCCGGGCGTCGCGCCGACGGTCGCGAGCATGCTCGTGAGCTCGTCGCGCGACCGGAACGACCCGCGGTCATCGAGCAACGTGGTGAACGGCAGATTCTTCGCGCTCGGGACATGACCCTCGCGAACGTGCATGCCGGTGGCCTCACCTGTGTAGAACCGGGCGTCGCGCGCGTCGATGATCGCCGTTCGCGCGTCGCCGATGGCACCACGAACGGTTTTGGCGTCGACGATGATGGCTGGACGCGGCCTCGTCGTCAGCGAGCCGCGCACCGGCGGCGGAACGTCCGTTGTCACCGCGCCACCCGATTCTGTCCACGCCGAGTAACCGCCGTCGAGGATCGCGGTCCGATCGCCGAGGCCCACGTAGTCGAGCGTGAGAAACACGCGCGTCGTCGGGGAGTACCACCCCTTCGTCCAGTAGAGCACGATGCGCGAGCTGTCCGCGACGCCGACCGACTCGAAGACGGAGTCGAGCTTCGCGACCGCGGGCAGCTCGAGAGCGAGGCCGTCGCCGCGCGGCGTCGAGATCGCGTCGTACGGAAGAAAGCGCGCACCGGGGATGTGGCCCGCGTTGTAGTCCGCACGCTCGCCGATGTGAAGCAGCACCACACCGCCCCGCGCCATGCGGGCTCGCAACTGCGCTGGCGTCAGGAGCAGCGAGTCCGTCGCCGCCGCCGATGTGGACTTACCCTGCGGGGGATGAGAAGGCCGCACGCTCGGCGTTGTCGTTCCGGCCGCCATCGCCAGGTGGATGAACGCGGCAGCGACCAGCGGCTTGGCGCGAAGCAGCGAGATCATGAGCGTTCTCCACACAAACACGTGAGCGTGCCCCGAGAGCTTTGGGGCACGCTCACAGTACCGCATCGACACAGGCTCCTGGCGGAAGGACGGTGCGCCTGCGGTCGCGGTCTCGTCGCGGAGTTGTACGAAAACGGTGGCCCATGTCATTCCGAGCGGAGGCCGCGGAGCGCCGCAGTCGAGGAATCGCGCTCGTCCCGGTCGCGAAGCCCCTCTTCCGGGATGTCAGCGATTCCTCGCCTACGGGCCTTCGGCCCTCCGCTCGGAATGACATCACGGCTTCTTGACGGGTCCGACGATCGGCGTGTCCTCGCGCGAGCTCCAGTCCTCGAACGAGCCGTCATACAGACTCGACTTGAGCCCTGCATAACGCGCCGCGAGAAACAGCAGGCTCGCCTGCTGGCCAACGTGGCAGTACGTCACCACACGATCCGTCGGCTGCACGCCGGCGGCCGTGAACATGCCCGCGATGGTCGCGCGGTCCTTCATCTTGCCGGCCGAGTCAGTGAGCGTCGTGAAGGGGATGTTCTTCGCGCTCTCGACGTGACCGGGGCGGGGTCCGCCACCGCCTTCACCGGAGTAGAAGTTGGGCGTGCGCGCATCGAGGATGCGGATGCCCGATGCGTTCACGTTCGCCTTCACGAAGTTCGCGTCGACGACTGCGTCCGAGCGAACGCGCGGCGTGAACTTGCCCCGCGCCACTTTCGGAACCTCGCTGTTTACCGGGCGCCCTTCTGCCTTCCAGGCGTTCAGCCCGCCGTCGAGAACCGCGGCGCGGTCGCCAGCGCCGAGGTAGTCGAGCGTCACGAAGACGCGCGCGACGAGCGGCGTGACCGTCGGGCCATACACGACGATGCGGGAGTTGTCGGATACGCCGAGCGACTCGAGCAGCGAGTCGAGCTTCGCGACCGGCGGAAGCTCGGTGCTCAGGTCGGGGTTGCTCGGCGCGACGTCATTGAACCACAGAAAGCGCGCGCCGGGAATGTGCCCGCTCGTGTACTCGCGCCGCGAGAATGCGAGATGCAGCACGACCACGTCAGGGTCGTTCAGGTGATCGGCCAGCCACTGCGACGAGACGACCGGCGACTCGAACGCGGCGCCCTGCGCGAACGCGCCCGACGGCCACGAGGTGATGGCCAACGCCGCAAGAGCGGCCGCCGCGCCACGGAAAGGACTGAGTTTCATGATGCCTCGCGAAACGCTTAAGGGGTGAAGCGGTAGCCGACTTTCCAGATCGTGATGAAGTGCTTGGGCTCGGCCGGATCGTGCTCGAGCTTCTTTCTGAGCTCGGCCATGTGGGAGTCCACCGTGCGCGTGAGCACGATCGCGCGATGGTCCCACACCTCGCGGAGCAGTTCGACGCGCGTGGCGACGGCGCCCTTCCGCTTGATGAGCGCCATCATGAGCTCGTATGCCTTTGGCGTGAGCCCGACAGGCTCGCCGGCGCGGATGACGGTGCGGGACGCCGGATCGATGGTGACGTCACCGAACTTGATGGCGCCGACCGCGGCCGTTTCCGGCGTGTCGTGGCGCGCGCGCGTGCGCCGGAGAAGCGACTTGACGCGCTCGAGCAGCTCGATCAACCCGAACGGCTTCGTCACGTACTGATCGGCGTCGAGCTGGAAGCCGCGCACCTTGTCGGCTTCTTCCCCTCGTGCCGACAGGATGAGCACGGGAGTCTGCTTTCCATCGGCGCGCATCGACCGGAGGACCTGAAAGCCATCCATCCCCGGCAGCATGAGGTCGAGGATGATGAGGTCGGGGTCCCACTCGCGCGTCAGCGAGAGGCCGGTATTGCCGTCCTCGGCGACTTTCACCGCGTAGCCCTCGAGCTCCAGATTGTACCGAAGCCCTTCGGCGAGGTCAGTCGAATCCTCGATGACCAGTACGCGGGTCATGGCTGGTCTCGTCTCACGACGGCCGGAGGGACAGCGTGCCGTCCACCGTTGGTGCGGCGCTCGTGCGCCCGGCACCGGGGAGCTCGACCTGGAACACCGCGCCGCGACCGCTGTGGGACGTAGGCACGGTGATGCGCCCACCCATGGTCGCGACGAGATCCTTCACGATCGCGAGCCCGATCCCGCTGCCCCCGGATCCCTGAGCCGACGCGGCGTTCCCGCGGAAGAACGGCGTCCAGATCGCCTCGCGCTCGTTCACCGGCACGCCGGGCCCTTCATCGCGCACCGTCACGCGCGCCGACGAACCGGCCTGCGACAGACCAACGGTGATGGTCTGCCCCGGCGGGCCGTACTTCACCGCGTTGTCGAGCAGGTTGAGCAGCACCTGGCGGAACGCCTCGCGAGCCACCGGCACGACCACGTTAGGCGCGAGCTCCAGCTTCAACGACGACCGGCGCGATGCCGCGAGCGGCTCGAACGCGCGGGCGATGCCCTCGATCTCGGTCGCGAGATCGGTCGGCTCGGGAATCACCGGCGTGGATGGTGCCCGGCCCGACCGTGCGAAGTACAGAATGTTCTCGACGAGGTGGGCGAGGCGGTTCGTCTCGCGGTCGATGTTGTCGAGCGACCATTGCCGCTGGGCGTCCGTCGTGAATCGTCCGAGCCGCAACGTCTCGAGGAAGAGACGGATCTGGGCGAGCGGCGTCCGCAGCTCGTGCGAGACGCTCGACACGAAGTCCGATCGCAGGCGGGCGAGCTCCTCCTCTCGACGCAGGAGGACGACAGCAATCACCGCCATCGCCGCCGACAAGGCCAGCATGCCGAGGAGGAGCGGCAGCCGTGACCGCGGAAGCCCGCCGATCACGAGCTGGTCCGCGTACTCGGGCCGAATGGCCGCCTGAACCGTGAGTCCCCCGAACTGCGGCGCGAACTGCAACGACCCGACGTAGGGAGAGTCCGGCCACCGCGGTGACTCGAAGAGAGGCAGCGACCGGGGGCCGACGATTCGCACGCCGAGCAGATCCTCGTTCGACTTGCCGAGCATGAGCGCCTTCGGCAGCAACGGCTCGTTCGCGAACGCGTCACGGAAGATGTGGCGCGACGTCGCGGCGCCGAACTCGACGCCGTAGACCACGGTATCGCCCGCCTCGGTCGGCATGAGTGCGTACGCGAGCATCCGGCCCGTGCCGAATCGCGGCGAGACGAGAACCTCGTAGTTCTCGTCGGGGTCGTGTACGGTGCGAATGTGGAACGTGAGCGTGTCCACCAGCCATCGGCGGTCAGCCGGTGGCGCGACCTCGAGCCACGCGTCCGCTTCCGGCGTCGCCGCCCGCGGCGCGACACGAAGCGTGTCGGCGCCGAGACTGAACCCGAAGTACGCCGACGGGGGGAAGGATTCCGGACACCGCTTCGGCGTGCAGAAGCGGGTCATGTAACGATCGTTGTTCGAGTAGTACCGCCACAGATCGTCCGCGTTAGGCCGAGGTCCGTTGCGCTGGAAGACGTGCCCCTCGCGGCCGTGCATGATGTACTGGAGCGACGCCATCACCGCACCGTCGAGCACGCCGACGACCTGCTGCTGGGACGTCCACGCCGTGAACGAGGCGTAGTCGCGGAGCAGCCGCGACGCCGTGCGCTGATGCGAGTAGATGGCACGCTGCGCATTGAACGCGGCGACGGCGGTGACCCCGACGCTCGCGAGCAGCAGCAGAAGCGGCCACGACAGACGGCGTCGCGGCAGCTGGATTCGCGAGCGGCGTTCCGTGGAGGCCATCAGAGGCGCCCCGGACGGGGATGACTGGGGGGTCGGCGCACAATGAACGATGAGACCCGCGCGCCCGCGCGGGCAACGTCCAATTGTGTGAGATCTGTGGAAGACCCGTCGGGGTTTCATGTCTGTCCCTCCGCGCCCGCTCAGTCCCGCGCAGCGGGACAACTTCTGCACGGTCGCCGCATGAATCAGTGACAGCGACGTGACGCAATTTCCGCCGGTGTCTCGCCCGACTCGCCTATCGTGCTGTCACCACGAGAGGAGCCTCGAGATGCAGAGCATCCTGCAGGATTTGCGTTACGCCATCCGAACGCTCGGTCGAGCCCGGGCGTACACCGTCGTCGCCATACTCACGCTCGCGCTCGGGATCGGCGCGAATACCGCGATCTTCAGCGTCATCCACGGCGTGCTGCTGAAGGACCTTCCGTTCGCGAACGGCGATCGGGTGGTTCGCATCAGGCAGCCCGTCGCGGCAGCGGACGCTGACGATCGCGGGTTCTCCGTGACGGAGGTCGCCGATCTCCGCGCGCGCAGTCGATCGCTCGAATCGGTCGTCGAGTTCCACTCGATGTCGTTCAACCTGCTCCGCCGCGGTGAGCCGCAGCGCGTCCAGACGGGCGTCGTCTCCGCGAGCTACTTCGACGTGCTCGGCGTACAGCCGCTGTTCGGGCGCACGTTCCGCGTTGGTGAGGATCAGCCCGGGTCCACGCCAGTCATCGTGCTCGGCCACCGGTTCTGGCGGGAACGTCTCGGCGGAGATACGGCCATCATCGGCAAGACCGTCGAGATGACCGATCGCCTGCACACCGTTGTTGGCGTGTTACCACCGCTGCCCGCGTTTCCGAACGAGAACGATGTGTTCATGCCGACGTCGTCCTGCCCGTTCCGCATGTCGGACGCGTGGCTCGACAACCGGGCGCAGCGAGCGCTCACGGTGTTCGCCGTCGCGCGTGCCGGGACAACGCTCGACGCCGTGCGGAGTGATCTGAAAGGCGTCGCGTCTCAGCTCCACGCCGAGCATGCGGCGAGCTATCCGGCTGCGCAGGGGTTTGGCATCGGCGCGGAGTCCTTGCTGGAAGAGCTCTCCGGGCCGGCTCGAGAGACACTCGTGCTGCTGCTCGCGACGTCCGCGTTCGTCCTGCTCATCGCTTGCGCCAACGTCGCGAACCTGACGCTGGTTCGGCTGGTGCATCGCAGGTCGGAGCTCGTCGTGCGCGCCGCACTCGGGGCCGGAACCCGACGCCTCGCTCGCCAGCTCCTCACCGAGAGCGTGGTCGTCGCCGCCGCGGGTGCGGTCGTTGGCACCGCACTGGCGGCCGGGCTCCTTCAGGTTCTCGTCCCGTACGCTGCTCGATTCACGCCGCGCGCGTTCGAGATCGGCCTGGACGCGCCGGTGCTGCTCTTCACGCTCGCGGTATCGGTTCTCGTTGGCCTCGTGTCCGGGACGCTTCCGTTGCTGGCGGTCACGCGGGACCTCGCGAGCGGCCTGCGGGCGCGAGGCGACGGCGGTCAGGCGCGCGGCGGCAGGCGTCGCGCGGAGCAGACGCTCGTCGTGGCACAGGTCGCGGTGTCGGTCGTCCTGCTTGCCGCCGCGGGGCTTTCAGTACGGAGCATGATCGAGCTCGGTCGGCTCGACGCGGGCTTCGAGCCCGATCAGGTGCTGAGCCTGAGGGCAACGCCGAGTCGCGAGCGGTACGACACCCGGGAGAAGCGCATCGCGATTGCCGAAAAGCTGGTGGCCACGATGCGCGAGCTTCCCGGCGTCAGCTCGGCGGCGCTCGCACACGCCGTTCCGTTGGGCGACGGGATGCGTATGTCCTTCCGGCTGCTCATCGAAGGGCGGCCGAACGAGGACGAGAACACTTCGCCGCAGGCGGACCTCCGCATCATCAGCGGAGACTATTTCAATACAGTCGGCGTACCGCTCCTGCGCGGACGCACGTTCAACGCCGGCGACAGGCTCGAGACCGAGGAAGTCGCGATACTCAGCCGATCGCTCGCCGCGCGTTATTGGCGCAACAGCGACCCGATCGGCGCTCGCATCTCCGGCGACGGCGGCCGAAGCTGGATTCGCGTCGTAGGCATCGCGGGCGACGTCCGCGACCGCGCACTGGACGAGCCGCCTCAGGATGTCTTCTACGTCGCATTCACGCAGACTCCCGGCGGCGGCAGCCTGCTCATTCGAAGCCGGAACGACGTGCAGGCGCTCGCCAAACAGGCGACGGCCGCCGTTCACGCCATCGATCCCGACATGCCGGTCGACGCGATTCGAACGTTGCTCGAGATTCGCCTCGACTCGCTCGCGCCACGCAAGCTGACCGCGTCACTGCTCACGCTCTTCGCGCTGCTCGCGGTGCTCATCGCCGCCACCGGTATCGGTGGCGTGCTGGCGTTCTCCGTCAGTCAGCGCACTCGCGAGATCGGCGTGCGACTCGCGCTCGGCGCGCAGCGCGAGCAGGTGCTCGGGCTCGTGCTCCGCCAGGGCGGCGGCATGGTGATCGGCGGACTCGTCCTGGGCTCGATCGGCGCGCTGTGGCTCGCGCGCTTCATGGACGGGCTCGTGTACGGCGTCGGGACGCGTGATCCCGTCACGCTCGGTGTCGTCTGCCTAACGCTTGCGGCGGTCGGCGTGGTCGCGAGCCTCGGGCCGGCGCGGCGAGCGACGGCGGTCGACCCGGTCACCGCGCTCCGCAACGGATAGCTCGGCTTCCGACGGGGGCTCCCCCGCAGCGGCGAGCGGCTCGGCCACGCGACGAATGGTGCCGAGCGTCAGGGGAGCGCCGACGACAGACACCAGCATCTCACGCAGGAATCGTTCGTGATCGAGCGGCCATCCCGGCAGCTCGATCACGCACTGTTCCCGGGAATCCGTACCCTCGCGGCCGACTCCCGCCCCACCGCTCGCGGCGTGACCGTGCAGCACGCGCACGACGGCAACGACATGCCGACCGCTCCAGTCGTACGCACCAACCGTCACACGCACCGTTGCCTCGCCCTCGGCGCCAGCGGCGTCCACGACCCAGCTCGCCGCGCCGAACGGCGCGATGCCGGTGCCCGTGCGCGGAAGGCCGATGGTCGCGTGCGGGGGAGACGGGCGGAATCGAGCCCACAGGCCGGCGAGTGCCGGGCGCGCGCCCGACGCGACTTCCGCGAGATGCTGCTCCATCGCCGCCGCCGCGGCGTCCCACGTGAAGCGTTCCGCTCGAGCGCGCGCCCCGAGCGCCAGTGCCTCCAGCCGGTCCGTATCACTGAGTATCGTGCGGATGGCATCAGCGAGCGCGTTCACGTCCCCGTGCCTGACGAGGAGCCCCGATTCACCGTGCACGACGGCATCTCGCAACCCGGGCGCGTCACTCGCGACGGTCGGCGTGCCACATGCCCCGGCTTCGAGCACGGTAATGCCCCACCCTTCCTTCATCGACGTGATCGCGTGCACCCAGGCGCGCTCGAGCAGCGTACGCTTCGCCGCCTCCGACACGCGTCCGGTGAACGTCACACGGTCGCCGAGCTCGAGGCTCGCCACGAGCCGGTGTAGCGCACGCGCCTGTCGTCCGTCTCCAGCGACGATGAGCCGAGCGGATTCACCCGTGTCGCGAATGCGCCCGATCGCTCGGACGAGGAGGTCGACGCGCTTGTAGCGCTCGAGGCGGCCGAGGTAGACGACGGTCGGCTCGGGGTCGCGCAGGCCGAGCGGCACGGTCGCGAGCAGTCGTTCATCGACGCCGTTGTGAATCACGGCGATGCGGTCCGCGCGCATGCCGAGCCGCGTGAGCTCTTCCGCTGTGCTCTCGGAGACGGCGACCGCGTCGACGGCACGATACGCGACGCCGACGACTCGCTCGAGTAGCCACGTTGCAGCGGCGACCGGCGGCGTCGCGGACACGAACGCGGCCGAGCCGAAGAAGTGGTGCACGAGGAGCACGACCGGCGCACCGACCCATGTCGGCGTAAAGAGCGGCGCCTTGTTCAGGTCCTCGACGACGACGTCGAACCGGCGGTTGGCGAGCTCACGACGGAAGTACCCTCGGGCCTTGAAGAGGTACGACTCGCGACCGCCCACACGATGGACGTCGATGCCATCCACAGGTTCGCGCCGGGCGGCGCCCGGCCATCCGGACGCAACGAGCGTGACGCGATGGCCGGCGCGCACGAGGCGCCCGAACACCTCGTGCAGGTGCACTTCGGCTCCGCCCGATCGCGGATTGCGGCGATCGAGCCAGTTGAAGACCAGTATCTCCAGAGAGGATGTCCGCGAGCCGGGTTGCCGTTGCGTCGCGGACGCACGAACCGGTGAGCATCCGCGGTGAGTCGGACGTTGAACCCCGATTGCGGCGGCGCAGTCACCCAGCTCGTCATGGCGCTGGTCGTCTCGTCACGAAAACAGATCCAATCAAGGGGCAACGGCCGCTCGGGACGCCACTCTTTCATGAATACCGACCCCTCGATGATCCGAGTTTGCCGAGAGGGAATACGGATCGAAACGGATGGGGCGGATGGAACGGACGAGACCCGACTCTCGTCCCCTCAACGAGAAAACCAGTAGCTCGCCTTCACGAGCAGCACGTTCGTACCGTCCGTGCGCCATAGCGCTCGTGCCTGGCGGCGTACCGAGAATTCCGGCAGGCCGGTATCCTCATCGCGCGTCTGCGCCCACACGAGAAACAACGCCGAGCCCGGCCGATACTCCCAACGCAGCACGGCGTTCGACTCGAGCTCGTGCACCGAGAACGCAGGATCCTCGAGCGTGAGCGCCGAACGACCGGGACCGCGATCGATCCTCAGGTCACCACCACTCGCCGGCGTCACGGCGCTCGGCGCGAAGAGCGCGATCCGCTCTCGCAACTGCGTCGCCCGCGCATCACGAACCTCGGCGAACGATCCGTACCGGCCGGCGCTCAAGAATGGCTGCGCATACAGTTGTAACGACAGCGACGGCGTGAAGGTGAAGTCGAGCCGTGTCGTGAGTGACGCCGTCGACTGGGTCAGCGCTCCCGTGACATGGCTCGTGTCGCCGGCGGCTGACGCCGTCTCGACGAACTGTGCGGGGTTCCGGACCCACGCGAACGCCGGCTGCAGCGACAGCTGGGCTCTCGCCGACGGTCGCACGGTGAGGGTCGGTGCGACGCCAATGCGCCGGCCACCACCGGCGTCGTCGACGTAGCCATCGCTCATGATCTCACCGCTCACGACCCGACGCGGGTCGGATACGGCCCGCCCCGACCATCCAACGTTAGGCGGCAGGTACGTCGTCGGACCGCCCCGCAACAGCGTCGTGGACAGCTTCGAGAACTCGCGGCGTGCCTCGCCCATCACCATCCAGCCGCTCTGGAACTGGACGTTCGCAAACAGGTTCGACGCGAGCCGCTCGCGTCGTCCGTCCAGGCTCCGCATCGTCCAGTGATTCGACCAGAGCTCCCACCGGCGAACGACGCGTCCGGGCTCGAAGTGCGAGTAGCCGACCCACCCGGAAGCCGTGACGACGTTGCTCCGCTGCTGGAACCCGATGTCGTTCACCTCGAAGCCGCTCGTCACGACGCGGCTGTTGAGCCCCCACCGCCAGTGCCCGCCGCCCTGCTTCGACGCGCGAAGCTCGGCGGACAGGCCAGCGAGACTCGTTCGCGTCGTGTCGATGGGATCACCCTCGCGGTCGGGACGCTGGAACAGGTGCGCCGACGATCGCTGTGTTTCGGTGATCGCGGCTGCGGAACCGCGCACGTAGCTCGCGACGATGTTTCCGCCGAACCCGTAGTTGCGGCTCGGCGACCGTACACGGCCATCCAGCCCAGCGGTGAGCGCGCTCGAACGGAGGAGG
>Ga0075420_100000974_pt1 | contig 23712 bp, 12 predicted proteins | sample SoiMetdeltSBSDD4_FD_75296 | JGI IMG/M metagenome (GOLD analysis project Ga0075420, IMG submission 75296) | Bulk soil microbial communities from a Populus tree surrounding site in Tennessee, USA - Soil MetaG P. deltoides SBSDD4 | ecosystem: Environmental > Terrestrial > Soil > Tree plantation...
CGCCCGCGACCGGCACCGGCCAGTCGTTCTCGCCGGTCAGCGGAACGACCGACGGGAGCGGCGAAGTCCGCACGACATGGGCGTTAGGCACGACGCTCGGCACGTATACGGCGACGGTTGCTTCGCCCGGTCTGGCGTCGCGGACGATCACCGCCGTCGCCAATCAGCTGCCGAACAATCTCGGCGCGCTGGCGGGAAGTGCCGTCAGGGTGCCGGGCGGGGCGGCGCCGTCCGCCAGCGACCAGGCGGTTCTCTCGTACTCGGGACCGGCATCCGGTCAGGTATCGCTCTCCGGTGGGAGCTTCACGACTCCGGCGCTGCCTGTCGGAACGTATACGCTCAGTGTGTCATCGGGCTCGGGAGCGTTCCCGTCGACGCTGGTCTACGGTGTTTCCGTCGTCGGCGGCCAGACGACGTCCGTGGGAACCATTCCGATCGCGAACAACGGGACCGGCTCGCTGCAGCTTGGGGTGCACTCGTGTACCGCAATGGGCGATTCCAACGGCACGGCGACCGTCCGGTTGTACGGGGGTGTGAACGGCGATCAGGGCGGAACGATCGCGCGTTCGTGGTCGATGCCGTTCGGCGTGAACCACGTGGAGCAGAACCTGCCGTATGGCATCTACACGATGACGATCACGGCGGTTCACAACACGGATCCGACCAAGGTGTGCAGTGTGCACCGGCAGCAGGTCGAGCTCTCGTTCGCGCTCAGCGGCGGGTCATTGGCGCCGCCGCTGATCATCCTGAGCAACCCGTAGCGGAGCTCGGCTCAGGGCCGCAGTAGCCACCAGCCGATCGCGAGGGCGCCGGCGATCAGTAGGACGACGATCCACCAGGTCGCGGACAGGCGACGCAGCTCGCGCTTTCCGCTCGCCGACACCGGCACCAGCGGCTGCCTAACGAGCATCTCGACGTGCGCGTCGACGCCGTCAGCCTGCGCCGTCACGATCGCCCACCCCTCGGCCTGCGCGACCACCTGGCCGGACGGATCGACCGGCGCCACGCGCGGGTCGGTCGACCGCCAGGTCACGGGACGCGTGACGACGTTCCCGCTCGCGTCGTAGACCGTCGCCCGCAGCGACACGCGATCACCGAGCCGAAGTGGGGACGGCGGCGGTGCGATGACGACGGTCGAGGCGCGGACGCTGACGACGGTGAGCGATGCCGTGCCACGAATTCCGTCGCATGTCGCGGTGATCGTCACCTGCCCGGGCGCACGTGCCGTCACGACGCCGGTGGCCGAGACCATGGCGACGGACGGGTCGCTCGAGCGCCACTCGATCGGCCGATCGGGAACGTCATCGGCCGATCGCGAGGAGCGCGCCACCGCGCGCAGCGGTGCGCTGGTCCCGACCGCCAACGCGGCGGGCACCCCATCGATCACGACGTCGACTACCGCCGGGGCGGTGATCGTCACGGTCACGGCTCGTGCGACACCGCCCGCTTCAGCGACCAGCACGGCGACGCCACGGCGGAGCGCCGTGAGCGCTCCGGAATCGGTGATCGTCGCGGTCGCGGGATTCTTGGACGTCCACCTAACGTGGGAGGAGACCGGCAGCCCTCGACGATCGAGCGGACGGGCCATCAGGGTCGCGCGCGCTCCGGATCGAACCTCGCCAGGGCTCTCGACGTCGATCGACGCCACCGACGAGTCCAGCACGGTGACCTCGAACGAGGTGCGAGCGGATCCGGTGGAGGCCGTGATCGTCGCGGTTCCCGGGGCGTACGTGGTGAGCACCCCCGCCGCGTCGACCGAGGCCACAGTCGCGTTCGAGGACTCCCACCGCAGCCGTGCGTCCCCGACGCGTGTTCCGCCGGCAGCATGCGCGCTGGCCTCGAGGACGATGTAGTCCCCGATCTCGAGCTCGCCTGGCGGCGCGATCCGTATCTCGGCGACATCGGGACGGAGCGTTCGTGGGCTCCGAGGCGCGGTGGGCGGCGGGGAGGGCGGTGCGCTCGCTGGGGCGGGGCTGCGTGGGAGCCTAACGATATCCGCGAGGTGCGTCTCGGCCGTGCCCGCGGCGGCGAGCGCCGACATCTCCGCGCGAACGGGCCCGAGCGACCCGAGGGGTTGCGCTTCGAAGGCCTCGATCGCGGCCGCGAGGTCCGGGAACCGGTCCTCCGGCTTTTTCGCGAGCATCCGCATGACCGCGCGGTCGATCGCGTCAGGCACATCGGTGCGAGCGTCGCGGATCGGTCCGGGCATCTGCTCGGTGTGGGCGAGCATCATCGCCATGCCGGTTCCGGCGAATGGTGGGCGCCCGGTCAGCATCTCGTAGGCGACGATCCCCAGCGCGTATTGATCGCTTGCCGGTCCGACGTCGAACCCCATGCACTGCTCGGGGCTCATGTACGTCGGGGTACCCACCACCGTCCCGACGCGAGTGTACCCCGGCGTTTCCGCGACTTTCGCGATTCCGAAGTCCGTCACCACTGGGTCGCCGTCGCCGTCGAGCAGAATGTTGCCGGGCTTGACGTCGCGATGGACGACGCCGCGGCGGTGCGCGTAGTCGAGCGCCGAGCCGACGTGGTAGATGATCGCGCGAATCGCCTGCACCGACAGCCGGCCTTCATCGCGTAGAATGCGATCGAGCGATCGGCCCGGGATGTACTGCATCACGAACAGGTGCAGGTCGCCGACGGTGCGCACGCTGTGAACGCCGACGATGTTCGCGTGCTGCAGGTTGGCGACCGTAATGGCTTCCTGGCGGAACCGGTCCACCATGCCTTCGCCCAGCAGGAGGCCGGGTGCCATCACCTTGATCGCGACGCGCCGGTTGAGCGCAAGCTCGCGCGCACGAAATACGGCCGCCATGCCGCCGTGCCCGAGCTCTCCATCGATGTCGTACTCGTTCACGAGCGCGGCACGAAGACGCGCCACCACCGGACCCCACGTCGAGTCGCGATCGGTCGGAACACCGGCTGACGCCGGCACGCCGGCGCTCGCCGTAGCCTGGCCGATCGGCGCTCCGCACGACGCACACGCGGTCGCATCGGGTGCTACGGCTCTTCCACAGGCAGCGCACACGACGAGACTGAAGCCGCATCCGCCGCAGAATCGATCGCCGGGAAACACCGGACCGCCGCACCGCGTGCAATGGGCGGCAGGAACCGTGGATGAGTTGACGGGCGAGGTCACGGCATGTGGAATGGTGGCGAGTCGCCGGACGGCGCCCGCCGCGTAGGCAAGGTGTCGCCAGGGTCACGCCGGTGCAAGCTTGACGGGCCAGGCTCGCGTTCACCCGCTGGCGACATCATCCGTACCGCCTTACAATGGCGACGCCGGTTCGTGCCCGCGCACCCTCCGCTGCTTCGATCCATGTCCACCGTCCATCTGTTAACGGCCATCCGCGAAGCAGCGGCCGGGGTCTTCGACGTGCTCGGGGAGCTCGGGGCTACTACCGAGGGCGTGGTGGTATTCCTCGCCCGCGAGTTGGACGGCGGGGAGCTCGTGCTGCTCACGGTGGAGCGCGCGCCTGACGCGGGCAGCGAGCAGTATTTCCTCGACGTGGCGCGGGAGCTCGACGCATCCGTCCCCGACGTCGAGCTGCGATGTCCCCGGTGCCGTGCGAAGCTCCGGCAATGGGCCAGATTCTGCACGCAGTGCGGACTCGACGTGTCGGGTGAGGCGCCGGCATCGGGTGAACAATCCTCCCGTTTGGCGTTACGAGAGAAGGTGCGCGCGGCCACGGCCGGACAGTACGAGTTTCTCGGCGACATTCCGCGGTCGGAGGGAGGGGGCCTCGTCTACTTCGCCCGGGACCTGGTGGACGGACGGATCGTGACGCTCCGGTTGCAGAAGGATCTGAACAAGCAGTTCGAGGTCGGCGTGACGCGGACCTTGCGAGCCGTCGACACGCGGAGATCCGAGGCGACCCCGCGGTCGACGGACGCGCGGCCGGCCGTGACCGTGATCGGACGCTCGCTTCGCACGCGTGCGGCAGGCGTGCTGACGCCGGAGCGCCCGTCTCCTCCGCCTAACGTGCCTCCCGCGGCCGGCGGCGCACCGCCGTGGCATGGCTGGCTTCAGTCGATACGCAAGTGGTTCGGCTCACGCAGCCGCTAGCGGCCCTACCCTGGCCCCGCTCGGCCGGTCCCTCGCCCGCGTTACAGAGCCGTACTCCCTCACACGGCGGCTGGCTCCGAAGCGCGTCGGTGGCTGCGGGCCGCTGGGCCGTACATCGGGCATGCGCTGGCAATGTCGGCCCGGCGCCAGTACAATTGCGGGCGACGAGTCCGCGCGACGTTCGTCTGGTTTCCTCCATCGAGTGAAGGGTATGCCACGAACCGTGTTCACTCTCGGTTGCCTGATTGCGCTCGCCTCTCCGGCGGCGGCACAAGGCCTTCGCGAGAAGCTCGAGTTTGGGTTGTTTTCGTTCGGGGACTGTGGCGAGCCGCTCTGCCTGCCGGCCCTCGTGCTGCAGAACAACGCGCACGGCCGCCACTACATCCCGTCCGCCGAATCGGGAAACGCGGCGATCATCTCGTTCCTAACGAGTGCGATCGGGTCCAACGTCAGCAACATTCCCATCAGCGCGACGACAAGCGGCGTCACGTACAAGTTCGAGGGTGGTGCGCCGGTCCGCACGAACGTGTCTGCCGGCCCCATTTTCGCGGAGCGGGCGCAGACGCTTGGCCGCGGGCGCGTCCTCGTCGGCGCCAACGCGAGCTCGATCCGGTTCAACTCGTTGCGCGGCGTTCCGCTGAGCGGTCTCGAGTTCAACTTCGCGCACCAGGACATCAACCCGCCGAGTCCCGGAAGCCCGACGTTCGAGAACGAGATCATCACCGTGCAGACGTCGCTCGATGTCAACGTGCTCGCGACGATCGCGTTCGCGACCTACGGCCTGACCGATCGCATCGACATCGGCGTCGCCGTGCCGTTCGTGTCGACGTCCATTGACGGCACGAGCGTCGGGCAGATCATTCCGTTCGGTGGGACTGCGATTCACTATTTCGGTGGCACGGCGACCAATCCCATCCTCTCTGCGGTCGCGAACGTGAATGGCTCGGCGTCGGGAATAGGCGACATCGCCGTCCGCGCGAAGGTGAACCTCTCGCCGGGAGGCGCGTCGGCGCGGACCGGCTTCGCGCTCCTCGGTGACGTGCGACTGCCCACCGGCAAGGAGGAGGACTTCCTCGGTGCGGGGAGCACGTCCGCGCGCGTGCTCGGCGTTCTGTCGTCGCGGTACGGCGACTTCGCGCCGCACGCGAACGCCGGATTCGCCATCCGCAACGGCGATGATCAGACGAATGCCGTCCTCGCCACAGCGGGGTTCGACCAGCTCCTGGCGCCCTGGGCGACCTTCGCCTTCGACATCATCTCCGAATGGCAGACGGGCAGCGCCACGCTGTCGCTTCCCGACGACGTCACCATCGATACGCCGTTCCGCCGCACGATCTATCCAAGCAACATCCCCGACCGGGGCGACGACCTTCTCAACGCGTCGGTGGGTGCGAAACTCGCCGCGAGGAGCGGCTTCACGGTCATCCTGAATGCGCTGCTCCCGTTGAATCGGGGTGGGCTGCGCGCGAGCACGCTCTGGACCGCCGGCGTGGAGTACGGCTTCTAGCCGCGCGCCCGTGACCGAAGCCTAACGAGCCGCGGACCGCCCGCTCCGGCGCCCGACGTACTAGTTGCGTCGGGCGCCGTCGGTTATCCATGCGGCCACCGCATCGCGAAGCGCGGGGATTACGCCCGCTGGCGGCATCGGGCTCGGGGAGCCATTGAGCCGCTGGTAGAGCTTACTCGCTCCAGGGTTCCCCGCCGTGACGTAGCCAGCCATGAGCCGCGCGTAAACGTCGCCAGAACCGCTCGCCATCACCGGCGCCTGGTTGGTCGCAACCGAGTGGCATGACGAGTTCGAGCAGCCCGCCGGGAGCACCGTATTCGCCAACGCCCCTGCGATGTGGCTGTCGAACGTGTACACCAACTGGTAGGAGATGGCGATCGTCTGCGGCGCGACGCCGGGCGCTGTCACCGTGACGGTGGCCGAGTAGCCACCCCGCGCGATGGCATTGGCGACCGGTGTGAGTGTCAGCGTCGCCGGCGCCGTGGTCGAGCTGAGCTGTGCGTTGAGCCAGTTCGTAGCCCCGGCGCCGTATGCGATGCTCGTCTGAAGGCCGGTCAGTGCGCCACGCCCGCCATTCGTAACGGCTACAGTCTGAGCGGCTGCCGTACCGATGCCCTGCGTGGCCACGAAGCTTCGGGAGCCCGGCGAGGCCGCAATTGACGGCGGAGGGACGACGAGCGTCACCCCCACCTTGAGCGGACTGTTCGTGGCGCTGGAAGCGGCAATCGGAACGTTTGCCGTGTAGGATCCTGTCGCCAGTGAGCCAACGCTGGCTTGCAACGTCAACGCAGCGGGAGTCGATGTGCCGGAGAGCGATGCCGTCAGCCAGCCATTCGCGGCGCCGCTGTACTCGATCGCGCCAACCGTCAGTCCGGGGATGACACTGCCATTCACGCTCACGACGTTCACGGTTTGCGAGCCGGGGTTGCCGGTACCGCCCGGTGCCGTGAACGAGACCGTCGTGGGATTCGCACCCAGCGTGATCGCCGCACCGATCGAAAACGTCACGCTCAAGCTTCTGGGCGACGCGCCGGGGCTCGTCGACGTGACCGGCACGGAGGCCGTGTAGGCGCCCAGTGGCAGCGACCCGGTGACCGCTCGAAGTGTCAGCGGAGCCGGGGCAGCCGTTGCACCCTCGAACGCGGCCGTCAGCCAACCAGCTGGCTGGCCGGCCGTGTAGGTGATCGCGCCAGTCGCCAACCCGCCCAATGTCCCGCCACCCGAGTTCGATACGGTCACTATCGCGGCGGCGGGATTCGGCCCGCCGGCGGTCGTCCCCAACGACGCCGCCGCTGGAGTGAACGCGATGGCCGGGTCGGGTTGCACGGTTACCGCGACATCGCGCTTGACGCCTTCGCTCGTCGCACTGACGGTTGCGTCACCCGGTGCGACGGCGGTCACGGTCACCGAGGTCCCCGTCGTCGCCGACAGCGTGGCGACCGCAACGTTGCTCGTCGCCCAGGTGACGGTTCGGTCGGTGAGAGCCGAGTTGTTTGCGGCAAACACGCTCGCGGTGAGTTGACGGGTCTGCGAGCGCCCGAACGCGACGGAAGTCGGTGCCACGTCCACACGCGCGACGGGCGGCCGGAGCACGGTCACCCGCGTACTCCCCGACACCGATCCTATCGCCGCCCTGACGTCCGAGGTGCCGGCGCTGACCGCGGTCACCTTTCCGGTGTTGTCGACGGTGGCAACGGCGGGGGCGCTGGACGTCCACGTCATCTGGCCGGCGACCGTGACCACGCGCTGGTTCGCGTCGACAGGCGTTCCGACGAGCGTGATCGTTTCGCCGACGTTCAGCGTCGGCTCTGTGGGAGATAACGATATCGTTGCCGCGACCGGGCCACTCCCTCCATCGCCGCCGCACGCGGTCACTGCGAGCGCCGCGATTCCCACCGCGGTCGCGAGGGCGAGCCGGACGGGGCGCGGGGTGAGGAGAGGCGGCGGGATGATGCCTCGCCGCGGGTGTGCCGCGCGATCGGTAATCCTTAGGCGCATGCTTGTCCCGAGCGGGCGACCATGCCCGCCGTCACGTGGAACTGGTTCCCGGAGGTTGCGATCCCTAGCGCGAGCAGCCCGAATCTACGACCCGGCTAGCGGGCCGCAACGGACATCGCCGTGCTACCGGAGAGTCGTGATCTTCCACGTGCCGCCATCCCGCTGCAGGGTGGCGGTAAAAGTGTACGGACCTCCCTGGTCCGACCGGCCGACGCGAAACTCGAGGCGCCCCGCGTACGTCGCGCGCACCTGGGCACCGGCCACGTCGCGCGGCACGTCGAGCACCTCGATGGTGCCAGTCGTCACCTGGATCGGCCCGGTCGCTTCCTTGAACGTCTGCTGCCACCGCGTCAGGAAGGCATCGGCGACGGTCGGGTACACCCTCCGAATGGCCGATGTGTCACGCGACTGGATCGCGCGTGTGTACGTCGCCAGCACACCGCGGATCTCGTTGCGGAGCTCGGCCTCGGTCTTCGCCGGAGGTGGTCGCGTGACCGGCGAGTCGACCCGCGTCGCGACCTCTCGCGCGCGCACTGTTACGGATCGAGCCGCGTTCCGTCCACCGGCCGAGGCACGAATGATCGCTGTGCCGGCCGCTCGCGCCGTCACGACGCCCTCTGAACTGACGGAGGCGATCTCCGGGCTCGACGAGCTCCAATCGATCACGGCGCCGGGCGCCGGTGCGCCGGCCGCGTTGAGCGCGCGTGCAGGGAGACGCGATGTCTCACCCACCGTGAGTGGCCGGATATCCCCGATCTCGACGGACTCCACGATCGCAGGGTCGGCTGGCGGCGGAACGACGGTCATCGCCACCGATGACCGGACAGTGCCGACGCGCGCGGTGACGCGCGTGGTGCCGGCACTCACCGCGCGCACGACACCGCGGGCCGGATCGACCGTGACGACGCGCGGATCTGCGCTGGACCACGTCACGCGGGCGTCAGGCAGGCGCGTGCCGGTCGCGTCGTGCACCGTCGCCGCAAGCACGACCGACTCGCCGGGACGAATGGGGTCAGGACGTGCGGGACGGAGATCGATGCGCCGTGCGACGGCCAACGGCGGGGTGACCGGCGGCGGAACGGGAGCGGCGACCGAGTCTCGTGCTGTCGCAGAGTCGGTCCGCGTCGAGTCCGTCCGGACCGCGCCGATGGAGTCGCGTGGTGGGGCCGCGGTCGAGCTCGCGCTTGTGCCTGACGGGTTCGACCGCGCGCTCGAGTCGACCCCGGCGAGGATGGGGTTGGGAGGCCGCAGGACGCTGCTGTCGCCGTCGGGCGTGGGCGCCGGGCGGAGCACGACATAAGCAACCACGCCGCCGACAACCGCAACGGCCGGGATGGCCCACCACCACCACGCACGGCCCTTTCCGGACGAGGGCTCGACGACGACAGGTGTCCCGCCGCCGGTCGCTGATCCCACCGCCGGCGTTGCGGCCACGGGTTCGCGGACAGTCGGGGCGACGGCGCGTGCCCTGGTTCGCTCGGATTGATCCGGCGCGACGTCTGGCAGTCGCTCGACCGGCGGCATGACGGCCGTCGCGGACAAGACTGGAGGCGGCGGCTGGTCCGGGCGCGGCGGGCGGGGTCCGGAAAGCACGGGAGCGGGTGCGCGAACGCCTGGTGTCGGCGCCAATGGTGTTGCTGCCGCTGGTGCGGAAGCGGGCGGCAACGAAGTCGCCGGTGCGGAAGCCGCCGGCGCAGCGCTCCCGGCCGCCGGTTCGACCCGATGTGGCGCCGACTCCGGGCGATCGGTCGACGGCGGAGCGACGCGTACCGGAGGAGGGGCGACGGGAGGAGCGACGACGGGAGCTGCCACGCGTACGCCGCTACGCCCGGATGCGCCGTCGCAGGTCGCAACAACCCCGACTGATCCGGGCGCGATCGCGCGCAGGAGCGCCGTTCCGCTCATGCTTCCGGGTTGCGGCTCGATCCGGGCCACCGAGGGTGCGTCCACGCCCCAACGGACGTCGCGGCTGACGAGAACGCCGTACCTGCTGGTGACAACCGCCGACAGCGCCGCGCCATCACCCGGCTCCAATACGTCGCGCGAGATGGTCACGGTTATGTGCGCGGGCTTTGGCTCTCCGACGGTGACGTCGATCGAGTCGTGCGCACCGCCGGCGGTCGCGGTGATCGTCGCCGTGCCCGTTGCCACCGCCGTCAGCAGTCCCGTCACGCCGTCGACGGTCACTACCGACGGTTCGCTGCTGCTCCACTGGAGGTCGGTACCAGGCACCGCCTGACCACCTGCGTTCTTGACGGTGGCGCGCAGGGCGGCCGTCGCACCCGGCTCGAGGTCCGTGGGTGGCGGGGCCATCGCCACCACGAGCGCTGGCGGGGCCGGCACGGGCGTTCGTGGTGTGACCGGGCCCGGACGCGCCCGCGTTTTCGGAATCGGACTCGCCGGCGTCGTCAGCACGTCGCCGAGGGCATGCATCCGCTCGGCGGCGCCGGCGTAGTCCTGGAGGGTCGTGTGGATCGGGTCGTCGGGCGCGATCGGCGCGGCGCCTAACGCCACGAGCGCTTCGCCGAGGTGTGCGAACCGGTCCTCGGGCCGCTTCGCGAGCATGCGGGCCAGCGCCGCCTCGACGCTCGCGGGAACGTCCTCTCGAACCGAGCGGATCGGCGGGGGAGGATCGTCGGTGTGCGATCGCATGAGGGCGAAGGCCGATCCGGAGAACGGCGTTCGGCCCGCCAGCATCTCGAAAGCGACAATGCCGAGCGAGTATTGGTCGCTCGCGCCCGTGAGCTCCCGCGCGTAGCACTGCTCGGGACTCATGTAGACGGGCGTCCCCACCACCGTTCCGGTCTGCGTGTGGCTCGGGCTCTCGGCGACCTTCGCGATGCCGAAGTCGGTGACGATGGCTTCGCCGTCGGCGTTGAGCAGGATGTTGCCGGGCTTGATGTCGCGATGGATGACGCCGCGGCGGTGGGCGTAGCCGAGCGCGGAGCCGACCTGATAGAGCCAGGCGCGGACGACGGGGAGGGGCAGGGCTCCCTTCTCACGCAGCACGCCCTCGAGGGACTTCCCCGGCACGAACTGCATGACGAAGAAGTACAGGTCGGCGAGCAGGCGGACGGCATGGATCGCGACGATATGAGCGTGCTGCAGGTTCGCGACGGTGATGGCTTCCTGGCGGAATCGCTCGACCATGCCGGGGCCGTGGAGCAGCCCGGGGGCCATGACCTTGATGGCGACGCGTCGGCTCAGGGCGAGGTCGCGCGCGAGGTAGACGGCTGCCATGCCGCCGCGCCCGAGCTCGGCGAGAATCTCGAACTCGCCGATGGTGGCAGCTTGAAGGCGCGCGACGACAGCTGTCCAGGGTGAGCGGTCACCGGACGTGGCCGGTGAGGGCGGCGACGCGTCGGGGTGCGGTGCCGCCGGGGTCACGGCGGGCGTGACACCCGAGACGGGTGTTCCACAGCCGCCGCAGAACCGGTCGCCCGGGAGTACGGCGCCGCCGCAGTGACGGCACGTCGAGGTGGCTGTTGGCTTCATTGGATAGGTGTCGCAAACTGCGGTTCGGTCGCTATCGTGGCAAGGCCGATCAACCCTCGTGGTCTCAGGGTCGGCTGACTCGGATGGCGCGGCGAATCCGTCATCGAAGATGGACGCGACCGTGTGCCGAATCACTATGCGGCGGGATGACCTTCGCCGCGGCGGGTCCTCGGACCCGTCAGAACCGGTAGAAGCCTGGATCCGTCCGGCGCAGGACGGGAACCGCGACCTCGAGCGCAATAGTCAGCTCGTCGCGCACATCGCCCCAGACGTACACCAGCTCCGGCTGGTTCTCCGGTCCTGGCCGAGGAGTGCCGACCGAGTCCGCGGTGCAGGCCTCGGTCACGAGCAGGACGCTCTTCGCCATCACGCGCTGCGCACCTGGCGGGTATTCGAGAGGACAATACGGGTGACGTTCCTCGACGGGAATCGCGATCTCGAACGAATCCTCGTACCGCTCGCCCGGCGCCACGAGTCGCGAGTACACCGGGGTCGGTGCCAGGACGTTCAGGTTAGGCGGGGTCGGGGCTGGAAGGTAGCTGAGGAGCAGCGTCCCGTCGTCGCGGAGCACGCTGTACGGGCGCCGTGTCGCGACTCCGTAGAGCATGGGCCGGGTGCGAAGATAGGCGCCGCCGGTGCCGCGATTCTCGGCAGTCAGCGTCATCCGGAGGGCGGTTTCGCTCACCGTTAGGCGCGCGGTGAGAAGGAGCCCCGTGTGCTTGCCCGCCGTGGAGCCGTCGGCGATTGGAGTGCTCACGGGAGATGATCCCAACCGTCGCGGGGTGGATACCCGTTGGCTGCTCCGCCGCGCTCGTCTCGGTACCGGTTATCGGCGTTGATGACGTTCCCCTCCTCGGCGTTTCCGTTGCGAGGATTGCCGGGTGGATGATTGGACATGTTCTCGCCGGCACCGTTGTTGGCTGCGTGATTCGCCTCGTGGTTGAGGATCGCATCGGACGGCGATCCGCCCTGTCCCTGCGGCGCCGAGCGGTCGTCACCGGGCGTGTAGCGAATGGTACTGTTCGCAGGCTGCCCGTCCTCGCCGTGCGGGCCGACGCGCGGGTCTGCGCCGCTCCACTCGCAGTGTGGCCCCGGACCACCGTACTCCGGATGGTCCTGTGGGCGCATCGGCGCGATCGTCACCGTGGTGCCGTTCTGGTCATGGTTGTCCATGATCTGGTTGATGGTCGCGGCGCCGGTCGGCGTACCGGCCATGTTCTCGAGGTCGGAACGCGCGCCGGCCTGAAATGCCGGATCTCCCTGAATGATGATCGCGCCGCCGTTGACCGCGTCGTCGACGAGCACCCGCGGATCGACGTGAACCGGGCCTTCCGGCTCCGGTTCCTGGGGTGGGACGCGATTCACCAGCGTCGGCTCGTCGTCCGAGTCCGGAGCGGCGTTAGGCTGCGTCTTTTCGCAGAGCCCGCGGACGTCCACCCGCTTGAGCGGGTTCGTCGAGTACGCGTAGAGGTTGGCGCCGCCGGCCTGACCGATCGGGTCGGGCTGCAGGTAGCGCCCGAGCTCGGGGCTGTAATAGCGGTAGCGGGTGTAATGGAGGCCCGTTTCGGCGTCGTGGTAGTGTCCCGGGAACCGCAGCGGCATATCGATCGTCGCGCCCGGATCCACGTCTGCGTGACCGAACGGGGCAATGCGCGCCCGCCACGCCACCGTGCTGCCCTGCTGGGTGACCAGCACGGGCGTCGCCCGATGATCCACGTGGATATGGTAGGGGCGACCGCGCTTTGCCGGCGCGTCGATCGCGTCGTACTCCAGGAACATGAAAGGCGTGAGCGCCGTCGCGTCGGCGTAGAGATAGAGTCGCACACCGCCGTCCTCGCGCAGCTCGGCAATGAGCCGGTCGCCGTCCCAACGGTATCGCGTCGTTTTGCCGTTGACCGTTTTCCAGACGCGGCGGCGAAGCGCGTCATACCCGACGCTCCAGTCGAGGTCGGGCCCGGAGACGGTGCGGAGCATGTCGAGCTCGTCGTACGCATACCGCGTCTCGCCAGCCTCGCCCCGCCGGGCGGCGATCCTGAAGCGAGTGTCGTAGGTGAAGGCGTCGCCGTTGGCCCGCACCAGGCGATTGCCGGCTTCGATGCCGACGCCGGTCAGGCCCGGCTGCCTAACGAGGTTGCCGGCGCCATCGTACGCGAACACGTGTGTCGACCCGTCGGGGAGCTCCATGCGGACGAGGCGGTGGGCGTCGTCGTACCCATACCGGGTGACCCCACGCCGCGAGTCCTGCGCGACGGTGAGGTCACCCTCGGCGGTGTACGTAAAGCGCTGGGTCCAGACGCTGCGGTCTGCCGCGGGCGACCACACCGCACGCGCGACGCATCTCCCGTCCTCGCGGAACTGTGTGAGCTCGCTCGCCCCACTGCCGAGCGTGCGCAGCGCGACATCTCGGCCGAGTCGGCGCACGCGGTGGTCGACGCCGCGCGGATCCCGGACGACACGCTCAGTCGCCCCATCGCGCCGGTACTGCACGGCGAACACGCCGAGAAGCGTGGTCTCGGCCAAGCTGCCATCGCGGAAGACGTGTTCTGCGCCGAGGCCGTCCTGCAGGTCCGCGACGCGCGACCCCTCGGGCGACCAGGCACCGACGGTTGCGGCGTCAGGACTGGCGCTGGCGATCGGGCGCCCGACGTCGTCGTACTCGTACGTGAGCTCAACATCGGACGCCAGCGTTAGGCGCGCAACACGGCCGTTCGTGTCGCGAGTCGCTCTCCAGACGGAACCGTCGCCGGCGCGCGCCGCGATGACCCGATCGCCGGCGTCGTAGTCGTAGGTGATGTATGGCGTACCGTCGCGCGTCACGCCGACGAGCCTGTCTTTTCGGTCATAGGTGTAGTCGACGCGACTACCGCCACCGTCGACGCAGCTCGAGAGGTGCTCGGTGGGCGTCCACTGCATCCGAAGTGTCCGGCCGTTCGCGGTCGCGGCCTCGGTCCAGAAGTCCCACGACTCGTAGTCGTACGTGAACGACTTTCCGTCGGCGTCGACGATGCGACGGACATTCCCGTTCGGGTCGTAGGCGAAGCGCCGCCGCCACGTCTCGCGAACGCTCGTGCCGATCAGCCGGCCCGAATCATCGTAGCGACGCGTCTCGTCCTCGCGACGCCACGTGGTGACGTCGAGCGCGTCGGTGGCGAGGCCCGGGAGTGCCCCGAGCTGCTCGGCGGTGGGCGCATCGGCCGAGCGCATGAGCCAGCGCGAGAGCCCGCCCCATTCCCAGCCGACCGGGCGATTCTCGAGCCGTATCGCCGATGCGCTGCGAGCGATGGGCGCGTCGTCGGCGACGAGGGCCCCGTTCACCAGACGCCCGGAGAACGCGCCGGCCTTGTCGTAGACCCATGTGGTGGTGACGCCGGTGCTGTCGACCTCCGCGACGATGCGACCGTCCTCGACGACGTACTCGCGCGCGCCACCGCACGGGTCGAGCACCATGCGCACGGCGCCCGCGTCGTCGTAGAGGTATGTCCACTCGCCACCATCGGCGCGGCGCACGATCGTCCGCAGCGATTCCGGCTCGTAGCGGAGCCATACTTCGTGAACGCCGTCCTGTCCGCGCGAATGCACGCACCGCCCGGCGGCATCGTATTCCCACTCGAACGAATACCCACGCCGGTCGGTTTTGCGCGTCATCCGATGGGCCGAGTCGTACGCGAACGAGAAGCGCTGCCCGTACCCGTCGGTGCCGTCGACGAGATTTCCGGCGCGATCGTATGCATACCCGATCAGGAGTCCCGGCTCGCCGTTCGACGCCCGGCCACCGAGAATGCGCGTTAGGCGTCCCGCCACGTCATGCTCGACGAACAGTGTACGCTCGGGGTGCTCGATTCGCTCGAGGCGCCCCGACCTGTCGTAGTGCAGGATCGCGCGTTCCCGTCCGGCGAGGACGGCCGTGACCGGAGTCTGGAGCGTGCCTGGCGCGAATGTGAATTCCAGCGCCGCGTGCGCGGGCCGACGCAGCAGGTACCGCGCGGGTCCCGTCCGGCTCAGGCGCCAGCCGTCGGCGGCCATCGTGTCGCCCACCCGGCGCAGCGACGGGAACGTCGCGGCCGCGCCCAGCGGCCCCTGATAGCGGAGTCCATCGACGTCGTGTCGCAGCACGTGCTCGAGCGAGTGCGCATGCCCCCAGCCTAACGCGCACTCCATGTTGCCCCGGGCGCTGTCGTAGTGGCGCTTCCAGGCGATCGGCACCGAGCCCCGGATGACGAACTCGAAGAAGACGTCGTGGTTGGCGCCGCTGACGACGTCGACGGGGTCGCCGACGAGGTGACGACCATCGGGGCGGATCGCGGCGCAGCGTGCGGCGCCCGTGGGCATCACGAGCCTCCCTGGCAGGTTGGGCAGGCCACCTGCCCGTTGGAGGCGTCCGGCCCGGGCGGTTTCCGTTTGTACCGGGCAAGCCGACCGAGGAGCAGATCGACGGGGTTGGGAATGTTCACCATCGGGAATCCGCCGATCAACACGTTCGGGTGGCCGAGCACCACGGCTCCCGAGCTCGATGGCGGGATCCCCGGGTCCTTCCCCATCGTTTTCGTGAGCGCTTTGGTCGCGAGGTCGGCCGCCATCTGGGCGGCGGCCATCGCCGCCGCGAGTCCCTTCGCTGCGGACATCGCCGCGTCGTCTTCTACAGACGCTTCGGCCGCGCTCGCGGCGATGTCCATGGCGCCAACGGCGAGGCCGCCGTACTCCATGACCTTCTGCGCGCCGCGCGCAATGGCGCCGATCGTTCCCATGATTTTGCCGGCGTCGAACGTCTTCGGCTCGTCCGCCTGTGAGCAGACCTGGCAGATGTCGAGCATGCGCGCCGCGCGGTTACCGCCGATGAACGTGTTCGACGATCCCGTCTTGAGCTGGAAGAACGGGAAGAAGCCGACGCATGTCAGCGCGAGCCCGATGTCACCGCACCGCGCGGCCGGCATGCCGTTGATCAACGTCTTGAGGCTCGTACCCAGGAGGATCGTCCCGATGCTCGGAAGCGGCACTGGTGGTGCCGGCGGGATGAGACTGGGCGGATGGCTGTGGGCGTGTGGAACGCCGACGTACAGCATGGTGATCGTCGCGGCAGGAAGGCTCGGGAACACTGCCGCGATCGGCGCCGTCAAATTCGCGAAGCCGACGTTGAGCATGTCCTGCGGCATGCTGAGCGCACCCATCACGCTGGACGCGAACGCCTGGACCTGACGGCCACGCGCGACCGCCGTCTGGGCCGTGGATGGCGGCGAGCCGTCGGGATTGTTCGGCACCGGCTGACGAAACGCGCCGGCAGCCCCACTTATGCCCGTGTACCAGTTCGATGCCACGTTGCCCATGGCCGACGGCGTGTTGGCAGCGCGGTCGAGCGATGACGTCCGGTCGCCGGTGACGCCGGACATATGCTGGTGTACCGCCAGGCGAATATTCGCGAGGTTCGCCATGGCGTTAGATCGGACCCGGAAGTGGCGGCGACTGGAGCGCGGATAGTCGCTGCACCATTGCGTTGGCGCCGGCGTCGTCACCGGCATTGACGTAGTGCGCGTGCAAGTGCCGCCGGACGCTCGACTCTTCGTTCGAGAGCTCCAGCTGCTCGGCAACCGTCGCGGCCGCGGTCCATGTGGTGACCGCGGCCTCCACCTGACCTAACGAGTACTGGCAGTAGCCCAGTTTTTCCATCGCCTGCACCTTCGTAATCGGAGCGCGTTGGATCGTCGCGAACTCCTGGGCCGAGTCGAAGTACGCCTCGGCGGCAGCCCAGTTGCCTTCCTCCAAGCGGAGGTTGCCGAGGTTGAGCGACAGATTGAGCAGGATCGGGATTGGCGGCCCTGCGCCGGCCGACGCTGGAAGCAGCGCGTGCTCGAAGCAGTTCGCTGCCTGGACGCGATTTCCCAGGCGGCCGTGCACCTCGCCCATGCCGTTCAGCACCAGCGCTGTCATGGTCGGGTTCCGCGTACCGGCGTAGAACTGCAGCAGGAGCTCGTATTTGGCCAGGGCGTCGTCCGACCGTTGGTAGGCGTAGTCGAGGTGCGCGCTCACGAGGAGCGATTGCATCCGGCGCTCCAGCGGCAGCGAGTCATCGTCTGCCTCGTCATCGATGGCGCGCGCCATTGCGTCCTGACTCAGGTCGGTCGTGTAGCGGTCAATGCGGGGCTTGTCGGTGAGCGCCGCGGGCAGCGTCGGCTCGCCCGGTTGCCCGCGGACGATGAAGCGGAGGCCGTGGCACCACGGATCAGGGAACTCGTGCGCCAGCAGGTCCGCTACGAGGCGAGCGTATGCCGCGGGGTTGGCGATGGTCGCCGGATGAAAGCACCAGACGGCGACCATGCCGACGGGGAAGGGCAGCAGCGAGCGGCTGAATGCCATGAGCTCGCGGAGCCGGATAGCCGGTGGGCGCGTCTCATCGAAGACCGGCGCCGGTAGCGCCGGCCACGGCGTCAACCCTTTTTCTCGCAGGGCGAGAGAGACACCAGCGCACTTGGCCCCGACCGCGTTGATGACTGCATTCGCGTACGTGTGTGGCTCGCCGAAGTCCTCGGTGACGATCCAGACCATCTCGGACGTGGCGCTGTCTTCGAGCTCCTCGAGCAGCTTCTGAACGACGAGCGCCTCGGCGTCGTCGCACGTCACGACGAGCGCGATGTTGTCGCGCTGGGCGACGAAGTCGCGCAGCCTCGCGGCGGCTCGCTCCAGCAGCTTCTGCACGGCGGCGTGGGTGCGGGTGGAACTCGTTAGGCCGGTGTCATCTCGAGCACGCGAATCCGCCGCAGGAACGGTCCGATCCCGCGGCGCTCGTACGTCACGTGCACCCGTTGTCCGACTTCGAACTGACGGCTCAGGACGACGTTCAGCGCCGTTGCTACCGGCTCGGCTGTTCCGTCGAGTGCGATGTTGAACAAGTACGACTCGGCGATCGGAATGCGGTTGGGGGTGCGGAAGCCGCGATTCGCGCCGACCGGCGTCTGCTGGTACGTGCCCTCGGGCTTGTGAACCTTCGCCGTGATCTTGCCGTACGCCGTCTCGCGCTGGGCGGGCCGAACGAAGCCGATCCACATGGCGCCGGCGAAGGCCGCCAGCACGACTGCGGCGACAATCTTCGTGTCGAACACGACGACCCTCCGATGACGACTAGTTGATTTTCACGAGCGCGCCGGCGATCTCGTGCATCCCGACCGCCGATGAATTGATTGCGGCGCCCGACGTGTTCACCTTCGCGACGTCGCACGTGATCTGCTGGTTGCCGACGCCGAACTTCGCTTCCTGGCCGCCGCTGATCGCGACCTTCGGAGCCGACACCTTGACCTCGTCGTCGCCAATGATCTCCACTTTCTTGCCGTGAATGCTGATGCTGCCGTCTTTCTTGAGCGTCATCGTACTGCTGCCGGTGTGAAGCTTGATCTCGTTCGCGGCGTCGATCACGATCTTGCCCGCCGTGGACTTGATCGTGACGTCGTTCTTGACGGTGGTTTCCTGCGCGTCGTTGAAGGTCTCGCTGACCTTCTTCTCGATCTTGAACGTTCCGGTCCCCTTCGCGACCGTGAACGAATAGTTGCCGTCCGAGACCGAGACGGACGTGTCCTTCTTGATCGTTTCGGTGTGCTTGCCGTCGACGGTGATCGTGCGGTCGTTCTTGATCGTCTGCGAGTCGTCGTGCAGCACGGTCGTAGCCATGTCGTACTGCGCGTGAACGGAGATCTTCTCCTTTCCCGCGGTGTCGTCCATGGTCATCTCGTTGAACCCGCCACCCTTGTGGGTCTTCGAGCGCTGCCCGCTGATCACGCCGCCCTTGCCGCCCGGATCACACGGCGGCGTCTGCTCGCCGTTGAACACGCGCCCGACGATGATCGGCTGGTCCGGATCCCCCTCGAGGAAGTCGACGATGACCTCCTGGCCGATGCGCGGCGCCGAGAAGTTGCCGTAACCCTTGCCGGCCCACGCCGATGAGACGCGAACCCAGCACGAGCTGTTCTCGTCACGCCTGCCGAGACGGTCCCAGTGAAAATGCAGCTTCACGCGACCGAGCTTGTCGGTCCAGATCTCCTCGCCGGCCGGGCCGGTCACGATCGCGGTCTGCGTGCCGTGCACGAACGGGCGCGCCGTCCGCGTCGGCGGCCGGTACTGCACGCCGATCGGGATCGCCTCGAACGAGTTGGAGTAGATGAACGGCGAGCTGCCACCCACGTAGTTCGGCAGCTCGGCAAAGTGGCGCACCGAGAGGACATGATACGTCTGGTTCGCCTTCTTGTTCGGATGGTCCGTGAGGTCGAACTTGTGCCCGCTCGCCAGAGACGGGGAGTTCGCCTCGCCGATAACGACCTGCTGCTTCGACTCCTGATGCTCGAGGCGCAGGCGCGCGTACCGCTCGCCGTCCGCCTTCTCGGTGTAGCCGCCGAAATAGTCGTACGCCTCGTTAGGTTGCTCGCCAGCCATCGTCGCCAGCAGCGCCCGCGAGGGATTCTCGTAGTCGAACGAGTTGAGCGTGACGGTGCCGGTGATCGCCGCGTGCTCGACGTGGAGGCTCGTGATGACGGGCTCCTCGACCATGACGTTCGTGCTCGACGCCGTCATTCGCAGCTTGCTCACCACGGGCGATGGCGGCAGTTGGCCGGCGTGATCCGTGATCACGAGCGTGTGCTTCGAATCCTCATGCTCGAAGAAGTAGAAGACCCCCTCCTCCTCGAGCAGCCGCGAGATGAAATCCAACGTGCTCTCGCGATACTGCACGCAGTACACCCGCTGTGCAAGCGGCTTGAGCACCTTGAACTTGAAGTCGTTGAACCCCGCTTCCTTGAACAGCTGTTCGGTGATGTCCGTGATGCTCTGGTTCTGGAAGATGCGACAGTCGTTCGTGAGCGTCAGAAACCAGAACCACGGCACCATCTCGGCTCGGTACGCCGTCAGGCCGGCCCGGCGACCGAGCTGCGCGAAGCGACTGACCTGGCCGTGGATCACCCGGTCGCCGCCTCCGGGAACCCCGATAGAGACGGCGATCGGCTTCCGCAGGACCGACGCCGGGTCGATCGCCGCGTTCTCCGACAGCATCTCCAGCGTGAACTGGAACGGCATCGACACGCCCTCGTTCCCGGTGAAGCGCTCGAGCAAGAGGACGTCCTTCCCGAGCCCGGTGAACACTTTGAGCGGTCGATTGTCTTGCGTGAACGACGGCATGGCAGGCCTCGGAGGTTCCAGTGCGCCGTGGGACGGCTACCGGCTGAGCGCCGCCGGCTCGGTGGCGCCATCGGTCTGATACGTCAGCGCGCCATCGTCGCCGATCCGAATCTCCAGCCGTGACGGTCGCTGTCCCGCCACCATCTGCTCGAGCAGGAGCTTGGATACTTCGGGAAGCAGCGTATTCGTGAGAATGTTGTCGACGTTGCGCGCACCGCTCTCCACCTCGGTACACCGCGCGGCCACACTATCGACCACGGCATCGTCGTAGTCCATCACGAGCCGGTGCACCTCGTTCATGCGCCGGCCGATCTTGTTCAGCTTCAGCCTAACGATCCGCTTGAGGTTCTCATCCCGAACGGGGAAGTACGGGATGATGACCATCCGACCAAGGAAGGCCGGCTTGAACACCTTGTCCAGCTCGGGCTTGAGCGCCTTCACCAGCCCGTCGTGATTCGGCAGCGTCTCCGGATCGGCCGTGAGCTTCATGATTGTCTCGGTTCCGGCATTCGTCGTGAGAATGATGACGGTGTTGCGAAAGTCGATCTGCCGCCCCTCGCCGTCCTCCATCACACCCTTGTCGAATACCTGGAAGAACAGCTCGAGCACGTCGGGGTGGGCCTTCTCCACCTCGTCGAGCAGCACCACCGAGTAGGGACGCCGGCGCACCGCCTCGGTGAGTACACCACCCTCGCCGTAGCCCACGTATCCCGGAGGCGATCCCTTCAGCGTGCTCACGGTATGCGCTTCCTGGAACTCCGACATGTTGATGGAGATCATGTTGTGCTCTCCACCGTACAGCAGATCCGACACGGCGAGCGCAGTCTCGGTCTTCCCGACACCGCTCGGACCGACGAGCATGAACACGCCTTTCGGTTTGCTGGGATCCTCGATCCCGGCGCGGGACGTGCGAATGCGCCGGCTGATGTACTCGAGCGCGTGGTCCTGACCGATCACGCGAGCGCCTAACGTCTTCTCCAGCTCGAGCACGGCGCCGAGCTCGTCGCGCATCATCTTGCCGACGGGAATCCCCGTCCAGCCGGAGATGACCTCGCCGACCAGCGACGCGTCGACGCAGACCCGCACCAGCGGCGACTCGCCCTGCGTGCGCGACAGCTCGTCGTTCAGCGCGTCCAGATCCTTCCGCATCGCCGGCGCCGCGTCGCCGCCACCGTTGCCCTCGAGCGTCTCGCGGAGCTCTCGCACCCGCGTCACCAGCGTGCGCTCCGCCTCCCAGCGCGCCTGCAGCGCGGCGAGCTTCGCCTCGGTCTCGGTCCGCTCGGCGGCGATCGCGGCCAGTCGCTCGCTGTGGTCGGCGCCGACGGCGGCCTCCCGCGTGAGCACCCGCTCCTGCACGGCGAGATCGTCGAGCGTCCGCTTCGCATCCTCGACGGCCGGCGGCGTCGCCGCCTGACCTAACGCCAGCCGAGCGCACGCCGTATCGAGCACGCTCACGGCCTTGTCAGGGAGCTGTCGGTCGGGCAGATAGCGGTGCGACAGCCGGACTGCCGCGTCGAGGCCGTCGTCGAGGATGCGAACGCTATGATGCTTCTCGAGCGCCGGCACGACGCCGCGCAACATCACGCAGCAGACATCCTCACTGGGCTCCTCGATCTTCACGAGCTGGAACCGCCGCGACAGCGCGGGATCCTTCTCGAAGAACTTCTTGTATTCGGCCCACGTCGTTGCGGCGATCGTGCGCAGCTCGCCTCGGGCCAAAGCGGGTTTGAGCAGGTTGGCCGCATCTCCCTGGCCCGCGGCGCCGCCCGCGCCGATCATCGTGTGTGCCTCGTCGATGAACAGGATGATCGGTGTGTTCGAGTTCTTCACTTCCTCGATCAGCCCCTTGAGACGATTCTCGAACTCGCCTTTCACGCCGGCGCCGGCCTGCAGCAACGCCAGATCGAGCGTACGCAGCGTTACGTTCTTGAGCGGACCCGGTACATCTCCCTCGACGATACGCCGCGCGAATCCTTCGACGACGGCCGTCTTTCCCACACCGGCCTCACCGACGAGGATCGGGTTGTTCTGGCGCCGCCTCGTGAGGATGTCGACTACCTGTCTCACCTCGAAATCGCGCCCCAGCACCGGGTCGATCTTCCCGGCCTTGGCGCGGGCGGTGAGGTCGATGGTGAACTGGTCCAGATTCGGCGTCTTGCCGCCGACCTTGGGAACGGACGGATCGCCACCGGAATCGGACGCCGATGCAGCCGCGATGTCCTCGGAGCTGCCCGCGACGATGGAGGCGAACTCTTTCTTCAGTCCCTCGGCCGGGATCTTCTCGAGCTCCTTGCTCACGCCCTGAGTGAGGCGCGCCAGCTCGTCGACCGATCGCAACGCAAGCACGAGATGCCCCGTTCGCACCTTCGTCGCGTTGAACTCGAGCGACCCGATCGTCCACGCCTCGGTGAACGTTTTCACCAGCGTCGGGCTGAAGGATGGATTGCGTGCGTTGCCCGTCTTCAGCTTGTCGAGACTTCGGGTGAGCTCCGATGCCAACCGCGAGCGGTCAATGCCGTAATGCTTGAGGATCACCGCGACGTCACCGGCGGTGTCGTCGAGCGCCTTCATGAGATAGTGCTCGATCTCGACGTCGTAATGCGTGCGCGACAGGCAGAGGCCCGCCGCCGACTCGAGGGCACGGCGGGATTCGTCGTTCAGGCGGCCGATAAGCGCGCGAAGGTTGACCGTCATGGCTCGTCGCCTCGTCGGAAGAGCGTACTACAGCGTGAGAATCGTATCGCTGGGATCGCGCGCGAACGGACGTGAGCGAAGCCAGGAGCACCATCCGAGCGGCGTCGCGCGCACCCCATCGGCGCGCAACTCCACCGCGGGAACCTCGTCGCGCGCCAGCACCAGCTGAAGCTCGACATCGACCTGCTGGCCGGTGAACAACTTCGTGAGTGCCCGGAGCTCGTCATAGGCGTCTCCAGTCGGCAAGAAGGTGTCGTACTGCGAGCGCGTGAGCGGTCCGAGACGGACGCGCACGCGCGCCTGGAGATCCCAGATCTCATCGCCCGCAACGGCACCAAAACCAAGCTGCGACGACACCGACTCTTCACCCAGCGCACATTGCGACGGCTCATCGATCGAATACCAGCCGCCGACGAACTGTTCGATCTCCACCGGGACGCCAAAGTAGTCCTCGAGGATGTATTCGAGTGCCACCCCCGGCCGCGTTGGTAACGCGAGGAGCCCAACGTAGAACGCCAGTGCTTCCGCTGGCAATCCGAGTCGCGTCGACAACCCCGGCGTCCCGAGGCCCACGAGGTCGAGAAGGTGCGCGGCCAGGGGATCCTCACCCGACGCGCGCACGCCGCCGTGGCCGTGCGAACGCTCCCAAGCTCGGAAGAACAGGCTGATGAGTCGATGGTTGAACAGGTCGAGAAAATCCCGAAGCGCGTGATCGCGCTGTCGGACGCGCTCGGCGAGCAGCTCGGAGTACTCGAGCGGCAAAACACCCTGGGGACCCGTGAGACCGAAGAAATTGATC
>Ga0075420_100000975_pt1 | contig 23709 bp, 16 predicted proteins | sample SoiMetdeltSBSDD4_FD_75296 | JGI IMG/M metagenome (GOLD analysis project Ga0075420, IMG submission 75296) | Bulk soil microbial communities from a Populus tree surrounding site in Tennessee, USA - Soil MetaG P. deltoides SBSDD4 | ecosystem: Environmental > Terrestrial > Soil > Tree plantation...
CCGCTGTGCGCGTCGGCGCGCCACTCGTCGTACGACACCGGGCGTTCCACGACCCGGTGACCCATCTGGGCGGCGAGCGTCATGACCGACTCACGGGTGATGCCGGCCAGGATCTCGCCGCTCAACGGCGGCGTGACGAGCGTGCCATCGGCGTACCCGAAGAAGATGTTCATCCCGCCCAGCTCGTCCACGTAGCGGCGCTCCACCGCGTCGAGGAAGACGACCTGCTCGCACCCGTACTCGAGGGCCTGTGCCTGGGGCAGCAGCGAGGCGGCGTAGTTGCCGCCGCACTTGGCCGCGCCGGTGCCGCCAGGCGCGGCGCGGGTGTAGTCCCGCGAGACCCAGACCTTCACCGGGCGCACCCCGCCGGCGAAGTAGGAGCCCACCGGCGAGGCGATGAGCACGTAGAGGAACTCGGCAGAGGAGCGCACGCCGAGGAAGCACTCGGTGGCGAACATGAACGGGCGCAGGTAGAGGCTGGCCTCGTCCGCGTCGGGGATCCACGCCTCGTCGATGCGGAGCAGCTCGCACAGCGAGTCGACGAACACGCGCTCGGGCAGGGCCGGCATGGCCATCCGGGCGGCCGAGCGGGCGAAGCGGCGGGCGTTGTCGTACGGGCGGAACATGGTGATCCCGCCGTCGGCCGCCCGGTATGCCTTGAGCCCCTCGAAGATCTGCTGGGCGTAGTGCAGCACGGCCGATGCCGGGTCAAGCAGGATCGGGCCGCGGGCCTCCACCCGTGCGTCGTACCACCCCTTCCCCTCGGCGTACCGGACCGTCACCATGTGGTCGGTGAACACCCGGCCGAAGCCGAGGTTGTTCATCAGCGCCTCACGGTCGGCGGTGGTCGCCGGCTGCGGGTTCGGGCGGATCTCGAAGTCTAGGCTCTCGCCGCCGTTCATCACGCCTACCTTCGTGTCACATCGTGGGATGGTTCCTGCAACTTACCCCGAGCATCGTCGACCTTGCAGGGGCAGGATTCTCCATCTCCACATAACTACGCAACGAGCGAGGACCGCTGGAAACGTAGGCCGTGGGACCCCTCCGAGCTACCGGTGGCGGCACCGGGGCGCTGGGCCATGCCGCCATGCGGTTCACCGGCCGGACCCACCGCTGTCAGGCGACCGCGGTCGCCAGCCGCTCGCCGACGGCGACCGTGCGCAGCGGGGCGCCCGGCGTACGCCCGGCCAGCTCCGCGGCGACCGCGGCGGTCACCCGCTGCGCCGCGCCGGGCTCGCCGAGGTGCTCCAGCAGCAGGGCCACCGAGAGTACGGCGGCCACCGGGTCGGCCACGCCCTGGCCGGCGATGTCCGGAGCCGAGCCGTGCACCGGCTCGAACGTGGAGGGGAACCGGCGCGGCGGGTTGACGCTGGCGCTCGCCGCCAGCCCGATCCCGCCGGTCACCGCGGCGGCGAGGTCGGTCAGGATGTCGCCGAACAGGTTGTCGGTGACGATCACGTCGTACCGCTGGGGCCGGGTCACCAGGCCCATCGCCGCCGCGTCGACGTGCTGGTACTCCGTGTCGACATCCGGGTGAGCGGCGGCCACCTCGGCGAACGCCCGCGCCCACAGGCCGCCGGCGTGGGTGAGCACGTTCGTCTTGTGGACCAGCGTGACCCTGCGGCGCTCGCGCGCGGCGGCCCGGGCGAACGCGTCCCGGACCAGCCGCTCGACGCCGTACCAGGTGTTCAGGCTCTCCTCGGTCGCCACCTCTGCCGGGGTGCCGCGGTGCAGCACCCCACCGGCGCCGGCGTAGAGGCCCTCGGTCCCCTCCCTGACCACGACCAGGTCGATCCCGTCCGGGCCGGGGGCCGCCAGCGGCCCGGTGGTGCCCGGCCAGAGCCGGGCCGGGCGCAGGTTCACGTACTGGTCGAACGCGAAGCGCAGGCGCAGCAGCAGGCCCCGCTCCAGCACCCCGGGCGGGACCGCCGGGTCACCGACGGCCCCGAGCAGGATGGCGTCGTGAGCGGCCAGCTCGGCGAGGACGGAGGCGGGCAGCACCTCCCCGGAGCGCAGGTAGCGGGCTGCGCCAAGGTCGTACCCGGTGGTCTCGACACCCGGCAGCGCCGCGCGCAGCACGGTCACCGCCGGCCCGACCACCTCCGGCCCGATACCGTCGCCGGCGACCACCGCGACCCGCGCCACTCCGCCTCCTCGACTCGCTGAGCCGCCTCCTCCTGAGCCGCCCGCCGAGCTGAACACCCTGCCGAGCTGAACCGCCTCCGTGAGCCGTCTCCTCGGTAGCCGGCGAGAGGCCGGCGCGGCCACCGTGGGTGAGGGCCCGCCATCCGTGCGGATGGCGGGCCCTCTATGCACCCGAGGCGGTCACGGCCGCCGGCCACGCCACCCGAAGACGGGCCGGCGGCTGCGGACCGATCCGCACGCTATCCTTCATCAAGTACGGACCGCAAGCGCAACACGCCGTACGGTCACTGCGGTGCATCCGTTCGGCGCGGTCAGTCCCTGCTGAGGTCCAGTCCCGCTGAGGGCCAGTCCCGGCTGGGGTCAGTCACCGCAGAGGTCGACGGTGCTCCACGCGGTCGCGCCGACCGCAGTGGCCGCCTGCGCCAGCAGGTCCGCGCCGACCGGCGTGTCGACGGTGAGCGTCATCAGCGCCTCGCCCCCAGCCTCCCGCCGGCCGACCTGCATGGCGGCGATGTTCACGCCGGACGCGCCCAGGATCGACCCGATCGTGCCGACCACCCCCGGCCGGTCCACGTAGCGGAAGAACAGCACGATGCCGTCGGCGTCCAGCTCCAGCTCGAAGCCGTCCACCTCGGTGAGCTTGAGCGCCTCCCGGTGCGTGGTGGTCAGGATGGTGCCGGAGACGCTGACCGTACGGCCGTCGGGCAGCACGCCGCGCAGGGTGACCAGGCTGTGGTAGTCCGGCGAGTCCAGGTAGCGGCTCAGGTGCACCTCGACGCCGCGCTCGGCGGCGAGCAGCGGGGCGTTGACGTAGGTCACCTGCTCCTCGACCACCGCGGCGAACAGCCCCTTGGTCGCGGCCAGCTTCAACACGGACACGTCGTGCTCCGCGATCTCGCCGCGCACCTCGATGTTGACGGTCGCCGCGACGCCGCCGGCCACGGCCGTGAACACCCGGCCCAGCTTCTCCGCCAGCGGCAGCAGCGGGCGTACCTCCTCGGCGACCACGCCGCCGGCCTGCACGTTCACCGCGTCCGGCACGAACTCGCCCTGCAGCGCCAGCTTCACGCTGCGGGCGACCGCCAGCCCGGCCTTGTCCTGTGCCTCCAGAGTGGACGCGCCGAGGTGCGGGGTGGCGACCACGGAGTCGAACGCGAACAGGGGCGAGGCGATGCACGGCTCCTTGGCGTACACGTCGATGCCGACACCGGCCACCCGCCCGTCGGCGAGCGCGTCGGCGAGGGCCTGCTCGTCCACCAGCCCGCCCCGGGCCGCGTTGATGATCCGGACACCGGGCTTGACCAGGGCGAGCTCGCGGGCGCCGATCAGCCCCACGGTCTCCGGCGTGCGGGGCAGGTGGATCGAGATGAAGTCCGACTCGCGCAGCAGGTCGTCCAGCCCGACCAGGCGTACCCCGAGCTGGGCTGCGCGGGCCGGCTGCACGTACGGGTCGTACGCGAGCAGCCGGGTGCCGAAGGCGGCGATCCGCTGCGCGAACAGCACCCCGATCCGGCCAAGGCCAACCACGCCCACGGTCTTGCCCTGCAGCTCCACCCCGGTGTAGCGGGACCGGTCCCACTCCCCCGCCTTGAGCGCCGCGGACGCGCTGGCCGTGTGCCGGGCGACCGCGAGCAGCAGCGCCACCGCCTGTTCCGCGGCGGAGACGATGTTGGAGGTGGGCGCGTTGACGACCATCACCCCGCGCGCGGTAGCCGCAGGAACCTCCACGTTGTCCAGCCCGACCCCGGCCCGGGCGATCACCTTCAGCCGCGGGGCGGCGGCGATAGCGACCGCGTCCAGCTGGGTCGCGGACCGCACGATCACCGCGTCCGCCTCGGGCAGGGCGGCCAGCAGGTCCTGGCGGTCGGTGCCGTCCACGTGGCGCACCTCGAAGTCGTGCGCGAGCACGTCGAGGGCTGCGGGGGCAAGCTCTTCGGCGATGAGTACGACAGGAGTCACGGTCATCCTTGAGGCTGGTCGCGCGGGTGCGCCGCCGACACGGACCGGGCGGAGCGCAACGGTGCGCCCGCATGTCTACCCCCGGGATGGTACGGGGTCACCGCGGGGAACCGGCCGGCCGCCGCCAGAGGGTGACATCCAGCACCCCTGCGCACCCGGCACCCCTGCGGCGCGGCCTCGGCACCCGGCGCGCCGGCACACCACGCCGCTATGCCCGCTCGGTGGCCGGGCGGCTCAGCCAGCTCATCATCGCGCGCAGCCGGCGGCCGGTCTCCTCCATCGGGTGCGCCGCCGCCTCAGCGCGCCACTTGGTGAAGCTGGGGCGGCCGGCGTCGTCCTCGGCGACCCACTCGCGGGCGAACTCGCCGGAGCGCACCTCCGCCAGGAGCTGGCGCATCTCGTCCTTGACCCGGGCGTCAACGATGCGCGGGCCGCGGGAGTAGCCGCCGTACTCGGCGGTGTCGGAGATGCTGTGGCGCATCTGGGCGATGCCGCCCTCGTACATGAGGTCCACGACCAGCTTCAGCTCGTGCAGGCACTCGAAGTAGGCCACGTCAGGCGCGTAGCCGGCCTCGGTGAGCACCTCGTACGCCGCCTGGACCAGCGCGGTCACGCCGCCGCAGAGCACCGCCTGCTCGCCGAAGAGGTCGGTCTCGGTCTCCTCGGCGAAGGTCGTGTGGATGGCGCCGGCCCGGGTGCCGCCGATCGCCTTGGCGTAGGAGAGCGCGAGCGGCAGCGCCGCCCCGGTGGCGTCCTGCTCGACCGCCACCAGCACGGGCACGCCCTTGCCGTCGACGAACTGCCGCCGCACCAGGTGCCCGGGGCCCTTGGGGGCCACCATGCAGACGTCCACGCCGGGCGGCGGCTGGATGAGCCCGTACCGGATGTTGAGGCCGTGGGCGAAGAGCAGCGCCTTGCCGGCGGCGAGTGAGGGGGCCACCGCCTCGGCGTAGACCGCCCGCTGGGCGGTGTCCGGCACGAGCATCACCACCAGGTCGGCCGCTAGGCAGGCGTCCTGCGGCGTGGTGACCGGCAGCCCCTGCTCCTCCGCCTTGGCGCGGCTGCGCGAGCCCTCCGGCAGGCCCACCACCACCGCGACGCCGGAGTCGCGCAGGGACAGCGCGTGCGCGTGCCCCTGGCTGCCGTACCCGAGCACGGCCACCTCCCGGTCCGTGACCAGGGACAGGTCGGCGTCGTCGTCGTAGTAGACCTGGGTCATCACGGTCCCTTCAGGCAGCGGCACGGAGCACCGGGCCGGTGATCGAACGCGAGCCACGGCCGATCGCCACCAGGCCGGACTGCACCATCTCCTTGATCCCGTACGGCTCGAGGTCGCGTAGCAGGGCGTCCAGCTTGTCAGCGGTGCCGGTGGCCTCGATGGTGAGCGTCTCCGGGGCGACGTCCACTACGCGCGCCCGGAACATCCGCACGGTCTCCAGTATCAGCGACCGCGCTGCCCGGTCGGCCCGCACCTTGACCAGCAGCAGCTCGCGCTGCACGCTGGCAGCCGGGTCCAGCTCGACGATCTTCAGCACGTTGACCAGCTTGTTGAGCTGCTTGGTCACCTGCTCGAGCGGGGACCCCTCGACGCTGACCACGATCGTGATCCGGGAGATGCCCGGCAGCTCGGTCTCGCCGACCGCGAGCGAGTCGATGTTGAAGCCGCGCCGGGAGAACAGCCCGGCCACCCGGGCCAGCACGCCCGGCTTGTTCTCCACCAGTACGGAGAGCGTGTGCTTGCTCATCGCGTCCTTCCGCATGCCGTGGCTAGATGTCGCCGTCAGTCGGATATCGCCGTCAGTTAAATGTCGCCGTCAGTTAGGTGTCGCCGTCGGTCAGATGTCGTCGTCGAAGACCGGGCGCATGCCCCGGGCGAACATGATCTCGTCCTCGCTGGTGCCGGCGGCGACCATCGGCCACACCATGGCGTGCCCGCCGACCACGAAGTCGACCACGACCGGAGCGTCGGTGACCGCCATCGCCGCCTCGATCGTCCGGTCCACTTCGCCGGCCGTCTCGCAGCGCAGCCCTACGCAGCCCAGCGCCTCGGCGAGCTTGACGAAGTCGGGCACCCGCCGCTGCTGCCCGGGGCCAGTGCCTGAGCGGCCCTGGTCAGTGCCTGAGCGGCCCTGGTCAGCGGCTGCTGGGCGGCGCTGCTGGCGCGAGAGGGCCTGCCACGGCCGTACCATGCCCAGGTCCCCGTTGTTGATCACGGCCACCTTGACCGGAATGCCCTCCAGGGCACACGTGGCCAGCTCCTGGTTGGTCATCTGGAAGCAGCCGTCCCCGTCAATGGCCCACACGGTACGGTCCGGCCGGCCGACCTTGGCGCCCATCGCGGCCGGCACCGCGTACCCCATGGTGCCGAGGCCGCCCGAGCTGAGCCAGGTGTACGGCCGCTCGTACGAGATGAGCTGCGCGGCCCACATCTGGTGCTGGCCCACCCCGGCCACGTAGATCGCGTCCGGGCCGACGATGTGCCCCAGCCGCTGGATGACGTACTGGGGGGCGAGCGTCCCGTCGGCGGGCTCCGCCCAGCCGAGCGGGTAGCGGCGGCGCAGGTCGTCCAGCTGTGCCCACCACTCGTCGAGCCCGGCCCGCCGCGCCCCGGCCTGCTCGACGTACGGGCGTGCGGCCGGCTCGGCGGTGACCGCCGCGACCAGATCCTCGATCACGTGCCGGGCGTCTCCCACGATCGGGACGTCGGCCACCCGGTTCTTGCCGATCTCGGCGGGGTCGATGTCGGCGTGGATGACCGTCGCGCCAGGGGCGAAGCTGTCCAGCCGCCCGGTCACCCGGTCGTCGAAACGGGCGCCGAGGGCCACGACCAGGTCCGCCTGCTGTAGCGCGTACACCGCGGCAACCGTGCCGTACATCCCGGGCATGCCCAGGTGCTGCGGGTGCGAGTCGGGGAAAGCCCCCCGCGCCATCAGCGTGGTCACCACCGGGATGCCGGTCAGCTCGGCCAGCCTCCGCAGCTGGTCGGCCGCCCGCGCCTTGAGCACGCCGCCGCCCACGTAGAGGACCGGCCGGCGGGCGGCCGTCATCAGCCGCGCAGCCTCCCGCACCTGCTTGCCATGCGGGTGCAGGGTCGGCCGGTACCCAGGCAGGTCCAGCACCGGCGGCCAGTCGAAGGCGGCCTGCTCCTTCAGCACGTCCTTCGGGATGTCGACCAGCACCGGGCCGGGCCGGCCGGTGCCGGCGAGGTGGAACGCCTCGGCCAGCACCCGCGGGATCTCCGCCGCCGACTGCACCAGGTAGTTGTGCTTGGTCACCGGCAGCGTGATCCCCTGGATGTCGGCCTCCTGGAAGGCGTCCGAGCCGATCGCTCCCCGCGGCACCTGCCCGGTGACCGCCACGATGCCCACCGAGTCCATGTACGCGTCGGCGATCGCGGTGACCAGGTTGGTGGCGCCAGGACCGGAGCTGGCGACGCACACCCCGACCCGGCCGGTCGCCTGCGCGTACCCGGTCGCGGCATGCCCAGCGCCCTGCTCGTGGCGGACCAGGACGTGCCGGACCCGGGAGCCCAGCAGCGGGTCGTACGCCGGCAGGATCGCCTCGCCCGGGATGCCGAACACGACCTCGACGCCGAGCGCCTCAAGGGACCGCACCAGGGCGCCAGCGCCGGTGCTCGGCGCCCCGGCCGCTGGACCGCCCACCTTCGCCCCGCCCACGTCCGCCGGGCCCGCAGCCGCCGGGCCCGCAGCCGCTGGGCCCCCTGCGGTCGTATCGCCGGCAGGTGCACCACGGGTGGACGCGCCAGCCTCAGGTGTCTCCGGTGCCGGGCCGGTGCCGGCGGTCGCGCCCGTGACGCCGTTCCCGCCGGTGGCGCTCGTGCCGGCAGTGGCCGACCCGGCCGGCTTGGTCGGTGGATGCAGCCGCTGGGCCAGGATCTTCGGGGTGGGTCTCGTCATCGCGATCAGGCCTTCGGCTGGGGTCGGACAGTCGGGGCCGCACAGGGCGGGTCGGGCAGGTCGGGCAGGTCAGGGCCGCAAAGGGTGGGTCGGACAGTGGCGGGTCGGACAGGGCAGGCAGGGCGGGCAGCAAAAAGGCCCGCGTGCCGTCGCACGGGGCCTGCGCGCTCTCTCGCAGGAGAGCGCGCTAGCTGGCTACTCGCAAGGGTGGGGTCGTTGGCAGGGCAGGAAACACGGGCTAAGCGTTGCGCATCTCATGCGCTGAGTCAACGTGTCCCACTTTATGAGCAGGTTGAGGCACCCGGTCGGGAAGCTGAGGCACCCGGTCGGGCACCGGCTGCAGGGAAAGCAGAGCCGACGGGGAGCTGGCCGGGCTCGCCGGCAGGGCCCGCACCGGCGGGGCAGAGGCGGCGAGCATCGCCTCGACGTGCTCGGCGGGCATCGGCCGGCCGAACAGGTTGCCTTGGGCGAGCGGGCAGTCCATCTCCTCCAGGAGCCGGCGCTGGTGTACCTCTTCCACGCCTTCGGCGACCACGGTGAGCCCGAGCCGGTGGCCCAGCCGGACCACCACGTCAATGAACGGGGTACCGCTGCCCCGCCCCTCCGGCGCCGACTCCACCAGCAGGTTACGGTCGATCTTGAGGATGTCGACGGGCAGCCGGTGGAGCTGGCCGAGCGACGAGTAGCCGGCCCCGAAGTCGTCGAGCGCCACCCGCACCCCGGTGGCGCGCAGCTCGGTGAGGCGCAGCGCCAGCTCGTCCAGGTCGACCGCGACCTCCTGCTCGGTCACCTCGATGACCAGCCGCTGAGGCGGAACCCTGTGCGTCCGCAGCACGTCGGCCACGAGATCCACGTACGTCGGGGAGTGCAGGTCACGGACTGAGGCGTTGACGGAGATCCAGACGTCGTGCCCGTCGTTGAGCCACTGGGCCAGCTGGTGGCACGCCTGGTGCAGCACCCAGAGCCCGAGCTGGCCGATCAGCCCGGCCTCCTCGGCGACCGGGATGAACTCACCCGGGGCGATGGTGCCCAGGTCCGGATGGGTCCAGCGCAGCAGGGCCTCGACTCCGATCGGGCGTACCGAAGGCAGCGCCACCACCGGCTGGAAGGCCAGCCGCAGCTCGTCGCGGGCGATCGCGCCGCGCAGCTCGTGCTCGAGCGTGATCCGGCGCCGCAGCAGCCGGTCGTACGCCGGGTCGTACTGCTCGATGCGGCCCTTGCCCCGATGCTTGGCGACGCGCAGCGCGACATCGGCGTTGCGCAGCAGGGTGGGGATGTCGTGGGCCGTGCCGCAGCCGGCCAGCCCGATGCTGGCGGTGAGGAAGACCGTGCCGGCGTCCGGCGCGTACGGCTCGGAGAGCGCGGTGAGCAGCCGCTGGGCCACCTGCTCCGCCTCGTCCGGACGGGCCCACATCAGCACCGCGAACTCGTCGCCGCCCAGCCTGGCCGGCACGTCCCCGCGCCGCAGGTTCGCGCTCAGCCGGCGGCCGACCTCAACGAGCACCCGGTCGCCGATGTCGTGTCCACGCATGTCGTTGATGTTCTTGAACCCGTCAAGATCCAAGGCGGCCAGCACACACGACGGTCCACCGCCCACGACCTGCTCGGTGAGCACCTGCATCAGACCGCGCCGGTTCGCCAGCTGGGTGAGTGCGTCGGTGTGGGCCATCTTGCGGTACTTGTTCTCCTGCTCGGCAAAGAACCGGGCGGCCCGGCGCTCATCCTGGATCGCCATCCGCTGGCGCCCCACCAGGGCGAGCCCGGCGGCGAGCCCGATGCCCGTCGCCCCGGGGTCCAGGGAGCCATCCGTGATCATGAAGAGCTGCATGCTCCCCAGGATGAAGCCGGCGATGCAGCCGACAGAGTGGACGATGCTGCTGCGGTACTTCGCCTCGTCCGGCTCGCCGACCCGGTCGGTCAGCGGCGTGGTAAAGGCAACCAGCACGCCACCGGCCGCGATGGCCGCGCCGCTGGCCACCAGCCCGGCGGCATAGCCCATGGCAAGACACAGGGCCAGGCCCGCGCCGCCCAGCGAGACCACGCCCACCCCGCCGAAGACCAGCAGCAGCCCGGCCCGCGGCCGGGCGGAGCGGACCCCGACGACCACCAGGACCCCGACCAGCAACGCCATCACCGACAGCGGCACGGAGAACCACGGCGTCGTCGCCGTCTTGGCCATCTGGCCTTCCAGCCGTCCCGAGGTGACGGTCAGCGTCCACACGAGGAACGACGTACCGGTGGCGAGCTGGCTGCCGTCGAGCAGCTGGCGGAACCGGCCCCGCCTGGACTGGGCCACGCCGGGCAGGTGCAGCACCCCGCCGAGCAGGGCGCAGCCCCCGGCACCTGTGCCGATCGCCGCAATCGTCGCCAGGACCAGCCGGCCGGCCGCCGTCTCCGCGGTCGTCGGGCTCAGCTGCACGACGATGGCGACGACGAGGGCGGTGAGCGTCGTGACCACCACACCCCCGGCGAGCAGCACATGACCCCGCCCGACCGCATGCCCCGGTCGCCACGCCGCGCGGACCAGTCGGAACATGACGAGCGCCGCCACGGAAAAGCACAGCACCGCAGCGACTGCGCTGCCTGCAGAAGGGGTCACACCGCACCTCGCGGTCGCTCGGTCACGAGATCACTGTGCCCAGCGCGGAGCTGGTCGCGGGGACAGCAAGTGCGACATTTTAGCTTCCCAAGGTCGGCTTGGTGGTCGCACCCGTCACCCCGGCGGGTGAGCCGCGCCACCCGGCCGGGGCACGGCGCAGGTCGGGCCGGTGGAAGACTGGCAGCCATGCCTGAGCTGCGGTCGAACACCTCCACCCAGGGGCGGACCATGGCCGGTGCCCGTGCCTTGTGGCGGGCCACCGGGATGACCGACGGCGACTTCGGCAAGCCTATTGTCGCGATCGCGAATAGCTTCACGGAGTTCGTACCCGGACATGTCCACCTAAAGCACGTCGGAGGGCTCGTCGCCGCGGCGGTGGCCGAGGCCGGTGGTGTCGGGCGGGAGTTCAGCACGATCGCCGTTGACGACGGCATCGCCATGGGGCACGGGGGCATGCTCTACTCGCTGCCCAGCCGGGAGCTGATCGCCGACGCGGTTGAGTACATGGTGAACGCGCACTGTGCCGACGCGCTCGTGTGCATCTCCAACTGCGACAAGATCACGCCAGGGATGCTACTGGCTGCGCTGCGCCTGGACATCCCCACGGTGTTCGTGTCGGGCGGCCCGATGGAGGCCGGTGTGCCACCGGCCGGCCGGCGCATCGACGTCATCGACGCGATGGTGGCCGCCTCCGACGACACGGTGAGCGACGACCAGCTCGCCGCGATCGAGCGTGCGGCGTGCCCGACCTGCGGGTCGTGCTCGGGCATGTTCACCGCGAACTCCATGAACTGCCTGACCGAGGCGATCGGCCTGGCCCTGCCCGGCAACGGGTCCACGCTCGCCACCCACACCGCCCGCCGGGAGCTCTTCGTCGCGGCCGGGCGGCTCGTGGTCGACCTGGCCCGCCGGTACTACACCGGCGACGACCGGTCGGTGCTGCCGCGTGCGGTCGCCAGCCGGGCCGCGTTCGAGAACGCGGTCGCCCTCGACGTGGCCATGGGCGGCTCGACCAACACCGTGCTGCACCTGCTGGCCGCCGCCCGCGAGGCCGGGCTGGAGTTCGGTGTGGCCGACGTCGACCAGATCTCCCGCCGGGTGCCGTGCCTGGTCAAGGTCGCCCCCAACAGCCCCGACTACCACCTGGAGGACGTGCACCGGGCCGGCGGGATCCCAGCGATCATGGGTGAGCTGCACCGGGCCGGCCTGCTCCACGACGACGTGCACGCGGTGCACGCCGGCTCACTCGCCGAGTGGCTGGCCGGCTGGGACGTCCGTGGCGGCGCGGCCACGCCGGCCGCGCACGCGCTCTTCCACGCCGCCCCCGGCGGGGTACGCACCATCGAGCCGTTCTCCACCAGCAACCGCTGGGCCTCGCTGGACCTGGACCCGGTCGCCGGCTGCATCCGGGACGTCGCGCACGCGTACTCGGCCGACGGCGGGCTCGCCGTGCTCTTCGGCAACCTCTCCCCGGACGGGTGTGTCGTCAAGACCGCCGGCGTGCCCGAGGAGTGCCTGCGCTTCACCGGACCGGCCCGGGTCTTCGAGTCCCAGGAGTCCACAGTAGAGGCCATCCTGGGCGGCGCGGTCCGGGCCGGTGACGTGGTGGTCGTCCGGTACGAGGGTCCGAAGGGCGGGCCGGGCATGCAGGAGATGCTCTACCCCACGTCGTTCCTTAAGGGGCGCGGGCTGGGGCGGGTCTGCGCGCTCGTCACCGACGGGCGGTTCTCCGGGGGCACGTCCGGGCTGTCGGTCGGGCACGTCTCCCCGGAGGCCGCGGCGGGCGGCGTGGTCGCGCTGGTGCGCGACGGCGACCTGGTCGAGATCGACATTCCGGCCCGCACCATCACGCTGCGGGTGCCCGATGACGAGCTCGCCGCCCGCCGGGTCGCCCAGGAGAAACGGGACCGGCCCTATACGCCGCAGCACCGGCAGCGGACGGTCTCCGCCGCGCTGCGGGCGTACGCCTTGATGACGACGAGCGCGAGCGACGGCGCGTACCGGCGGGTGCCGGACTGAGCGGGTGCCGGCTGAGCGGCCACCCTGGCGGCCACTAGGATCGAGGCCGTCGAAGCCCGTTAGTGACTGGCGCCGTCGACGTGACGCCGGCCGACGCGCGAGGAGTCCCCGAATGCACGAGCCAAGCCTTGCCCACCTGCGCGCCACCGACCCCGAGCTGGCCGGCCTGGTCGAGCAGGAGTCCGAGCGCCAGCACGACAAGCTGCGCCTGATCCCGTCGGAGAACTACGTCTCCACCGCGGTGCTGGAGGCGACCGGGTCGGTGCTGACCAACAAGTACTCGGAGGGGTACGCGGGCCGGCGCTACTACGAGGGGCAGCAGCTCATCGACCCGATCGAGCAGCTGGCCGTGGCCCGGGCCCGGGAGCTGTTCGGGGTGGAGCACGCCAACGTCCAGCCGTACTCGGGGTCCCCCGCCAACCTCGCCGTCTACCTGGCCTTCGTCAAGCCCGGTGAGACGGTGATGGGGATGGCGCTGCCGATGGGCGGGCACCTCACCCACGGCTGGGGCGTGTCCGCGACCGGCCGCTGGTTCCGGGCGGTGCAGTACGGGGTCGGCCGCGAGAACGGTCTCGTCGACCTGGACGAGGTGCGTGACCTGGCCCGCCGGGAGCGACCGAAGATCATCTTCTGCGGCGGCACCGCGATCCCCCGGACCATCGACTTCCCGGCCTTCGCCGAGATCGCCCGGGAGGTCGACGCGATCCTCGTCGCCGACGTCGCCCACATCGCCGGCCTCATCGCCGGTGGTGCGCACCCCTCGCCGGTCGGGCACGCCGAGGTGATCTCCACCACCACCCACAAGACGCTGCGCGGCCCGCGGGGCGCGATGCTGATGAGCACCGCCGAGCGCGCCTCAGCCGTTGACAAGGCCATCTTCCCCGGCCTCCAGGGCGGCCCGCACAACCACACCACCGCAGGCATCGCGGTGGCGCTGCGGGAGGCGGCTCAGCCGGAGTTCCGCCGGTACGCCCACCAGGTCGTCGCCAACGCCAAGGCGCTCGGCGCCGGGCTGGTCGAGCGGGGCTTCACGCTGGTCTCCGGCGGCACCGACAACCACCTGCTGCTGGCCGACCTGACCAGCAAGGGCATCGGCGGCAAGCCGGCAGCGAAGGCACTGGACCGGGCCGGCATCGAGCTGAACTACAACACCGTGCCCTACGACACCCGCAAGCCGTTCGACCCGTCCGGCATCCGGCTGGGCACCCCGGCGGTGACCACCCGGGGCCTGACCGAGGAGCAGATGCCCCAGGTGGCGGCGTGGATCGATGAGGCGGTCACGGCCGCGACAAAGGACGACGAGGCTGCGCTGGAGCGGATCGCGGGCGAGGTGCGCGAGCTGATGTCGGCGTACCCGATGCCCGGGTGGGCACCGGCGCCCTGACCGCGCCGAGCGCCGGTTGCTGACCGCCGACCGCTTTAGCCCATTGGCCAGCCCTCCCATTCGTTCCATATTCAATAGATATGTTTGACTTTGTTTCGTCGGCCGACTAACATATTTTTCGATTCTTCCCGCTCTTCCAGGCGACGGTGAAGGAATAGTCATGAACGCCAACGGCGACAGCCACATGAACGAGTACGCCAGAGAGGCGATGGCTTGGCACGGCTGGGGATCCCCGGTTGGCCTCGGGATCGGCATATCGCTGGTGACGGCCGCCCTCGGGTTCTTTCTCTGGATGCTGCACCTGGCCGGCCTGCTGTAGCAAACCCGGCCCATAGCGGTGCGGTTCCCGCCTTTACCCGGGCATTTACGCGCTCGCGGGTGAGCGGCTGCGCGGCCTCACCCGTACGGCCATCGGGCTCAACAGCACGGCCGTCGGCTCACCCGGACGCCGCGCGGTACGGCTCCAGGAAAGCCTCGACCCGCTCGGCCGGAGCGGGCCAGCCGAACAGGCGCCCCTGGCCGTACTGGCAGCCGGCCTGGCGCACCAGGTGCAGCTGGCTGTCGTGCTCGATGCCCTCGGCCACGATCGCAAGGCCCAGCCGCCGGCCGAGCCCGACGACGACGTCGACGATCGGCACCGCCAGCTCTGGCCGCCCCTCCGGCTCGGCAAAGAGCACGCTGTCCATCTTGAGCAGGTCGGCCGGCACCTGGCGCAGGTAGGCCAGGGACGTCGGGCCGGTGCCGAAGTGGTCCAGCGCGGTCCGCACGCCGAGGGAGCGCAGCTCGGCCAGGCGCGCGACGGCCGTGGGGACGTCGGCGCCGACGGCCGACTCCGCGACCTCGACCAGCAGCCGGTCGGCCGGCACCTGGTACGCGCTCATCGCGGCGGCGACCGTGGCGACGAAGTTCGCCGCGGTGAGCTGCCGCAGCGAGACGTTCACTGATACCCACAGGTCCAGGCCGTCCGCGAGCCAGCCGGCGAGCTGCCGGCTGGCTGCCCGCAGCACCCAGTCGCCGACCTCGCTCATCACCCCGAGCTCGTCCGCGACCGGCACCAGCTCACCCGGTGGCACCGTGCCCAGCGTGGGATGGCGCCAGCGCAGCAGCGCCTCCACCCCGACCGGCCGCTGCTCGGCCAGCTCCAGGATCGGCTGGTACACCAGGTCCAGCTCTCCCCGCACGGCCGCGCCGGGCAGGTCGCGCTCGAGCAGCATGCGCCGCCGCAGCAGCGACTCGATGGACTCGTCGTACCACTCGACCCGGTTGCGGCCGAGCTGGCGGGCCCGCCGGCGGGCCAGGTCGGCCCGGTTCAGCAGGTCGTCGACGCCCTCCCCGGACGCCAGCTCGGCCAGGCCCACGCTGGCCGCCAGGTGCACGGTGGCGCCCGGCAGCAGGTAAGGCTCGGTCAAGGCGGTGAGCAGCCGGATCCCCAGGGCGTACGCCTGGATCGGCCCGCCGGCGGTGACCACCGCGAACTCGTCGCCGCCCAGCCGGGCCGGCAGGTCATCCGGGCCGGCCCCACCCCGCAGCCGCCGTGCCACCTCGACGAGTACGGCGTCGCCGACCTCCCGCCCGCGAAGCTCGTTGACACCGGCCATGCCGTGCAGGTCGAGGGTGAGCACCGCGCCACCACCGCCGGTCACGGCGAGCAGCTTGGTGAGCGCCCGCAGCAGCTGGCGGCGGTTCGGCAGCCCGGTGAGCTGGTCGGTGAGGGCCAGCCGCTGGAGCGTGCGCTCCAGCTGCCGCCGCTCGCCGACATCGCGCAGGTGCACGACGAGCGACGCCACCGCCGGCGTGGCCCGCAGGTCGCTGACTGTCGACTCGGTGTCGCGCCACTGGCCGAACCCGTCCCGGATGCGCGCCGGCACCAGTACCGGCGGCTGCGTCGCGGCGTTCTTGGCGCCGCCGGTCAGCACCGCGCGCAGCTGCCGGTCGACCTCGGCGGCGTCGTCGGGGTGGACGAGCCTGGTAAACGGCTGGCCGAGCACGTCCTGGTCGGACAGGCCCAGCTGGCGGGCTGCGGCCGGGGACTGCCACCGGACCGCGAGGCCGGCGTCGAGCACCATCGTGACGTCGCTGGAGTCGGCGACCAGCGACCGGAAGTGCGCCTCCTGGTCGGTCAGGCGGCGCGCGTAGCGGCGCAGGTCCACCGCTGCGAGAACCTCCCGCGCGGCCATGGCGGTCACCACGCAGACACCGAGTACCACCGAGGGCCGGTCGAAGGAGCCCACGGTGACCATGTGCCACAGGGCGGCGGCGCCGCACAGGCCGGCGGGGACCGTCAGTAGCGGAAACTCCGTGAAGGTGCCGTCCGCCTGCGCCGGGGTGGCTGGCACCGGAGCGGTGTCCCAGCGGCGTGCCCCGGCCCAGGCCAGGCTCGGGGCGACCACGAGCGGCAGCGCCGCAGCGAGCAGCGGCCCCGTCGCCGCCAGCGCCTCGCCGGCTGGCAGCGCAGCGCCCGCCAACAGCTCAGCGCCCGCCAACAGCTCAGCGCCCGCCAACAGCTCAGCGCCCGCCAGCAGCTCAGCGCCCGCCAACAGCTCAGCGCCCGCCAGCAGCGCAGCGTCCGCCGGTACGGCGACGGCCAGCAGCACGGCCAGCACCGCCAGGCCGGCCATTGCCAGACTGGCGGCGAGCCCGCACAGGATCGACGCGGGCCGGTGGCGTACCGCGCGCAGCACGGTCAGGACCACAATGGACAGTGCGGAGACCGCGACGAGGGTGACCACGTACCCGAGCGGGTGCATGCCGCGCCCGTGCGGCAGCAGCAGCCACGCGGTAAAGGCGAGGCTGACCCCGATGCTCAGCCCGTCAAAGGCGCGTCGCAGCCGGGCCACGACGGTGGGAGCGGCGCCGGGCAACAGCAGCAGCCCGAGCACGTAGGCGACCACGGTGAGCATGAACCCGCCAGCGGTGACCGGCAGGCGCCACGCCGGCGGGCTGAGCGGCAGCACCGCCGCGGTCAGGCCCCCGCAGAGCACCGCGACACCGAGGAAGCCCGCGCCGCGGCACGGCCCGTACGAACGGTGCGCGGCGTGGATGCGCAGGGCCAGCCGTACCAGCCGGCACCCGGGGCCGACCGCGCCGAGCGCCCCGGCCACCGCGACCGCCGCAAGTGCCGGCGCTCCCACGGCACCGGCGGCGAGCGCCGCGACCGCGCCGACGGGCGCCGCACACCCAGCCAGCCAGCGTCCGGACCCAGCTAGCCAGCGTCCGGACCCAGCTAGCGCTAGCCAGTGTCCGGACCCAGCCAGCCTCCGGCTGGGCGGGTGCGGAGCCGGGGGTTCCGGCGAGCTGGCGGACACGAGCTGGTGGGTCCTTACGGATGAGAGGCAATGTGGCAGCTCGTCGTGCCGCCACCCGGCATCTACTGACCGTCAACGACTCGGCAGGGCAGCCGGTGACGCAGCCGGCAGACAGTGACCTCGCATCGACAGCCAGTAGTGCCCGCGGACCGGCGCGACCGGTCATACCACCCAGGCTGGCGCCCGGATGGTCAACCGAGGATCGCGTACACCGTCGCGGCCCGGGCCGCGGGCTCCTGGGCGCCCTGTGCCGTCATGGTCACGTCTACGAACGCGAGCGTCCGGCCGAGCTTGCTGATGTGCGCGGCGACCAGCACGTCGGTGGAGACGAGCGGCCGCTGGAAGGTGGTGGACTGCTGCACGGTGGTCATCGGGCCGTAGCCACCACGGGCGGAGCTGATCGCGACCACCGTCGCGGTGTCGGCCGCCGCCATCAGCGCCTGCCATCAGCGGGCGTCATGGGGGCCATCCTCGCAGCCAGGCCTCAGCCGCCGGCGACCGACGGCACCACCTGGATCTCGGCGCCGGCCGGGACCGGGGTCGCAAGCCCCCCGGTCAACCGGCAGTCCGCACCATCGACGTACACGTTGACGTAGCGCCGTAGCTGGCCCTGCTCGTCCCGGATCCGCCGTTCCAGGCGCGGCCAACGCCGGGCCACCTCGTCGAGGACGGCACCGAGGGTGCCGGCCGAGCCGATCGCCAGCCGGGACTCGCCGCCCGTCTCGCCCCGCAGGGCACCGGGCACCAGGACAGTGCTGGACATCTCACACCACCGCAGCCCGCAGGCACAGCACATCGGGCAGGTGCGCGGCGACCAGCCGCCACGAGTCACCCTCGTCCGCGCTCGCGTACACCTCGCCGGAGCGCGTGCCGAAGTAGACGCCCGCCGGGTCGGCGTCGTCAGCGCACATGGCGTCGCGCAGCACCGAGGGGTAGAAGGGCTCGGTGGGCAGGCCGTCGGAGAGCGCCTCCCAGGTCTGGCCGGCGTCCTGCGAGCGGAAGACGCGGCACCGCTCGTCGGCCGGGAACCGCATGGCATCCGCCGTCAACGGGAAGCTGTAGACCACGCCCGGCCGGGTCGGGTGGGCCACCATGGCGAAGCCGAAGTCGCTCGGCAGCCCGTCGGCGATCGACCGCCAGCTGGCGCCGCCGTCGTCGGAGCGGTAGACGCCGTGGTGGTTCTGCAGGTAGAGCCGCTCCGGGTCGCCCGCGTCCTGGACCACCTTGTGCACGCACTGGCCGAACTCCGGGAACTGGTCGGGCAGGAAGTACGCCTTGATCCCAGAGTTGCTCGCCGACCACGACGAGCCGGCGTCCGTGGTGCGGTAGACCCCGCCGGTCGACACCGCCACGAGCACCCGGCTCGGCTCGTGCGGATGGGGCAGCACCGTGTGGAGCGCCTGGCCGCCGCCGCCCGGGGCCCAATGCTCCCGGTGCGGGTGCTCCCACAGGGCCCGGACCATCTCGTACGTCACGCCGCCGTCGGCGGAGCGGAACAGCGCCGAGGGCTCGGTCCCGGCGTACACGACATCGGGTTCTCCCGGACCGGCAGGCTTGAGCTGCCACACCCGGGCGAGCGCCGCGCCTGTGTCGGCCGGGAAGGCGAGCGGCGCGTGATCGGGCTCGTGCCAGGATGCGCCGAGGTCGTCACTTGTGGATACGCTCGGGCCGAAGTGCGAGCTCGTCGCGCCGGCGAGCAGGCGGGGCGTAGCCCGGCGGCAGTCGATGCCGACCGCGTAGACGCCGCTCATCGGGAAGTGCGGCCCGGACACCTCCCACGACTTGCGCTCGTCCTCGCTGCGCGCCAGGAAGAGCCCTTTTCCCGTACCGATAGCCATCAGGACGGCCATCCCCCGTACCTCCTGTTCTGCCTGTCCTTTCCCGCCCATCTTTCCAGGGCGGGCTACCGCAGCGGGCCGGTACGCCGGGTGCGGTGCAGGCGGTGCGACGATGGGTCGGTGAGCACCTCGGCAACGGACACACCCCGACCGGCCACCTTCCGCTACCCGGCGGCGATCGCGATCGCGGCACTGGTGGCCGCGATCGCAGCGGTTCCGCTGGCCGCCTCGCAGCCGTACCTGGCACCTATCCTGCTGGTCCCGCTCGCCGTCGCCGGCTGGGCATGGCGCGCCGGCACGGACGCGGACGCCGCCGGGGTACGCGTGCGCGCCCTGCTCGGCCAGCGGCGTGTCCCCTGGTCCCGGATCTCCGGGCTGGTGCCGGCCGGCCGCCGCCGGGTCGCCGCGACACTCACCGACGGCAGCCATCTCGTGCTTCCCGCAGTTACCCCGGCCGATCTGCCCCGCCTGGTCGCGGCGAGCGGCGGCGAGCTCGCCCGAGCACCGTCCACGCGGGCACCCGCTGAGCCACCCGCCCCGGAGCCGGCCGAGCAGCCACCCGCCGGGCAGCCAGCCAAGGAGCCAGACAGGCAGCCCGGGCCCCCGCTGGCGCCCCAAGAGCCAGCCGGGCAGCCCGGGCCCCCGCTGGCGCCCCAAGAGCCAGCCGGGCAGCCCGGGCCCCCGCTGGCGCCCCAAGAGCCAGCCGGGCAGCCAGCTCAGGAGACAACCGCCGGGGCATGACCGGTCCTGGGCTGCTCTGGCCAGCCGGGGAGGGATGGTGCGCGGTCCTTATGCTCTGCTCCATCGCCGCTAGCAGAGCCCAGGCAGGTGTGGCACCGCCGGCCGGCCGGTCAGCGTGGAGGCTCTGCTAGCCATGAAGACTCTGCTCGCACAGATGGGGCAGAGCATAAGGATCTCACCGCACCCCCACCCGGCGCCATACCCGCAGGTGGCGATGAACGAGCCGGGCCACAGACCCACCACCTGGCCGGCGCCTGGCTGCGGTCAGTACCCGTCCGCGACCTGGTTCACCAGCGGCTCCCCGGCGCAGTAACGGCGCAGCTGCTCACCCACCAGCCGGTACGCCCGCGGGAGGAAGCCCCGTACCGAACCTGCTACGTGGGGGGTGAGCAGAGCGTTCGGCATGGTCCAGAGTGGATGGTCAGGCGGCAGGGGCTCCGGCTCGACGACGTCCATGGCGGCCGCGATCCGGCCGGTAGCCAGCTCCTTGGTGAGTGCCGCGGTGTCCACGACCGGGCCACGTGCGGCGTTGACCAGCAGAGCCCCGTCTGGCACGCGGCGCAGGAAGTCGGCGTCGACCATCCCTTCGGTCTGCGCCGTGAGCGGCACGATGAGCACCACCACGTCGGCCCGCGGTAGCAGGTCGGGCAGCTCGTCAACAGCGTGCACGCCGTCCCGCGCCCGGCGGGCCACCCAGACCACCTCGACCTCGAAGGGGGCCAGCCTGGCGGCCAGCGCCTTCCCGATCGAGCCGGCGCCGACGACCAGGACGCGCTTGCCGGCCAGCTCATCCGTTGGCGCGTACGCCTGGTAGGACCACTCCCGCCGGCTCTGCGCCCGTACGAACGCCGGAAGGTCCCGCACGTGGGCGAGGATCGCCGCCATCACCCACTCCGAGGTGGAGGAGTCGTGCACGCCGCTCGCGTCGCAGAGGGTGACCGCGTCGGGCAGCCGGCCCACCCAGGCGTCCGCGCCCGCGGTCAGCAGCTGGACCACGCGCAGGTCGGGCATCCGGCGGGCGAGCCCGACCACACGCCCCTGGGCGAGGAACGGTGGCACCCAGAAGACCACGGTCGCCGGGTCACCGGGCGGGGCCGGGTCAGCCCCGTCCACTAGCCCCGGATACACCTCGACTGACACCTCGGACGGCAGCTCGCCGAGCAACCCCCGCCCGTGCTCGTGCGGGATCCAGACCATCACGCGGACCGACGATAGCCGGTGCCGGCCGGGTGGGAACCGTCCGCCCACGGCACGCCTCCCACTCCACGACCCGGCCACCAGACGACCCGGCCGCCGAACGACCCAACCACCCCAACCGAGGAGAGAGTTGATCATGTCGACGCTCGCCCGCCTGGCGTACCCGGTTAGTCTGGGGCTCGTGCAGGTCTTCCTCCCGCGCCCCGCGCGCGCCGGCACCGTGCTGCTGGCGGCCTCGGCGACGGCGGCTTGGGCACTGGCCGCGTGCAGCTTCGGGTCACCGCCCCCGGACGAGTCGGGCGAGCCACCGCGGTTCCCCACGCCGTCGGCGAGCGCGAGCGCACCGGAAACCCGCGGCCCGGCCAGCGTGGCGACCTCAGTCATCGCGAAGAACCTCAAGGTGCCGTGGGGCATCGCGTTCCTGCCCAACGGCGCCGCACTGGTCACAGAGCGCGACACCCGGCGCATCCTGCGGGTCGGGCCGCAGTCCGGGGCAGGTGGGCTGGCCGTCACCCCGGTCCAGACGATCGAGGAGGCGGACCCTCAGGGTGAGGGCGGCCTGATGGGCATCGCGGTCTCCCCCGACTACGCCACTGATCAGACCATATTCATCTACTACACCGCCCAGAACGACAACCGCATCGCCCGGCTCACCCTCGGCGCAAGACCACAGCCGATCGTGACCGGCATCCCCGCCTCCGGCATCCACAACGGCGGCCGGCTGGCCTTCGGGCCGGACGGCTTCCTCTACGCCACCACGGGCGACGCGTCAGAACGCGGCCTGTCCCAGGACCGCAACAGCCTGGCCGGCAAGATCCTGCGGATGACCCGGGACGGCAAGCCGGCGCCGGGCAACCCGTTCCCCAACTCACTGGTCTGGTCCTACGGCCACCGCAACGTCCAGGGCCTGGACTGGGACAGCCAGCGGCGGCTCTACGCGACCGAGTTCGGGCAGACCACCTGGGACGAGCTCAACCTCGTCGAGCCCGGCAGGAACTACGGCTGGCCGGCGGTGGAGGGCCGGGGCGACGACCCACGCTACGTCGACCCGCTCGTGGTCTGGCGCCCCAGCGAGGCGTCCTGTTCGGGCATGGCCGTCGCCGGGCCGCTGCTGGCCGCCGCGTGCCTGGCCGGCAAGCGGCTCTGGCTGGTCGAGCTGACCCCTGCCGGCACCACCTTCGGCGCTCCCCGGGCCCTGCTCCGCGACGAGTACGGCCGGCTCCGCACGGCGGTGCGCGCCCCGGACGGCTCAGTGTGGGTGACCACCTCCAACCACGACGGCCGGGGCCGCCCGACCGCCGACGACGACCGGATCCTGCGGCTGGTGATCTCCGGCGCGGGCGGAGCCGGAAAGAGCTGATCGAGACTGGCCGGGGCCATCCGGCAGAATTGACCCATGGCGGGCCACAACCCAACGGACGTCTCCGCGGGGCGCAAGCTCCGCGGAGCTGTCCATGCCGCGGCCCGGACACTGCGATCATGGGTACGCACCACCGCCGGTGCCCTGCGCAGGGCACCGGCGGCGACCGCCTGGCGGCGGCTCGGCCTGGGCGCGGCGCTGCTGCTGGTGAGCGTGGCCGGCGTGGTCGGCGGGATCATCGCCGCCGGGCCGACCCGGTCGGACGTGGGGCCGTTCCACGCTGAGCTGGCGCTCACCCCCTCGCTGCACGGCGACACCGAGGTGAGCGTGCCGCCGCTGGGCGCCCTGCACCTGGACAGCCACGAGGGCCCGGCGCACCTGAGCATCCGCCTCGGCGCACTGGACCCGGGCCGCACCGAGCGGCTGGTCAACGACCCGGACGGGGTGGTACGGGCCAGCGAGACCGCGGTGGACGACGTCGAGCAGGGCCTGACCCGGCTGGTCCTGCGCACCCTCGGCGCGGCGCTGGCCGGCGCGCTGATCCTGGCCGCGCTGGTGTTCCGCAACACCCGCCGGGTCGCCTGGGCGGGCGCGCTCGCTCTGGCCGTGACCGCCGGCAGCCTCGCCACCGCCGTCGGCACCTTCCGGCCCCGGTCCATTGAGGAGCCCCGCTACGAAGGGCTGCTGGTCAACGCCCCGGCCGTGGTCGGCGAGGCCCGCCGGATCGCCAACCGGTACGACGAGTACCGCGCCCAGCTCCAGCGCCTGGTCCGCAACGTGAGCCGGCTCTACACCAGCGTGTCGACGCTGCCCGTGTTCGAGCCGGACCCGGAGAGCCTGCGCGTGCTGCACGTCTCCGACCTGCACCTGAACCCGTCGGCATGGTCCGTCATCCAGACCGTGGTGGACCAGTTCGACATCGACGTGGTGGTCGACACCGGCGATATCACCGACTGGGGCAGCGAGCCCGAGGACTCGTACGCGCAGGCGATCGGCGCGCTGCGGGTGCCGTACGTGTTCGTGCGCGGCAACCACGACTCGTCCGCGACCGCCGCGGCAGTGGCCCGCCAGCGCAATGCGATCGTGCTGGAGAACTCCGTGGTCGCGGTGAGCGGGCTGACCATCGCCGGCATCGGCGACCCGCGGTTCACTCCCGACAAGGTCACCTCACCGGCCGGCTCGGGCAGCTCACAGCGCACCATCGAGGAGGTGCTGGAGACTGGCGGCCGGCTGGCCGACACGATC
>Ga0075420_100000978_pt1 | contig 23689 bp, 25 predicted proteins | sample SoiMetdeltSBSDD4_FD_75296 | JGI IMG/M metagenome (GOLD analysis project Ga0075420, IMG submission 75296) | Bulk soil microbial communities from a Populus tree surrounding site in Tennessee, USA - Soil MetaG P. deltoides SBSDD4 | ecosystem: Environmental > Terrestrial > Soil > Tree plantation...
TGACATCCCTATATGAAGGTCGACTGTATCCTCCACATCGTGCGACGCTGGGTGCTGACGAGTGGCTTCATCCTGGCCTTCTTGGCACCTGCCGCTGCTCAACAGTCATCATCGCTAGCTGTCGATTTGCCGCATGCTGGGCATCATGGGCAGCACGGTCGTCCTACGCCCGAGGCTTGGGAAGGTTCGGCGAAAGGCATTGCCTATTCTGAGCGCAATCATCACATAGCCGGCCTCCTGGTGATCTTGATGGGCGTCGCCGAGCTCACCCATGCCATGCGACTCGCCGCCTTGGGCTGGGTCCGGCTTCTGTTGCCATCCGCCCTCTTGTGTGCTGGGACGTTCCTTCTGATATGGAGCGATCATGAAGCCTGGCCCATCGGCCCGCTGACATTCGGTCAATCGTTTTTTGGCGACGACCACGAGATTATTCAGCACAAGTTCTATGGGATTCTTGCATTGGTGGTCGGGAGCGTCGAGTTGTTTCGACGATTGGGCCGTGCCGGCCATAGAGTGTGGGCCTCCCCACTCCCTCTCATGGCCATAGTCGGCGGCTTGATGCTGTTCGGCCACTCACACGGATTCCATCCTTCTGCACAGAAGATTGCGACGCACCATGCGATCATGGGAACAATGGCCCTCACCGCAGGGTCGTCAAAGCTGTTCTCCACGTGGCTCAATCCGACGCCCGCAGGAGCCGCGGTTAGATGGGATTGGATTTGGGCGTCTTTCATCCTGCTGATTGGAACGCAGCTCCTCATCTATTCCGAATAAGTGTCCTTCTTTTTGTCGCCGGCACCGTAATTGACACCCCTCCAAACCCTGTGTTAGGTCTACAACTTCACTGCATGTAATTGGAACGCTGGTACGCCTTACGGCGGCCGAATGGAGCAGTCATGGGCGGACATAGTCACTGGGCGACGATCAAACGACATAAAGGAGCCCAAGACGCCAAACGGGGGAAGATCTTTACGAGGATCATCCGCGAAGTCACGATCGCGGCGCGCACGGGCGGCGATCCGGACGGCAATCCCAGGTTGCGGCTGGCTATTGCCAAGGCCAAGGAAGCCAACATGCCCGGTGACACCTTGAAGAAAGCGATTCAGCGCGGGACAGGCGAGTTGCCTGGTGTGACCTATGAGGAATTTTCGCTCGAAGGCTATGGTCCGGGTGGCACTGCGCTGCTGATCGAGATTACCAGCGACAACCGGAACCGGACCGTGGCGGAAATCCGAAGTGTCCTCACGAAGAATCACGGCAACATGGCCGAAGCCGGAGCGGTCTCCTGGCAGTTTCAGAAAAAGGGATTGCTGACCATCGACAAGTCCAAGAGTGACGAAGACACCCTGCTTTCGCTTGCGCTCGAGGCGGGAGCAGAGGATGTGAAAGTCGGGGAGAAAACATTCGAAGTCATTACCAATCCTCACGACTTCGATGCGGTGAAGAAATCCCTGGCCGATGCCAAGATCGAGTCGTCCCTGGCCGAAATAACCTATATACCTCAAAACACGATCAGGCTGGAAGAAAAAGGCGCCGAGCAAATGTTGAAACTCATGGAGATTCTGGACGAGCATGACGATGTCCAGAAGGTGCACGCGAATTTCGATATCCCCGACGACGTGATGGAAAAAGTCGCGGCTGCGACAGCCGGCTAGTAGTCATCAGCACCGACGCATGATCGCCCACCTGACAGGCCGACTGGCCTTCAAGGCGCCCACGCATCTGGCCCTCGATGTCCATGGGGTTGGATACGAGGTGTTCATCCCTCTCAGCACCTACTATAACCTCCCGAATGCGGACGAGAGTTTAACCCTCAGCATCCATACCCACGTCAGGGAAGATGCCATCCAATTGTTCGGATTTAGTAGCCGCCAGGAGAAAGACGCCTTTGTACTGCTCATGAGTGTCTCGGGGATCGGCCCGAAGTCAGCGCTGGGCATCCTGTCCGCCTTGCCCGTTGCCGATCTGGCCTCTGCAATCCAGTCGGGCGATGTCGAGAAATTAGAAACGGTTCCTGGGATCGGGAAGAAATCAGCCGGTCGACTGGTACTCGAACTGAAAGATAAGTTGATAAAAATCCACCCCGGATTGATGGTGACCGTTGACCAGAGCATCGCCGGGAGCGATGACGTCTTTGACGACGCCCTTTCGGCTCTCACCAATCTCGGGTATCGGGCAACCGACGCAAAAGACGCACTCAAAACGGTTCGGAAGTCACCCGCTCAGCCGTTGAGTCTGCAGGAGCTCATTCGCGAAACCTTGAAACATCTGGCCAAGGCATGACCATGCTTATGACCGCACACAGGGCGAGCTTCTTGACCGCCTCGACGATCACGCTGGTACTGGCCGGCCTCCTTCTGCCTGCACTGCCTTCCGTCGCGTGGGCGGACGAAGCCTCTGCAGAGCCGAAAAGCATCCGTAAGACCTGTGGGAAGTGTCCAGATGGATATGCCACAACCGGCGTGACCGAGGCGCCTGAACTATGCAAAGGCGGCGATCCCACATTGGCGCAGTGCGTTCCCCTGGGTGTGAACATGCTGCCGGTTTGCGGATCCTGTCCTGACGGGTATCGAGAAGTCGGCCATTCATCTGTGCCGGCACGTTGTGGAAGTCAAGACGGAGGACGGCTTTCTCAGTGTCAATTGGAGAACATGGGGCAACAGCTCCCCGATCCGACGCAGGGCGGAAAAATCTGTCCCCCTGATTGCGGCAGTACGCCGCTTCCCGGACGAGGCACGCTACCACCTCCGCCGAAATACATCCCGGCGCCGGATCAACCGCAGACTGATTGACGTGGAGATCGACGAATCATGACTCGTGTCGTCAATGCCCAGCTGACGGATGAAGAACGGAGCTTGGAGCAGGCCCTCCGTCCGCAAACACTTGGCGAGTACATCGGGCAGGCGCGGATGAAAGATTCCTTGCGAATCTGCATCGAGGCGGCAAAACAGCGACGCGAGCCTCTGGATCATGCGATTTTCTATGGTCCGCCGGGTCTGGGAAAGACTACCATCGCTCATATCATTGCGCGTGAAATGGGTGGAACCTTTTGCGCCACCTCCGGGCTCGTCTTAACGCATGCCGGTGATCTGGCAGCTATTCTGACAAACCTACAGGAACACGACGTCCTCTTCATTGATGAGATTCATCGCTTGCCCGCTTCAGTGGAGGAAGCGCTCTATCCGGCAATGGAGGATTTCCAACTCGACCTGGTCGTCGGGCAAGGGCCAGCGGCGCGGACGGTCAAGCTAGATCTCCCTCGGTTCACTCTCGTCGGAGCGACGACGAAGGCTGGGTCTCTGACTTCGCCGCTCCGAGACCGCTTCGGACTCGTTCATCGGCTGGAATTCTATTCACCGGCCGAACTGGAAGTCATTGTCATGCGCTCGGCCCGTTTGCTCGGCATCCCCATTGATCAGGAGGGCGCTGCGGAGATTGCCTGCCGCGCTCGCGGGACACCTCGAATCGTCAACCGGCTCATCAAGCGCGTTCGTGACTATGCGCAAGTGAAGGCTCAGGGTGAGATTACCCGGACGGTCGCTCAAGAGGCCCTGGCGTGGCTAGGCGTCGATGCAGCCGGTTTCGATGAGATGGATCGGCATATCCTCCTCACGATTATCGATAAATTCGGTGGCGGACCCGTGGGGGTGGAGTCTCTCGCTGCCGCCGTTCAAGAAGACAAGAGCACCCTCGAGGATGTCCACGAGCCCTATCTCATCCAGGCTGGATTTCTGGACCGGACCGGTCGGGGCCGGCAGGTCACGAAGGCCGCGCTCGATCATTTCAAACGGCCGTCTTCTCTTCTCTATTGATCCTTTTTGGTTTCTAACCGCCCGCCATAGTAATCACACAAGTTCCTGAAAGTCTTAGGCTCTCCTTGCTTTCCAGGGAGGGGTTCCTGTATCATTCGTTGCTTACTCACGCCCGTCCTGCCTCTGGACGCTCGTCCAACTTATGGGGCACGGGTGGAAGGGGTCCCATTCATGTCCGGTGACCTTTCCGATTACCGGAAAGAAATCGATCGCATCGATGACGAGATTTTACGTCTCCTCAACGAGCGTTCCAAAAGTGTGGTTCAAATCGGCAGACTGAAAATGCTGCAAGATGCCGGGGCGAACCTGCACACCCCCGCACGCGAGGCCGCCATTATCGAGCGGCTTGTCGCCCAAAATACCGGTCCTTTCCCTTCGGATGCCATTCGTCCTGTGTATCGGGAAATCATGTCGGCGTCCCTGTCTCTTGAAGGTCCCCAAAAGGTGGCCTACCTCGGACCCCGAGCGACGTTCACCCATATGGCCTGCACACAAAAGTTTGGCGCGTCCGCGCAGTATGTGCCGGTTAACAGCATCAAGGAAGTGTTCAGCGAAGTCGAACGCGGTCGCGCGAATTTTGGCGTCGTGCCGATCGAGAATACGACAGAGGGCGTGGTGAACCATACCCTCGACATGTTTATCGATTCCAACCTCTTGATCTATGGCGAGGTTCTTCAGGAGGTCTCCCATCATCTGATGTCGAAGTCCGGGTCTGCGGAGGAGATCAAGAAAATCTGTTCTCATCCCCACGCCATCGCCCAATGCCGAAACTGGCTCGAGACCAATATGCCCCACGTTCCGGTTTCGGAGGTCGCCAGTACGGCCCGGGCAGCCGAGATGTGCCTGGACGATTCCTCGATCGCGGCCATTGCCTCCGAATTGGCTTCGCAGCTCTATGGGTTAAAAGTCATCAAGTCCCGAATCGAAGACAACCTGAACAACTTTACGCGGTTCCTTGTGTTGTCGCAAAAACCGCCACAACGCACAGGCAAAGACAAGACTTCGCTCATGCTGTCCATTAAAGACAAGGTGGGCGCGCTCTATGACTTACTGCGACCCTTCGCGTCTCATGGGCTGAGCATGACCAAGATTGAGTCGCGCCCCTCCCGGCGCAAGGCGTGGGAATACATTTTTTTCGTCGACATCGAGGGCCATATTGAAGAAGAGCGGGTCAAAAAGGCGGTCGAGGAAATTACCGGACGCTGTCTCTTCATGAAAGTCCTCGGCTCCTATCCAGCTCATAGCTAAATTCCATGACGCTTCACGTCCATCCTGATATTGCCGCATTAAGTCCTTACGTGCCGGGTAAGCCCATCGACGAACTCCAACGTGAATTGGGTCTTACCCGGGTCATTAAGCTAGCCTCAAACGAAAACCCGCTGGGACCGTCCCCGAAAGCGCTGGCGGTGATTAACGAGACTGCGGCGACATTGCATCGGTATCCGGACGGAGGGGCGTTCAAACTGCGCCAGGCACTGGCCCATCGATGGAAAGTGACCGACGAGCAGATCATTCTTGGGAACGGATCAGACGAAATTCTCGGGCTCCTTGCTCGAACGTTTCTGTCACCCGGTGACGAAGCGGTCATGGCCGCCCACACCTTCGTCATCTACCACATGGAAGTGACGGCCGCGCATGGCAAGGCGGTGACCGTTCCGTTGAAAGACTGGCGACACGATGTCGCTGCCATGGCGGGTGCGATTACAGATCGGACGCGCCTCGTGTTCCTGTGCAATCCCAACAATCCCACGGGAACGATGGTGTCGGCCGAAGAAGTTGCATGGCTGCTCGCGCGCATTCCTGACCACGTCGTGGTGGTCTTCGATGAGGCCTATTTTGAGTATGTGCGGAGTTCCGAGTTCCCCGATTCCATGGCCTGGATTAAGGAAGGACGCAATGTCATCGTGCTGCGGACGTTCTCCAAGATCTACGGCCTCGCCGGGTTGCGCATCGGATATGGAGTCACGACGAGCGAGATTGTGAACCTTTTGAACCGTGTGAGGCCGCCCTTCAATGCCAATAGCATTGCTCAGCGTGCAGCGCTGGCCGCACTGGATGATGACGAGCATGTCGCAAGGAGCCGGGCAGTGAATCAAGCCGGCATGGAACAGATCACGAACGGATTGCGGGCGCTCGGATTGGCGCCGATCAGCAGCGAAGCCAATTTCGTCTATGTCGATGTCGGTCGTGACGGCCGTGCCGTATTCGATGCGATGTTGCGTCACGGGGTGATCGTCCGTCATATCGATGGGCGGATGATCCGGGTGACGATCGGACAGGCAGAAGAAAACCGGGTTTTCTTGGGTGCACTTGCACAGGTTTTACAGCAGGCTGAACAAGGGTGAGGTTGTTATGATCATCGTGTTGAAGCCGGAGGCATCGGAACGCGAGGTCGATCATATTGTCGATCGGCTTCGTGAACTGGGATTGAAATCGCAGCTCTCGACCGGACAGGAACGAACCATCATCGGGGTGATCGGCGATGACCGCATACTTCAGAACCAACCGCTCACCGCCCTGCCCGGCGTTGAAAGCGTGCTGCCGATCCTTGCTCCCTGGAAACTGGTCAGTCGAGAATTTAAGAAAGAAGGCACAATCATTGATGTGGGAGGGGTCAAGATCGGGGGCAACAAGCTCGCAATCATGGCGGGCCCGTGTGCCGTAGAGCGCCTCGAACTGACCGTCGGCATTGCGCATGAGGTCAAGGCGGCGGGAGCCAGCGTGCTGCGGGGCGGCGCGTACAAGCCGCGCACCTCTCCTTACTCGTTTCAAGGTTTGGGTCGTGAAGGGTTGGACTATCTGGCGGAGGCCAGAAAACAGACAGGCTTGCCAGTGGTAAGCGAAATTCTCGACACCCGCGACATCGAGTTGTTTCTCGAAAAGGCTGACATCATCCAAATCGGTGCGCGAAACATGCAAAACTTTGAGTTGTTAAAGGAAGTGGGGGCCTATGACAAGCCTGTGCTCTTAAAGCGCGGGCTGTCGGCCACAATCAAGGAATTTCTCTTGTCGGCGGAATACATCATGTCCCGCGGGAACCGGAATGTGATGCTCTGTGAACGGGGCATACGCACCTTCGAGACGCAGTATCGCAACACCCTCGATCTTGCCGCCATTCCCACCTTGAAGGAGCTGTCACATCTGCCGGTCATTGTCGATCCCAGCCATGCCACCGGCAAATGGAATCTAGTGGCTCCGATGTCCAAGGCTGCTGTGGCCGCCGGCGCCGACGGCATTCTTATTGAAGTCCACTCGAATCCCGAATGCGCATTATGCGACGGCGAAGAGTCGATCAAGCCGACCAAGTTCAAGGAATTGATGCATGATATGCGCAAGATCGCTATTGCGGTCGGAAGAGAAGTCTAATGGCCTTGCATTTTCGCCAGGCCGCCATTATCGGTGTCGGCCTGATCGGCGGTTCCCTCGGCATGATTCTTCGCCGGAAAGGATTGGCGTCCAGTGTCGTGGGCGTCGGACGGCGCATTGAGAACCTCAAGCTTGCGGTCAAATTGGGGGCGATCGACCATTACGTCGTAGATGCCAAGGAGGGCGTGAAAGATGCCGATATCGTCATCTTGGCGACGCCAGTGGACACCTATCAACGCCACTTGGAGGAATGGGCCTCGTGTTTGAAGTCCGGTGCGATTGTGTCGGACGTGGGAAGTGTGAAGGGCGAGCTAGTCGAGCAGTGCGAACGGCTCATGCCGGCTGGCGTCCATTTTGTCGGCGCGCACCCTATTGCCGGCAAGGAAAAAACGGGCGTTGCCGCAGGGTCGGAGGACCTTTTTACGGGAATGCGGTGCATTGTGACGCCCACCACGCAGACGAATCCGGAGGCACTCGAACGGGTGCGGACGCTGTGGCAGGAATCGGGGTCGACGGTGCTCACGATGGATCCACATCTCCACGACAAAATTCTGGGAGCGGTCAGTCATCTGCCCCACGTCGTGGCCTTCGCATTAATGGGCGCCTTGATCGATATCCGTACGGAGGTTCCGTCGCTCGATCTGGCCGGCCATTCCGGCGGCGGGTTGCGGGATACGACGCGAATCGCGGCCAGCTCTCCCGAGATGTGGCGCGACATTTTTCTGTGGAACCGGGAGAATGTGGTCACCTGTATCGAAGCGTATGAACGCTCGTTGGGCGACTTGAAGCGTTTGATTCGCGCGGGCGATGCGGCGGGAATCGAAAAGACGTTGGAACGGGCGAAGCAGGAACGTGAGAAACTCCCGGTACGCACAGGATAGGTCGGCTGGAGGAGCACAGGCAAACTTGAAGACGTTGACGATCACACCCGGCAGGCCGCTGCGGGGAACAATTGCCGTTCCTGGCGACAAATCCATTACGCATCGGGCGATGATTCTTACGGCTCTCGCCGAAGGCATGGGACGCATTAAACGCTATTGCCGCGGCGAAGACTGCCTCAACACCCTGCGTGCGTTGCAGGCGTTGGGGGTGCGGATCGATGCAGCCGACGATGAGCTCTGTGTGCATGGCAAAGGTCTGTGGGGTCTGAGCGAACCCACAGGGGTCCTCGATTGTGGAAATTCGGGTACCGGAATCCGTTTGCTCACGGGGCTCTTGGCCGGTCAGGATTTTTTCACTGTCCTGACGGGAGATGCCTCCATCCGGCGTCGTCCGATGGGACGAATCGTCAAGCCTCTACGCGAGATGGGTGCGACGATCGCCGGGCGCAAAGGTGGAGAACTGGCGCCATTGGCCGTGACAGGGACAACGCTTCGCGCCATCACCTACACGTCCCCTGTCGCCAGTGCCCAAATCAAATCCTCACTCTTGTTCGCGGCACTCTTCGCGAAAGGCACCAGCCGTTTGTCGGAGCCCAGGCTCTCGCGTGATCATACTGAGCGTCTGTTCCAGTTCTATGGATTGCCGCTGACTCGGGACGGCCTGACTTTGACCATGGAGGGGCGACCTTCTGTCGGCTGGACAGCTGCACCTGAATTGACCGTACCGGGGGATTTCTCGGCCGCGGCCTTTTTCATTGTGGGCGGGACCATCGTGCCGGATTCCGATCTCATGATTACCGGCGTTGGGATCAATCCGACGAGGACGGGACTCCTCGAGATCCTCCGGCGCATGGGCGGCGACATTCAGTTGCAAAACTGCCGAAACGAAGCTGGTGAACCGGTCGCGGATATTCATGTACGGTCCGCTCCGCTGCATGGAGTCACGATCGGTCCAGAGTGGATTCCTCAGACCATTGATGAATTTCCGATTCTCTGCGTAGCTGCCGCTGTTGCGTCTGGCCAAACCGTCGTAACCGGAGCCGAGGAATTACGCGTAAAGGAAAGCGACCGGATCGCAACCATGAGTGCTGAGCTCCGCGCGATGGGCGCACAGGTACACGAGAAGCCTGACGGCATGGCGATTGAGGGACTGGGGCACGCTCAAGGCAACGGACGGCTGAGAGGGACGGACGGCAAGAGTCATGGAGATCATCGGGTGGCGATGTCGATAGCCGTTGCAGGGTTGACGGCGCTGGACGAAACGCGTGTGCACGACGCGGGTTGTATTGAGACGTCCTTTCCTGATTTCGATCAGGTACTTCTGCAACTCACGTCGCAGAAGAAAGGCGTGTGTATTCAATGATTGTGGCGATCGACGGCCCAGCTGGTGTGGGAAAAAGCACGGTGGCAAAGTTGTTGGCCTCGAGGCTGGGCTTCCTGTATCTCGATACAGGGGCGCTGTACCGGTCCGTAGGCTTGGCGGTTCTTCATCATGGTATCCAGCCTGGTGACGAGACGGCAGTGGGCCGGCTGCTGCCGAAGCTGTCTCTCAAGATTGAGGTCACGAACAACACCGTGCACGTCTCACTTAATGGGAAAGATGTCACCGGAGAGTTGCGAACACCGGCTGTCTCTGCATCCGCTTCGATCGTCTCAGCCATTCCCGCAGTCAGGGCCTGGCTTTTACCTGTCCAGCGACAGATCGGACAACATGGTTCCGTCGTGGCAGAAGGGCGTGACGTCGGCACGAAAGTGTTCCCGGCGGCTCCGGTGAAATTTTTTCTCGAAGCAGATCCGACGGTTCGCGCCGAGCGCCGGCATCGCGAACTGGTGGCCGCCGGTCACAGCGGGGCCATCGAGCAGACGAGCGCCGAGCTGGCCGGGCGGGACAACCGAGACCGATCGCGCTCCGCCGCGCCGCTCGTGGCGGCTGACGATGCGCATCATATTGATACATCCCGTTTGTCGGCCGAGGAAGTCGTCAACCGGATGTTGACGGTGGTGACGGCCAAATTGTGAGTTCGGTGGCATATGGGATCTTATGGGTCCTGGCGCGGGCGATCGCGTGGCTTTGTTTCCGGTTTCGCGTCGAGGGCGCGGTGCCGAAGCAGGGCGGTGTGCTTGTTGCCGCCAACCATGCCAGCTATTTCGACATTCCCTTGCTGGGCTGTGGCATGTTCAGGCGCGCGTGGTATCTGGGTCGAAGCGATTTGTTTATCCCGGGCTTGAAGTTGATCTTGCGATGGCTTGGCTGGATCCCGCTCAAGCTGGGAAGGCTCGATCGTAAGGCGATGGATCAGGCGATTGCCCTGATTAAGGCGGGGAAGGTTGTGGTGATTTTTCCAGAAGGAGGCCGGAGTCTCGATGGTCGTCTGCGACAGGCCAAGGCTGGTCTAGGCATGATCGTCGCTCAGACTGGATGTCCAGTGGTGCCGGCCTATCTCAAGGGTACCTTTGACGTGTTGCCCGCCGGTGCCAAACGGCCACGGTTCCACCCAGTGTCTGTGTCCTTCGGTCCACCGCTGTCATTCCCGCCTACCGGGAACGGTGACGGCAAGCAGTTTTATCAGTACGTGAGTCGCGTCGTGATGGAGCGGATTGCCGCACTCGGCGGGGTGGCTCCGCCGCCGCAACATCATGTAAGTGCCGGCGCTCGCAACGCTGAGTGAGCACCGGTGTTATTGATCATCAGCACCCGACTGTCGTCGGAAGAGTAGGATCGTCTCCATGAGCACGGTTTCGAAAACGAACGAGCCGCAGTTAGATCGAGAAGCACTGGCCGCTCTCTACGAGGAAACGTTCAAAAACCTCGAAGAAGGCACCATCACGGAAGGTCGGGTTGTCGCCTTAACCAAAGACAAGGTTGTGGTCGATATCGGGTACAAGTCGGAAGGGATGATCCCTAGCGACCAATTCTCCCATGACGACCTGCAGCACCTCAAGATTGGCGATCGGATTCAAGTCTATATCGAGGAATGCGAGGACGCGGACGGCAATCTCATTCTTTCCAAAGAAAAAGCCGATAAGATGAAGATTTGGGAAGAGTTAGAAAAGCTCTATAAGGAAGAGAAGAGCATCGACGGTAAAGTAGTTTCTCGCATCAAGGGCGGCATGATGGTGGATATCGGGGTGAAAGCGTTCCTGCCGGGGTCGCAGATCGATCTGCATCCCGTCCGCGATCTGGATGGATTGGTCGGCCGCACGTTCCCAATGAAAATCATCAAGATTAATCACCGCCGTGGGAACGTCGTCGTGTCTCGCCGCGTGCTGCTCGAAGAAACTCGAGACAAGAAACGCCAGACAACTCTGGCCACCTTAAAGGAAGGGCAGTTGATTCAGGGGATGGTCAAGAACATCACCGACTATGGAGCCTTTATCGACCTGGGTGGGATCGACGGCTTGCTCCACATCACGGATATGTCCTGGGGCCGTGTCGGACATCCTTCGGAGATGTTCAACGTCGGCGATCGTGTCGAAGTGAGTGTGCTCAAGTACGATCGTGAAACCGGCAGAATCTCGCTGGGCCTCAAACAAAAATCCGCGGATCCATGGACGAACGTGGCGGGGAAGTATCCGATCGGCACCCGCGTGAAAGGTCGTGTCGTCAGCCTGACCGATTACGGGGCGTTTGTTGAGCTTGAACCGGGCGTAGAAGGCCTGGTCCATGTTTCGGAGATGTCGTGGACGCACGAAGTGCGCCATCCGTCCCGTGTGGTGGCCATCGGCGATCAGGTTGAAGCGGCCGTGCTCAATGTGGATCCCGCAAGCCGAAAAATTTCCCTCGGCATGAAGCAGACCGCGCCGAATCCCTGGGACATGGTCGAAGGAAAGTATCCCGTCGGCACCCGCATCGAAGGAAAGGTGAAGAGCCTGACTGATTTCGGCGCTTTCATCGGACTCGACGAAGGGATCGACGGATTGATCCACATTTCCGACATGTCTTGGACCAAGCATATCAAGCATCCGTCGGAGATTTTCAAGAAGGGCCAGAAAGTCGAGGCCGTCGTACTACGGATTGACAAGGAAAAAGAACGGCTGTCGCTCGGCTTCAAGCAGCTCTCGCGTGACCCCTGGGACGACGAGATTCCCAATCGCTATCGTGTGGGAGATCCTGCTGTCGGTAAAGTGAGTAAAGTGGCGGATTTCGGAATTTTCGTGGAACTAGACGGAGGCGTAGAAGGATTGATCCATGTCAGCGAGTCGGGATTGGATCAAAGCGCGAAGCTCGAAGAGAAGTTCAAGTTGCAGGATGAAGTGACGGCGAAGATCATCAAGGTAGACCGTGAAGAGCGGAAGATTGCGCTCAGTCTCCGCGATCATCAGCTGGACTCCGACCGTCGGCATGTGGATGAGTACCACGCAACTCAAGGGACTCCTGACCAGAGTCTGGGACGGGCAGCCAAACAAAGCCGCAAACGTGGAGCTGATGACGAAAAATAGATGGTGAACTCTCGGCGCCGGAGCGTGCTGCTCCGGCGCCACCTATGCGTGGAATCCTATGGAGCAGGAGACGACAGGAAAACCGTCAAAGCGATCGTGGCTTCGCCGGATACTTCTCGTGGCGGGCATCGGTATCGCTCTGCTGCTTCTCGTCAATTTATTGTTTCCTGATTTAGATCTGTCGACGGAGGACCGTGTCGCTTTGATTCGGGTTGAAGGGGTCATCCTGGATGCTCAATCCACGGTCACGGAGTTGAAACGGTTCGGAGAGAATCCATCCATCAAAGCCATTGTCTTGCGAATCGACAGCCCGGGTGGCGGGGTCGTTCCGTCGCAGGAGATCTATGATGCCGTGCAGCGGGTGCGCAACAAGCACAATAAGGCGGTTATCGCGTCTATGGGTACCGTTGCAGCTTCGGGCGGCTATTACATCGCTGCGGCAACGGATCGTATCATCGCGAATCCCGGCACGTTGACTGGGAGCATCGGCGTGATCATGGAAACGGCGAATGTCGAAGGGTTGCTTAAGAAGATCGGCGTTGAGGGTATTGTCGTGAAGAGCGGAAAGTTCAAAGACGTGGGCTCGCCACTCAGAAAAATGACCGAAGAAGAGCAGAAACTGCTTCAATCTGTGATGGACGACGTCCACCAGCAATTCATCGATGCAGTGGCAGAAGGACGGGCGCTGGAACCAGCGGCGGTTCAGGCATTGGCCGATGGTCGGATCTTTACTGGTCGCCAAGCCAAGGAAGCAAAACTTGTCGACGAGTTGGGGAATCTAGATGACGCGATTCAGTTGGCGGCCGATTTGGCCGGGATTGAAGGCGAGCCCAAGGTCATCGAGCCGCGCCGGCGTTTCTCCATCCGGGAGTTTCTCGAGTCGCGGTTCTCGGCGCTGTTCCCGAAGTTGGACTTCTATTCGGGGGTCAGCCTCAAATACCTCATGGCGTTTTAATCGGTCGGAGCGGCTGGCAGCTGCTCGTCCAAGCGAAAGGGGAATCCGTATGACCAAGGCGCAGATTATCGAGCGGGTCTCTGAGCAAGTCACGACGCTGACAAAACGCCAAGCGGAGATCGTCGTGAACACGATCTTCGATTGCGTCAGAGACTCGCTGAAGAACGGCGATAAAACGGAAATCCGAGGGTTCGGAAGCTTTCGCCTCCGATCACGGCGGATGAAGGAAGGACGCAATCCTAAAACCGGCGCCACCGTTGCAGTGCCCGCGAAGAAAGTTCCCTTCTTCAAGGCGGGGAAAGAGCTCAAGGAATTGCTCAACCAGTAGGGGTATACAAAGGAAGAACCAATGGCTGCATCAGATTCCAACGACACGGCGACCGCAGAAGTCCGATGGACTGAAGGCGCATTAAAGCGCATGGAGCGCGCTCCGGTTTTTTTGCGCGGGATGGTTCGCCGTCTGGCGGAAAAAAAAGCACGGGAACTCGGCTATGCTGAGATTACCGAAGCCACTCTCGAGCAGTTCAAGAGCCAGATGATGGGCGGGATGGGCGGTGCTTCGGGCATGACCCAGGCTGCGGAAGACATGGCCCAGGGTCGGCTGCCATGGACGGCGGCGGCGAAAGAGCGGTTGAATACCGTCCCGGAGTTCATGCGCGGAATGATCAGGCAAATCGCCGAAGAGGTCGCCAAGGAAGGCGGCCACATGGAAGTCAACGTCGACCTCTTTGAACGGGTCGAGGCCCTGGGGGATGTGCGTGAGGCGGCTGCCCCCCCGCTCGCCTGGACGGAAGGAGCCCTTGCGCGTCTGCAGGATAAGCTGAAGCAGTCGCCTCCCATCGCAGTGGAATTCGTCACCGACATGCTCAAGCGTGATACGGAAGATCTCGCTCGTGAGAAGGGCTTGACCCACATCGATGAGCAGGTGCTCCTCCAATTATGGGACACGCCACAAGAACGAGTCGCCTGGACCGACGAAGCCTGGAAACGGCTCCAGACCTCTCCTGACTTCGTGCGAAGCGGGATTCGGAAGGCCGCTGAACGACGGGCGCGGAAGCTCGGTTTGAAGGAAATTGACTCGGAACATCTGACGGGGTTTCGAAATCAAGCGATGATGAAAGCTGTGAAACGGATTCGTTCGTTCGGCTACAACGAGTTGACATTCGATGCCTTTGATACCGCGCTTGAAAAGACCAAACGGTTACAAGGCAATGAGCAGGCGGAGAAACGTCTTCAGGAGATTCGCAGCCACTTTGCCGATCCTGACACCAAGAAACCCGAAGGGGGAACGCTAGGCGCTGAATTGATGGGCCGATTCCGACGCTATCTCAAGGGGGAAGGAAGTCTGTAACAGTGGCCTAAGGGGCTGCTCTCCAGGAGGGCTGCATCCACTCATCCCACCTATTTCCATGCTCATATTCTCCTTTCCCAGTTCGGTCAATGTGAGACCATTCGGATCCAGGCCCTAACCACCCGGGACCAAGGCAACCAAGAAAGTCAGAGTTGGCGGGTTGGTTTCAATGCGCCGCGATCTGCTGTGGCCAAAATTTGTGCCGAATCTGAGGGAGCGGTTCGTTGTCGAGGTTGGGAATGTCGTAAAGGCACCGGTCGATCAAAGCCACTTCCTCTTCGGTCAGGTCCAAGGCGACCTTTCTCTTCCAGAACTGATCGAGCGTGAAATAGTCGCCGGACTGTGGCTTCTCCGCCAACAGAGCTTTCATCTTCTCAAACCCGGCGGTATCCACGCCAGGGATGCGGCCCTTGTTGCGGTCGTGACACCAATGCAGGACTTCTGCAATCCCATACATCGTCGTATCGATCTTCACGGTCTTGCCCATGGATTCCTCCTTGCAAAAGGAGTGTAGTCTAACCCAGATTCAAACGGAGTTTCAAAGGCCATCTTACCGGGAGCAAACATCCTGATTGTAGGTCTGTTCGTTGCCAGAGGAAAGCCGCCGCCGGTATACTAGCGAGCCTTCGAAAACGCGGATCACGTCTGCGAGCAGTGAATGGACAGGAGGCGGTCGTGTCGGAAATGCCTGGGTTTACCATGAGATGGAGCTGTATGTGTCTCATCTCGGGCATGCTCGCCGTGGTGACCGGCGCCTGCTCAAAGCAGGATCCGTATGTTCCACCCGATCTTTTCTATTACTTCGCGAGCTATAAAGTCGGCAAAAACCCCACGACGATCACCCCCTTTGACATCAACCAGGACGGCGTGACGGATCTCATGACGACCAATGTGAGCAGCAACACCCTGTCACTTCTTATTGGTAACGGAGACGGAACGTTCCACGATCAGGTGCAACTTCACGTGTGCCAGGAACCCAGATCCTTAGCCACCGGGGCATTCAATGCCGACCCTTATCCAGACATCGCGTTGGCATGCGCCGGTGGAGACCAGATCGCGGTCTTGTTTGGGCGAGCAGACGGCAAATTTCAGGAAGGGCCGCAATATCCTGTCCATCGGACACCCGTAGCGATTGCGAGCGATGACTTAAACGGCGACGGCATGGCAGATCTCGTCGTCGCCTTGCGCAACGACAAGATTAAGGTATTTTTAGGGCAGGGCAATGGAGAGTTTCGGCACGGGGCGCAGTACGAGTACGGCGATACGCCCACGTCGGTTGCCTTGTCCGATCTGAACGGCGACGGGAAGACCGACCTCGTCGTAACAAACGGAGGACCGATGTCCAATGCCGTTTCCATTTGGCGTGGAAATGGAGACGGCAGTTTTCAATCGCCGACGGATTATCGATCCGGTCGGCGCCCTCTGGGCGTGAGTTTTGCCGATTTCAACAACGATCGCATCCGCGATCTTCTTGTGATCAACGGTGAGCGGGATAGTTTTTCCACATTTCTTGGAAATGGCAATGCCACTTTCCAGGCGGCACATGATTCCGGCGCAAATGCCGGCCCAAACTTCGGGCTGGCCCGGGATTTCAACGGGGATCATCGGACCGATGTTGCGATAGTCAACTTGCAATCGAGTGATCTCTCAATTCTTTTCGGCCGTGGAGATGGCACCTTTGAATATCCACCGAGGAACTATCGGACAAAGGCAGGTCCATTCGCTCTCGCGCTGTACCGAGTCACGAGCAATGAAGTCGAAGAGCCTGGGCTCGTCACCGCCGACAATGGCGACGGCTCAGTGTCGATTTTTCTTCATCGGGGCTTGAAAAGCGGCTCGACGCCGAAGACCGCCGCCTCCTCCTCACCACAATCGTCTCGATAGGTAGCATTGCGGAGAGGCGAAACAGCGCAGTCAGCTTGACAGTCCTGGACCCCTCGGCTACAGTGGCCGACAGGCGCCGTTTGCTATGGTTGGCTGCCTCGTACGAGGACAGCGGTGAGATCCTTTTCATGGTGGTTCGGAATGGGCGCACTCCTGACCCTGTCCGTTCTGATGGTCCAAGGAGGCGTGCGCGACCTGTTTGACGGTTCGCATCCCAGCGGCGGTGCGAGCCCGTACGTGTCTTTCGCCACCACAATTTTTGGCGGCGGACTTTTGGCCGGCTGTTTGGCATTGGTGATGAAGCGCATTAGATAAACGAGATACGAGCGCGAGCCATGGATTGTCTCAAGTGCAAAGGGTTTATGATGGTCGAGCGGCACTACACACTGATGAATCGGCGTCTCTATGCCCGTTGTCTGAATTGCGGGTTTTGGATCGACCTCGCCGATCTGCTTCGTTTTTTCCACAAAGTCATCGACAGTGGATTCCGGGGCAGCAAGGTCCGCGAATCGTTCACTCTTTGAGGAGTGCAGGCCACGGTGTTGTTTGGCACCCATCGAATGTTCTTCCTTGCGGCTCTCTGCCTCGTGTTGTTGGTACCTTCGACAGCTCTCGCGAAACGTGGGAACGGAAAAGCCAGGCATGTGTCTGCCATTAGCGAAGACAACCACCACTTGCCGTGGCGTCGGGTTCCGGCCCACAGCATTCTGCTCAAAGAGCTGAACAGTGGCCGTGTGCTGTATCAGCACGACTCGGGGAAGCGTCTATCTCCCGCCAGCCTGACGAAAATCATGTCCGCTCTGGTTATCTTGGAGCATGGAAGACTTGACGATTTGGTCACTGTGAGCCCAGCGGCCGCTCGAGCGCACAAAACGCATCTGCGGCTGAAAGCAGGACAAGTCTTCAGACTCGACGACTTGCTGAAGGCAATGCTGATCGTCTCAGCGAACGACGCCTGCCTGGCTGCGGTGGAGCATGTTGGAGGGGACGAATCGCAATTTGTCGGCCTGATGAACGACAAGGCCGCGGCGCTGGGATTGCACAATACACACTTCAGCAACGGATGCGGGTTTGACGGTCCAGAGCACTATTCGACCGCTGAAGATCTCGCGACGTTGAGCGTCATCGCTCTTATGCAGCCGATTTTCCGTGACCTCGTTAAAGAAGAGCGAGCCACGATCATGCCGGTCAACGGCAATCATCCCTATGTTCTGCACACTACCAACCGGCTCTTGGGAAGAATTCCGGGGGTGGAAGGGATCAAGACTGGTTTTACATCCAAGGCAGGGCGTTGTCTCATAGCGAAGGTGTCACAAAACGGGAGTGATCTGTTGTTGGTGATTTTGAACTCCAGCCGGCGGTGGAATACGGCCACCAGCCTCATTACCTACGGACTGCGTGCGTCAGGCCCTTCTCTCTAGCGGGTTCGCCCTTCGACAATACATCGACGGATGAAGAGGATCGTAAAGGTAGGAATGTCAAGCGGCTTGGTGTCAGGGCATACACCCGATCAGTGAACAGGTGAAAACTCGATGTTGACGTCTTTGCCGAGATAATTGATCACAAATCCCTGCTTGTCGTATGCCAACACGGCCCCCATGACGTTTTCATCCCCGTAATCTTCCTGACCTAATAGTTTTCGAATGTCTTCGGGACTTTCGCTGTTCAGCACGTTGCGAAACAGGCCGCGTGTCTTATAGGCAAAACGATTGTTGATGAAAATCAAATCCACTTTGCCATCCTGCACGCGGACACCCGCCATGGGACCGGTGGGCTTCCTTTGGTCGACCAGAAAGATGAACAATGCTTCTTGTTCAACCTTGATGCCAGGGATTTTTTCATTGACCAGCACGTCCATGGCCTTGGATTCGGTATCACCGATTTTGACGCCGAAGAGAGAGATATCCGGACTCTTGATTGCCTTTGGATCCATGACATCGTTTTTGCTCAGCTCATAGGGTTCCGCGAGCGCCGATGCTACGACCAGACCGAGCATGCTCATGACTAGGCATGTTCGGACACCCATTCGTACCATCGCTTCCATCAGCTCCTCCTTTTCCGTGATCCTAACTCCGGTGCGGAGACGTGACGTGATCTCAAACGGCGCTAATTTCCTCATTTGATTCTATCGGAGGCCACACCAAGTTGCAATAAATCCTGGGGCCGGCCGGGTGTGGCCAGCCAGCTGGGCATGACGAGCACAAGGAACGAACAACATTAAGAATTGCGGCCTGCGATCAGGAGCAAAGTCCCGAGCTCACGGAGACGTTGGAAATATGCCCGACCTTCTTGATCAAGCTCCGGTTCCATGACTTCAAGATCGGCAAGACAGTCCCCGACGATGTTACGACGTTGCTCGTCCAGGCCGTCCTCGCTGTCCAGAAAATAGACCACGCAGCCGCTGATCACCGTATCCAAGGTCATCAGTGGTCCCTCGACTTGGCTGGCCACCCGAGGCCAACCTTCCTGTTTGTGGGCTTCCCATAACCTTCCGACCGCGTCTCGATCCACTGAACCGCTCCTCGATGGGTACCTGTTATTGATCCACTGACATGCAGTTGTCAGGGATAAAGGCCGCGATGCAAATGAGCCTTGGCAACTCTATCGATTCCGATCATCAGCGCAGCCATCCGCATGGTCGCTCGCCTGGTCGTGGCGAACTGCAGGGTGCGTTGGAAGGCGGAGGTCATGAGATCGTTGAGACGTTCTTGGATGTCTGTCGCTTTCCAAAAAAACCGCTGGGCATCCTGCACCCATTCGAAATAGGAAACGATGACTCCCCCTGAGTTTGCCAGGATATCTGGGATGACGAAAATTCCTTTGTCTTGCAGAATGCGGTCAGCCCCGATTGTCGTCGGACCGTTGGCACCTTCTGCCAATACGCGACAGTTCAGTTTGGCGGCATTGCGGTCGGTGATTTGTTCTGATAAAGCGGCGGGAACGAGCACCGTGCTATTGAGTTGGAGAAGCTCGTCGTTCGTGATCCGATCCCCTAACTTGGTATCCGCCAGCGTCTGTCCGGTGCCTTTGTATCTTGCGAGCAGTGTGGGAATATCAAGCCCGCCGCCATTGTAGATGCCTTCCTCTACGTCGCTTACCGCCACGACCTTCGCGCCGGCTTCGTACATGATGCGGGCGGTGTGCGATCCGACATTGCCGAAGCCTTGAATGGCGACCGTGGTATGGCGCATCTCGATCCGGAGGTGTTTGAGCGCTTCCAGGATCACGCAGACCACCCCACGGCCGGTGGCGTCTTCTCTGCCGAGACTTCCTCCTATGGAAAGGGGCTTGCCCGTGACCACTCCCGGCACAGCGTAACCGACTTGCTGGCTGTATGTGTCCATGATCCACGCCATCACCTGGGCATCTGTTCCTACATCCGGGGCTGGGACGTCCTTTTCCGGTCCGATCAGAGGGAAAATCTCCGCCGCATATCGGCGGGTCAGGCGTTGGAGCTCGCCTTGAGACAGCTGTTTCGGTGCAACGGCTACGCCGCCCTTGGCGCCGCCGTATGGCAGATCGGCCAGGGCGCATTTCCAGGTCATCCACATAGCCAGTGCGGCCACCTCACCCAGATTGACATCAGGGTGATAGCGAATGCCGCCTTTTGACGGCCCTCGAGACGAATCATGTTGAACTCGGTATCCGGTATAGACCTCCACACGATTGTCATCCATCCGTATGGGGACGCTGACGACCAGCGATCGTTGTGGGAATTTGAGTCGTTCACGCAGATTCGAATCCAAGCCCATCAATTCTGCAGCTTCATCGAACTGAGCGACCGCCAGTCTGAATGTCGGCGTGTCGAGTTCATGCAGGGAAGACATCAGCGTTAGTCCTCTCCCGACGATGGAATCGTCGGATCGAGTTCAACCCAGGGAGGCAGCCCGGTTCCCGGATAGGGGCGCCTCCACTCGAGCTGAAACACGGATGAGAAGCTTTCCGCCATGTGCCGGCCGACGAGGTCAAGCGATACAGGAGCTCGCGTGACCTCTGCTATCGAGGTCATGCGGCACCCTTCTAGACCACAGGGCACAATTCGGGAAAACGGCGAGAGATCAAGATCCACGTTCAGTGCCAACCCGTGTAGCGTGACTCCAAGTTCTACACGTGTCCCGATGGAGGCGATTTTAGCGTTACCACCCGACGACCCAGTCCAAACACCTGGCGCCCCGGTCACACGATAGCCATTCACATCCGACCGAGCGAGCGTCATCAGAAGGACTTCTTCAAGCATGCGCACATAAGTCTTTGGCCCTGGCGCATAACGAGAGAGTGCTAGAATCGGATAGGCGACTAACTGTCCGGGTCCATGATAGGTGACGGACCCGCCACGAGTGACGGATTCTATTGGCACGTCGACATTGCTGGAGGAATGATCCTGTCTTACATGCCCCGGTTTCGTGCGCCGGCCGACGGTATAAACCGGCAGGTGCTGGAGGAGTATGAGCGTGTCAACTCGTCTTCCCGACACACGGTCCCAGTGGAGTCGCTGCTGCAGACGCCAGGCAATGTCATATTGAATGGGGTTGCCAATGGTAAGCAGCTCTCCTTGTGCAAATGACGCCGTGGAAGAGGGATCGAGAACTTGTGTCTCTGCAGGAGAACCAATGGCTGTCACTGTGCCGCCTTCAATGCAGCTGGCTTTGGGAGCTGGATTGTAGCGGGACCGCTCCTGCCGTGCAAAGTGAGCTGGACGGTAGGTTGATCGCCTGAACGAAGCAGCGCATGCCAAAAATCCCCCATGTTGAACACCTGATGCTGATCGACCGCTGTGATAATGTCGCCGTTTTGCAGCCCCCCGACTCCTGCAGGTTTCGCTGTATCGACCTGCAAGGCAAGGACGCCGCGGTCTCCGTCCAGACCAAAACTGGCCATGATGCTTGGGGTAATAGTCACCGGCGTAAACCCCAAATCCGGTCGATAGATTGACCCCCGCACCATCATGGATTGAATGTGAGGGTAAATCGCCTCCATCGACAGGGCATAACTGATGGCTTGTGCCGATGGCGCGATGATGACGTTGATGCCCACCACTCGGCCGGCCAAGTCCACAAGCGGGCCGCCGCTATTGCCTGGGTTGATAGCGGCATCGGTTTGAATCAAGTCGTAGAGCGTTTCGCCATCGGGAGTCAAGACCGATCGGTCCAACGCACTCACGACGCCGACGGTCACGGTAGAGCCACCTTTCAGCGCCAAGGGGTTACCGATGGCGACGACGGATTCCCCGATCTCCAGATCGGGTCGCGGATTCAACACCGCCGGGACGAGATCCTGTGCATTGATTTTGACGAGAGCAAGATCGAGCAGAAAATCCCGAGCCACGACGCGGCCTGGCGTCAGGCGGCCGGTCGAAAGTCCGACCACCATGCTTTTGACGCCGGTTACAAGATGATTGTTGGTTAGAATGTAACCCCCTTCGTCGATGATGACACCCGACCCCGATCCAGAACCCGACTGGACCTGTGACGGGCTGGCTGGCACTCCACGCGTCAGGATGGTAACCACAGAGGATCGGACCTTGGCCACGACGGATGGGACGGAGAGCGTTTTGTCGGTCGAGATGACGGCGCTTGAACCGGGGTTCGCCGAGGCGCCGGAATGGCCGAAAAGCAGAGTCACCAGGGGAATGAAAATTAGAGGAAGGGGCGCCATAGACTTCACCTGTGAACTGCGCTCATTGTCTCACAACTATCGATCCCGGAAAAGGCGCAACAAAAAAGGGGTGAGGAGTTGCCTCCTCACCCCAGTGTGCATCCCCCATGTCGCCATTATTGTATGGCGGCAAACATTTCCTTTATCGCCGGTGTCTTGAGCTTCTTGAGCGCTTTTGCCTCGATCTGTCTGATTCTCTCTCTCGTCACGGAGAGGTTCTGGCCGACTTGCTCGAGCGTGCTGGGTTGATCGTAGCCAATCCCAAAGCGCAGCCGGATCACGGTTTGTTCACGCGGAGTCAAATTCTCCAAGATCCTGTCGAGTTGATGGGTCATTTCGGTGCGATGCACGTGGGCGTCGGGAGAAACAGCCTGGAGGTCCGGCAGTAACTCCCCGAACTCGGTCCCGCCGTCACCCACAGGGTGTTCCAATGCGACGGGTTCCTGGAAAGCTTGCACCGTCTCATGCAGGCGTTCGGGTCGCATGCGCAACACGTTTGCGATCTCTTCCAATTTGGCCGGCCGACCAAGCTGCTGCCCCAACCGCCTGGTCACACGGAGAATTCGGTGTGATGCTTCTGTCTGGTGAACGGGAATACGAATCGTACGGCTTTGGTCGGCCAGGGCGCGTGTGATTCCCTGTCGAATCCACCAGGTGGCGTAGGTGCTGAACTTGAACCCTTTCCGGTATTGATAGCGCTCAGCCGCTTTCATCAGGCCGATGTTCCCTTCCTGTACCAGGTCCAGTAGCGTCAGGCCGCGGCGCGTGTAGTGCTTCGCCACATCAACCACCAAACGAAGGTTGCAACGGACCAACTCATCCTTGGCTTTTTCGAGCACTTGCCGTGCCTGCCGAACTCTTGCGAGATCGCTCTTGAGGGCTTTAATTACCGTCGCCGGCACCTTGAAGCCCTCTTCTCCCTTTATCAGATCAAGCAAACTTCGTTCGACTTTGTCCAGGGCGGTCGCCGATAAGCCGCTCAGCCGCCTGATGCTCTGCAGTGTTTGCTGCACTTCCGTAATGGTCGGTGTGCGTTTCACGCTCGCCAAGAGACGATGCACGTGCCGGAGCGTCGCGCGAATCATCGTCGAACCTTGATCGATCCGTTTCGCTAATGCTGTTTCTTCTTCTCTTGTCAGCAGTGCACGCTCGCCAAAGGATTGGAAGTAGAGAGATTCCAGCAGAAAGGGGCTGCTCGATTCGATCTGACGCTTTAATGGTTTTGTCGCTTCTTGTACCGATTCAACTTCTACGGAATTGCGGCCGATCATATCCAGCAAATCGCTGTCCTCGGAGTGATCCGTATCTGCATCTTTTATCTGCGGCGATTTCAACTCTGGACCAT
>Ga0075420_100000980_pt1 | contig 23672 bp, 21 predicted proteins | sample SoiMetdeltSBSDD4_FD_75296 | JGI IMG/M metagenome (GOLD analysis project Ga0075420, IMG submission 75296) | Bulk soil microbial communities from a Populus tree surrounding site in Tennessee, USA - Soil MetaG P. deltoides SBSDD4 | ecosystem: Environmental > Terrestrial > Soil > Tree plantation...
TTGTCGAAGAAGTGCTTGGTCATCGCCTCGTTCACGGCGATGACCGGGAACTTCAGCGCGCCGTCGTTCGCCATCGCCTTCAGGCGGATGACGCCGGTCGTGGTCTCCTCGGTGCCGCCGACGACGTTCGGCAGCAGGTCCGGCTTCTGGGTGTGCAGGACCGTCACCAGGTCGGCGCCGTCGTCCATCGTCAGGTTCGGGCGGTGCGCCAGGGCCGCCTCGATGTGCTGGTAGTACGTGGTCTCGTCCTCGCCCCTGATGGCGTAGGTCGGGATGCCGTGCTCGCCGGCCAGCGCCGCCGCGACATCGTCCTGGGTCGAGAGCGGGTTCGACGCGCAGAGCACGATGTCGGCGCCGCCGTCCTTCAGGACGACCGCCAGGTTGGCCGTCTCGCTGGTTACGTGGAGGCACGCCGAGAGCCGCAGCCCTTCGAGCGGGCGCTCGCGGCGGAACCGCTCCTGGATCAGCTTGAGGACCGGCATCTCCGACCCGGCCCACTCGATCTTGAGCAGTCCGCGATCGGCGAGGCCGATGTCCTTGACGTCGTAGTTGGTCCCGGAAGTTGCCATGCAGGATGCGTCCTTTCTCTCTGGGCCCGAGCCTGCCTCAAGCGCCGGCGGCGATCGTCTCGAAGCTCGTGAACTCAAGCAATTCGCGATAGCGAGCCTGGACGTCGTCGCGGGTGATCGAGGCGAGCCGATCGATCCCCAGCGACTCGACGGTGAACGAGGCGACCGCGGTGCCATGGACCAGCGCCCGTTTGATCCCGCCGAACGAGAGGTCGCCGGTCTCGACGAGGTACCCCATGAAGCCGCCGGCGAACGAGTCGCCGGCGCCGGTCGGGTCCTTCACCTCTTCGAGCAGCAGGGCCGGCGCCCCGAAGACGCCCTGGTCCGAGACGAAGATCACGCCGTGCTCGCCCTTCTTGATGATGACCCCGCTCGGGCCGTTCTTCATGATCGAGCGGGCGGCCGCCAGCAGGCTGCTGGTCCCGGCGTACTGGCGCGCCTCCTGATCGTTGATCGTCAGAATGTTGGAGCGGCGCATCGCGTCGGTCAGGCTCTCCTTCGCCGTCTCGATCCAGAGGTTCATCGAGTCGAGCACCACCAGCTTCGGCGACGACACCTGCTCCTGGACCGCCATCTGAAGGGTCGGCAGGATGTTGGCCAGGAAGACGTACTCGGCCGAGCGGTACGAGTCGGGCAGCGTCGGCTGGAACTCCGCGAAGACGCCGAGCTTCGTCTCCAGAGTGTCGCGGCTGTTCATGTCGTAGTGGTAGCGGGCTTCCCAGAAGAACGACTCGCCGGGGCTGCGCTGGAGGCCGTCCAGGTTGACGCCCTTCCGGTCCAGCAGGTCGATGTGCTGCTCCGGGTAGTCGTCGCCGATGACGGCGACGATGCCGACGTCGGTGTAGAGCTTCGCCGCCAGGGCGAAGTACGGCGCAGATCCCCCGAGGACCCGTTCGGCCCGCTCGAACGGCGTCTCCAGGGTGTCCAGGCCCAGCGAGCCCACGCAGATCAGATTGGTCAACCGATCACCGCTCCCGTCAGCGCCGTAGCGCAGATGCAGGCCCGGTCTCGCGGGATGCGCGGGATCAGCCGCAGCAGCAGATCGCGGACGCGAGCATTGTTCCGATGAAAGACCTCGATCACGCCGGCCACCGAGACCGGCTCGACGCCCTCCTGGCCCTCCAGGCCGACGTCGTAGTCCGTGATGAGCGAGATCCCGACGTAGCAGACTTCCAGCTCCCGGGCCAGCACCTGCTCCGGGAACTGGGTCATGTTGACGACCTCCCAGCCCTCCGAGGAGAACCAGCGGCTCTCAGCTTTGGTGGAGAAGCGCGGCCCCTGGATCACGACGACCGTGCCGGTCTCGTGGACGGTGATGCCCAGCTCGCGGCCGGCCGAGATCGCCAGGTCGCGCAGCTCCGGGCAGTACGGCTCGGCGCCGGCGATATGGACGACCGGCGGGCCGTCGTAGAACGTCGACGCCCGCCCGGAGGTCCGGTCCACGAACTGATCGCAGACCACGAAGTCGCCGGGCTTGACGCACGGCTGGAGCGAGCCGGAGGCGTTCGGGCCGAGGATCCGGGTGACCCCGAGGTGTGCGAGCGCCCAGATGTTGGCGCGGTAGTTGATCTTGTGGGGCGGGTAGCGGTGCCCGGGGCCGTGCCGGGCCAGGAAAGCCACTCGGACGCCTTCGTAGGTGCCCACGCCGACCGTGCCGCTCGGGGGGCCGTACGGCGTCTGGACGGCGCGCTCCTCGACGTCGGAGAGCAGCTCGTAAAAGCCAGAGCCGCCAATCACGCCGATGTCGGCCAGCGCCTTACGCTCGAACACGCTCGTCCTCGTGGGCCCGGCGTCGCGCCGCCTCGGCCGCCACGACGGCCTCGCGGAGCGCCGGGCCGTACGGCGCGCGGTGGACGCCCTGTTCGGTGATGATGGCGGTCACGTACCGGTTCGGCGTGACGTCGAAGGCCGGGTGGGCGGCTTTCACGCCCTCGGGCGCGAGCCGCTTGCCGCCGACGTGGGTCACCTCGTCCGACGCGCGCTCCTCGATGACGATCTGGTCGCCGCTCTCGAGCAACAGGTCGATGGTCGAGGTGGGAGCGGCGACGTAAAACGGAAGGCCGTTCTCCTTGCAGAGGACGGCCAGCGTGTAGGTGCCGATCTTGTTCGCGACGTCGCCGTTGGCGGCGATCCGATCGGCGCCGACGATCACCAGATCGACGGCGCCACGCATCATGAAGTGGCCGGCCATGTTGTCGGAGATCAGGGTCTGGGCGATCCCTTCCTGCTGCAGCTCCCAGGCGGTCAGCCGCGCGCCCTGCAGGAACGGCCGGGTCTCGTCCACGTAGACGTTGCGGACCTTGCCGGCCGCGTGCGCCGCTCGGATCACTCCGAGCGCCGTGCCGTACTCGACGGTGGCGAGCGAGCCCGTGTTGCAGTGGGTCAGGACGTTGGCCGACTCGGCGATCAGCGTGGCGCCGTGGGCGCCGATCAGGCGGTTCGTCGCCACGTCCTCGTCGGCCAGGCGGTTCGCCTCGTCCAGGAGCGCGCGCCTGGCCTGCGCGACCCGCCCGGCATCGTCACTTCCGTCCCCGCCGAGCGCCGCGCGGCCGACGTCGAGCATCCGATCGACGGCCCACGCCAGGTTCACCGCCGTCGGGCGCGTCGACTTGAGCAGGTCGCCGGCCGCTCCGAGGTGCCGCAGCAGCGCGTCCGGGTCGTCGCCGACGAATGCCTCAACCGACAGCGCGACCCCGAACGCGGCCGTCGCGCCGATCGCCGGGGCCCCGCGCACCTTCATCGTGCGGATCGCGTCCGCGACCTCCTCGACGGTGCGGCATTCGACCGTCCGCACGACGTCCGGCAGGACGGTCTGATCGATCAGCCGGACGGTGCCCGCTGCATATTCGACGGTGCGCATGAACGGTAGCTAGCTTTCTGAGGCTGGCGTTGGCGGCACGGATGAGCGCGGATCACGACGGCACGGCGATGGAGGGGCAGCAAAAAAGGCTCTCCGGAGAGAACCTTGCGCGGACGATCGTCGCTTCTCATCTTCCAGAACGCGCGCGGCGTCCTGTCGGAATTGGCACCTGCCTGCTCGTCGACGACCGGGCGGTCGCGCGAGCGGGGGTTGCCGGGCTTCGTCGGGCCAGTCCCTCCGCCTCTCTTGATAAGAGCGCGCGAATCTTCGGTTGTCGCTGCCGCCTTCAGGCTGGCGGCCCGCCAGATCGGCGCGAGTATACCAGACAAAAGAGGGAGTTGTCAGTTGTGGATTCCCACAAGATCGTCGAGGCCGCTGCCGCGCCGCGCGCCTAAGCGAGCGGACGTGGCGTCACGAGTCCGCTCGCTCACGCGCGCGGTGCGGATTCGAGATCAGTACGAGATCAGTGTCGTGACGCGGTACCCTTCGAGCCGCTGGCGCCCGTTCAGGGACGTTAGCTCGACCAGGAACGAGGTGCCGATCACCTCGCCGCCCAGCCGCTCCACCAGGTCGATGGTCGCGCCGACCGTCCCGCCCGTCGCCAGCAGATCGTCCACGACCAGGACCCGCTGGCCGTCCTCGATGGCGTCGACGTGCAGCTCCAGCGTGTTCGAGCCGTACTCCAGCGCGTACTCGGCGCTGATCGTCTCGTGGGGCAGCTTGCCCAGCTTGCGGACCGGTGCGAACCCGACGCCGAGGTTGTAGGCGAGCGGTGCGGCGAAGATGAAGCCGCGCGACTCCATCCCGACCACCAGCTCGACGTCCCAGTCACGGACGCGGCTGGTCATCTGGTCGAGGGCGGCCTTGAACGCCGGCCCGTCCTTGAGGAGTGTCGTGATGTCCTTGAACAGGATCCCCTTCTGGGGAAAGTCCGGCACGTCTCGAATGCGGCTGGCGAAGTCGATCATCGGCTTGTCACTCTCCGCGCTGACCACGACATCCTGAGCGCTCGTCCGGACTGTAGCAAACGCCCCGGCCGGACTGCCCGTCTGGCGGGCAATCCGGCCGGGACGTCGCAGCTCAGGGTCAGAGGACGCGGGCAACCTGAAACCGGATGATCGTCACCAGCTCGTCGGGGTTCCAGCTCCCGTAGCTCCGCTGCCAGAGGTCGCGGAACTCCGCCAGCGTGTAGTCGCCCTCCTGGCGCGCGTCCTCCTCCGTCAGCTCGCCCAGCCGCTTGCGGATGACCTCGGTGATCTCCAGGTCCGCGAACTGGATCACGTCGGCCCGCACGATCGTCCCCGTCTCGATGCGGGGATCGGCCCGCCGCCGGGTCGTCTGCTGCTTCTCGCCGTTGACGACGGCCTGGTAATGACGGTGGGTGAACGCCAGCGAGGCGCGCGGCTCGCGGGCCGCCTCCTGGACGATCTGGGCGACCGGCCGTGGAGCGACGGGATCGGGCGTGGCTGCGCGGCGGATCACCTCGCGGACGACCTCGCGCGGCATCCGCTCCTCGGCGATGTGGGTCGCCACTTCGACCTGGCGCTCGGGGTCCTTGATCTTCTCGGCGATGTCGAGCGCCGTGCGGTAGTCGATCTTGCCCTCGGGCACCCGCTTCAGCTCTCGCGGGGCGATCCGGTCCCGGATCTCTTCCGGCAGGTTCAGCGTCCGCACCCAGGCCCGGACCGTGTCGACCTCGACGCCGATCCTGGCGGCGATGATGTCCCAACCGACGTACTTCTCCGGATACCGCTCGCGCAGCTCCTGGCAGAGCTTCGCCTTCTCGACGGCCGAGAGGTCCTCGCGCTGGACGTTCTCGACCAGGTTGATCTCCATCACCTCGTCGTCGCTGTAGTCGCGGACGATGACCGGGACCTCGTCGAGGCCGGCCTGCTGCGCCGCGCGATACCGGCGCTCGCCGACGACCACCTCGTAGTGGGAGTTGACGGGTCGAACGATGATCGGCTCGAGGATGCCGTACTGCTTGATACTCGCGGCCAGGTCGTCGAGCCCGCTCTTCGAGAAGCGAAGGCGGGGGTTGAGCTTGTTTGGCTGAATCCGCTTCAGCTCGAGGTCCGGCACGTCTCTCGGTCCTCCTGCCACTGAAATCCAGGCTGGGCAGGGCCGAGTCTAGCAGTCGGAATCTCGCGTCAGTGTCACTGGGGCGCATCGGGGCGACACAGCGTCGTCACGGATGCCACTGGCCGGTGGCAGCAAGGCATCCGCGCGACAAAACGAGACCCCCACCGTTGCGCCGACCGAGTGAACGGTCAGGCGCAACGGTGGGGGTCCGCGGCTAACGCCGGCTCGTGCGCCTCGAACAGCCCGATCAGGCGCTCGCAGCGCTCGGGGTGCTCGCCGGCGTCACCGTTTCGCCGCGCGCCTCAGCCTTCGCCTCGGCGTACAGGTCCTGGATCCGCTCGCCGGCCTCGGCCAGCGCGCCACGCGCCGACGTCGCCAGCTCCTTCGCCTTGTCCCGCCCGGCGTACCAGCCCTTGATCGCCGACTTCGCGGCCGGCTTGCCGCCCTTCGCCAGCAGCAAGGCGCCGGCCGCGACCGCGATCAGCCCGATCCCCACGCCGCCGGTCACGCTCTCGGCGACTCCATCGATGGCATCTTGCAGCATCGGCTCGCTCCTCCTCAGCATCGGCTCGCCACGACAGCGTCGCACCAACGCCCCGAGCTGGGCAAGAATGCGCGGCGGTGGCGGCCCGCCTGATCGAACGATACCGACGTTAACAATGTTAACGCAACATCAAGGTGGGTTAATCTCGCTGTTCGGTGGCCGGTTGTCACACCGATGAGCAGACGATTCGACCGAGAATGGCGCGCGTCGACCCGGTGCGGCTCCGTTGTCGATGCGCGCCGGGCCGCGCGATCGATGCCGTTCGGCGGTGCCGTCAGCGCGCGAACGCCAGCGTGAGCGACGCGGTGAACAGCAGCGAAGCGGCGCCAGTTCGGCAAGTCCGTCGCGAAAGGCGTCTCGCATACGGTCACTCGCACGTTACTGATTGCGAGGAGCGTGGTACGGCCGATGGGATTCCGCGATCTGAGAGCCAGCCTACCGTGGTCGGGCCGAACCTGCGGCACCGGGTTCGCTGACACGGTCGTGGTGAGCCTACGTCGAGCTGGCGTCGACGGGGCGGACGTCGGGGAGGGCTCGTGGCGCGCGCACTGATCGTCGACGACGACCCGATCGGCGCGCGTCTGGTGCGCAAGCACCTCCAGCACGCCGGGCACGACGTGGTGATCCGCGCCGACGGGCAGTCCGGTTTGGACCGGGCGCTCGCGGACCCGCCCGATCTGGTCATCCTGGACGTGATGATGCCCGGCCTCGACGGGTTCGAGGTCTGCCGCGCCCTCCGCGCGGTCGAGGCGACCCGCGACCTGCCGATCATCTTCCTGAGCGCTCGAAGCGACCTCCGGGACCGCGTGGCCGGCCTCGATCAGGGAGCCGTCGACTACCTCGTCAAGCCATTCGAGCCGGAGGAGCTGCTGGCCCGGGTACGGATCGCGCTGCGCACCAGGCGGCTCCAGGACGAGCTTCGCCGGGCGAACGCCGAGCTCCGCGCGGCCGACCAGAATCGGCGGGAGCTGGTCAGCATGCTCGCCCACGACATTCGGGGGCTGCTGGGCGCGGTGTCGAGCGCCGTCGAGCTGGCCCGCGCCGACCTGGAGGAGTTGCCGAGCCGCGACGCCCACCGCTTCCTGGGGATCGCCGAGCGCAACACGACCGAGCTGGTCGAGCTCGCCACCAACCTCCTGGACAGCTACCGCCTCGACGAGGGCCGGTTGCGGCCTCGCCTCGGGCCGGTCGACCTGGCCGACGTTGCGGAGGACGTTGTCGATCGGCTGGCGGGGCAGGCCCGGCATCGCGACGTGCGGGTGGTCGTCGTGGGCCACCCGGTCGACGGGGCGATGGGTGACCGCGACGTCCTGAGCCGTGTCCTCCTCAACCTCGTCTCGAACGCGGTCAAGTTCTCGCCCCCCGGCGGGACGATCACCATCGACCTCGAATCAGGCCTGACGGCACCCGGCGGGACGGCAGGCTCGGTCGTCTCGGTCCGGGACGAGGGGCCGGGCATCGCCCTCGCCGATCGGGCGCGCCTCTTCGAGCGGTTCACGCCGCTGGCGCTCCCCAACGGGAATCGGCCGGTCGGCTCGGGGCTCGGGCTCGCCTTCTGCCGCAAGGTGATGGACCTGATAGGCGGCGAGATCTGGGTCGAAAGCGAGCCGGGCCGCGGCAGCACGTTCACGTTCGTCCTGCCACAGACGTCCGTCCCGGTCGAAGCTCAGGCTGTGTCCCGGTCCGAGCCGGCCCCCACCGCCTCGCGCTGACGGGTTCGGCTCGCCGGCGCGTCAGTCCGGCGCTCGGCAACGATGCTCTCCCGGAAGGTGCGCAGCAGCCCCACCAGGTAGGCGACGTTGTGCAGGCTCAGCAGCCGCGCGCCCAGCGGCTCGCCGGCCCGGACCAGGTGGTGCAGGTACGCCCGGCTGTACTGCGCGCAGGTGACACAGTCGCAGGCCGGGTCGAGTGGCCCGCGCTCGGCGCGCAGGCCGGCCCGCGCCAGGTTCAGCTTGCCGGCCGACGTGTAGGCGTGCCCGGTCCGACCGAGCCGGGTCGGCAGGACGCAGTCAAACAGGTCAACCCCGGCCGCCGCGTACGTCAGCAGCTGGTCCGGCTCGCCGACGCCCATCAAGTAGCGCGGGCGGTCCTCCGGCAGCTCGGCGGCCGTGAGCGCCACGAGGCGGTCGGTCAGGCCTCTCGGCTCGCCGACGCTGAGCCCCCCGATGGCGAAGCCCGGGAACGGCTCGCCGGCCAGCGCGCGGGCGGCCTGGATCCTGAGATCCTCTTCCGTCCCACCCTGAACGATCGCAAAGAGCGCCTGGTCAGATCGGCGCTGCGCCCGCATCGCCTGGAGGGCCCAGGCGTGGGTCCGATGCAACGCGACCTCAGCCTGCTCGCGGGTGCTCGGGTAGCCGATGCACTCGTCCAGCGGCATGATGACGTCGGCGCCGATCTGCTCCTCGATCCCGACCACCGAGGCCGGCGTGAACCGGCGTCGCCGGCCGTCCAGGTGCGAGGCAATCGTCACGCCTCGGTCGTCGATCTGGCGCAGCGCCGCCAGCGAGAAGACCTGGTAGCCGCCGCTGTCGGTCAGCATCGGGCCGTGCCAGCCCATGAAGGCGTGCACGCCGCCGCGACGCGCGACGTACGGCGCGCCGGGACGGACGGCCAGGTGGTAGGCGTTGGCGAGCACGCACGCGGGGCGGATCGGCGCGAGGTCCGAAGGGAGCAGCCCCTTGACTGTCGCCTGGGTGCCGACCGGCATGAAGGCAGGCGTCTCGATGGTGCCGTGCGGCGTGTGGAAGCGGCCGGCCCGCGCCGACGAGTCCCCTGCGCGGGCGACGATCTCGAACTGCATCGCGATCCGGGCAGCGTCCGGCCCGGTGGGGCCGGACCGGGGCGCTGGTATGATTCTTGGTATCAGCATCCTACCTGAACGGCGGTCCCGCTCAGGCAATGGAGAGTCAGATGCCGTTCGATTCGCTGGGGAAGCTGCTGCTCGTGGTGGGGCTGGTGATCGCGGTCGTCGGCGCCGGGATCATGCTCGCCGGACGGGTCCCATTCCTCGGGCACCTGCCCGGCGACCTGTCGTTCGAGCGCGAGGGTGTCCGGGTCTCGATCCCGATCGTCACGAGCATCGTGCTGAGCATCATCTTGACCGTCGTGTTGAACCTCGTGTTCGGGGCTTTCAGTCGCCGGTGAGCGCCGACCCCCGAACGCCGACCGACCGCGCGCCCGCGCCGATCCCGACCGACCGGTTCGACTACGACCTGCCGCCAGCGCTGATCGCGCAGCGACCCGCCGAGCCCCGCGACGCCTCCCGGCTGCTGGTGCTGGACCGCGCGACCGGCGGTGTCGAGCACGCCGTGTTCCGCGAGATCGGCCGATGGCTCCGGCCGGGCGACCTCCTGGTGGTGAATCGCAGCCGGGTCGTGCCGGCCCGGCTGGCGGCCCGGCGCCGGCCGGGCGGCGGCGCAGCAGAGATCCTGCTGCTCCGCCGCCACGCGCCGGGCGCCTGGGAGGCGTTAGCCCGGCCGGGCCGCAGGCTTGCGCCGGGCGCTGAGATCGACCTCGACAGGGGGATCGTCGGCCGGATCGTGGATCGCACGGTCGGCGGCGGCCGAACCATCCTGTTCTCGCGCGAGGGCGTCCCGCCCGACGAGATCGACGACGCCGTGCTGGCGCTCGGCCGGCTCCCGCTGCCGCCCTACATCCACGACTACGCGGGCGACCCCGAGCGGTACCAGACGGTCTACGGCGACCGGCCGGGCTCGGCCGCCGCCCCGACGGCCGGGCTCCACTTCACGCCGGGGCTCCTGGCGGAGCTCCAGGCGCGCGGCGTCGGCCTGGCAACCGTCACCCTGCACGTCGGCCTCGACACGTTCCGGCCCGTCAAGGTGGACGACCTCCGGGCACACGAGATCCACCGCGAGACCTGTACCGTCCCGCCGGAGACGGCCCGCGCCGTGGCCGAGACGAGGGCGCGCGGCGGCCGGGTGATCGCCGTCGGGACAACCACGGTGCGGTCGCTAGAGACGGCGGCCCAGGCGGCCGGCCCAGACGTTGCGATCTCGACCTGGTCCGGCGAGACTTCGCTGTTCATCGTGCCCGGCTACCGCTTCAAGGTCGTGGCCGCGATGGTGACGAACTTCCATCTGCCGCGCTCGACGCTGCTGGCGCTGGTTAGCGCCTTCGCCGGCCGGGAGCGGATCCTCGAGGCGTACGCCGAGGCGATCCGCGAGCGCTATCGCTTCTTCTCGTTTGGCGACGCGATGCTGCTCCTCTGATCGACCGAGGCGGGACGGTCCGGCCTCGGTCGCGTCACTGGACGCCGCCGAGGCGAGCGGCCTACGCTGTCAGGGCTCGCCCGGGACGGACCGGGGCGAGCGTGCAAGGGAGGTCAGCATGACCGTCGTCGGCACCGGCGATTTCCGCTACGAGGTCGTCGAAGGGTGGGAGCAGCTTCCAGCCGGCTGGCAGCACAAGGACGTGGCCGGCGTCGCCACCGACTCGAAGGATCGGGTCTACCTCATCACGCGCGCCGACCCCCGCGTCATCGTCTACAACAAGGACGGCAGCTTCGCCGCGGCGTGGGGCGAGGACGAGTTCACCCCGCGCACCCACGGCATCACCGTCGGCCCGGACGACAGCGTCTACTGCGTCGACGACGGCGGCCACTGCATCAAGAAGTTCACCAGCGACGGCAAGCTGCTGCTGACCCTCGGCACCGGCAAGCCGTCCGACACCGGCTACGACGGCAGCACCGTGCCGTCGATCACGCACGGCGGCCCGCCGTTCAACCGCCCGACCAACCTGGCCGTCGCTCCGAACGGCGAGCTGTACGTCTCGGACGGCTACGGTAACTGCCGGGTCCACCGGTTCTCGGCCGGCGGCGAGCTGATCCAGTCCTGGGGAGACCCGGGCACCGGCCCCGGCCAGTTCAACCTGCCGCACGGCATCTGGGTCCTGCCGGACGAGCGCGTGCTGGTCGCCGACCGCGAGAACGACCGTGTCCAGGTCTTCAGCCCGAACGGCGAGTTCATCACGGAGTGGCTGGACGTCCAGCGGCCGACCCAGATCTACTCGCGCGGCGACGGCGCCGTCTACGTCAGCGAGCTGCAGTGGCGGGTCGGGCAGGCGTCGTTCAGGACAGGCAAGGCGGACCAGGTCAAGCCGGCCCGCATCAGCGTCTACGACGAGAGCGGCAAGCTCCAGAGCCGCCTCGAAGAGATCGGCGGCGACGCCTGCGCGCCCGGGAGCGTCGGGGCGCCGCACAGCCTGGCGGTCGACAGCGAGGGCTCGATCTACGTCGGCGAGGTGACCCACACCTTCCTGGTCAGCCGCGGGCACGCTCCCGAAGGCTGCCACATGTTCCAGAAGTTCGCGCGCGTCCGCTGAGGCTCGCGTCCGGGCTAAATCGCCGACTTTCGCCCGCCGCGAAGGAGTTGACGACCCCGATTCTGCCCGTGGTATACTCCCTGCGCTGGCCGACGTGGCGGAATTGGTAGACGCGCTACGTTCAGGGCGTAGTGGGAGTACTCCCGTGGGGGTTCGAGTCCCTTCGTCGGCACCAGAGGCCCCGCTTTCCAGGTAGGAAGCGGGGCTCCTTCTTGTCCCTCTCCCACTGCCAGGCGCACATGGTCGCGAAGCTCCCCGCGAATCGGAGTATCCTGCCGTTGCGGCGTCGCCGGGGGCGTCCGTCGGCGCCAGCCCGAGCCCAGCGCTGGGCGGGAGGCAGGTCGGCATGGCCGGGGAGTACACGGCGTTCGCGACGATCTCGGAGATCATTCGGGCGGCCCGGAGTCGTCTGCCACAGGGGCTCTGGGATCACTCGGCCGGGGGCGTCGGGACTGAGACGACCTTGCGCCGCAATCGGCAGGCCTTCGAGACGCTCGCATTCCGGCCGCGCCTGCTGCGCGGGGTCGGGACCCCGGACATTCACACCACGGTGCTCGGGCGCCGGCTCGAGTCGCCGGTCATGCTGGCGCCGGTCGGTACGATTACTCAGTTCGCGCGGCACGGCTCCCTTGGCCCGGCCCGGGTCGCCGCTAAACGCGGCACGATCCTCTGCTACGGCGTCATGACCTCGCCGGACCTGACGACCGTCGGCGCGGCGGCGCCCGGTCACCTGATGCTCCAGATCTACATCCGTGGCGATCGCTCCTGGCTGGCGGAGGTCGTGCGCAAGGCCGAGGATGCTGGGTACCTGGCGCTCTGTGTGACCGCCGACTCGATCGGCGGTGGGATCCGTGACCGCGACCTCCACAACCGGTACCGGGCGAACGAAGGCGTGCCCCATCCGAACCTGCCGCCGGACGGCGGACACGGGCTCGAACATCAGCTCGACTTCGATTGGGACGACTTCGCCTGGCTGCGCTCGATCACGAAGCTGCCCACGATGATCAAGGGCATCACCAGCGTCGAGGATGCCCGCATGGCCGTCGAGCTGGGCTGTGCGGCGGTCTACGTCTCGAACCACGGCGGCCGGGCGCTCGACCATCTGCCGTCCTTAATCGAGGTGCTGCCGGAGATCGTCGAGGCGGTCGACGGTAAGGCCGAGGTGATCGTCGACAGCGGCTTCCTGCGCGGCACCGACGTGGTGAAGGCGATCGCCCTGGGCGCGAAGGCGGTCCTGGTCGGCAAGCTCCAGACCTGGGGCCTGGCGGCCGGCGACGAGGCCGGTCTCGATCGGGCGCTCGATCTGCTCGACCGCGAGATCCGCGAATCGATGCAGCTGCTGGGAGTCAAGAGCCTGGACGAGCTGCGACCGTCACACCTCCGTCCGGCCAGCCCGACCCGGCACGCCCTGGACGATTGGAACCGGTACGAGGCGGCGCCACTCCCCAGACTCTAGCCAGGCGCGGCGGGCCGGGCTGCCATTCGATGCTCGATTGAGATGCCTGGTGCCCGGCCCGCCGATCCCCGAGATGGTACGGTGACGCTGTGCCGTCCAACGGGCGGCGTGCTGCGCCGTTGAATCGGGGAGGCTTCGGATGGTCCTGGTTCCAGGTGTCTGGGTGTCGGTGGACGAGCGGGCCGGCACCGCGCGCGTCGAGGTCACCCTGCCGTCGCGCGAGCACCCGCTCGCGTTCACCGTCAACAAGTCCAGCGACGGCCACGGTTGGGACGTCCGCGAGCCGCTCGGGGGCGCCTTCGCCTGGCGAGATTCGTTCGACGCCGCGTTGAACGTGGCCGTCGTCGCCGCCAACGGCGCGTTGGGCGGGGAGGGTCGCTCCAGCCTGCCCTGGGGCGATGCCGCTCGCGGTCGGGGCCGTGCGAGCAACAACGTCGCGTCGGCGCGGCGTCGTGCCGGCCGGCGTGTCGCCGGTCGAGACTGGTGCGCTCAGCGGGGGCGTCGCCCGGCAACCCGGATTACGCGGTTAGCTCCCGAGGAGAGGCGCCCGGCTGACGGCGGTCAGGTACCGTCGACCGCCGTACTCGCTCCAACGCAGCGTACCGGCGTCGCTCGACTCCTCCCAGACCCGAGCCTCGCCCTCAGGTTCTGCGCCGACCAACGCCTCGGCGAGCATGCGCCCGGTCATCGACTCCGGGACCGGCAGTCCGAGCAGTGAGAGCACGGTCGGCGCGAGATCCCCGTTCCCCGACGGCAGCGCCGACCGCTGTGCGCTCACAACGCCCGGCCCCTGGAGGGTCAGCGTGTTCCGGATCTCCCAGGCGCTCGCGCCGCCGTGGCTCGCCTGATTCGAGCCCAGCTCGTACGAGACGCCGCGCTGGCCGTGCTCGTTCGCGTCGTCGCTCCAGGCGAGGGTCGCCAGGAGGTCCGGCGCCAGCGGCCCGTCCATGTTGAGCAGCGCCAGAGGGAGCGTCCCATCGACCACCGGCGCGCCGCGCACCCCGCTGAACGCGGCTTCAATCCCCGGCACGGTGCGCACCTCCGCCGCGAGCCGCGCCAGCTGCCGGACGTTCGGCTCGTCCAGGTAGAAGAGGGTCGCGCAGCCGTTCGGCGCCACGACCACACGCATGTCGCCTGCCACCGCTGCCAGCGCCGGCCCGACGTCCAATCGCCCGTTGATGCCGACGTAGCCGTGATCGGACGCCACCACCACCAGCGTCTCCTCGCGCAGCCCGGCCGCCTCCAGGCCGTCCAGCACGATCTTGAGGTGGGCGTCGGCGTCGCGGATCGCCCGCAGGCTCAGCGGATGCCCGAACCCGTACTTGTGCTGGGCCTTGTCGGGATCGTCGTGCCAGAAGATCAGCAGCTCGGGACGCTGCTCGGGCAGCACGATCTCGGCGGCGGCCCGCGCCAGCCACAGATTTCGCGCCGTGTCCGGCACGTCGGCCTCGGGCAGCGGTCCCAGCCGCTCGACGATCGGCCGGAGCTCGTCCTCGGTCGAAAGGGTCGGGTGCAGGATCAGATCGCCGACCTCGCGCCGGCGCGGGTGCAGCATCCAGGCGGATCCCCGCGTGCCGCTGCTGACGATCGCCGTTCGGCCGCCGTTCGCGCGGATTACGTCGGCGATGGTCTGCGCCGCGAACACGCCGTACGCCGCCCGGAGCTGGGCCACGTTGTCGCCCTCGCCGATCGAGAGCGGCGCCGTGGCGTCGACGGCCGGCGCGAAGAAGACGTTGGCCGGCAGGCCGTGGACGGCGGGCGGCGCGCCGGTCGCCATCGTCGCGGCATTGATGCGCGTCACCGTCGGCACGACGGCGTGGTTCGCGTCGAAGACGCAGCCGCAGGCGCCGAGGGCCGCCAGGGTCGGCGTCAGCTCCGGCGAGATCAGGTCGGGTCGCATCCCGTCCCAGACCATCATCAGCACGCGGGACGGTCGCTCGGCGCTCATCAGCTTGCAGCCTCCAGGTCGGACGACATCGTCGGCTTCGGCACGGCCAGGACCATCACCCCGGCGAGCGCGAGGACGACGCCGGACGCGGCGAACGGCGCCCGGAGATCGGCGAACGATGCGAGCAGACCTCCGGAGATCGGGCCAGCCCCCTGAGCCAGTGATTGTGCCGATGTCAGCACGCCGAAGACCGTGCCTTGCCTGCTTGACGGTGCGAAGAGGCTGATCAGCGTCGTCGACGACGAGACCAGCGCACCCTGCGCCAGCCCCGTGACGAAGAGGCATGCCAGCACCATCGTCGGCGAGGTGGCGAGTCCGACGACGTAGGTAGAAACGGCTCCGGCGATGGCCGCCCCGAAGACCATCGTTCGGAGGCCGAACCTGCCACCGCCCCGACTTGACACGACCGAGGAAATGGCGCCCGACACGCCGAGCACCGAGAACGCGAGGCCGGCCGTGAACGCCACGTCGTGCTCCGGGTCGATCTCCTGGAGCAGCAGCGGCAAGATCGGGCGGGACAGCATATTGCCAACCGAGATCAGGAAGAACGTCACGAAGAGGATCGCCAGCGGCCGAGATCGCAGCATCTCGCGCAGACCGCCGCGCCCGCGTCCCCCTCGGCGTCGCGCGCGCTCCAGGGGCTGCTCCTTGACGTACAGCACGGCCAGCGTGCCGGCCAGCAGGTTAATGCTGGCGGTCGCGAAGAACGACGCTCGGAAACCGATCGAGCTGCCGAGGATGCCGCCGATGGTGGGGCCAAGCGTCTGGCCCATGAAGATCGCGGACTGGATCAGCCCCATCGCGTAGGGGACCTTGTCGCGCGGCACGCTGCCGGCTACCAGCGCCCGCGAGGCGCCCACCACGCCCGAGAACATGCCCTGGATCGATCGCAGTCCGACGAGCTGCCAGGGCGAGCCGACGAACGACATCCCGGCGTTGGCGGCGCCGATGGCGAACTGCGCGCGCACCAGCATCGCCTTGCGGCCGTGCCGGTCCGCCAGGATGCCCCAGATCGGCGCCAGGACCGCCTGACAGATCCCGCTGCCAGTCGTGGCGAGGCCGAACCAGATCGCAGCCTGCCCGGGATCGGTGACGCCGAGGTCGCGGTTGATGAAGAGGGGCAAGAACGGCTGGACGAGGCTGCCGCCGGTCAGGCTGGCGAAGGTCGCGAACCAGACCACGTACAGGTTCCGGCGCCAGCCCTCCATCAGTGACACTCCATGTGCCGCGAGGGTACCACATGCGGCTGATGCGCTTGGACCGGGCGCGCGGCCGTCCGTATACTCGGCCGAGAGACGACGACACGCTATTGGGGCGGTATGGCACGAGAGGCGGCCGTGGGATCGGCCAACGCAGTGCGGCGTCGCGAGGTGGCAACGGGGCGGGCGGCGCCCTCCTGGAAGGCGAAGCTCGCGCTGGTCCTGGTCGGCCTGCTCCTGCCGCTCGCCCTCGCCGAGCTGGTGCTGCGGATCGCCGGGGCGGTCCTGCCGGGCGACTACCAGACGGTCAGCTTCGCCGAGGCCCACCCCGAGTTCGGCAGGCGCAACAAGCCCGGTGCCGGCTGGAAGAAGACTTCCGAGTTCACCTCCTGGATCGAGGTCAACTCGAAGGGGCTGCGCGGCGCCGAGATCGACTACCCGAAGCCGCCCGGCGAGGTCCGCATCCTCGTGACCGGCGACTCGTTCACCTTCGCCGAGCAGGTCAACCAGCAGGAGGCGTTCACCCAGCGCCTCGAAGACCGCCTGAACGCCGAGAGCACCGGCGTCAAGTACCGTGTCCTCAATGCCGGATCGAACGGCTGGGCGACCGCCAACGAGGCCGTCTACCTGACCAAGGAGGGCGTGCGGTTCCGCCCCGACGTGGTCGTGGTGGCGCTCTACCTCGGCAACGACGTCTCGGACAACTACCGCCGGGTGGCGACGGTCCAGAACGCCGTCGAAGCCGATCTCGCATTGCGCGGCGCCGATGCTTTCGACGGGCCGCGCCGGATCTTGCGCAAGTCCGAGCTGTACACCGTCTTCGAATCCGGGGTGCTGGCGAAGCTGCCGTGGTGGAACGACGACGGCGGCTCCAGCTCCGGGGATCGCAGGCCGCCGCGCACCCTCGCCGAGGCCGAGGAGGCCTGGACGATCACCGAGCGCCTGCTGGACCGGATGCGCGACGTCTCGGAGAGCCAGGGCGCCCGCTTCATGGTGATGGTCGTGCCGTCCGCGACGGCCGTGGCCCAGCGCGGTGGCGCCGGCGTCAAGGAGACCGACGAGGACGACGACGAGGGTGGCGAGGACGAGAAGCCCGGCTTCGAGGACCCGCACGGCACGCTCGGCGAGCTGGTCGGGCGCGCCGGCGTGACGACCCTCGACCTGCTCTCGCCGATGCGACGCGCCGACAACCGCACCAGAGAGCGGCTGTACTACCGCCAGAACGCCCACTGGACGGCGGCTGGCCATGCCGTGGCCGCCGACGAGCTGCACGATTTCTTGACCGAGCGCGGCCTCCTGGCGGGGGCCGCGAGCGCGCCGTGATCGGCCGGGGCGCGAGCGTGGGAGTCGCGGCGTGCAAGCGTCCCCGGAGCGTCGGGGCCAGCCGCGCCGGCCGACGTACCAGCGGGCGCCTGCTCCTGGCGCGCGTTCTGGTAGTCCTGGTCGCAGTGGTGGTCCCGCTGCTGCTCCTCGAAGCGGCGCTGCGCCTGTTCGGCCCGGTCCTGCCCGGCAACTACGACACCGGGCACTATCTCCAGCGACACCCGGTCCTCGGGCACTTCAACGTGCCGGGCTTCGACGGCTGGATCAAGACCAGTGAATTCACGACCCGCGTGCAGATCAGCCCGCTCGGCCTGCGCGACCCGCGAACGGCATACGCCAGGCCGCCGGACGTCCACCGCATCCTGCTGCTCGGCGACTCGTTCGTCGAGGCGGTCCAGGTCAACGCCGGCGACACCGTGGCGTCCCGAATTGAGGCGTCGCTTCAACGGCCCGGCGGCAAGCGGGTCGAGGTCGTCAACGCCGGCGTGGCCGGCTACGGCACCGGACAGGAGATGCTGCTGTTCGAGCACGAGGGGCGGAAGTACGAGCCGCAGGTGGTCGTGCTGGTGGTGTTCCTCGGGAACGACGTCGGCGACAACGCCTACCGTCCGGATCCGCGCCGCGAGACGCCGACGCCGAGGCCGTCGTTCGAGCTCGACAGCCGGCAGTCGATTCGGGTGGTGCCCGGCACCATGCCCGAGCCGCGCCTTGACGTCCGCCAGGCGTTGCGGAAGTGCTGCCTGCTCTACAACGTCTTCGAGACCGGCGTCCTCCTGAAGCTCTCGGATGGGCCGGTCCGCGACCAGCCGGAGCAGGAAGTCGATGCACGCTACCTGGTGCGCAGCCTGTACGAGGTCGACCCGGACAGCGAGACGCTGCGCGGCTGGCGGATCACCGAGCGCCTGCTCGGCCTGCTCCGCGACCGCGCGGTCGGCGAGGGGATGAAGCTGGTCGTCGTCGGGGCGCCGGATACGCTGGCGTTGGACGAGGCCGCCTGGGAGGAGCGGATCGGCGACACGCGGGCCGGGCGCGGGGGGTATGCGCCGGATGCCCCCAATCGCCGCCTCACCGAGGTCGCCGGCCGCGTCGGCGTCCCATACCTCGACCTGTACGACGTGATGCTGCGGGAGTCACGAAGTCAGACCCTCTACTTCCGGATCGACTCGCACTGGACGCCGGCCGGCCACGCCGTTGTCGCGCGGGAGATCGAGGCGAAGCTGCGCGAGCTGGGACTCGACGGCGGGTGAGCGACGCGGGCGTCGGAATTTGACCGTGCTCCCAGGCGTGGCCCATAGTCTCCGGTATGACCCAGCCGCCCCGCGCCCGTAACTCCGACGTCGCGCGACTGCTTGAAGAGATCGGCGATCTGCTCGAGATCAAGGGCGAGCAGGGATTCCGCGTCAACGCCTACCGCTCGGCGGCCCGTCGAATCGAAGGGCTACGCGAGCCGATCGAGCTGATCCACGCCGAGAAGCGGCTGCGCTCGATCCAGGGCGTCGGGCCGGCGCTGGAGCAGAAGATCGGCGAGTTCCTGGACACCGGCAGCCTCGGCTACGTCGAGAAGCTGCGCGCCGAGATGCCGGCCGGCGTCGCCCAGCTCCTGACCGTGCCCGGACTCGGACCGCGGACCGCCCGCCTGATCTACGACCAGCTCGGCGTCGCCAGCCTCGTCGAGCTGGAGGCGGCGGCACGGGCGAACCGCCTGCGCGACGTCGCCGGGCTGGGGGCGCGCACCGAGGAGCGGATCCTGGAGGCGCTGGAGCGGCTGAAGCAGCGCTCCGGACGACACCAGCTCGGACACACCAGCGAGGTCGCCCACGAGCTGGTCGAGCAGCTTCGAGACTGTCCGGCCGTCGTCGATGCCGCCGTGGTCGGCAGCGTCAGGCGGATGGCCGACACGATCGGCGACGTCAACCTGCTGGTGGCGTCGTCGCGGCCGGACGACGTGCGCGCATACGTCCACGGTCTCGGCCACGTCCGCGAAGTCGTCGAGGGCGGCAAACATTGCGCCGAGATCGTCGTGCGGCGCGGCGTCACCGTCGACGTGCGGGTGGTCGACCCTTCGGCCTGGGGCGCGGCGCTGATCTACCACACGGGCTCGGTCGCGCACGTCTCACGGCTCCAGGCGCTCGCCGCCGAGAAGGGCTGGAGCCTGTCCGAACGCGGGCTGCACACCGACGCGCACCTGCCGTTGCTGGCCGGCGCCTCCGAGGACGAGATCTACGACGCCCTCGGCCTCCAGCCCGTCCCGCCGGAGCTGCGCGAGGACTGGGGCGAGATCGAGCTGGCCCGTGATCGTAAGCTGCCCCGCCTGATCGAGCTTTCGGACCTCAAGGGCGACCTCCACGTCCACAGCGACTGGTCGGACGGCGGCGGCACGATTGAGGAGATGGCGCGGGCGGCGATGGCGCTCGGGCACAAGTACATCGCGCTGACCGACCATAGCAAGTCGCTCGGCGTCGCCCGCGGCCTGACCGACGAGCGGGTGCTGGAGCAGCGGCGCGTCCTCGACGCCTTCAACGAGAAGCTGGCGCCGTTCCGGATCCTCCACGGCACCGAGATGGACATCAAGCGGAACGGCGCGCTCGACTACTCGGACGAGATCCTGGCCGTCTTCGATTACGTCTCGGCCTCGATCCACAGCGCGATGAACCAGGATCAGTCGACGATGACGGCCCGGATCCTGAAGGCGCTCGGCAACCCGTGGGTCGTCACGCTCAACCATCCGCATGGCCGGCTGGTCGGCTCGCGCGAGCCGTACGCCGTCGACATGGACGCCGTGATCGCCACGGCGGTCGCGCAAGGGACTGCGCTGGAGATCAACAGCCAGCCGGAGCGGATGGACCTCGACGGACAGAGCGCCCACAAGGCCCGGCAGGCGGGTGCGAAATTCACGATCAGCACAGACGCCCATTCGACACGTCAGCTCAACATGGCCGGCTTCGGGATCGGGACGGCCCGTCGGGCCTGGCTCGGCCCCGACGACGTCCTGAACGCGCTGCCGCTCGACGGCATCCTGGCCCACCTCGCCGAGCGCCGCCGCCGCGCCGAAGGTTAGCTGCCGTTCTCGGACGGCTTCCGCTGCTCCGCGAAGACCTCGTTGCAGGCGGCCAGGGCGTCCCACGAGGTTGGAAAGCCCGCGAGCAGCCCGACCTGGAGGATCGTCTCCACGATTTCGCGCTCCGTGTTGCCGTTCCGGAGCGCGCCGACCAGGTGCACTCGGAGCTGCGTGGCCCGGCCGAGCGCGGTCAGCGTCGCGACGTGGATCAGGCTGCGCGTCTTCAGGTCCGGGGCCGGGGCCGGCAGCGTCCAGCGGTCGCCGTACATGTACTCCACAATCTGGCGCTCAAGCTCCGGCGACAGCTCGCGCCAGCGATCGAGGATCGCGGCCCCCTCCTCCGGCCCCCAGACTTCCAGGATGACGTCGCGCCCGCGCTCGTACCGCACGCTCTCGTCCGCCATGCCGCACCCCATCTCCCGCGCCGAATCGTTTGCCGCCCGCGTCGAGCGTACCGCATAGTCGGTTCGCTGCGCGCATGCGAGCGTCAGTCAGGGGGTGGTGCGGTGACGGTGCCGTGAGACGGTGAGATCGTGGCGCCTGACGGCATCATCATCCGCCCAATCGCCGGGGCGGCCTCGGCGCTGACCAGCGTCGTGGTCGGCGTGATCGCGCCGCGCGAGACCGACTATCCCGTCCACCTCCACTACGGCCTCGAGCAGGTGACGCTCGTGCTTTCAGGCCGGGTCACCGCGCTCCAGCGCGGCCCGACCGACGGCCACCACGTCGAGGTCGAGCTCGGCCCCGGCGAGGCGATCACGACCCCGCCGGCCTCGACCCTTTCGTTCCGCAATACCAGCTCCGAGGACGCCGAAGTCTTGTTCATCTGCGTCCCAGTCTATCCGGCCTCGAACGCCGACACCGAAGTGTTGAGCGGCGGCCACCGCCCGCTGACCGTCCACGAGCTTCGGCGATCGGCCGAGCGGCTCCGCCGTGCCCACGAGTACCTCGGGGCGCAGATCGAGGCGAGAGTTAGCGCGATGCGCTGGCTCGCGCACGCCGACGAGTCGGACGAGCACCGCGGGTAGCTGCTGGTGTGACGGCCTCGATCTCGACTGGCGATACCATGGGCCGGCCGGGCTACGATTCCAGCGACGTGCCCGCGAGATGCTGAGGGGCACGCGGAGGGTTTGATGCCAGACGCGATCGTCATCGGCGGCGGCGTGATCGGCCTGCTCAGCGCGCGCGAGCTGCGCCGGCGGGGCCTCGACGTGACGCTCGTGGAGCGCGACCGGCCGGGCCGGCAGGCCTCGTGGGCCTCGGCCGGCATCCTGTCGACGGCCGACCGGCACGGCGGCGGCGTCGACACCGCCCTCAAGCGGCGCAGCGAGCAGCTCTATCCCGATCTCGTCGCCGACCTGAAGGAAGAGTCGGACATCGATCCGGAGATGACGTACAACGGCCACGTCATCCCGGCGTTCAGCCCCGAGCAGGCCGACGAGTTCCGGGCCCAGGCCCGCACCGATCCCGAGGCCGAGCTGGTCGAGGGGGCGGCGCTGCGCTCGGCCGAGCCATCGCTCGGACCGAACATCGTGGCCGGGCTCCTGCGGCCGGGCGGCCAGATCGACAACCGGCGCCTCTGCCGGGCCCTCGAAGTCGCCGTCCGGCGGGCCGGCGTCACCCTGGTCTACGGCGCCTCGGTCACCGAGATCCTGCGCGAGGGGAACAAGGTCGTCGGCGTCCGCACCCTCGAGGGCGACATCCGCGCGCCGGTCGTCGTCAACGCGGCCGGAAGCTGGTCGCGCCAGATCCCCGGCTGCGAGCCGGCCATCCCGGTCGTGCCGCAGCGCGGCGAGATCCTGGCGCTGGACCAGAGCGCGGTCGGCCTGAAGCGGGTGGTCACGAAAGTCCCGGATCCGTACCTGGTGCCGCGCGCCGACGGCCGCCTGATCGTCGGCGCGACCCGCAAGTACACCGGGTACAACGCGGCGTTCACGGCGGGCGGCGTCCACTGGTTGCTGAGCGAGGCGATCGACATGATCCCGGCCCTCGCCGAAGCTCCCATCGTCGAGATCTGGACCGGCTTTCGGCCGAACTCGCTCGACGGCGTGCCGTCGATTGGGCCGGGCACGGTCGAGGGCCTGTACTTCGCCACCGGCCACGGCCCGAGCGGCATCGCGCCGGCCCCGGCCAGCGCCGAGCTGCTGGCCGACCTCGTGACCGGTGCCGCGCCGAAGGTGCCGACCGAGCCGTTCGATCCGCGCCGCTTCGTCGGCGTTGAGATGCCCGACCCGAGCACCTGGGGCGTCCGTGGCGGCCTCCCGATCTGACGCCCCCATGTCGTCCCAGGCGCAGTGGGCGTGCAATTCCCCTATGCCGTCACGGGCGGGGCGAGTTTGTGAGCGCAGTCGATGACTCTGGAAGTCCCGTGCACGTCAGCGTGAGATCCCTCCTCCGTCGGGATGACAATGGGGCGATGCCGTGTTCTCAGAGTACGAAAGCTGGACGCTGAGGTGAGGGTCACGCATGCCTGAAGACACGCCGCGCGACGTCGTCGTGCTGGCCGGTGGCGTAGGCGCCGCCCGGTTCCTGGAGGGCGTCGTCCAGGTCGTCGACCCGTCGCGCGTCACGGTCGTCGTCAACACCGGCGACGACGCCGAGTTCTACGGCCTGACCGTCTCGCCCGACGTCGACATCGTCCTCTTCACGCTCTCGGGGATCGTCGAGCCGTCGCAGGGCTGGGGCGTCCGCGACGACACCTTCAACGCCCTCGACATGCTGGAGAAGCTCGGCCGCGAGCGTTGGTTCCTCCTCGGCGACCGGGACCTCGCCGTCCACATCCACCGCACTGAACTGCTCCGACAGGGGCTCACACCGTCCCAGGTGACGGACGACCTGCGCCGACGACTCGGGCTGGCGGTCAGGGTCTTGCCGATGAGCGACCAGCCCGTCCGGACCACGATCCGCACGCCGGACGGCTGGCTGCCCTTCCAGGAGTACTTCGTCAAGCGCCGCCAGCAGGACGACGTGCTCGAGATCCGCTGCGACGGCGCCGAGCAAGCCTCGCCGGCGCCGGGCCTCATGGACGCCATCCGCGACGCAAGCGTCGTGCTCATCAGCCCGAGCAACCCGCTGGTCAGCGTCGGCACGATCCTCTCGCTGCCCGGCGTCCGGGACGCCCTCCGCACGACCGACGCGACGATCGTCGGGGTCAGCCCGATCGTCGGCGGGGCCACGATCAAAGGCCCGGCCGACCGGATGATGCGCGGCCTCGGGATGGAGGTCTCGGCGGTCGGCGTGGCGCGGGCGTACGCCGATTTCCTGGACGTGCTGGTGATCGACCAGCAGGACGC
>Ga0075420_100000982_pt1 | contig 23653 bp, 25 predicted proteins | sample SoiMetdeltSBSDD4_FD_75296 | JGI IMG/M metagenome (GOLD analysis project Ga0075420, IMG submission 75296) | Bulk soil microbial communities from a Populus tree surrounding site in Tennessee, USA - Soil MetaG P. deltoides SBSDD4 | ecosystem: Environmental > Terrestrial > Soil > Tree plantation...
TCAGCGTAACGATCTGATAGGGATTTTAGGAAGGCGAAGTTTTCAGGAATAGAAACGCTCTTGCTTGAGGCGTGAAGTTCATTTACTAACCTGCTAACAGGTCCTTCCGATGAATTGGTCGCAGTCAATACAATCTCCCTGATTGTATCCTGTCTGGATTTTTTTATTCTATTGTATGGAATAGTATCAACAGCAGCCATAACGAAAATGTTTGGCATATCTTCCTGAACATCATCCTCTATGTCTTCCCAGTCATCTTGTATGTCAAGGAGCGCCTGATTGTAATGAAGAACTAAAGCGACATTTTCATTAAAGCTTGGAAGCTTCGCATCCAAAACCTTTGCGTAGACTAGTGGGGCATCTGATGATTTTGATAGATTAAAATGTCTAATTTCGGTATAGGAGAAAGTACAATTTTCAAGTATACGACGTTTTATAATTTGCTCAAATTTCCAAAATGCCGAAAATTGCTCTAATGAATAATCTATAGAATATATGAGATGTTCCGCGTCACATTCGGAGGATTGTAGAAGTAGTTCTTCATTTACTGATTTATGCACTTGTTTTGCAAGCAAAGCATATCTACCATTTCCAGTCTCATAGAATCTATCTGAGAGAAGAATGCATCTAGTTAATGATCTTACTATTCTATATACCAATAATGCCTCGGCTATATTTTTGGTATCAAAGTAGGCAGCTATAAAGTAGGTAGGATCCTGCGCATTTCCATCAATGGCTGGAAATGAATCATTATTGAAATTTCGGTCAAAGCTGTTTAACAACGCACTTAATGATACCATCTGCTGTACGAAACATAGAGTGTCACTGGCAGTAGAGTTTAGGTCTCTTACTGACTTGGAAATTTTGTCTAGATACACTCTATTTTCAGAATCTGTAAACTTGGATGTGATTTTCATTATTTGATAATATGATTTCCGCAGTCATCTCAAAATTATAAATTTTACGCACCATATCGAGCTGTTTTAACTCAGCGAGAAAGCTAGAACTACAAAACATTTTCTCTCTTACGTAAGATGGCAACACAGGATCTGGAAAACTCGATTCGTTTATCATCTATATACATCTGGGAATCATCTTTAAATATTGAGTCGATATAGCCAAAGAATGTGAGGAGAAGCAATAGAGGCGCGAACATGCTCATAATCATAGGAATCATAGGAGTGATAGTGGCCGCAATCGTAGGAATTCTGATATGGCGCGCGATCTTTGATTGACCTGAGCAGCAAGATATGATTTTGCTTCTAAGACAAATATGAGGGGTAGTCTTGTTAGGGTCTTTTTTATACAGTCTTCGTATCGCAATGTTTAGCTGTATGAAGCCATGGACTCGTGTACAATGACAATCCTCTCTGCGTGTTACTTTTCCGGATCTTTACCAAAATTTCGATAAATGCGTAGTAACCCTTAATGGTCACATATGATCCATATAGGACACACATGTCCGAGAAAAAAAACAAGACAGTAGCTCGAAGCTTTGTTGAAGAAATATTTAATGAGCGGAAAACAGAGGCGGCAAAGAACTTCGTTACACCTGATATAGTCTACCATGGTATGGCTGAAGAGGTTAGGAGTCTGGAGGATTTCAAAAAGTGGGTGGCCGAAGATCTCTCCGCATTTCCAGATATGAAGATCACAATAGAAGATGAATTTGGAGAAGAAAACAAGGTTGCCATTAGGTGGACCTTAAAAGCTACACATGAAAAGGACTTTGCCGACTTTCCTGCCACCCATAAGAAGTTTGAGTCTCACGGAGTTGAAATCCTTCATTTTGAGGGAGACAAAATCAAGGAAGCATGGACTCTAACTGACCTGTCTATATTGGCTCAATGATTAAAGTCTTTGAAGCTACCAAATTTCTATTTATTTTGAGGTTGACATAGTGGTGGCTCTTCTAAGAATTTCTTTGCCAAACATGTCTCGTCTCTCCTATAGAATAAACTGAGGAAGTGTTTTTGATGGTTATATACTATCCAAGCATATACGAGAGCTAATACGATTATGGTGTATTCTTCGAAATACATACACAAAAAGCACTGGGCTAATTGATTTTATGCACAACAGCGGAAAAATAAAATTTTGATAATATGAAAAAGATTGGAGAATGATCTATAAATCAATAGAGTCTAATTAATGGATTTTCAACCTAGTTCAAAAACCTCTGTTGATAAATGATTCAGCTCATCCAGCTTAAAACTTGAACCAGTTACCTTTTGTCGGAGCTTGGTTATTTCATACCTACAAACACCTACAAACACCCACACACCTTCTTTCGAGAGTTATCCCATATAGATCTTAAAACATATTCCGGAATTAGCAAGCCAATTTCAATAAATTGGTTCTACAGAAAGATTCTCTTTCTAAGTCAAAGGACGACGCCTGTAGATGTCGAAATAGTTACAAAATTCCCACTGGTGAAATTCACTGTTTGGTTACCGCTGTTCATAATTAATATATCTGTAACTTGCTGGTCTACAACCTGTGGTATCTGTACATGATATGTACATTTACTAATTTCTGGGCGTGATAACCCCGCTATATATTCTGGGATAGCAGGTTCTAGATCGGGTGCTATCCCTGCCATTATCTTGATATCTGAAGACGGTTCTTGAGTGGAATTAGTAGCAGTACTTGTTGTATTGTTATTGCCTCCTCCTGCTGCTATCTGACATGGTACATTCATACTTACATGGGCTGATTCAATTGGAACTGGTGTCGAGTCTGCCAGTATAATGAAATCACCTGGGGATAATGAGAGATGTTCCAGTGGAACAGTCGAAGTAGTCTGTAATTCTTCAGGAGGCGGTAGAGGCGCTCCTCTTCCTCCATGAATACTAGTAAAAACAATTCCAAAAATGAACAAAATAACTACTGTTATTGATCTCAACCTATTGTATATTATAACTGTCAGTAGATTAAGTTTTCTTGAATTGTCGGGCATCTAGAACAGATTTGATATATTGCTTTGAACTCTATGTTCCCAAATTTAGCAGTTACAACACACCTTTTTCGTTCTTACGATCACGTATTGGCGAGTTATAGGCAGCAGCTAAATCATTTTACTGTTGTGCAGACGGGCAAGCCATTCATCGAGTTGCAGCTTATAGCTTACATCTTCGATAGCAAGTCTGTCTTGAGTTTTTGAAATTCTTCTTCTGTTATTAATCCTTGTTTTTTCAGCTCACCATATTTTATCAACTTCTGAGTCATATCATCATGCGGTGATTGGGAAGGTTGAGGTTGTTGCTGTTGTTGTCTTTGCTGTTGTTGTAGTGCTTCAAGTTGCCTTTGTTGTGCTTCTATTTGTTCTTGTGCTCGTTGCATTTCAGCATCGTGTGCTTGAGCCTGTTGATCCATCTCATTTCCCATCCGTCTTCTGGCTATACCTGCTCCTAGAGCTGCTGAAGCCCATCTTCCTCTCATAATTTCAAAAGAAGATGGGGAATTAATATACCTTCAGAGTATACACACATACAGAGACAATACCAAACGAAAACAAAAGACGAAAAAATTAGAGAAGTAAAAAAGGCTGAATGGAAAAGGTCTGTCTGATGAATCTGCTACTTTACAACTGTGTAATATAGTACTTGCTCATATGTGTGTCATTCAACAGGTATGATCGATGTGTTTCAACTATTGCTTTATTGAGTTATTATTGTCATCATCATCAAAATTTTTGTAGAAGGTTAAGATATCAAAAGATCTCTCTTGCCTTTTGAGTCTTAATAAAATGCTAAGCACATTCAGAGGCAATTAGCAAGAGATCCTTTCAAGGTCTTCGATCAAGAAATCTCCTCCTAACAATGACAATTTGCTGTTGTTGTAGTAGCTGATCTCACACAATCAGCATGAACAACCTTATAGATAATCTCTAAAGCTCTAGCAATGCGTGTGACTAGTTTTCAAGATTGCCGGTCAATTTACCTGGCGCATTCCTATACTATACCAAATGACAACTATTGTAGGAATCAAGACCAAGGAAGGGGTCGTGCTGGGCTCTGACAAGAGAGCAAGCAAGGGCTTTTTCATTGGATCAAAAATAACACAAAAAATAGCAAAAATAGATGACACACTTGCGGTGGCAATAGCCGGTCAGTTGTCAGACGCCGAGTACTTGATCAAGGTGGCAAAGGCAGAGCGTAAGTTGATGGAGCTGCGCAGGGGATTCCCGCTGACTGTAAAGGAATCGTCAAGGCTGATTGCAAACCTGACATACTCCGGTATGAAGAACTATCAGCCATATTTTGTTGAGTTGTTGGTAGCAGGGGTCGACCAAGAAGGCGGACATATCTTTGCGGCAGACATGAGCGGCGCGATTACTAGTGAAGATTTTGCCTCATCTGGCTCTGGCTCACCCATCGCTTATGGGGTGCTTGAGAGTATGTACCATAAAGAGGTCACAAATGAGGAGGCAAAGCAGGTGGCAACAAAGGCTGTCTCTGCGGCGATGGAGCGGGATCCGGGTTCTGGCAACGGCATCGACGTGTTGGTCATTTCAAACTTGGTATTGGAGGTGGCAAGATAAAAATGGCTGAGGCATCAGGAAACTTTGGAACAAGATACCCGTACTTTTATGGGCCCGAAGGCCGGCTGGTACTAGTCGATAGCGCGCTTGAAGCAGTAAATAGAGGATCAACCACAATAGGCATCAAGACTCCGACATTTGCGCTGTTGGCAAGTCACATAAAGCCTGTAAGGGCGCTTATAGATCCTACTGACAAGATCTTTCCAATCGATGGCCACATCGGAGCAACAGGCTCAGGATACATTGGCGACATATTGCAGCTGATAGAAGAGTTGAGACTTGAAGCACAAAAGCACAGGCTCAACTTTGAAAGTCCGATAGATATTGGATCACTTGCAAAGCATCTTGGGTCATTTCTGCATAACTATACCATCTATGCTGTAAGGCCTCAGGCGGCTTCGGTGATAGTCGCTGGCGTGGACCAGAGTGGAGTACAATTATACCAAGTAGATCCAAGTGGGACTTTTATGCGCGGCTCTGGATTTGCAATCGGACAATCAGCTGATATTGCTCTTGATGTACTACAGCGAGACTACAGCGCAGACATGAGTGTCAAACAAGCAGTTGAGTTGAGCAACAAGGCGATAGAAAAGGCGCTTGGCGAGCAGCCAGTAGTCGAAGTAGGCCGGGTCACAGCACAGGACAAACAATTCCAAAAGCTGCCCTAACTTTTTTTCTGTTTGGCCAAAACAGCCATATTCAGGCCTGTCGGTAGACTCTTCCGCTTTTCAGCCCACCGGCCAAACTCTTATTAGCACTTCAAGCTCTTTTGCCATAGGCGTCACATATTGTACCAACTCTTGGAGGTATTTCGGGGTAAATCTTTTTTGATACGAGACCCATGCGCTCTAAATCCATAAGCGCTCCGACAGGACCGTACTGTTTATGCCAGTTAGCGATCGTTTCAAAACGTTAAACCTGATCTCGTCTTATCTGCTTAGGTTATGTAAAAAATATGAAGAGACCATCGCTTTCCAAGAACCTATCAGACATCCGACAATGCGCAGCGGGCAACCTTTGCCTCCCATTGGTTCATCTTGCATATCCCGTAGTAATTACTGACTAAAAAATAAGATTCAATTCTACAGCTTGGTAGATCTCACTATAAATCATAGCTAAAAGCTTAAACATAAGTCCAGTTGCAGCTTATGGCCGCCTACATCTTCGATAGCAAGTCGGCCTTAAGTTTCTGAAATTCTTCATCTGTTATCAAGCCTTGTTGTTTGAGATCACCATATTTTTTCAACTTCTGAGTTATGTCTTCTTGCTGTGGCTGCGCCTGTTGTGGTTGTGGTTGTTGTTTTTGTTGTTGCATTGCTTCGAGTTGCTTTTGCTGTGCATCTATTTGTTGTTGTGCTTTTTGCATTTCAGCTTCGTGTGCTTGGTTTTGTTGATTCATCTCAGCTCCTGCACGTCTTCTGGCTACACCTGCTCCTATAGCTGCTGATGCCCATCTTCCTCTCATAATCTTCTAGAGACTGTAGCAAGCTAATATACTTTATGAGAGCGAGCTCGGCCCAGTCAACTCAGCAATAGATCTACTCCCTCATATACTGTATATGAGCATGTGCTCGTGGTTTTCTATACTGAGTGTATAATTTCGTCAGCAAGCATTAATTTGTTCCCTCAAGCATCTAAATTGTATATGTATTTCATAAATTTCTACATTGATTTATCATACCCCTAAAAAGTGAAAAATTACAAGGTACATGCAATACATCCACACATAGACCTTGACAAAACATAGGTTCTTTGTATTACCAGTGCGTTTTTGATAGAGTATAGTAATGTATTATCTATATTTTATCTTACTTCTCACGGAGTCAATGTATTTCAAGCTATCTTCATAACCACTTTTTATTAACGCTTGGACCGTCCCAACTGAAAAATCATATACTTTTTCTGAAATTGTATGTTCGTCATATGTTCTTTCTACTCTATATACATCCTCTATGTCAAATACTCCTTCTACTATTTCCTTATTTAGTCTAGGTGGGAGGCCTATGCCATGATATTTTGTTCTTTTGTTTAACAAGTCAGTAATGAGTTTCTCTTTGACGCCATTATCTTTTGCAATCTTCATTAAATCTTTTACCAAGTCTACATAGTCAGATATCAGCAATAATACCTCTTGTTCTCTATGGCTCCGATCAGAAAAAGTGATATCCGCATTTCTGCTGACCACACCATCATGATCGGTAGGGATTTCAGCTTGCCTTGTAGGATGAACATTAATTACAGCAACAACAAGACTGGGAACCTTGTCTTTTATTCCCCTGCTCCTATACCAATAACGTCTGTGATGTAAGACCAGCTGGGTTAATGGAGTATTAGTTAACATTCCGCCGTCCCAAAATCGCCGTATCTCCTTCCTGTATTGTCCATTAAAGTCAGGGCCAGAAGAAGAAGTAGAAGAGGGAGAACCAGCGCCACTGCTAACACTACTACCATCGTTTATGCTATTCGCCTCTAGGACGCTATCATTATCAATCGCTCTAGGATCAGAAGAATAGGTTTCAACAGGTAATAAGGTAAAATCGAAATTAACAGGATAGCAGCCGCTTGCCAAAACTTGATCTACAGTTATCCCATCGTCGTATTTTATACGATGTTCATAGCCTCCTTCTTTTCCATCTTCTTGTGTGATATACCTCCCGTATTCTGATTTCCTAGAACCATCTTCTTTAGCATAGCTGTCAAATACTACAGGTACACCATCAGCAACATCAACTGCGACCAATAGTAGTCTAGGTTGATTTTCTTCATAGGATGTAGCTATAGGAAACTTTGCAAATCTCTCTAAACTTTTCTTTAGGGGTTCATTACTAAAGCGATACCAGATATTACCAAAAAAATCAAAAAACCTTCTGTCATGCATTGGTGTCAGAGGAGAAAATACATGTGGTACTCCGGTCATGGCAAACTCCTTTGATGAATAGTATCTTCTGGCTGCTTCTCCTGTTGCGACTGCCTTATCAATATCATGCATACGGTCCCACCATTGCTTAAACAAAGGATTGGCATCTGCTTTTGATTCCTTTGATAAGTAGTTCCAAAAGTCTAAAAGTCTCTCAACAGACCCATCATAAGTACCATTTTCGACAACGTAGCTTGTAAGAACTGTGGAATTCATAGCACCTATCGATGTACCTGCAATAATGTCAAAGGCAGGTCTTCCTCTTCTTCCTTCCTTTTCATCTCTCTCTGTAACAAACTCGTACAGAGCCTTGTACGCACCTGCTTCGTAGGCACCTAAGGCTCCTCCTCCTTGCAGTACTATGGCCCTTTCCCTTGCGGGAATACCTCTAGCATTTTTACTACTCAAGTTTCTGTCATACACAAATGATGAACGCCGTAATTAATTCTTTCATAAGCTCTTAGAGTTGGACATCCGGGAAAAGTTATTGTACTTTAAACATGTTCCTAGTGTTTTTAGCCAAGATCTTGGATAAATTATGTACAGATTACGTACTATATTATCAACCATAATGTCAATTAATTGATTATTATATATTTATCAAGCAATCAAAAAAATATATGGCATTTAATCAAGCGTGAATAACTATGGTAATTTAAGCCAGTCTAAGCACATTACGAAATCAAGACTGATGACGGCTTTCTAACTTCTGATAAAAATTTCATCTGATAGTTTGGCAGATTTTGATGTAGATGAGACATATGAATGTGCCATCGTTATTGTTGATAGGTTCTGCTTTCTCATAGAATATAGCTATTGATAGCTTTTAGCATAAGGCTGTTTTGAATCAGATAAAAAATTCAACTGAGAAAATGAAGAAGATGATTTAGTGCCTCATTGTCCAAAAGGCACATTTAGTGGGCTTACACTCACAGTTACGGAAGTTGCAGGTTTTGGATCTGGATCATTTGCTGGTTCAATAGTCACGAACATGTCAGTATATGTGTATGGGTTGGTAAGATACGCGTCGTATGAAAACGTAAGGTCGTCTTTGATTTGGCCTATGCTAAGTGGATAGCCAGAAGTACCATATCCTGCATCCAGTAACCATACTTCAAATACTTGTCCTTGTGGGGGGAGATAGTTTGCTAATCCTTTAATGTCAAGCGAATGACCATCCGACAGGATGTCTGCAAATCCAAAAACTTCTGCATTAGGGCCTACTAGTATGTTGCTTTGATGAGTAGGCTCCTGTGCATATCCTGATTGTATTGGGACAGTGCCAAAAGCCACGAAAATTAACGATGCTAAAATGGCTCCAATTGTTATTTTTGATGCTCGCATATTATTCTCTCCTAAAGAGACATCGTGGTCCTATATAATCATTAATCTATTTTAATCATAAACAATTTGCTTGAACATAAAGGATAACACCAATAGCAATAACAATTAATATTTGAATATTAAGGTGGGTTGAAAGAATTTCACCTTTTATGAATATGTGGTATAATAGCTTCTTCAGAAGAGGGTGAAACACAGCATACCTAATTACCTTACACATACGCTATGGCTAGAATATTTGATCACATGGCACAATTAATCCAACTCTATTAACACATTTATATTAGCACTCTTTATTGTAGCCTGTGAAAATCAAATCATTTCATATCAGCAACAAGATGGAAATATTCGGTATAGCAGTAATAACTTCTTTGTTTGCGGGCGCTTTGATTTCTAATTTGGGTACTATTTCAGTAACTGTATTTGCTCAAGATTCTCAAAATGCAACACAACAACAACAGCCTCAGGATATAGGACTTGCAGGCATACTGAACTTCACACAAAACCTAAGAACGCTAGTACAGGAATCGGGTTTGAATACAACAGCATCATCCCCAGGAGAATTACGTGATAGAGTACAACAATTCACCAATGGTTCTGATTTTGAGCAACTCTCTCAAAGATTGAGTCAATTTGCTCAGCAAAATGGGTTGAATATGACCAGATTAGAATCGGCTTCTCCTGACGGAGACATTATGAATCGATTGCAGAATTTCACTGAATTTGTCGAAGCTCAAAGAGCTGGTTCGAACATGACCAGCTCGCAATAGGCTTCTTTTCCTGACGGAGGAGACATTATGAGTCAATTGCAGAATCTCGACATGTGCTTAGAGGAAGATTTGTAACATAAAATCAAAAATTACGAGCGTTCGATAAATTATGTGATATGTTTTTAACATAAAAATGACGTCGGGATTATCAGTAATTTTTGCAAGTAGTAGAAATACCCTAGGAGTAGACGACCGCTAGTTTATGAAATCATATGGAAGCCTTCATCAGACAACCAAGATTCATGCTTAACTGCACAAATTCGACGTGCATCTTGCCCACCTATCATATCTGTTCTGAATCCTTCTTCTGAACCTTCGGAGCCATCCAAAGAAACAAGAATTTCTCGATGCTAGTTATATGACCCTAATTTACGGTTAATGGCAAAGATGTTGGTCTACCGGTCCCTTATTTTCTTATCACTCGTTATATGGAATGAGCTTCAAATGATCCGCTGCGACCGGATTACCCCACTTGTGGTGTGTACTTTACTTGTTGCTATCAGCGTAAACGTGCCGTAGTCTTCCAGTTCTTGGTATGATATTACATCTGATTTGTGACTTTTGTCTAAAGGATAAGATTACCTTCTGGTGTTATACTATGTTGTACTATGAGGTATCTTGTACTACTCTGTGGTAATTATTACCTTCTCTACGATATATTGTAACTGTAGCAAGGGTGGATTGATATAGCAATGTTTGTTTGCTTGCTTAATGAGCCTGAAAAAGGCTATTTTTTGGGCCCCCGTAGTTTGCTTCTGAATATTGAAGCAATTATCATCACTAATGGACAGTGTAAGCTAAAAGCTGAATGATGACATGCTAAATAGAGGTACCAAATCTGTTTCCCATAAGTTCTAATATTTTTTATAGCGTTTCTAGAACAAGAGAAATGACACTAGATTCACAATAAATTTTTACACCATCAGTTTGCAAACTCCTCTCTTTTTTAATCAAATTGCGCTTCTCCTTCCCCCGCGTATTTATAAACACCAGATATGATTGTGTTTAAATACAGAATATAGAAATTAGGCACTATTATAGAGTTCTCGTTGCTTTTACCAAATCTTTTTATATAACTTCAGGTTTCACCGCTCCATATATGAGCGAAACTACGACAAAATCTCCCGGATGGAAGCGATGGTTACAGGTAGGACTCGGAGTATTGGCGATAATTCTTGCCATCTATGCAATAGTATTTCCAGGCATTACATTGGTCACTTTGGTGATCATTCTGGCTATAATATTTCTAATTATAGGAATAGAGCGAGTTATAACTGGAATATTTATTCCACATGGCTCAAGGTGGGCTTCTATAGGATTAGGTATTTTAGTAATCATTTTGGCCAGCCTTGCTCTGACTTTCCCTGTTGGAACGACAGTGGCGCTATTTATCTTTCTAGGAATAGCATTATTGTTTGATGGCATTGCAAGAATAATACACGGATTTGCAGACAAAACGATAAGAGGATGGGTACGAGGCTTTTACATAGGGGTAGGCATTTTAGCTGTAATATTCGGAGGCTTGATAATTGCATCTCCCTTCTTTGGAGCAGTCATAGCTGGCTTTATTATGGGAATTATTCTGTTGCTAATAGGCATTGAAATGATTGCAGCAGGAATTGGGGGAAGAGAGACTCATTTGAGGCCACCTGGGTTCAAAAGATCGATGGAATAAACTAGTATGATAATGGGCGCAAGATACATGGGCGCCACACCAGCCCATTCCCAGTATTAGAAATACAAGATGATTATTATCAATATTTCTAACACATATATGCTGTCTGGTGCTAACAGAAAATGGAGGAGGAGGAAAGGATCAGCAACCCCTCATTTATTACTGATATAACGGATAAGCATGAATTAGAAGAGATACAAAGGATAGCAACTAGGCTAGTTAAAGGTGAAAAGGTAATTTTTGTTGCAAGGCAATCTCGATTCAAACCTGGTGGATCTAAAAGTACGCCATCTACGTTCTTTGTAACTTCACAACGTCTAATTGTTAGAGATCCATCGATGATGGGCATGAAAGAAGATTTTTCGTCAGTCAATTATGATAAAATTTCTTCCGTGAATGTAAAAAAGGGATTCTTTTCATCAACCATGAAAATCATGGCTGAGGGATTTGCAGGAGATATACATGCCATAGACAAAAAGAAAGCAGAAAAGATAATGTCATACATTCAGGAAAGGATGGGGTGAGGCGACTACCCGTTCAAACTATGGCCGACCTGATACCCTCATATCCAATGGACAGTTATATGCTGCAGATGTAGAGAATCTTACATATCTTAAATCTAAAGGGAAAGATGGTTCAGGAGGCACACACATACACATACACATACACGCCCAGCAACCATGAACATTGGTGCCGCCATGATTTCAAGGAAAAAGGGAGAGTCTAATATGTCAGCCATAAATCATAAGGTCTGCTTGGTAACTTTGAGTCACATACCTACAAGTACCCTAAATCTAGTCCTTGGCTTTCAGCTTTGTGTTTATTGATCCCTTACTTTTCAGTTCTGCCTGCAGTTGTTGTTGTACTTCCAGGGCCAGCCTCTTGAAGCCTGCTAACCGTTTCCCTTGTGTTCTGCCCAAACATCCTTGCAGTAATTGTAGTTACCCTTGCAATTTCCTTGGAACCATACCTTGCATAATTCGTAGCTGCTCTACTTGCTTCAATTCCTGCAAACATCATATTAGTTACCATGCGTGTGCTTGCTGTTATAAGGTCAGTCATTATACTTATGTTCCTTGCATAAATGGTTGCCATGTCCTTAGGCGATATTCCCATCGACCACCACCCCCACCACGGCTGCATCATATTCATCATCGCGTAATTGCTGTCGCTCCTATCACCGCTGCTGCCGGCTCTCTCTGCAAATGGAGCCCATGCAGACTGCATAGAATTGATTACCTCTTTTTGTGAATCCAAAAAGGTAATTGTAATCTCACGCATTGCATCGGATGTTTCATTGTGGAAATCTGAAACGATCTGAGAATATCTTGGAGACTCCCTCCTTACTTCATCAATTGCCCTGCTAACATTGTCTTTTGTTTCATCAAATGACCTGTTGACCGCTTCCTGATGGTGTCTTGGCGAAATCTCTTTCCTTTCTTGTTCCTCTTTTTTAGACATGCCAAGAATCTATGATCATAAGATATAAAAACTATTGTAGGAGTTTCGCATATCACGAATGCACAAATACTATTGCTAGGCTCCCAATAGGGTCGAGTGTAAAGTTTTCCTTGGGATGATTCAAAGAGGCATAACAATGTACTTGCACTTATGGTCCTAATTTTTTAGTCTTCCCAAAAAAAGCTTAGCCAGACTAGTGGGAATAGAACTGACCATAATTACAGTGAATTTATTTGTTAAACTTGAATCTTTCTGAGGAGAATTTCTTTTGGAGTTCTCCTTCTTCCTTCTGTCTTGCGGCACTCTGCTCACCTTCTTTTTTCTTCAAATACACAACCTTGGAAACCTCTGGGTGCTATATTGGACAAGAAATCATATATTAGAAAAGGTCTCTGACATGGTCTCTTTGCAGGTATGCAACTATACCGATCAGAATTATGCCTACTATAAAACTTCCATTCGTTGTGAAGTACATTTCAGACCAATCCCAGATTGCCCGCCACAAAAAGACAACTGCAAATAACCCAAGTATGTATGCCCATCTTTCTCTTCTTTTGCGTCTTTTCTCCTCCTTTGGGTCGATAACTTTCTCTTCTTCTGTCAAAGCAGTTCTATTGTTGTCTTAGAACAACGATGTTTCTAGGGTTTACATTAAATTTACTAGGAGTTGCATACGACGAATGCTGCTTTATCATCTTCTATAAGTTGTTTAGGTCTAGAGAATTATACACACTATCAACCAGTTCCTATAAAAATTCTAGTAGGAATGCTAATTTCAGTTCCATAAACGGGGCGTTAAGACCTGTTGCATTTCACTGGAACAAAGCTAGAAAGAAAGAAGTTGTGTGCAGATATCTGTAAGAAAACTGAGAAAACATCTATCTTGGATTAGGCTTCTTCCAATTTAGGGAAGGATTCCAAGAAAGGTTCTTGTAAACCTCCTCTTAGCTAACTTGAGAGCACTTACTCCCCTTGGAGTCAGGCTATAGACAATGACCTTGCCATCCTTATTCTTATCTTCCTCCTCCTCTTCCTCTTCTTTGATAAATCCAGCTTCGCGGAGGTTCTTTAGTGCAGGATATATTGTACCTGGGCTTGGTTTTTCTCCTTTTCTCTTTGCAATCTCGTCTGCTAGAGCCTGACCATGCATGGGCTCCTTTGAGAGCAAGAAGAGGATCAAGAATCCCAGCATACCTCTCATGTCACAGCAATCAGATCTGAATCGTCGCATACGTAAGAAGATGTATTGCATGCCCGATATAAATAAATAGTGTGAGAGCCATATATCGCATATCCGATATATATACAGGAGGTGAAAAAGAAGAAATGCGATATGGTTGCGGCGGTGGTGGTGGTGGCCACTGGGGATATGGATATGGAGTAAGGAGTTTCCTAACGAAAGAAGAGAAACTGGCTATGCTAAAAGAATACAAGGAAGACCTTGAGAAAGAGGTCGAAGGAGTAGAAGAGAGAATAAAGGAGTTATCCTCCTCCAAATAGTTTAAATTTTTTTTCTTTTTTTTTGAATAAGACTCTATAACCTCTGCTAACCTTTGAGTTCCAAGTTGAGCTTTGTAGACTCTCTTATACTGTTCTTTAGGAATATCGCCTATGGTATAGCACTATGGGTATATCTGTCTCCGATTTGCATAGTTATGTTTAAACGTAATTTCATTTAATATGTCTAGAACTCTTTCTAAAAGAACCTATGGGAGCGGGCCCCCCGCGCCGTGAAGTGATATCACTTCTAAAAGTGGATTCTTCTTGCTAATCTTTTGAATGTACAAGGATCTAAAAAGATTTCTGTGATATAAGGCCAGAGGGATTTGGATAAAATGCATTTGAATCCCAGATAAAATTCAGCCTTATTAATGTGAGCATAATAGCAGCCGCCTCACCTTCCGTCCTCCACAAAAAATGTCCATTAACTCTGCAATGAATTGATATCCCTCATTTGTGAATGCAAAAGTTATCTAAATTTCATGTGTTGCCTTGGTTAATTAGTTCTGAAAACGTGCATTCAGACACCAAGCTGAATTGAGTTTCTAACCTTTCTGGTAAAAACAATAGCGTCTGATAGCTTCTTTGTTGATTTCATGGAGCTTTATCATCTTCTACGCGAGCATCTTTGTTCTAATCGCTACCTAAAACAAATGTCAATAGTCTATCCGTATTATTTTGCTTCACTTTAGGAACTGTCATGATTCATCTAACTTACTTATAGCTCATGTAATTCAAATAAAACAAATAGTAGTCATTAGCAACATTCCCCGTTAGTCACTTCGCATTATTCTTCACTTCTCTGTGCAGTATGAATCTTAATACCCTAAGATTAATGCCCTCTCCTTTTCCTTTTGAGACCGATTGAGATGCTATTGCAAAAAGGGTCCCAAGCCCTGTCAGAGTGGTACCTAACCATATAATGTAGCTATTATCAAGATTATTCCATTCGCTACTGGACCAAAGTCCCAGAATGATATGAAATAGAATACTAATCAATCCCTGACCCGTTCCAAGCATTACCAGAAATTTGGCCCAGTTTACTCTGTTTGCTACAAACAATCCTGCACCCATCAGGACTGCAAGGCCTCCCAACTGGCTCAAAAAGGCAAGAAATCCAATAGGAGCTACAGCATACTGCCAAACTTCTTGGCCCACATGCAATCTGACTTGCTCTCCAATCAAATCATAGATAGCCAGATTTGCCTTGTATCCTGCTATTAAAAACAAAACGCCCGAGATAAATGCAATCCCCGCTGCCAGTCTATTTCTAGTTGTCCCATAGCGAATCACTTGCAGTCTATCAACTATAATCCTGTTCTTAATTTCTCCTTGGTGCAAGGATTCAAAATTATCATTAACAAAATTCTTCATGTTGGTAGAAGAGTATTTCGTTTTGGCTTCTACAGCCGTAACTTGAATCCTTATCCCCTTTTTGCTCACAGATTCTGCTAAAGATGTAGGGATGAAATACTTTGTCAAGCTTACAAATCCCTTCCTTACAAGCATGTAATCAGCGACTACTTTTCTTAGAAAGCCAATTTTCTTGCCGTCAATAGAATATACTGACTTGTTCAATAATTTTGTCCAGTCTGCAAAGGGATTGGCTTTTTCCCCCATGGGATACGTCGACACAGTAGTAATGGTTAGTCAACAGATGTATTATAGATTGGTTCGAAAAGTAGGAGAAGACAAAAAAAATAATCATTCACCTTTGACACTCAACCCTCGTTAAAGCTTCTTAGTTAATCCATCATCTTGTTGTTCCACTTGTTTATGATATGTGCTAGGTTTCTCCTGCGATTTCTATAGTTAAGAATCTACGCATCAGAAGAATTCGTGACGAATCATACGAAATTTACAAACATGTTTTGACTTGAATATGAATTGGTTGTCAAATGGATATAATGACGTTCTATATTTCCTTCTAGGGTTCAGGACATGTCGGAAATATGCCAGGATACAATCTTGCCAAATAGAACTGTAAAGGAGACTGCTCTTCTACTTCTTTAGCCTCTTTACATAATGCATCTTTGAATCTATGACACTAATTTGCTCCTGAAGCAGCTTTTCATAGCCCGTCAGCAAATATGCCTGCTTGTTATACAATTCCAGCTCTATTCCAGTCATGACATCCTCGAAGGCTCTGGCCAAGTCCTCAACCATCGGCCCAAGCGCTGCAATATCTGCAGAATCTTTTGCGGCATTGCTGGTGATGGTATAGAAGTTTATTGCGGCAAGCTTTTTTGCATTTTCTGAAGCAATCGATTTTCCTTTGTCAATGGCTGTGGTAAACAGGTCTTGGAATGCATTCTCGGCCCTTTTGGCCTTCTGGCCAAGGTCATCTTCTTTCTCTTTTGTTGCAGTTAGTTTCTCTCCATCATTAGAAACAAAAGTGCTTGCAGATTCATACACTATTACAGCACCGCCTGCAGACGTTACAGACCCTTCTTTCTCCAAAAGTGAAGAAGTAAAATTAACATTATTCTGTGCTTTTTCTTGTTCTGACACACATCTATATGCTCAGCTTTGCTTATACGTATAGTAGAACAAGGTACAACAATATCCAACACACCGACCTGCCCGACAGCATTACGAAGCGATGTTATCAGATTGTAGGGGGATCATTCCTTCGTAGAGCTGGCCGGAAGATCATATATGCTCCTCATATACGATACGGGTCAGAAAAAAGAGCATGATCGTTGAATAAACACCAATCTAATCTGGTTACTGCATCATCGCCTAACGGCTTATACTATTAGGCAGATAGGAGGATATCATTTCTAGCTCTAACACTTGCCCCTGATTCTAGCTGCATCTTTGTCGTTTATACATATGTACTTACATTTCAAATTTTTTGATGACTTGCAAGATGTGGATAGAGTCTCAGTTTCATTGAGTTGGAAAGTCCTTAAGCAATGCATGTGTTATAATAACAGAAGCGCAATGACAGACATACAAAAAGATATAAAAAATGCAGGTCAAAATCTTGAAGCAAAGGCCGAAACAGCTAAAGACCATGCAGAAGGAAAACCAAGTTCAGAGACTTTGAATAGAGCAAAGGTAAAGGGTGAGGATGCAGTGCAAGATGTAAAGCGAGACCTCTAACTTTTTTGTTCTTGGTTTTCCAAACAGGCAGACATATATAGAATATTCTTCTATTTGATGCAGACCACATAATACTCATTAAACTCTATTTTATCATTCTTCATCTGAAAAGCTAGATATTTCTGCATCTGTCGCATCTACACCTTGAGCTCATGTGTCTCCATGCTTAGAGCAAGAGATCAGTGCCATCAGATTATCATTTTTTTACATCCTAATTGTTAATGCATTAGGTATAATCTCAAATGTAGCCGGCAAGATTCCAATAGGTTCACCATCGATTGCGACTGTTACATCTCTTTCCTTTGATGCTATTGAAACTTGCTTTACCTGCGTGTAGAATATGTTATCCTCTTCACTATAATCTCCCTCTTTCATGTTGACAAGCTCGTCTATCATCTTAAGGCTTCCAGAATCCTTCAAAATGACTAAGTCAAGCTTTCCGTCCGACATATCTGCCTTAGGTGCTGCCTTAAACTCGCCTCCTAGAAATTGGCCATTTGCAACTATCGTCATCGTCATGTTCGCCTTAAACTTTCTCTTCCCATTGTCCAGTGATACTTCACATTCATTGCTCTGGTAAGCTGGAAGTGTTGAAACTATGCCAGCTATGGTAGAAACGATCCTACTGTTTACTACATTTCTTACCTTTTTTGACCTATCGATTATTTCTGCTCCAGCGCCCATCTCGGCAGCATTTAGAAATACTCTTGTATTCACAGTCGAATGATCTTCAGGATTTGTAACTGTTGCACTAATAACGTCTATTGTTTTTGGTTTGCCAAGCGAAAATCTGCGGACGCATTCAATAATCTCTTCTGGCAGTCCTAATGATTTTGCAAGGACGTTTCGTGTACCGCCGGCAATTACTCCCATCTCGGCATCTGGTTTTATTGGCTTTAGTTTTGAAGATAATGGAAATTTACTACTACTTACCTTGCTGTTGTTCTGGCTTTCCTTGGCGCTCATTGATTCCAAAAAGAAGCCATTTGCAACTTCATTTAGTGTGCCATCTCCTCCAATTGCAGCAATTTTTGTAAATCCTTTTCTCAGGAAATCTCTAGTCAAGACGGTACCTTCTCCCGCCTTTTTTGTAAAGGCCACCTCTACATCTTCTCCAAGTACTTGCTTTATATCGACAAACAAGGAATCCCAATCTTTGCCAGTTACTCCACTGCTGGAACTTGGGTTAACCACCAAGGCAGTTTCACTATCTATTTGCTTTCTAGCGACCTTTCTTTGATGAATCCTCTTATTAGCAGTGATTTTCTTGTCGGCCGCAGAATTACCCGTGGCAGAAGTAATAAAACCATCTTGCAGGGGAGGCATATGACCTAATTAGCTCACGAAAATATTATTCTTAAGGATAGACATAGAATCTAATATAGATAACACCAGTAATGTCTTGTGTCTCAGACGGTCATGACAAAAATGGCATAACTGTACCATGCAGCAAATACCATGAAGCATTCTACGATGATACAGATTATGTGGTGTACTTTAATGAGAGGCATGCCAAGATAGGTCCAGATTAAATCGCTTAGGTTCAGGTCGTTGAAAAAATTTTGAAATGCAGCAATTGCGTGAACTGCCCAGATCTATCATCCCCGGTCCGTCAATATCTCTTACAGCCTAATGCTTTGATTTGAGCCAGCAAATATTCACCATAAGTTATTTTTATTATTATTATCTAATTCAGTATAGGCAGAAAGAAAGTGAGTGGATGACAGATACCCCAAATATGATGAAGATATCACATGGCAATCAGAGAATTGTCTATAATCTGTGTGTGTTCTTGACCGCTCATCCTATAACTGCAGAGACATCTTAACAAATGTTATAAAAGTGCCCATCCAAAACTAAATAAATTCAGCTTGATTATCCGAGGAGGAAGGGATTTATGCAACTTCTTTGAGGAAATCGACCAAGAACAAATAGATCACATGTAAGAAAAGGAAATGCAGGACGACCAAAAAATTCCTTACTGATTTCATTCTCAATTTGCTGTAGACTAGCAACTACATGAAGTCATTCGATTTTAGAGTATGAATGTAGTTTCAAACTATATAAAATAGCAAATTCTAGCAGAGTCGTGCCTAGGAAAGGCCAGTCTGGTAGCAATAATACAACAAAAAGACTATTGGTCATAGACGATGAGCTTGACATAACCAGAACTGTGAAAAAAGGATTAGAGCTCCTCGGCGGTTTTTCTGTTGATACTTTTAACGACCCTATAGAGGGGTTATCCAACTTTAAGGCAGGCACTTATGATTTGTTAATCTTTGACATAAGGATGCCAAAAATGAACGGCTTTCAACTATATCGAGAAATACTCAAAAAAGACAGTAGAGCAAGAGTCTGTTTTATTACAGCAATTGAGATTAATTATGATGAATTTAGAAAAATGTTTCCCTCAATAAATGTCAAGTGCTTTATAAGAAAACCAATAAGCGTAGTTGAATTGGCAAGCCTTATAAGAGAAACTCTTAATGAGCAACCTGACTGATTTGTGGAAGGAAGAATATAGGCTGTTTTAGGCTCAAAAAACAAACCGATACAGCAGATTTTTATATTCACTTTCGAGTATCTATGTAGATACATGCAAACCGAACTGCTAGGATATCATTCCGTGTGCCTACTGAGCCGTGAACTTAGAGCCCAGTACCAATCTCTTTACAATAGAATAAATGAATACCTAGTTAACGGATATGCGGTTGTATACACACTGGAATCAGACCCTACCAAAACACTTGAGCGTATGAAGCAAGGCGGAATTAGGGATATCGAACAATTCGTGGAAAATGGAGCGCTCAATATACTCAGCAAAGAATCGGTATATTCTTCACTGTCAGAAAGAGATCAGGGGCGCACTGGGAAGGAGCTAGTAGGAGAATTCAATTCCATTGTTTCTAATATGAAGAACAGAAGCGGCAAGTCAGACAACACTAAATCTAAGGGAATTTGTGTAATGTTTTCTGCTGATGCATCATTCGAATTAGGGGATTTCAATAAGCATGTAGACTTTGAGAGGCTGATGGGCAAGCATCTAGCCATGGAGGATGTCGAGCTTATTTGTTTTTACAAGATTCAATCTCTTGTAGAATTAGGGTTGACTGCGCTCATCCTTCTTTTAGATTATCATCACTATACCATCCACGGGGGTTGGAAATACCGGGAATGGAACCCACATGACACCATTGAAGTGATTCGGGAAGGTCTGGACGAAGTGCTGGATGGAGAGAATTCTGAGCTTTTGCTGAGGACTTTGAATCTTGTGCATCAAACAGATAATAACAGGATTATATCGCAGCCAGAGGTGTTTGAATCTAACTTGAGAAATGCGTTAGGAGACAACAAGGCAGACATGGTTATTTCCTCTATTACTGAAAAAATCAGAAAAGAGCTGTCGTTTGGTTGATATGATAGTTGCTGGTGGACAAGCAATAACAACAAAAAATGCGTCTGACAGTCAGAGACAGAGAGAAAAGGAATTTAAAATATTATTATGTGCAGCTATTGGTACCATAACTTTTCCCCCACCAAATTATCGATAAGCCGCCGTCTAATATATGCAGAGAGTGTGAATTAGAAAAGAGGAATTTAGATCGAATGAAAAATAATGGCCAAGAAAGTAACGACCTACTCGCGGTTTTTACTGATAATCTGAAATCTTGGCATATCGTACTGTTTTATGAAGAACCGGAACATGCGAGAGTAATTGAATTTCAATTTATCAGAAATGGGCTGAAGAAAGAACAATTCTGCTGCTACATCACACATGAAAATAGGGAATTCATTGAAAATGAAATGGTAGACAATGGGATTGATGTTGCATACTATACGAAGAACAATATGCTCCGGATAATCGAATCCATAGACATTCTAGACGACTCACGAGGAGTGCTGGCAGCAAGTGATGCTGAGACAAAAAAGATGTGTGCCAACTTGTCTACCTATTTCAGAATAGTAGGAGGATTATCAATTCGCGACACTTTGAATATGATAAATAATTCCGAAATAGGAGACAGGTTAACAAGTACCCAGCTGGAGATAGAACAGAATTTTCATAATCAATTGTTTGACGGTCTGAAAGGCTACTGGCTATGTAGCTACCAAGTTAATGATATCAAGTCTGCTTTAGACAGGGGTAGTGGCAACAATAATTTGATGATGGTTGAGCTTCTAAAGAGCCATCATGGCGTAGTTTTCGCAACAAAATCTGGAAAAGGCTTATCGCTCTATTTGCCTTAAACTCTTTAAATTATGTTATAGCACAATATTCTGCAGGTATTATATGATTATGCAGCTTCTGTATTTACATACATTCCTTCTATACAAACAAGAACAATGCTGAAGAAAAGACAGAGATAGTAGAGGGTAAGGATAACATAACAGATAGAGTGCTGCAGTCGATATCTAAAACAAAAAAAAGGATGGATATCTGCGGCGACGAAGTCTCTCCTTCCGTGGCTATTGGAGTAAATGCCTTCAAACAAGCGTTGAATGATGCGAAGGATAGAGGAGTAAAGATAAGATACGTTGTCGAGATTACAAAGGACAACATCTCGCATTGCAGAGAGCTAATGAAAATTGTCTCAGATTTAAGACACTTGAATGGAGCCAAGGGTAATTTTACTGTGAGTGACAGTGAATACATGGCTTCTGGCGCAGCTCTCCTGCGAGAGCAACTTCCATTGCACCAGATTGTCTACAGCAACAACAGGACAATTGTGAAGCAGCAACAATACTTGTTTGATACTCTCTGGAATAATGCCCGATCAGCTGAGCTGAGGATAATGGAGATTGAAGAAGGGACTGATCCCGTGAATATAGAGGTTATTCAAGACCCAATTTTATCACGTGAAGTTTTCAAGCAGCTTGTTGTATCCGCCGATAAAGAAATACTGCTGATATTTCCAACAGTTCACGCATTCGCCCGTCACGAAAAACTAGGAACAATACAACTGATTGTTGAAACAGCAAGACTAGGAATAAGAATTAGAATAATAATGGTCAAAGACAAGTTAGTTGAAAGATCAGTACAAGACATTCTGCAGGAGCAACAAAATCATTCTGTTGAAGTGCGATTTATCAAGAAAGTGGAAAGATCACTCAATAAAGCTACATCATTGCTGGTTGATAGAAAATCGTTGCTGGTTGTTGAGTTAAAGGACGATTCAAAAGATGATTTTGTTGAAGCAACAGGCTTCTCGACCTACTCAAATAGCGACCCCGGAATTCTAGCATACATTTCCATGTTTGAAGATCTTTGGTTGCAAAGTCAATTATTTGAAGAGGTAATTGAAGCAAATAAACGACTTGCCAGCGCAAATGAACAGCTGAAAGCTCGAGATAAAATGCAGCAAGAGTTTATCAACATAGCGGCACACGAACTCAGGACACCCCTTCAGCCTATCGTGGGAGCAATAGACCTCATCAGATTGCAGCAACCGGCAACAATGCAGCCGCAGCTAGATGAGGCGGGTGAGATGATAGCAGAAGCAGCTGGAGAATACAGTGAAGAAATTGAGATAATATTTCGCAATGTGAAAAGGCTTCAACGACTATCCGAAGATATCCTAGATGTTACGCGCATTGAAAGCGGGTCGTTCAGGTTGAATAGGGAGAGGTTTGACCTCAATGAAAAGGTGCGAAACATAGTAGCCGAAATGCAGGACGCGATCCCTTTGACAAAGAAAGAAAAAATAGAGATAAAGGCTGAAATGAATAGCGAGTCCCTGATGGTGAGTGCAGATAAACCAAGAATTTTTGAAGTGACGTCAAACCTAGTGAGCAACGCTATCAAGTTTACTGAGCAGGGAACCATCACTGTCAGGGCCGAAATGAGAGATAGCACAGCCAGCATAACGGTTAGGGACACAGGCTCCGGCATCGACCCGGAGATACTGCCAAGACTCTTTACGAAGTTTGCAAGCAAGTCGGAGCATGGCACCGGTCTTGGATTGTTTATTTCAAAGAAGATAATTGAAGCTCACGGCGGCAGGATTTATGGAGAAAATAATCCTGATGGAAAGGGAGCCACATTTGCCTTCACGCTACCACAAAATGATGGATAGTACGTCGTTGGTCTGCTTTAGAGTTTATATGTATCAATCATTGCCGCAGGCCGTGGAAATGGAAGTCAATCCCGCACTACTATGCACCGCTGTCATTCACTATGGGACAACTAAGAATAGATTAGCAGAATAATAGGCTAACAGACAAACAGAGGATTTCGTATGGAAACATTACAAGAAATTGCCAATCACTCTAAACTTGTATTGCTGTCTCTCATACATTTCACTATACAAACGAGCATAACTCTCTGCAGCGTCATGTGT
>Ga0075420_100000985_pt1 | contig 23607 bp, 21 predicted proteins | sample SoiMetdeltSBSDD4_FD_75296 | JGI IMG/M metagenome (GOLD analysis project Ga0075420, IMG submission 75296) | Bulk soil microbial communities from a Populus tree surrounding site in Tennessee, USA - Soil MetaG P. deltoides SBSDD4 | ecosystem: Environmental > Terrestrial > Soil > Tree plantation...
CTCGGCTTCGTCCATTCGCGCATATACTGTCGGCCCGGCGATCTTGTATCCGTTCAGATGCAACACGGGCAGTACCGCCCCATCACGGACCGGATTCAGGAATCGGTGCGAGAGCCAGCTTCCGGCCAGCGCGCCCGTCTCGGCTTCTCCGTCGCCGACGACGCAGCACGCGATGAGATCGGGGGTGTCGAACACCGCGCCGTACGCGTGCGCGAGCGAGTAGCCGAGCTCTCCTCCCTCGTGGATCGAGCCGGGCGTCTCGGGGGCGACGTGGCTGGGGATGCCACCCGGGAAAGAGAACTGCTTCATCAGGAGCTTGAGTCCCGCTTCATCGCGCGACACGTCCGGATACACCTCGCTGTACGTTCCCTCGAGGTACGTGTTCGCGACGACGCCCGGGCCGCCATGTCCGGGGCCGCAGATGAACAGCACGTTCAGATCGTGCTGGACGATCACCCGGTTCAGGTGCACGTAGATGAAGTTGAGTCCGGGCGTGGTTCCCCAGTGACCGAGGAGTCGCGGCTTGACGTGCGCGAGCTCGAGCGGCTGGCGCAGGAGCGGGTTATCGAGCAGGTAGATCTGGCCGACGCTCAGGTAGTTCGCAGCGCGCCAGTATGCGTCGATGCGATGAAGCTCGGTGTCGGTGAGCGGCGTGGCGGCGTCCGCGACGGTGGTGGGGCGGTCGATCATGGGTGTTCTTCCTGGAGAGCTGTTGCGCGCGTTCCCGCAACATTCGGCGCACCGGAGCCTCGACGGTACGGAACGCGGTCCTGCGTAAGAAACCAGTCACGGCCGTGTTCAGCGAGCACGGCCGTGTCATTCCGATCGAGCCGAGAATCACAGGCCTCCCGACCGAGGACGTTTCTCTCCGGACGACCTCGATTCCCGCCCCTTCGGCTCGGAACCTCGGCGCCCTCACGACGCAGGAACTCGGAGACCGCCATTGCGGTAGTTTATGGTGTCGACCGCGGCTCATCCCGTGGCCGAGCTCTGCACTGATCATCGCTCCAACGGAGGATGTTGCTGGTGGCCTTACCCGGTCGACCGCGCCGCCTGTCACGCGCGCTCGGGACTCATCCGCTGTCGTTTGCGGCCGCGGTGTTCGCCTTCGGTGCGGCCTGCGCGCCGGGGGCGACGTCAATGGGCGCACTACCCGCTGCCATCGCGCGCATCATCGAGCGGCCGTTCGACTCGACGGCCACGAAGGCGGCCACGTCGCATGTCGTGATCGTCTCGATCGACGGTCTCCGCCCGGACGCGATCGGGCGCTTCGGCGCGACGAATCTCAGCCGGCTCGCCCGCGAAGGCAGTCACACGTTCGCGGCGAAGACGATCAACCCGAGCAAGACATTGCCGTCACACACGTCGATGCTGACGGGCGAGGGTCCCGAGGAGCACGGGATCACGTGGAACTCGAATCAGACGCACACCCACGAGACCCTGGCCGTGCCGACCGTGTTCGGCGTGGCGCGCAAGCGAGGCTTGCACACGGCCGCGTTCTTCTCGAAGGGCAAGTTCAACCATCTCGAGGTGCCCGGATCACTCGATTACTCTCAAGCGCCTAACGGGGATGGCCGATGGACTGCCGACCGCACCCTCGGCGACGTCGTGCGATACCTTGGCGAGCATCGACCGAACCTGCTGTTCGTTCACATCGGCGAGCCTGATAAGGCGGGTCACCTGTTCGGGTGGATGGGCCGGTTCTACGGACGCGCGGTCCGGAAGGCCGACGCAGCCGTTGGCCAGCTCGTGACCGCCGCCGACCGCGCGTATGGCGCCAACAACTACACGCTCATCATCACCGCCGACCACGGCGGGCATGGCCGCACTCACGGCACGGCGCGCGCCGAGGACATGACCATTCCGTGGATCGCGTGGGGCAAGGGTGTAAGCGCGGGGACAACCATCACGTCGGCAGTCCGCACGATGGATACGGCGGGCACGGCGCTCTGGCTCCTCGGCGTCAACCCACCGGAAGGCTGGGCGGGGACGGCCGTGAAGAGCGCGTTCACCGCACCTGCGCAGGCGGCCTCCGACGAAGCGACGCATCTGGCCACGCAGTAGCGCACCGCGACGACGGCGCTACTGCGGTCGATACGGGGCTTTGATCCTGATCGGGAGCACCGTCTCGCCCCAGTGGATGCGCATCACGGCGTCATCGCGGAGCACCACCGGGAAGTAGAACGCGAGCGTCTCCATGTGAGCGCCCCGCTCGGGCGTGATGTCGAGTCGCAATGCGTCGGAGGCATCACCGGGGTACGGCTGATGAAAGACGTGCGCGGAGCGGTTGAGAATGAACGTCCACGGGCCGGTCGCCTGCGGAATGAGCCACACCGAGTAATCACCAGCCTTCACTGCTCGCCCTTCGACGAGCACGTCCTGACTGAAGCTCACGCGAGTGGCCGAGTCGGCACCGGGGTGCCAGATGGTGCGCCACTTCACGAGCGCCGAGTCACCGAACAGCACTCGGCCGCGCGCGACCGGTCGGCCGTATGCGACGGCAATGTTCGTGAACGCGACCGTCTGCTCCACGCGGGCGCGTTGGCTCGCCGGGAACCCCTGAGCCGCGCAGGCGATTGGGGCAGCCGAAAGAGCGGCTATCGAGACGGCCAGCGCAATCGCGGTCGACGCGACGAGAGGAGTCCGGCGAGATTGGCGTATCATACATCGGCCTCGGAGGCGGTGAGATACGGGAGCAATCCCCTGCCGGCCGCGAGGTTCCTCGAGGACGACATGTCCGGAGCGCCGAGCCATACTAGACTTCGCCCTCCGACAAGGTTGCCGGATTGTTTTCCGCAACGAGGTTTTTCCACGCATGCATGAATCCGACGAGACGAAGCACGGCGTAAAGATACATCCGTTCGTCCCGCTCTCGTTCTTTCGACGGACGCTCGAGGATTCGCGCGCCCGGGCGCGGGCGTTCTACGCCGAGATGAACCGGCGCCGCACGACGCGGCATTTCTCGAGCGAACCCGTGCCGCGCGAGCTCATTGAGCTCGCCATTCGAACCGCGGGCACCGCGCCGAGCGGCGCACACCAGCAGCCATGGACGTTCGTCGCGATCTCGGAGCCGGAGCTCAAGCAGCGCATCCGCGAGGCGGCCGAGCACGAGGAGCACGACTTCTACCACGGGCGGGCGCCGCGCGAATGGCTCGAGGCGATCCTCCCGTTAGGCACCGATGAGCGGAAACCGCACCTCACCGACGCGCCGTGGATCGTCGTCCTGTTCCGCCAGGCGTATGGCGTGACCGACGCCGGCGACCGCCGCCCGCACTACTACTCCGAGGAGTCGTGCGGAATCGCAGCGGGGCTGTTCATCGCCGCCGTGCACCAGATGGGGCTCGTGACGTTGACCCATACGCCGAACCCCATGGGCTTCCTGCGCGAGGTGCTGGGCCGGCCGGCCAACGAGCGCGCGATGCTCATCATGCCGGTCGGATATCCAGCAACCGACGCGCGAGTTCCGGACCTGGCCCGAAAACCTCTCGAGGAGATCGCGGTCTGGCGATGACCGCCCAGGCTCGCCAACCAGGTCCGGCGCACGTCGTGCTGCCTAACGTTTCGTATGGACGACGTCCGTGCCGGCCTGCCAGGTCTCGCCGCCGTCGCGCGAGTACTCCCAGCGCTGAATGACGCGCGTGGGCTCGACGGGGTCCCATGTGATGCGCACCAACACCGAACGGCCCGCCGACCCGTTCTTCGTCCCGACAAGCACCATCGTGCCGTTCTGCAGCCCGCCGGTCATGAAGATGCGCTGACCGTCGTTGTCGACGTAGGTGCGCATCCACTGTTGGGTGAAGACGTCGAACGTGTTGTAGCTCACGCCCTCGTAGCCATCCGGGCCCTCGAAATGCTCCTCCACGAGGCACTGGTTGAGGTCCTTGGAGAACGTCGTTGTGCCCTGCGCTCCCTGGCCGTTTCCCTGGTGCACGTCCCAGGTGCCGATCATGAAGTCGAACTGTTGCGCGGCGGCGCGGAACGGACAGAACGAGCCGGTGCTGGAAGTGACCGGCGTGACTTCGGCGACGCGATCGTACGGGATCCCCCCCAACCCTGTCTCGGGCGGCGGAGGCGGTACCGCCGGCGCGTCGTTCCCCGCGCTGAACTGCTGGAAGACGCGGCCGGATGGGAGCAGCGTCCAGCGGAAATACGAGTTCCGCGTGAACACGGCGAACGGCGGAATGCCGGGGGGGAGGCAGGGTTGCGCGAAGAGAAAGCCCAACGGCTGCGACAGGCTCCCTTGCATCACCATGCTGCCATTCCCGTCAATGCCGCCCTCCATCACGATGACCGAGCCCGGACACCCGGTCGCCGCAACCCAGAACTGGTGCCACTTCCCGGTGGACGCATCGTAGGTATTGAGGCTGCGGCCGGCCGGGGCGCCGATGGGCTTCCAGTTCTCCTCCACGAGACACCCATCGAGCTCGGACTCGATGACGCTCGTCGCAACCAAGCCTCGAGGGCCGGGGATGTGCCAGTTGCCGACCCAGAAGTCGAACTGTCGGTACTCGGTGGCATTGCAGCCGCGGCTTCCTGGCACCTTCGCTCCGATGCCGAATGGATCCAGCGGCACGAGTGCAGCCGCGGCGCGTACGTCCATCGTGCGGCGCGGCTGGAGGATGGTCTCTGAACCGCACCCCGCCGTCAGCGTCAGGACGAGCGCGGCACCCGTTCGACGAGCATAGCGCATGTCGGGTTCCTCTCGAGAGATGTGAGCGATCGCGGCCACCTCGTGCCGCCGGAGGTGCCGAAGCTAGAAGGCGTGCACTTGGCCAACTCCATCGCCGCGTCATCATCGTGTGCTGGATCTGTCATGCGCCGACGCGCTTCGTACGCCTGCCTGTTCCACGAGCGGTCCGGTTGCCATGTTGCGGCACATGCCCTCCCTGCCCATCTCTCGCGCGCGCCTCACCGCGGTTGTCGCCATCGGGCTGGTCGCGATCGCGACTCCGGTCGCGCTCGGGCTCGAGGCGTGGAACGCCGCCCGCCGGCATCGTCAGGCGGCCGAACGAGCGCTCCGTGATCACGCCGACTTCGCCGCACTCGGGTATCGCCAGCGCGTCGTTGCCCGGCTGTTCGCGCCCGTGAGCACCGTGTTCCGCCCGCTTGGCAATCCTCGGCTGGCCCATGCCGACGACCGGCTCCCGCCGGTGGGGGTCTTACGCCGCGCGCAGGCCGAGACACAACCGTGCGCCGAGTGCGGGCTGGCGCTCACGCCGAGCTACTACTTCCGCCTAACGCTGGCCGACTCGTCGATCGATGTCGACGGTCCGCCACTCTCACCGGCTCGGCGCGAGTTCCTCGCGACGGATCTCGCTCCACTCGGTTCACCGGGTGAACCGCGAGACTGGGACGTCACCTCGACGCTCGACACGCTCATCGAGCGGGCCGAGATCGTGTATGTCACCGTCTGGCGTGGCGCCAACGGTCTGCCGCGCGCCGTATACGGGTTTGCCGTACCGACGCAAACCGTGATCGACGTCGCGCTGCGGCCAACGTTGACGTTCGGGTCGCTGCTGCCAATTCCGGCGCGCACCGCGCCGCCCAACGACTCGGTGCTCGGCGTCGAGCTGGTTGCACGTGGCGGAGCGCTTCGGCTGGCGCTGACGCCGCGCGTTCCGCCACCGACGTACTCGTCGCGCGTGCATGGCGGAATGTTTCTCGGCGGGCTGGACATTCGTCTCGCACTCGATCCCGAGCGTGCCCCACCACTCCTGATCGGTGGGCTGCCGCCATCACGAACGGCTCTGCTCCTGGCGCTCGTGATGCTCGCGACGACACTCGTCGCGGCAACGCTCCTCGTCGCCTGGCGCGCGCTGAAGCTCGCGCACGCCCGCGAGAACTTCGTCGCGAGTGTGTCGCACGAGCTCAGAACCCCGCTCGCACAGATCCTGTTGTTCGGGGAAACGTTGAGCCACGGCCGGGTGGACTCGCGGCGCGAAGTCCGGTCATCCGCGAGAATCATCGTGGGCGAGACACGCCGGCTGATGCACCTGGTGGACAACATCCTCGCGTTCCGGCGCGGTGGATGGATGACGCGCCGGCGAAGCGGCTCTCCGCTCGAGCATCAGCCGGTCGCGCCGATCGTTCGTGACACGGTCGCGAGCTTCGCGCCGATCGCCGCCGCTGCCGACTCGCGCATCGGCGTCCAGTGCGACGATGTGACGGCTCCGGTCGATCGCGATGCCGTTCGACAGATGCTCCTGAACCTGCTGGACAACGCCGTGAAGTACGGACCGCGCGAGCAGACGATTCGCGTGGAGCTGGCCGAGGTTCGAGGACGGGCGCAGCTGTCGGTCGAGGATTCGGGGCCAGGGATTCCCGCGCCCGATCGTCAGCGGGTCTGGAATCCGTTCATTCGTCTGGAGCGCGATGTCGAGGCGCAGATCGCCGGGAGCGGTATTGGACTGTCCGTCGTGCGCGATGCGGTGGCACGGCACGGCGGCTCCGTCGCGATCGGCGATGCGCCTAACGGTGGCGCTCGCGTGACGATCGAGCTGCCGGGCGCGACGGTCACCGACGCATCGGGTTCGCGCGACGAGCACAGCATCGGAGATTCGGTCGAATGCGCGTCCTGATCATCGAGGACAACCGCAATCTCGTTCACGGGCTCCGGCACAATCTCGAGCGCGAGGGCCACATCGCCGACGCGGCGTTCACTGGCGCGGACGGGCTCGACCGGGCGCGGCGCGCGGGGGTGGACCTGATCATCCTGGACCTGATGATCCCGAAGCCGGATGGGTTTCAGATCCTGCGAACGTTGCGCGAGGAAGGCATCGAGACGCCGATCATCGTGCTGACGGCACGCGGCGAGGAGGAAGACAAGGTGCGCGGCCTTCGACTCGGCGCGGACGACTACGTCACGAAGCCGTTCGGTTTGATGGAGCTGCTTGCACGGGTCGACGCCATCCGGCGGCGTCTGCGCATCGGCACGACGCGACGCGTGTCGGACGCCATGCCCATTCAGGTCGGTCGCGTGCGTATCGATCCGGCGACGCGGACGGTGCACGCGGCCGACCAGCCCGTCAGCCTGCGGCCGAAGGAGTTCGATCTCCTGCTCGCGCTTGCGCGCCGGGGCGGCGGGATCGCGTCGCGGGACGAGCTGCTGGAAGAAGTGTGGGGCTACGATGCCGACGTCATCTCGCGTACGGTCGACACGCACATCGGGCAGCTCCGGAGCAAGCTCGAGCCCGACCCGCACGCACCACGCCTGATTCTCACGGTGCGCAAGACGGGGTATCGTCTCCATACCGACCGCGGGTGAGCGGCTGCCGGTCGCCGCCGGTGCTCGGAGACGTCGGTCACGGGACGGCCGGCGTTTCCTCACACTTCTCCTGCGATTTCCGAACTGTCGGGTACTGCACGCCGAGCTGCTCCAGATACGTCTTGTAGCGCGTCGGGTCGTAATAGAACCGGCGCATCTGCGGGCGGTACTTCTCGAGGATGTCCGTGTTCAGGAACGTCGCCGGCTTGTCGTTAGGCCGCTGCAGCGGCTCGTACTTCACGTCCTTCGTCTGGACGGTGCGGAAGTACGACCACGCGCTGTCGACGAGCGCAGGCTTCGCCAGGATGTCGAGCATCGTCGCCGCCATCACCTTGGCGCCGGCAGTCGCGCCCTTGTGCGCGATCGGCGTCGCCGACGCGATCGCGCTCGACCAGTGATGTCCCGGCAGTCCCGGAATGTTCGACGGGAATCGCAGCGTCACGGTCGGGAGGTTCCAGCTCACGTCGCCAATGTCATCCGAACCGCCGCCCATGTTCCGATCCTCCGGCTGGGGGGCCGCACTGGTGTCGACTGCCGATGGCATGCCGGTCTCGCGCGAGCCCATCTCCTTCTGAACCGCCTTCGCCATGGCCTGATCGGCCTCCGACCACGTCGGCAAGCCGACGCGCTTGATGTTCACGAGCATCGCCTCGGCGATGGGGCGGTTGAAGTGCTGCGGCCACGCCTGGCCTAGCACGCGCGCCTCGACCAGCTTCGTGCCGGTCATGAGCGCGGCGCCCTGCGCGACCGAGTCGCCGGTGGCCCACATGGCCTTGATCTGCGGGTACGTGAGCTCGCGGAAGTAGTACCATACGGACGCGGTCGTCGGAACCACGTTAGGCTGGTCACCGCCGTCCGGGATCACGTAGTGCGAGCGCTGCTGCAGCCGCAGATGCTCTCGCCGGTAGTTCCATCCGATGTTCATGAGCTCCACGGCGTCGAGCGCGCTGCGGCCACGCCACGGCGCCCCGGCCGAGTGCGCCGCCTGTCCCTGGAACGAGTAGAGGACGGAGACGAGCCCGGATCCGCCGCCAGGCCCCCAGCCGGTGCTGAGGTTCGACGAGACGTGCGAGAAGATCGCGATGTCCGCGTCCTTGAACACGCCGGCACGCACGAGATACGCCTTCGTCGCGAGCTGCTCTTCCGCGACGCCGGGCCACACCTTGATCGTCCCCTGCAGCTTCTCGCGCTCCATGATCTTCTTCACCGCGAGCGCGGCGGTGATGTTCACCGGCTGACCGGTGTTGTGCCCTTCCCCGTGCCCAGGCGCGCCGGGCACGAGCGGAGCGTGGCAGGCCACGCCGGGCTTCTGCGACGCCTGCGGGATCCCGTCGATGTCGGAGCCGATCGCGATCACGGGTTTGCCCGATCCCCAGGTCGCGACCCAGGCCGTGGGCATGCCCGCCACGCCTTCCTCGACGGTGAAGCCGTTGTCGCGCAGGATCTTCACGATGTACTTCGACGTCTCGACTTCCTGGAAGCCGAGCTCACCGAAGCTGAAGATCTGATCGACCATCTGCTGCGTGAACTGCGCCCGGCTGTCCACGTCGGCGATCGCTTCGCGCTTGAGGCCCTCGAGTCGAGCATTGGGCATTGCCGTGCGACTCTGCGCGATCGCGGGCGCGGCGGTGAGGGTGATCGCGAGACAGGCGGCAGAGAGACGTGGTCGCACGATGGTTCCTCCGAGAACGGAATAGAGCAGGCGAAGTCAGGCGGGAAAATGTTCGCCGGGCTGCCGTTACGCCATTACGGATCGACGGTATGTTGAGCGTGCGATGAGCCTGCCATCGACGTCGCCGCCCGGGCCGACCGAGTCGCTCGCGACCTACCGTCTCGAGGGCGGCGCTTCGGCGTCGATGTACGCGGGGACCGCGGCCGTCATCGCCGTGGAAGCGGTGATCTGGCACCTGTACTTCATGAGCCGGTTTCCGGTCGTGGCGTGGGGGTTCAGCGCGGTCAACGCGGCGGTGTTGATCGGGCTGGGCGTCCGGTTCCGCGTAGCATCGCATCCGACGATCGTACTCGGGCCGGCGGGGCTCGATGTGTCGGTAGGGCGGCGGAACCCGTTGCGGATTCCGTGGTCGAACATCGAGCGTGCCGAGCCGACGACGTGGCAGACCGAGCCGGATCCGATGATCAGGCGCGACTACATCAATGCGTCGTCGCCGTTCGTGCCGAACATACTCATCACGCTGCGGCTGCCGACGGAGATCCGATCTACGATTGGGATCAGCAAAGCGGTGCGGATTGTCGGCATCCGCGTCGAGGCCGTCGAGGAAGTACTGGCTTCTCTATCCGATCGTCTCGTCCGATACGATTCCGGACCGCGTTAGGCGCGTTCACAGTCGCTTGCGCAACGAGCACGAGAATGATGAACAACGGCCTCGGCTGATGCCAGCTCGTCGCGGAGCAGTACGCGGCGGGAGCGCGATGCCCTATCGCCTGAGCCCGAATCCGATACTCACGATCAATCCGTACGTCACGGAGTTATCCTCGGCCGCGAACGGAAGCTGGACGGTCGGCTGGATCGCGAGCCGATCGTTGAAGAACACGAAACCGAGTCCGAAGTCGGCGACGCCAGAGTTATCGGAATAGGTCTCCTTTACGCCGCTCTCGTCTTCCGTCAGATCCGACGACGCGTATTCGAACCGTACGGATCCATTCGGAATGATCTTCACGCTCGGCGCCGGACGGAACGTGAGACCGAGCGCGATCCCTGCTGACGCAAACCGCGAGCGAACCTCGTAGCCGCCCTCGTCAGGCCCCGTGCCCATGCTCACGCCGACGACCGGGCAGAGCTGCGCGCGCTGGCCTACGGGACGCTGGTAGCCAAACTCGAGGAACAGACGATCCTCGGTGTCGTCGTATCCGTCCGCGTATATGCGAGCCACGCCGACGTCGCCGAACGCCGCATTCTCCTTCCCGGCGATGAGCGAGGCAGCGTACGCAGTGAAATCCTTGCCGAACACGGCGCCGCCGCCCAGACGCACAGGCACGGTGGCGAACGACACGGAACCGAGACAGGCCTGCGCTCGGGCGGCGGCGGGAACGGTGATCGCGATCACAACGAGCAACGCGAGTCTGCGCATCTCGGCTCCGGTGTAGCGTGTGCGGTGGTTCAAGCGGAAGGGTGCGACGTTCGATGTGGCGTGCCGCGGAGCACCGGCGTACAATGCGAGTCGTGCGGTGCTCCGGCGGACGCCGCGCGAGAAACCCAAACGCCGGTCCACGGGCATAACGAGAGACCTCATGAGAGCGGCCGCGGCGCTGACGACGATGGCTTTCGTGTTGGGGGGCTGCGGCGGTGACGATCCGGCGTCGCCTGACGTCGGTTCGGTACAGCTCACCGCCCCAAAACAGACGATCGCGGTCGGGGAGGCGGTACAACTCACGGCCTCGGCGCGCGACGCGAATGGCGGAGTGATCGGCGGGGTGACGTTCACGTACGAGAGCCAGGCGACGTCGATCCTGAGCGTGTCGGCGACTGGCCGGGTGATCGGCGTGGCGCCGGGGACGGCGTCAGTCACCGCGTCGGCGGGCGGACAGACGTCGTCGCCGGTGACGCTTGAGGTAACGCCGTCGGGCGTAGCAGCGGTGGTGACGATGTCCCCGAACACGTTTTTTCCGTTCCGGACGACGATTCGGGTTGGCCAGTCAGTGCTGTTCGATTTCCCGCCGCCGCCGTCCCATAACGTGATCTTCGACCAGCGAACCGGGAAACCGGCGGACATTCCAGAGACCCAGAATCAACAGGTGACGCGCACGTTCAACACGGCCGGGACGTTCCCGTACGAATGCAGGCTCCATCCGGGAATGCGAGGTGAGGTCGCAGTGAACCCATAGGAAGAGCGCTGGGGAATGCGTCCGAGGGCAGACCCGCGATCCTCCCGGAGTAGCGAGCCTCCTCTCGGGAGGAACGATCGAAGTAATCAGCAGCCAGTCGTCAGCGGGCCAGCCGAACAGCCGACCGACTCATCAGCTGACTGACTGAAACCGGCTACTCACGATTTGGATCCGACTTCCGTGCGCGTGCACAACGTCTACTTCGTTACTCCCCTCATGGTCGGGACGTAGCCCGGGAACACGACGTCCAGGTTCTGATTTCCGAGCCGGTTCTTCACGATCTCCGCGAGCACGTCGCGGTGATCCAGCGTCACTTTCAGATCCTGGCGGTCCTGCAGGTTCTCCATCGCGAGCCCCGGCCAGTTGAACGTGTAGACGCGTCCGCCGGAGATGTTCCGGCCCATGAGGAACATGCAGTTCCCGCGACCGTGATCGGTGCCGCGCGCCGAGTTCTCGCGCACGTTGCGGCCGAACTCCGAGATCAGCACGACGGTCACGTTCGTCGTCGTCGGACCGGCGATCACGTCGGCGTGGAACGCGCCTAACGCGTTCGCGAGGTTCAGCATGTTGTTGTACATCGCGCCGCCGGGGTTCACCGGGTCCTGCGTCGCGTGCGTATCCCACCCGCCGACGTCGACCTGGGCCGCCTCGATGCCGATGTCGGCCTTGATGAGCGCTGCCGCCGAGCGCAGCGCGCGCCCGACACCGTTGTTCGGGTAAACCGCACCGTTCGCCGGCGCGTAGCCGGTGATGTTGACCAGGCGGAGCAGCTCGATCGTGTTCAGCGCGTCGAGCGAGGAAGAGCGCAGCGGCTCGGGCGCCGGGCCGTACTCGCTCTTGAGCCAGTTCGTGCGCTCGGTGCGCGTCGCGGTTGCGCCGGAGATCCCGAAAGTCGCGGGATCGGAGATCGGCAGGGTCTTCGGTCCGCCGACGAGCGTCTTCTGCAACCCACTCGCGAAGCCCAGGGCGCGAAGTGGCGCGTCGGTTCGCATTGGCGGGACGGTCGCGAGGTGTCGGCCGAGCCACCCGGTGACGATGTTCGGGTCGCGCGGCTTGCCGACCTCGATGAACTTCTGCGCGTCGAAGTGCGAGCGCGTCGGGTCCACGGAGCCGGTCGCGTGCACGACGAGCAGCTGCCCGGCCTGATACGCGGGCACGAGCGCCTGCATCGCGCGCGGGAGCGCGAAGAAGTCGTCGAGCGCGATCCCGCGTGTCGCGGTCGCGGTGCTGTCGGGACGTGGGATCGCGATCGTCGGCCGGCCCGTGTAGTAGTTCGTGTCGCCGAACGGCACGCACATCGAGAGCCCGTCCGCGCCGCCACGCAGAAAGATCGAGATGATGACATCACGATCCGCCACATACGACTCGGAAAGCACGACCTTGGGGAGCCACGACGGAAACACGCTCGCGAACATCGCGAGCCCGGACATGCCGGCGCTGTCCGCGATGAACTGCCGGCGGGAAAGCTCGTTGTATTCGTCGCAACCGCAGTCTTCGTCGTGCATGGTCATGGAAGGCTCCTGGTTCAGCCGTAGCCGCTTCGCGGCAGCCATCAGCCATCAGCCGTCTGCGGGCTGAACGCCGAAAGCTGACGGGTCATCGAATCGTCTTCAGTACCACTGAAACGCGTTCGAGCTCAGCGCCAACGACATCGCCTCGCGCACGCGATTCGCGCTCACCGGCGCAGCTGACAGGTACGCGCTGATTTGCCCCTCGAGCGCGCTCGGCATGTTCCCCGCGAACACCATCTTCTCGATCTGCCCGGTGATCGCGACGGGCGTCGCGAGATTGACGAGCGGCGTCACGTCGAAGGTCACTTCGCCGGTCGCACTCGCCTGCGACGTGAGGTAGCTCGCGAAGTTCCAGCGGGCCAGAATCGTCCCCGCCCAGAAGTCCATGTTGTCGGGATAGCCGTCGGGGTCATCCCAGTAGAACAGCTGTTGTCCCAACAGCAGGAGCTGGCGGTTCGAGACCTGCGCGAGCGTGCGAACCGTCGGATTCACGGCACGGAGCGACGACACGAGGAAGTGATACGGCCGCTTCATCTTGAGCGGCGCTTCCCGAAGATTCGCCGGCGTCAGGATGGCGCGGATCATCGACGGGATATCGCCGCCCGTCTTCGTATAGACCTGCGCGATCGCATCGATCTGCGACTGCGACGGGTCGTACCGCAGGAGCCAGCGGAGCATCTTCATCGAGATGTACTTCGCGGTGTTCGGGTGGGCGAGCAGCATGTCGATCGCGCGCTCGCCCTCCTGAATCGCGGCCGCGCCGACGCTCGACGCCTGGGCGGGGAACGTCTCGCCGAGGAACGTCTTCGCCGTGAAATCGTGTCCGGTCGGGTCGAACGCGAAGTTGCCGCGTCCCTGAATCGTCCACCCCGTGAGAATGCGCGAGAGCTCGGCGACGTCCTGCTGCGTGTAGCCGCCATCCACACCTAACGTGTGGAGCTCCATGATCTCGCGAGCGTAGTTCTGGTTCGTGTTGCGCCCACGGCTCCGCGTGTTATCGAGGTACTCGAGCATGGCGGGGCTGTGCGCGCTCGCCTTGAGCAGCGTCGGGAACTTGCCGAGCGCGTGCTTCCGGATGACCTCGCGGTCGTCGAGCGTCTTGAGGTAGCCGACCTTCTCGTAGTTGATGCTGAAGTGATCGGTCCAGAACTCGACCATGCGCTCGTACAGCTGGCGCTTCGAGAAGGCCGAGCGGTACGTGGTCGCGTTCCAGAGCTGCGTGACGAGGGTGCCGTACTCTGTCGCGTACAGCGTCGGGCCATCCATCGCCAGCGTGGGGCAGTTCGTCGCGACCCAGGTGTCGGTGGCGCTATCCCCGATCGACGTGTACTTGAGCTGGTACTCGAGGTACCTGGAGAAGCCCATCGACTTCGCCCGCTTCACCTCTTCCTCGGTGGCACCTGACGTGACGCGGTTCACTAGCCGAACGAGCACGTCTTCGCTCACGGCGCCCGGCGCGCCCGGGCGGGTCATGATGCCAGGGCGCGGTCGCGAGATGCGCTGCGCCTGCGCTTTGCGCGCTGGCAGGAGCGCCGCGCCCGCGGCAGCGGCCACGGCACCAAGGAAGAAGCGACGCCGCGACGGGCGTTCCGGCTGCGCCGCCTCGCTCGCGACCTCCTGCGCCTCGAGCTGGGATGCGCCGTCCTGCTGCTCTACTGCCAGCGTCTCGACGTCACTCTCGGCTCCACCGACACGTGACCTGCTCATGAGGCCCTCGATTGGATGAATCGCTGTCACACCGGTTGGCACACACTGCAACATCATCCGACAGATCGACTAGGCGATATGTCACGGGCCGACCAGACAAGCTGACCGAACCACCGCATTGGGGTCAGAGTCCAAGGGCATCAATCCATTGCCAGGGCAATGGATTGATGCCCTTGGACTCTGACCCCACCGACTAGCGGAGGTCGGCATCTTCGCCGTCGCCACCGGCTTTTCCATCGCGCCCGAGCGACTCGAGGTCGAACGCGTTAGGGTTCCGCTCGCCCGGCGCCTTGTAGAGATACGCCCGGCCCCATGGGTCGAGCGGGATGTCCTTTCGGAGATATGGCCCACGCCAGTTCGCCGGGGCGGGGCCGCGGCTCGGACGCTCACGCAGCGCGGCGAGCCCCTGCTCCGTCGTCGGGTACCGGCCGTTATCGAGGCGATAGCTGTCCAGCGCCACCGAGAACAGCTCGATCTGCGTGCGGGCGGTCGTGCTCTTCGCGTCGGAGAGGCGGCTGATGATCTGCGGCGCCACCAGCCCGGCGAGCAGCCCGAGCACGATGATGACAACGACCAGCTCGAGAAGGGTAAACCCGTACCTGGGCCGCACTGTTCTCCTCATGCACCGCTCCACGGCGATGTGGTGTTGGACGCCAGCGTCGCACCCGCGTTAACGCTGTAGATCGCCTGCAACATGGCAAGGGCTACGAAGCCAACGAGCACCGCGAAGAAGAGAATCAGGGCGGGCTCGATGAGCGACACCGCCGATCGCAGCGAGAGCCGGAGCTCGCGATCGTATGTTTCCGCCACCTGGCGAGCGAGATCCGAGAGTCGACCGGTCTCCTCGCCGACGGCGAGCAGCTGGGTGCCGAGGGGCGGCAGCACCGGTGCGAGCGCCACCGAGACCCGCACGCCGTGGCTCACATCCTCCGTCGCCTGATCGAGTGCCGCACCGAGCGACAGGTTGCCGACGCTCCCGCGCGCGATCCTGAGAGCGCTCGGAACGGGCATCCCGCTTCCGAGCAGCATGCCCAGCGCCCGCGCGAACCGGGCGGTGGTGAACGACGTCTCGATCGCGCCGACTACCGGCCACCCGAGGCGCGCGGCGTGGTAGCGTCGACGGTTCGACGCGTCCCCGAGCCACGCTCGCCCCGCGACGACGACCCCCGCGACGAGAAGGAGCCAGAGCCACCACCATCCGGTGAGCACGCCACTCGCGCCAACGAGCACGCGCGTGGAGAGCGGCAGCGTACCACCCGTCTCCTGGAGCATGGCGGCGAATCGTGGGACGACGAACGCGAGCAGCACCGCGATCCCCGCCGTCGATGCGACCGCCATGATCGCGGGGTAGATGAGCGCCGAACGAACCTGATTGCGAAGCTCGTTCGACTCGTCCAGGTGATCGGCCAGGCGCGCCATCGCCTGATCGAGCGCGCCGCTTTCCTCCCCGGCCGAGGCCATGGCCGGAACGAGTGGCCCGAAGATGGTCGGGTGCCTGCGTAGCGCGTCAGCGAACGCCGCGCCACCCTGGATGTCACGACGGACAACGCCGGATGCGTTCGACACCGCAGGATGCGACGAGTGCGTCGTCGCGAACTCGAGGGCGCGATCGAGCGGAAGGCCCGCCTCGAGCAACGTCGCGGTCGTCCGCGCCCAGGCCGCGAGCGCCTGGGTGCGACTCTGACGATTGCGACGATTCGCCACCGCGGCGCCTAACGGGGCAATGTCCACGGGCACGAGCCGCTGGCGTCTCAGCTCCTCGAGCGCAACGACGCGCGTGGGTGCCTGAACGACTCCTTCGACGAGCCGCCCGTCCGCGTCCGACGCGCGGTAGCGGAACCGCTCCGCGACAGAGCTCTCGACGCTCACACGGGCTCCTCGTCGCCGGTGACTCGCAGGACTTCCTCGACCGTGGTAACGCCGGCCGCGACCTTGTCCATCCCGTCATCGCGAAGCGTCCGCATCCCCTGCCCCACGGCCGCAGCACGCAACGCGTCGAGCGACGCCCGCTCCGCGATCATCCTCCGGCTCGACTCGACGACCGCGAACAGCTCGTAGATGCCTGTCCGCCCGCAAAACCCGGTGCCCGAGCACGACTCGCAGCCGGCTCCTGAACACGCCGGGCACGACATGCGCACCAGCCGCTGCGCGAGCAGCCCGGTCACGGTTGCGGCCACGAGATACGGTTCGATGCCCATGTCGACGAGCCGAGTGACTCCGGCAACCGCGTCGTTCGTGTGGAGCGTCGAGAACACGCGATGACCCGTGAGAGCCGCCTGGATCGCGATCTCCGCCGTTTCGCGATCGCGCATCTCGCCGACCATGATGATGTCCGGGTCATGACGAAGGATCGATCGGAGCGCCGACGCGAACGTCACGCCCGCCTTGCGATTCACCGGGATCTGCGTGACGCCCTCCATCTGATACTCCACCGGGTCTTCGACGGTGACGACCTTCACCCCGGGCCCGTTCACGCGCGCGAGTGCCGCATACAGCGTCGTCGTCTTTCCCGATCCCGTCGGACCCGTCACGAGCACGATCCCGCTCGTGCGGGACACCAACCGCTCGAACTGCGACCGCAGCGCGGCCGACATTCCGAGCTCCGCGAGATCGCGCGCCGCCCCGCCGTGATCGAGAATGCGAAGCACGACACTTTCGCCGTGCAGCGACGGAACGGTGGACACGCGGAGATCGACGTCGCGCCCGGCGAGCTTGAGCCGAATGCGCCCGTCCTGCGCGATGCGCCGCTCCGCGACATCGAGCCCGGCCATGATCTTCACTCGGCTCACGACTGCCTGGCTGTACTGGCGCGGCGGACGCGATACGTCGTGCAGCACGCCATCGAGGCGGTAGCGCACGCGCGTGCCGTCGGTCGCAGCCTCGAGGTGAATGTCGCTCGCGTTCGCCTTGAGCGCGTCGAGGATCAGCACGTTGACCAGCTTGATGACCGGTGCCTGCGTCGCGAGCGCCCGCAGATCGTCGAGCGGCGCGCTCTCATCGTCTCCGACTCGCTCGACGATCGATTCCTCGGGCTCCGCTCGGCGCGCGGCCAGAATCGCGGCCTGAATCTCCGCCGCCGGGCGCTCGACGAGCTTGAGCCGCCGTCGATAGAGCCGCGCCAGCTCGTCCGTGACGGTCGCATCGAGCGGACGCCCCACCGCCGTCACCAGCGCTCCATCCTCGGCGATACCTAACGGGAGCAAGCAGTGCTCATCGAGGTACCGTGGCGACAACCGCTGGGCGAGCTCGCCCGCGGCGGCCGTACGCAGGTCCGCGAGCGCCGTCGCGGCGTCGGCGTCTCCGCGAAGCGCATCGGTCACGGCTTCTTCTCCGCCTCCTCGAGGCGCTTCCGGGCGCGGTCACGGACGGCGTCCGCATCCTCGTCGGAGCGCACGAGGTACGGCGTCACGAAAATCGCGAGCTCCGTGCGATTGTTCGTCAGCGTCTCACGCTTGAAGAAATAACCGAGCAGCGGGATGTCCTTGAGCAGCGGCACGCCGCTCTCGATGCGCTCCCGCGTGTGCCCGATGAGACCGCCGATGACGACAGTCTGCCCGTCGCGGATGATCGCGCGCGTCGTCGCCTCGCGCGTCGAGATCACGGGCGCGTTGAGCGCCGCCTGAATCGTCTGGTTCGTCAGGCTGCTGACTTCCTGGAGGATCTGGACGCTGACGTAATCATCCTGATTGATCGTCGGGATGATCGTGAGCGTCGTGCCGACGTCCTGGTACTGGACCGCGCGATCGATGGCGACATCATTGCCGAGTCGCGTCGACGCGATGAACGGCACCTTGCTGCCGACGACGATGCGTGCCTCCCGGTTGTTGACCGCGAGGATCTCGGGCGTGGACAGCACCTTCACCTGCGACTTCGACGAGAGCGCGCGCAACACCGCTCGCACGTTCAGGCGATCGAGCGTGACGACGCGCATGACGAAGTCCTGCACGCCGACGCTGTCGGCGATGATCGGGTCGCCCAGGCTCACGCCACCGTCGCGACCGTACACGGACCAGTCGATGCCAAACTGGTCGCCGCGGCCGAGCGTTACCTCCGCCACTGCGACTTCGAACAGGACCTGCGCCGGACGCGTATCGAGCGCCTCGATCGTCTCGCGCAGCAGCGGGAAGTTCGGCGGCGCGGTGCGGATGATGAGTGAGTTCGTCGGCGGGTCGGGCACGACCGTCGTACGGCCGACGAGCCCGCCGGGACGGAGCGAGTCAGGGGGGAGCGAATCGCGCCCCGCGCCCGGCATGTTCACGATGACCGGCGTCTGCTGGCGCTGGCGGAACGTGTCGAGCTCGCGCCCGCGGAACACGTCGAGGTTGCGCGAGAGCGACCGATCCGAGAGCGACGGTCCGCGTCCGCTCGCGACGTTCACCTCGAACGACTGGCCAAGCGCGAACGCGAGATCCTCCGCGTTCGCGTACTTGAGCGCGACGACGTACGTGCGAAGTCCGGACTCGCCCTGTGGTCGCTCGTCGAGACGCCGGAGCAGCTCGAGGTACCGCGCGACGTTGCTGCCACGATCGGTGATGAGCAGTGCGTTCGACCGCGCGACCGGCTCGATGCGCGCGAGCGGGCCCGCAACCTGCCTGAGCGCCGCCGCTCCTTCGTCAGCGCGAATCGACTGCAGCGGAACGAGCTGGGTGATGAGCCCGAGCGGCGGTGGATCCGGAAGCTCGGTGCCAACGCGTACCTGGCCCGTGGCGGGCGCCTTGTCGGCCGGCACGACCTGCGCCACGGCCCCCTTCTGCACGAGCACCAGATTGTTCGCCTCGAGGATCGACTCGAGCACACCGCCCACGTCTTCGGGACGCACTGGCGCAGACGTGCTGAACGAGATCCGGCGATCGGGCACGTCCGTGAACACCACGTTCAACCCGAGCGACGCCGCCACCGAGCGCACGACGTCGGTCAGGCGTGCGTTCTCGAAGTTGAGCGAGACCGGTCGGCCGGCCTGCGGCTGGGCGCCTGACGCAGACGCGACGGTCAACAACCCTAACGTCGTCACGAGCCGGAATCGTCGCATGACACTCACTGAGCAGGTCTCGCTAATCGAAGAACCAGGCGCCCGTTCGGGCCCATGAGCGTCACGCTCCGGTCGCCGATCTCGACGACGCGATAGCCGCCGGCCCGATCGCCGACGCGATAGATCGTCGGCTCGGACGCGCGAGTGTCGAGTCGCAGAAGCGCCGTCGCGTCCGCCGGACCGAGGACGGTTCCATAGAGGTGCGGGACGGGATCGTTCACGGTCGACGCAACCGTAGAATCCGTCATCTCACCGTGCACCTCTGGTGTCATCGGCGGCTCTGCCGCTGGCTCGGCGGTTTCGTCGACGGTCTCACCGAACATGTACCGGCGCGGCGGTGGCGAGCGACGAGCGGAGAAGATGTTCGTGCGCACGACGCGCTCGGACGCACCCTGGTCCGCGGGCTGCACGCTCGCGCCGCCATCCGGCACGGTGCCAGCCGAGGCAACGACGACCGGCAGACCGCTGCCACCCGGGACCGGGCCGGGAAGCACGAGCATGACGATGCCACCCAGCACGAGCAGCACCGTCGCGCCGTTGAGGCCGAGCACGAGACGCCGGACCGGAGGCGTCTTCATTGCTCCGCCTCCCGAATGCCATAAGGCGCGCGCAGCGTCACCGAGAGCTGGAGCAGCTCGCCACGAAGCGCCGGGTTCGGCGAGATGCCGATCTCGCGCACGTCCATGAGCGTGCCGCCGTGCTGCACGCGCGACACGAAGTCAGCGACGCCATGGATGTCGCCGACCGCGGTCAGCGTCGCGGGAATCGACGCCACACCAGCCACGACGCTGTCCGCCGAGCCGGAGACGTTGAGTTGACTCACGGTGATCCCGGCGTCGTCGGCATAGCTCTGGAGGAGCGTCTGCAGCCGAGACGCTGCGAGCGCTGGGGAACGTCCCGTAAGCAACTGCGGGCGCGCGGCGCCAACCACGTGCGTCGTCCGCGTCGCCGCCACCTGCCGCAGCTCGGTCTCGTGCGTGGAGAGCCAGCGAAGACGAGCGACCTGCTCCGCCCGCATCGCGATGAGATCTTCCCGCGCGCTCCAATGACGAGCGAACGGCAGTACGCCGTACGCGAGCGCGAACGCCGCCGCGAGCACGCTGCCCGCGACCACCATCGTTCGACGCTCGCGCGCCTCAAGCACCGGGCTTTGCACGAAAGGCGAGAGAGAAGCTCTCGAGCGTCCGGCTCCCGTCGCGGAATCGCGACGTGGCGCCGAGGAATCGTGCGTCGCTGAACCGCGCGTCGCCATCGATCGCTGGAAGAATCGCGGCGGCGTTCGTGGCGGTGCCGTCGATGCGCCACTCCTCGCCCATGGCGCGGGCGTTGAGCACCGTGACGTCACGCGGCAGCTTTTCGCCAAGCGCGGCGAGTACGCGGAGCGGATCGATCCGGTTCGCCGTCACCGAGCGAGCGATTGACGCCTCCTGCTCGAGCGCGGCGAGCCGAGCCTGGAGCGCGGCCGCCGGAGCAGCGCCTGGCTCGAGCGCCGCACGCTCGGCGTCGAGTCGCGCCAGTACGCCCCCGCGCGAGCGGTCCGCCGCCCAGACGGCGAAGCCTAACGCGAGCAGACAGGCTGCCGCGGCGACGGCAACTCGGCGCGATCGCCGGCGGCCGATGGCGCCGCGCAGGGCGTCGGACACGAGCATGGTCGCGAGCTGGCCGTCGAGCCTCCGCGCCGCTCCCCACGCGGCAAGCAGTTCCGGCGCGAGACTCGCAACCGCCGGGAGCAGACGGGCGTCCCCGGTTGATTCGCTTCCGCCGGCGTATCGGGCGGCGATGAGTCGGCCGCCGCGCACCTCCACGCTCCCGTGCGCATCCTCACGTAACGGGAACACGTAACGACCATCACCAGCACGCTCGAGCGCGGTCGCGAGCGCAACCGGCGCCGCGTCGATCGACTCGACCGGGGCCCACGTCTCGAAGGCGGCGATCCACCGGTCGAGACTCGCTTCATCCGCCGCAAACGCGACGTCGCCATCGAGCCCGACGACCACGCGCTGCTCCTGCACCGGGAAGAACCGGTCAGGCTCGACGGCGATCATCTGCCGGCGGATCGACGGCGGCGCCGGTGGCAGGTCGACGTGCTTCACGTACAGGTGCTCGAGCCCGATCGCGAACGCGATTCGCCCAACGCGGCCGAATCGCCCGGCAAGCGCGGCCACGGCGTCGGCCGGACGTTCCGGGTTGAACTCGACGTCCATCACCGCACGCGGGCGGTCGCCCAGCGCGGCGAGTCCAACGGCGCGCACTCGCGTCGCGGCAATCTCGATCCCGACCCGGTCGGTCATTGCTCGATCAGCAGGGGCTCAGAGGTCACGTTCACGCCAGCGCACGAGAGTCAGCTGCGTTCCGGCAATCGCGTACACAGCCTGGATCTCGTGCGTGAGGGTGTGACCGCGCATCCAACCGCGCGACACGACCAGCAGGCGAGACGGCTCGTCCTGCAGGCTGCCGCCGGCTGCGGCGAGCACCGTGTCGGTTGCGGTTGCGCGATTGATCTTGCCGTCGCCATCCACCGTCAGGTAAGGGGCAGCGGCTCGCAAAAGCGCGAGGTCGACGCCCGGGATGTCCTCGAGCTCGTCGAGGCTTCGGAGGGGACGCACGGCGGGACCGGATGCCCCCGAAATGGACTGTCCGCCAGGCACCCCCGTCACCGTCCCCCGTTCGATGAACGCGCGAATCGCCCGTGCGGTCGCAGCAGCAGCCGTCGGGGCGCCGAACGTTCCGAGCAGCCTGGCGAGCCCCTCCTCACCCGCGTTGTTCACGTCGAGACGCGCGCTCACGTCCACGAGCGTCACGGCGAACACCGCATTCCCAAGGGTTACTTCCCCGCGAGATGACAGCGCCGCGTCGAGGTCATTCAGGTATGCCTGACGAGCCGTGGTGTCGGTGAGCGCGGCGAGCCGCACCTCCAGCTCGGCCGTCGCCGCCGCCACGCCACTCTCGGCCGCAAAGCGACCGGCAACCCGCGCCCGGGCGTTTCCCGCGAGGGCGGATGTTTCGCGAGTCCCGAGAACGACGGCGGCCGAGACAGTCCCGAGTACCACAATGAGCCACAGGACCAGCATGAGCGCGAACCCACGCCGCTCAGGCGTCGATCGACGGGCATTCTGCGGCTTCATCTGGCGCGCTCCAGCCCCACGCCGACAATCAGCGGCGTGCCGACCTCGGCATCCGGGCCACGCAACGCGATGCGCACAGCCGCAGGAAGCTGTCGGGTCGAGGGCCATGCGGTTACCCACGACGGGTCCCCGACCGGCATCGCCTGTACATCGAGCGCTCGGATGCTCGGGATGAGCGCCGTCACGGGCGCTGACCGTGATGTGACATCGTCGCCGTCGACGAGCGGGGTCGCGTCGATTCGAAGTCCCTCGGTTGAAATTCCAACGTCCACCCGCCAGAGGGCGGACGCACCGAGTGGTGGTGTCACGCCTCGGGAGAGGAACGTCAGGCGGTCGATCGGACGACCACTCCCATCGATGGCATCCTCGATCGCGAATGCGTCAGCGCCGACGTTTGCCTCGTCGCTCGCGTGTCGAAGCGCGTCGGCCAGCAGCGTACGCGCTCTGAGCTCGGCCTCGCTCGTCGCGCGGTGGTGGCTGAGTCGTTCCCGCGTGTCGAAGCCTGCTCGCGCCGAACCATATACCAGGAGCGCGATGATCCCCGCGACCGCGATCGATACGATCAGCTCGAGCAGCGTGAAGCCGCGGCGCGTCGTCATCGACCGGGACCGCCAGCGTCACGTTCGCGCGCCAGGCGCCGCAGCTCGAACTTTCTGCCCGTCGGTGACGTGACGACCACGATCACCTCAGTGACGCCAGGCGCCCAGGCTCGAGACTCGATTTGCGCGACGAAGCCTCTCGGAGCGGGGGCCGTGCTGTCCGCCGCGTCGCCGGGCGACTCCTCGACCTTCGTCGCCTCCATCAGCGACTCGGCGTAGGTGACCGTCTGCGTCCACTCGTGCGCGTCCCGCGTCGCGCGCGCCGACGTGTGAAACACCTCGAGGAACCCGACCGCCGTCGTTCCGAGGATCACGAGCGCCGCGAGTGACTCGAGGAGCGTCATCGCCGCGCTCCCGCACTGGCGGTTCGCACCGGCGCACAACTGACCGCGTCCCAACTGACGCCCTGTGAAGCGTCGAGCGGCTCGAGCACACACGCGCCCAGCGGCGTGAGATGCACGCGCACCTTTCCGACGGCGTCGGTCAGCGACCCTGTCGCGATCGCGTCGCGAGACCGGCCCGCAGCCGC
>Ga0075420_100000986_pt1 | contig 23576 bp, 23 predicted proteins | sample SoiMetdeltSBSDD4_FD_75296 | JGI IMG/M metagenome (GOLD analysis project Ga0075420, IMG submission 75296) | Bulk soil microbial communities from a Populus tree surrounding site in Tennessee, USA - Soil MetaG P. deltoides SBSDD4 | ecosystem: Environmental > Terrestrial > Soil > Tree plantation...
TCGCCGACGCGTCGAGCAGGTCGGCGGAGTAGCCAGGAAGCGCCCTGGTCGCGCTGCCCGGCTTGGTCGCGGTCACGCCCGGCAGCGGCGAGATGGCGATGGCGCCGGTTTCGGTCTGCCACCAGGTGTCCACGATCGGACAGCGGCCGCCGCCGATGTGATCGTGGTACCACATCCACGCTTCCGGGTTGATCGGCTCGCCGACGCTGCCTAACAAGCGGAGCCGGCTCAGGTCGTGGCGGGCGGGATACTGGTCGCCCCACTTCATGAACGCGCGAATCGCCGTCGGCGCGGTGTAGAGGATCGTGACGCCGTGGCGTTCGCAGATCTCCCAGAAGCGATCCTTGTCCGGCCAGTCGGGCGCGCCCTCGTACATGACGCACGTCGCGCCGTTCGCGAGCGGCCCGTAGACGAGGTACGAGTGGCCCGTGACCCAGCCGACGTCGGCCGTGCACCAGAAGACATCATCGTCGCGAAGGTCGAAAACGAGCTTCGTGGTCGCGGTCACCGCGGTCAGATAGCCGCCGGTCGTGTGCACGATGCCCTTCGGCTTTCCCGTCGTGCCCGACGTGTACAGGATGTAGAGCACGTCCTCGGCGTCCATCGCTTCGGGCTCGCACACCATGGGTACGTCGGCCATGAGGCGGTGCCACCAGTGATCACGGCCCTCCATCATGTGTGCGAAGGCCTCATCCCCGCCGGCGCCGGGACGCCGCATAACGACGATGACGTGCTGGACGGACGGGGCACCCTCGAGCGCTCTGTCGGTGTTTCGCTTGAGCGGAATGATCTGCCCGCGCCGGTATCCGCCGTCGGCGGTGATGACGACTTTCGCCTGCGCATCGTTCATGCGATCGCGCAGCGATTCGGGTGAAAACCCGCCGAACACGACCGAGTGAATGGCGCCGATGCGTGCGCACGCGAGCATCGCAATGGCGGCTTCGGGGATGAGCGGCAGGTAGATACCGACCCGGTCTCCGCGCCTAACGCCGAGGCGCTTGAGGACGTTCGCGAACTTGTTGACCTCGACGTAGAGGTCCCAGTACGTGAGCGTGCGCCGGTCGCCAGGCTCACCCTCGAATACGATCGCGGCCTTGTTGCGCCTCGCGGTCGTGACGTGCCGGTCCACGCAGTTGACGGACGCGTTGATCTGTCCGCCGACGAACCACTTCGCGTGTGGTGGCGTCCAGTCGAGCACCCGGGTCCACGGCCTCGACCACTCGAGCGCCTCCGCCATGCCTGCCCAGAATCGCTCCGGGTCGCGGTCCGCCTCGGCGTACAGCTCGTCGGAGGAGACATGCGCGCGGCGGCGGAATTCCTCGGGCGGCGCGAACCGTCGGTTCTCTTGCAGGAGGACGTCGATATCGGACATGGATCGGTGCGGTATGGTGACTGACAAGGAACGCCGATTGTGCAGTGTGTGGGCCGAAACATCAACAGCCCCTCGACCCCTCAAACCTGAACCATCGCTGAAAAGCATTAGACGCAGAGGGTCGCAGAGGAACCGCACGCAGAGGGTCGCACGAAGCGGCTGCGCCGCTCTCCGCCCTCGTCGGATCCGGTGGAAAAGCGAGAGCCGCCCGGGACGTCGGGCCTCCCGTACCGTTGTTCCCTAGTCAATCAGAGTCTGCCATACCGCGTGCGGCGCAGCCGCCTCTCCGACCCTCTGCGTGCAATCCCTCTCAGTTCCCCGCTCTGCGTCAAAGGCTGTTCAGCAACGATAGTGGTAGGGAGTCCAGCTGATGCGTCGCTGATCCTCTCCCTTTTCGCTGTGGGTTCAAGGCTTTCACCAACGCTCTCGATAAAGGGGGACAAGTTGGGACGGACAACTGGGCAAGTTGGCCGTGCAGAAGCTGGACACCGTCGCGTAGCTCCCGTGATGCGGCAAAGTGCGGTGGCTCAACAAAACAGGGGAACGCACGTCGAATGCTTAAGTGCAGCCAATTCAACGGCGTGATAGTAACTGCCCAGGCTGGCACGTAAGTCGCTCTGACCGAGGGCACAATCGACGGGCCAAGCATCACTCGATAAGAGCACACCCGCCGCGAGGCGGGGCCGCAAAGCCAGGAATCTCGATCCCAGCTAGACGGGTGAGATCGTCCGGTTGCCGAAGGTGGTCAGCCGAAACTGTTCGGCTCTCATTCCTCCCTCGTGCGGCAAGTGCCCGGCCCCGACGGAGGATATTCCGAATGCACCCGGCACTCGACAATCAGGGCTTCAGCCTCCTCGCGCCGGAACGGCTCATTGCCGATACGCGTGGCGAGTTCCGGGCAGCGGCGCTCGAGCACCTCGAGCGACTTGGTCCCGACGCAGGAGCGCTCGTCATCGATATGCGTCGTACGCTCGACCTGGACGCGAGCGGGCTCGGCATCCTCGTGCTCGTTCAGAAGCGGGCGAAGGAAAAAGGACTGTCGACTCGTTTGGATCATGCGCCTGAACGGGTCCGCAATTTGCTCAAGCTCACACTGCTCGATTTCCTGTTCGAGCTGACTGATTGAAGGTCTTGAGTGGTTCGAGTTCGTGCGCCGTGGCCCCCTTCGGTGCGTCGGGTTCGACCTCTCGGGAACGGCGGCCGCGAACGATGCGGTCGCCGTTTCGCATCCGCACGGCAGCCTCGCCACGGTGCCCGCGCCGGACTAACGTTCGGTCGTGAACCGCCCCGCCTCCGAGCTGGTTTCCCCCACACAGAGTCCTGCGCAGCCGCCGTCACCGATCGAGCCACCGGCCGCCGTCGAGACCGTTGCGCTCAGTCGTACGTTCGGGCGCCGCGTCGCCATTCGCGAGGTCACGTTCACCGTGCAGTCGGGTGAATGTCTCGCGGTGTTCGGCCCGAACGGCGCAGGCAAGACCACGCTGCTGCGCGTACTTGCGGGGCTCATTCGCCCGACGCGCGGTCGAGCGCGCATCTCCGGCGTCGAGCTTCCCGGAGGCCCAACCGCGCGCGCCCTGGTCGGGCTCATATCGCACCAGAGCATGCTGTACGCGGCGCTCACGGCCGTCGAGAATGTCGAGTTCACCGCCAAGCTCTACGCCGTGCGATCGCCGAGGGAAGCCGCGATGCAGGCGCTCGATCGGATGCGAATCGCGGACAGAGCAGACTCGCCCGTTCGGTCGCTGAGCCGCGGAATGCAGCAGCGGGTCTCGATCGCGCGAGCGATGGTGCACGCGCCGCAGGTGGTGCTGCTCGACGAGCCGTACACGGGACTCGACGAGGCCGGCGCCGCCGCGCTCACCGACGCGCTTCACCTGCTCAAGCGCGAAGGCGCCGCGCTGATTCTCGTCACGCACCACCTCGGCGAAGGGCTCGCGCTCGCGACGCATACCGCGATCATGCGCGACGGCCAGTTCGTCGAGCTCGCGGAGCGTGGCGACATCGCGCTCGATACGTATCGCGACGTGTATCGCCAGGCGGTGCTGGGATGAGCGCGGGCGCTTTTCCCGGAACGTTCGTCGCGGCCGCCCTCATTGCCCGCAAGGATCTCGCGATCGAGTTTCGAACGCGGAGCGCGTTCCTCGCGGCGCTCGTGTTCTCGATGCTGGCGATCGTCATCTTCTACTTCGCGTGGGACCCCACGGCGGTCACAGCGGGCGATCTCGCGCCCGGCGTCCTCTGGGTGATCTTCACCTTCTCGGGGCTGCTCGGCCTGCATCGGTCGTTCGGCGTGGAGCAGGCCGACCGAGCGATCGACGGGCTGATCGCGTCGCCCATCGCGCGCGAAGCGATCTTTCTCGGAAAGGCGCTCGCGAATCTCGCGTTCGTGCTCGGCGTGCAGGCGGTCGCAATTCCCGCTGTGGCGATGTTCTACAACCTGCCCATCGTGCGCGTGCTCGGGCCGCTCGTGATGATCACCGTTCTGGCGTCGATCGGTCTCGTCGCGATCGGTACGCTGTTCAGCGCCATGACGTCGAACACCCGGCTTGCCGAGCTCCTGCTTCCCGTCCTCGCGCTTCCGTTCTTCGTGCCCATCGTCTTGCCGGCCGCGCAGGTCACCGCGCGCCTGCTCGCGGGCCGTCCCGCGATGGAAGCGATAAGTTGGTTGAGAATCCTCATCGCGTTCGACATCGTGTTCGTGGTAGCGTGCGCGCTCGCGTTTCCGTTCACGCTCGAAGACTAGACACGCTCGTTTTCCAGATTCATGACACCAACACGTGCCGGTAGTGCGCCGCCCGAGCGCAGCCCTGCGACCCCGTTCGAGAGTCGAGGCGGGGTCGACTGGCTGCTCATCGTGGCCGTCCTCACCGTGATCGCGACGTTCGTACGCGCGATCGCCTTCACGCCGGTCGAGGCGCTGCAGGGCGCGGCGCAGAAGATCTTCTACATCCACGCGCCGTCGGCGTTCGTTGGGCTGTACCTCGGGTTTGGCCTCGTGGGTATCGCGGGTGCGCTCTACCTCTGGCTCCGTGACGAGCGGCTGGACCGCGTCGCGGTGTCTTCGGTCGAAGTCGGCGTGGTCTATACGACGGTCGTTCTGATCACTGGCCCGCTTTGGGGGAAGCCCATCTGGGGCACGTGGTGGACGTGGGATGCACGGCTCACCCTGACCCTGCTGCTCTGGTTCGTGTACGTGGGCTATCTGATCCTCCGGGGAGCGATAGAGGACCCGAGCCTCCGCGCTCGCTACTGCGCGGTGCTCGGGATTCTCGGTGCGCTGCTCGTGCCGTTCATCCATTTGAGCGTGTACCTGTTCCGCACGCTCCACCCGATGCCGATCGTGCTCAAGCCGGGCGCGCCGTCGTTGCCACCCGAGATGCTGACGACGTTCCTGCTAGCGATCGGCGCGTTCACCCTCCTGTACTTTGCGCTCGTTCGCGCGAGGTACCGCCTGGCCGTGATGCTCGAATCGCTCGAGGACGATCCGATTGCGGAGTCGCCGTCGGTTCGGACCCTCCGCGCGGAGCCCGTACGCTGATGCCCGACAACGCGATCTATTACCAGCTGGCGTACGCCGCCGCGGCGCTCATCTACGCGGGCTACGTCGTGTCGCTCGTCGTGCGATTGCGCCGCGCTCGGGACCGGGAGCGCGAGCGCCAGCGGTAGCGCACTGCGAACCGCTGAGTTGTGACATAAGCTGATGCGCGACCGCCACACTCCGCGTCCCTTTTCGCAAAGGGATCGGCCGTTTGCGTGCCTGATACGGGCGCGAACCTTGCTCGGTGAGCCGTCATACGTTGCCCGCGAGACGTTCACGCCACAGGCGCCAAGGGACACAAACGGCTATGGATGCTAGTCTGTACTTTCGACTCACCGATCGGATCGACGGCGCGGCGTCGCGCGAAGAGCTGGCGGCCATAGAGGTCGAAATCGAGCGCACGCAGGCGCACGCGATGGAGCGACGCGCGCTGGAGCGGCGCATGGATCGCCGCGAACGCGCGCTCGAGTCACGCCCGAACATCTGAGCACGCGACGGCATCGCCAGCGGTAAACGCCCAGCGAGACGTCGGACCGACGCTCGTTCGCCGCGCGCGCCCTGCTACAGGGCGCGCGCTCGACGTTTTTGCTCGGTGGTCGGTAAGATTAGCGCGCGTCGCAGGGCGCCCGCACTTCACCTCGACCTACCGGATGACCAACACACTCGCTCGCATCGCCAGCGCCGCGGACGGAGTGCATCGATGATCCACCCGTGGCGAGACCTTCCGCCCGGACCGCGACCGCCGGAAGAAGTCACGGCGGTGATCGAGATTCCGCGCGGCAGCCGCAACAAGTACGAGCTGGACAAGGAGTACGGCATGCTGAAGCTCGACCGCGTGCTCTACTCGGCGGTTCACTACCCGGGCGACTACGGGTTCATTCCGCGCACGCTTCACGAAGATGGCGATCCGCTCGACATCCTCGTTCGCATCAACGAGCCGACGTTTCCGGGCTGCCAGATCGACGTGCGTCCGATCGGCGTGCTGCGGATGCTCGATCGCGGCGAGCCCGACGACAAGATCCTCGCGGTGCCGAGCCACGACCCGCAGCATAACGAGTACTTCGACATCGCCGATCTCCCGAGCCACTACCTCAAGGAAGTCGAGCACTTCTTCCTGATCTACAAGGATCTCGAAGGGAAGCGGATGGAGATCGCAGGCTGGGAGAAGAGCGAGTCGGCGCTGAACGTCATCACGGCCTCGATAGAGCGGTACGCCGACCGGTATCTCCGCGTAGGGCCGTAGCGCCCATTCTGGGGTCATTCCGAACGAAGTGAGGAATCGCGGTCGTCCCGAAGAGAGCCCCCTCTGCCGGGATGACTGCGATTCCCTTCGTCGCTTGCGCTCCTCAGGGCATGCCTCGACTGCGGACCTCCGGGCCTTCCGCTCGGAACGACCCGGCTACTTCTTCCGCTTCTGGTCCGGCGCGGGCGCTGGTGCGGCCGCTGGGGCTGGTGGTTCTTCGGGCCGAACCGCGCCGTGCAGCGGCAACTCCGGCGCGCGGCGGAGGAACAGGAACTCGTAGATCAGTGCGGCGAGAATTGCGCCGACGATGGGTCCCGCCCAGTAGATGACCTGCCCCTCGAAGATCCCGCTCGCCACCGCCGGGCCGAGGGAACGCGCAGGGTTCATCGACCCGCCGGTCAGCGGCCCGATCGCGAGGATATCGGCGGCGATGGTGAGCCCGATCGCGAATCCGCCGACCTTTGGCGCGTTTGGATCGACGGCGGTCCCGAACACGACGAACGTCAGGAAAAACGTGGCGACCATCTCGAGCGTGAACGCCTGCCAGAAGGTCACCTCGAGCGCGATCGACTGACCGCCGCCACGCGCCGCGGCGAAGAGCTCCGCCGGCATGGTGGCCTTGAGCGCATAGGCCGCTACCACGGCGCCGAGCAGCTGCGCCACGACGTAGATGCCGGCCATCATCGGCTCGATGCGTCGTGTGACGAGGAAACCAATCGTCACGGCGGGATTCAGGTGGCCCGAGATGCGCATGGTCGCGGTCACCATGATCGCCAGGATGAGCCCGTGCGCGAGCGCGACGCTCACGAGCGCAGCCGACGAATTCGTGTGACGCGCCATCATGATCGCACCGCTCCCCACGAACACGAGCGCGAAGATTCCGATGAACTCGGCGGCGAAATGCCGGACGGCGTCTTTCATAGAGTCGGTAGTCGGGAGTCGTTTAGTCGTTAGCTAAACAGCGCCGCGAAGGTAGGCGACGACCGATCGAGATGCTAGCTACACGATGGGGTCAGAGTCCAAGGGCATCATTCCGTTGCCGCCGGCAACGGAATGATGCCCTTGGACTCTGACCCCAATCAGTTGTCGCTCCGCATCACGATGGCGGCGTTGATGCCCCCGAACCCGAACGAGTTGCTGAGCACGTGCTCGAACCGCGCGGGACGACCTGTGGCCGGCACGTAGTCCAGATCGCACGTAGTATCCGGGGTTTGCAGATTCACCGTCGGCGGCACCCAGCCATTGCGCAGCGCCAGCGCGCAGATCGCGGCCTCGATCGCGCCCGACGCACCGAGGGCGTGGCCATAGTAGCCCTTCGTGCTACTCACCGGGATGCGATACGCGTGGTCGCCGAGGGACCGCTTGATCGCGATCGTCTCGGTCGGGTCGTTGAGTGGCGTCGAGCTCCCGTGCGCATTCACGTAGTCGATCTCGGTCGGCGACACCTCGGCGTCTCGTAATGCGAGGTCGATCGAGCGGGCGGCCTGCGAGCCGTCCGGCAATGGAGCCGTCATGTGGTGCGCGTCGTTCGTGAGACCGTAGCCCAGGATTTCGGCGTAGACGGGCGCGCCGCGCGCGATCGCCCGCTCGCGTTCCTCGAGGATCAGCACCGCTGAACCTTCGCCCATCACGAAGCCGTCGCGATCGCGGTCGAACGGCCGCGACGCCGAAGCGGGATCGTCGTTGCGCGTGGACATCGCGCGGATGAGCGCAAACGCGCCGAAGCAGAGCGGTGACAAGGGCGCCTCGGCGCCCCCTGCGATCATGACGTCGGCATAGCCATCGCGGATCTGACGGAACCCTTCGCCCACCGCGATCGTCCCGGACGCACAGCTCATCGCGTTCGTCGAGTTCGGGCCGCGCACGCCGAACTCAATGGCGATGTTACAGCTCGACGCCCCGCCGAACACCGCGAGCGCCAGCATCGGCTCGACGGAGCGCAGCCCCTGCGAGAGGAACACGCCGAGCTGCTCTTCAGCAAACGCGACGCCGCCGAGCGCGGAGCCCATCATCGAGCCGATGCGATCGCGGTCTTCAGCCGCGAGGTCGATGCGTGCGTCCTCGAGCGCCTGCCGCGCGGCCACGACCGAGAACTGTCCGAACCGGTCGAGACGCTTCGCGCGCTTGGATTCGAGATGGTCGGCGGCGACGAAATCGTTCACTTCGGCGGCATTGTGGCTGCGGAAGATGGACGGGTCGAATCGCGTGAGCGATCGCACCGCGGATCGCTCGGCGCGCACGCCGTCCCACAGCCCTCGACCGGAGATGCCGATCGGAGTGATGGCGCCTATTCCCGTTACGACGACTCGACGACGCATGGCTGAATGAGCTGTAGGAGCGGGTCAGCGTTGAGGGAGCCTGCCCGCGCTCCCGTCGCGCTCCGCCACGCGAGCCAGTCCCGCGAGCGTTCGCGACGCTATTCCATGAATGAACACCGGACCAATCACCGTGGTCGCCGCGAAGATCCCGATCAGCGGCCAGCGGGGTCCATCCCACACGTGCAAGATACGAACGAGCGTCCCGCCGTCGGCGGGCGCGAAGGTCCATTCGACATCCATTCCTTTTGTAATACCGCCGACGTGGCGGAATCGGATTGCCGGCGTGGCGTGATCGACCTCCATCTCGGACAGCCACCAGGTTGGCCAGTTCGCGAGCCCGAACGGCCGGTTGGCGGCCATCTCCACCAGCCCGCCTCCGTCGCTCGCCTGCTCACGAAACCGCACGTACCGGTAATGCGCGAGGTGCGCGGGCCATTCCTCGACGTGGCGAACCACGTCGAAGACACGGCGCGGCGGAACACGTACGAGCAGCTCATCGACCGTTTCCATTGGCCGACCGGCGGGCATGGGGCCGAGCTGATAGGGCGGTCGAAGCGACGCGCGCCGTGGTTGGGTTGAGGTCATGCTGCCTCCGGGCACCAGGTTGCCGTCACGCGCCAGCCCATCCGCCGCCTAACGACGGGCGTTCGTCCCGTCGCGGACGCGACGAGCCGGCGCAACTCCTGGGTGGTGTACCCGCGCATCACCGACACGACGCCGTCGTGCCGGCTCACGGGATGAAATCGGAGCGGGAACGACACGCACCACAATCCGGCCGCGGCCAGCCAGCTCCGTCGCAGGTCCGCGACGATGACGCGAACGCGCGCCACCCGGTCGAGCTCGCGAACGACGGTCGCGGCGCGGTCGTCGTCGAAGTGGTGCAGGGTCTGTGAGCACATGACGATGTCGACCGAACGATCGGCAAAGGGCAGGGCGGCGGCATCGCCGCACACGGCGTTGCCTGACCGCGCACGGCTCGCGGCGGCGAGCGTCTCGGCGCGGTCGGTCGCCACGAGCGAGAGGTCCACGCCCTTCCGTCGGGCAAGGTCGCGCGCCTGCGCCGCAATGTCGCCGACCCCGCTGCCGACGTCGAGCAACGTCGCATTCGGCGCGAGACGGGGAAGCAGCTCCTCGATCTCGAGCAGCACGGCGCGTGTTCCGCCGAACAGCGAGTTCGCGAGCGCGACGTCGGCAAGCGAACGCCGGACGAGGCGCGGATCGACGCGGGGATCGTCGAGGTACTCGACGCCGCGCAGTCGAGGTGGCGTGATGTATTTCGTCACGGTCTCACGCGTCAACGCTCGAGCTGTGCATAACCACCGCGATAGTACAGCAGCGGACGGTCGGGATTCGCGACCGCGGCCTGTACCTCGCCAACGATGATCGTGTGATCGCCCGCGGGATGCTCGCCGACGCGCTCGCACTCGAGATACGCGAGGACATCGTCGAGCAGCACCGCGCCGGTGATCCCACGCGTGTAGCCCACGCCATCGAAGCGCTTCTCTTCGTCGTCGCTGGCGAAACGCCGCGAGAGCGGCTCCTGATCTGCCGCGAGGATGTTCACGGCGAAATGCGGGGATGCCAACAGCGGGTCGTGCGTCGTTGCCGTCTGCTCGATACAGACGAGCACCAGCGGCGGCACGAGACTCACCGAGCTGAACGCGCTGACCGTCATTCCGTGGTCGCGTCCGTCGCCGTCGCGAACCGTTACGATCGTGACGCCCGAAGCGAAGCGGCCAAGGACGCTGCGAAACGTGTCGGCGTCCAGCATCAGGTGGACTTCGGAGTCGGTACGACGGACGTCGCAGGTGCCGGTGTGGGCCGCGAGCCAAACGGCCACGCGAGTCGAATCAAGAAGCCCGGTCTGAGCACCTCGCGCGCGGGAACGAAATCGCCGGTGACCCCAACGATGGTGTGCGCCATTTCCGGACGCAGAGCGAGAGAACGCGCGCCGATGCTCATGAGAGAAGGGAAGCTAACGGCGGTACCGATCAACCGCTCGACGGCCCACTTGCCGCTGAACTCGTTCACGCGGGCGCGCTCGTAATCAGCGAGCAGGGTGTCAGCGTCGCGCGGCGTTCGCGTATCGAGCAGCGCGATGACCCGTGGCGCGAGCAGCTCGGCGCCACGGAGCGCGGCGTAGATCCCTTCGCCGGTGAACGGATCGAAGAAGTCGGCGGCGTCGCCGACGAGCGCAGCGCCCGGAGCCCACGCGCGAATCGCCGCCGACGCAAACGGACCCGTCGCGAGCACGTCACCGATTCGCTCGGCACGAGCGAATCGAGGTACCAGATGCGAGCGACGACGGATCCACGCATCGACGAACGAGGCCGGCTGTCCCGACGCGCCCCTGGCCCGGGCAACCGGTACGACAACGGCGACGTTCGTCACGCCGTGACCGACGTCCGCGAGCCCGACATAGCCGTCGCGCTCGACGTGCATCTCGCCCGAGTCGCCAATGCCTTCCACACCCATGAAGTGGCTCACGAGCGCGAGTCGTCGCTGCGCGCGACGGGTTCGCGCGAGGTTCAGGCGGCGACTCACGATCGAGCGCAGACCGTCCGCCCCCACGACCAGACCCGCGTTCACGACGCGCACAGTACCGGAGTCGTCGAGCACCTCGACGCCCGTGACGCGTCGCGTGGCGTCGAACACGAGACCGGTGACACGAGCTCCCTCGACGACGCGCGCACCGGCAGCCCGCGCACGAGCGAGGAGCAGCGGGTCGAGCAGCGTGCGCCTCAGCGCAAGGCCGCGGTCGCCGTAGCCGCGATAGCCGCGGACTTCCGCGAATTTCCCGTGGAACGTCGCCCCGTTAGGCGCGCGCACCTGCATGCCAGCGAGCGTGGCGGCGCCGGCGTTCTCGATGTCGTGTAACGCCCCGATGGCATCCAGCAGGCGCGACGCCTGCGGGCTCATGTACTCCGAGCACGGCTTGTCACGAGGGAATCGTGCGCGGTCGAGTACGAGCACGTCGGCGCCAGCGCGCGCGAGGTAGTACGCAGTCGCGGCCCCGGCGGGGCCGCCGCCAACGACGACGATCTGTGCCCGGTCCGGCGTCATCCCGCGGTCAACGGGAGAGCCGCCCGTAAGGCTGGGACGCGAGGTACAGCGTGTCCGCCGTGATGCGGTAGGCAAACTCGAACGTTCCCGAGCTCGGCGGGAGGAACGTGATGCGAACGGCTTGCGTGAGCGGCTCCCAGCGTGCGTCCAGCGTCTGCGAGTCGAACAGGCCTGACGTGAAGTTTCGCGTGACGGTGAGACGGCTTGCCGTGCCGTCGGCATTGAATCGCCAGGTGGTCTCGTTCGAGCCGGTCGAGCCGTCGCCGGCGATGAAGTAGAGGACGCGACGCCACGTCCCCACGAGGCCGGACGCCGTCGACCCAGAGGCCGTCCCGGTCCCGCCGGTCCCGCCCGCACTCCCCAATGGCCCACCGATTCGCGGACTCTCGCACGCCGCGATGACGGTGGCCGCGGCGAGCACCATCCACTGCCGGAGTTTTCGCCGCATGTCGGCACCTCCTCATCCGCTGGTCATCGAGCCAGAGCGAACGCTACTCCACCGCCAACGAGCGTGCAGAGCACGTTCACGACGTCGTTCCTGAGACCCGCCACGCCACCCGACACACGGGTCGCGGTACCACAGGTGTGGACGCGGCGCTCCGTGAACCGGGAGCAACGGTCGCACCACCGTCGTTCCTGGACCGTTGCACCGGCCAGCGAGTCGGCCAGCGAGCCGGCCACTCCTCCGACGAAGATGGCGGTCGGGTCGGTGCTCACGCCCGTGGCGACCGCGACCAGCGCGATCAGTGCGGCGCCAACGAGCGAGGCGATCGTGCCGGGACCCGTGACCCCGCCCGACGTGCCGGGCTCCAGCGTCCTGAAGGAAACTATGGAGCGGGGCGGATGGCCGGCCAGCGTCCCAATCTCCGTTCCCCATGTGTCCGACGTCGCAGCGCCGAGCGCGCCGAGGGCTCCGGCCGCCCAGTTGGGATCCCCGGTAATCGACGCCGCAACAGCGGCGACGGCAAAGAGCCCCCCGTTCGCCAGCACCTGGAACGCGTCGCGCTCGTCGCCTTTCTCGACAATGCTCCCAATTCGGGCATCGCGCGTCGCGCGGCGGAATCGCGAGAGCGCGGTGGAGGTGACAAAGAAGAGGATGACGATGAGCGCCCAGCGCCACCCCGCGATCGTCGCGGCCGTCCCGACCGCCACGGCAGCGATCGCTCCGGTCCGCGAAAGGGACCGCGTCCGGCGGGCTCCGGCGGCAATCGCGCCCGCCAGCAACAGGCCGGCGAGCGCACGCTCCATCACGGCTGCCTCCGGCCACCACGGGAGTGCGGATGTGCTATCGACATCCGGGACTCAGTCCAGCATGAGGGTGGTTCTGGAGCCGCTTGAACGCCGTTCTGCGCGCCGTTACCTTCGCTTCCACGTCTTTAGTGATCCATGTCACCGACGGTCGACTCGCTCCTTCCGCTCAGCTTCCTGGAAGCCGTCCGTAACGTCGACACGCCTGACGACGATCCCGACACCGAGCTAGTCGCCGAGCTTCGCAACAAGCGACTCGGCTTGAGCGATACCGTCTACGCGCAGATCCGTCGTTATTCCGACGCGGTGAAACGTAGTCAGCGGACTGCTCGTGACGAAGCGGTGGCGTTGGCTCGTCTCATCGGGCGTCGTCCCGACGCCGAGGCGGTGTTTCGTGGTGCCGGCCGATACCTCGCCAGCGAGGCGTATCAGGGCATCTCGCCCATGACGCGCCAGATCATGCTGACGCTGCCGTCCATCGTCGCGCGTCCGATCGCGCTGCGTCACGCGAAGCGGATCGTCGCCCGGTACTTCAATGGCAGCGTGTCGCGCGTCGGGTCGTCGGTCGTCCTCGACGTCCCGGTGTCGGTGACCATCGACTCGGCGCCTCGCTCGATCGGGTGCGCGTACTACGAAGCCGGGCTCGCCGAACTGCTTCGGCTGCTGATCAACGGCGGCGGCGCGGTCGACCACGTTCGCTGTATCGCGCGCGGAGAAGGAACGTGCAGTTGGCGCGCCGAGTGGCGCCCGCTCGCGTAATCACCCCAGCTCTACAATCGATGCTCGATTCGCGATCCCTTCCGCGGGTGCAAGAGGCGCTCGCCAACGCCGGCCTCGATGGGTGGCTGCTCTACGATTTCCGCGGGCTCAATCCGATTGCGGGCGCCATGCTGGGACTCGAGGGGATGGCGACTCGTCGCATCTTCGCGCTCATTCCGGCAAAGGGGACACCCACGGCCATCACGCACGCGATCGAGCAGGGTCCGTGGCGCAACTGGCCGGCGGAGTGGGGGCGGGAAGTGTACAGCTCGTGGCGTTCGCTCGAGGGGTTCCTCGCGTCGCTCGTTCGCGGCAAGCGCGTCGCGATGGAGTATTCGCCCGGCGATGCGGTGCCGTACCTCGACCGCGTGCCTGCCGGCGTGCTCGAGATGGTCCGCGCTGCCGGGGCGGACGTCGTCTCGTCGGCCGACCTCGTGACGCGGTTCTACGCGACGTGGAGCGAGGATGGGCTCGCGTCGCATCGTCGCACGGCCGAGAAGATCGCCGAGATCGCCCACGAGGCGATGCGGTTCGCCGGCGCCGAGGCGCGAGCGGGACGGCCGGTGACGGAGCACGGGCTGCAGCAGCGGATTCTCGATGCCTTTCGGCGCGAGTCGATCGAGACGATCGACCCCCCTGTCGTGGCGGTGGGGCCGAACGCGGCGAACCCTCACTACGAGCCGCGTGCCGATGCGCCCGTGCCCATTCGCGTCGGTGACATGCTCCTCGTGGACCTCTGGGCGCGCGAGCCGGGCGGCGTGTGGGCCGATCAGACCTGGATGGCGTCGGTCGGTGAGCCGAGCGAGCGTGCGGTGGAGGTGTGGACCGCGGTGCGCGATGCGCGGGACGCGGCGATCGCGCTTCTCCGCGAGCGCGTGACGGGAGCAACGGCCGTTCGCGGTGGCGACGCGGACGATGCCGCCCGCGCGGTGATCACGTCGAGAGGGTTCGGCGACCGGTTCGTGCACCGGACGGGACACTCGATCGACTCGCGTGACCTTCATGGGTCGGGCCCGCATCTCGACAACCTCGAGACGCGCGAGGAACGGCTGCTCGTCCCGGGGGTCGCGTTCTCGATCGAGCCGGGCGTGTACATTCCGGGCGAGATCGGCGTGCGCACCGAAGTGAACGCGTACGTCGGGGATCGTGAGCTGGTCGTCACGCCGAACGAGTATCAGCGTGATCTGATGGTGGTGTGAGCGACGCGTCCGCGGCGTCGCCGACACTCCGGCGCGAGCTCGGGCTCTTCTCCGCGGCGCTGCTCGTGGTCGGCGGAATCATCGGCAGCGGCATCTTCTTCACCCCCGCGGAGACGGCGCGCGCGCTGCCGACCGCGGGGCTCGTGTTTCTGGTGTGGGCTGTCGGAGGTGTGGTTGCCCTCGCCGGTGCGCTGACGTACGCGGAGCTGGGCGCGATGATGCCGGATGCGGGCGGCGCGTACGTGTACATCCGCGATGGCTTCGGCAAGCTGCCCGCCTTCCTGTACGGCTGGATGGCGCTCCTCAGTATCGGCACCGGGGCGCTCGCCGCTGTCGCGTTAGGCTTCGCCGGGTACGCCGCTCGCTTCGTGGACCTCGCGCCGCTCGGGGGCCGGATCAGCGTTGCGGCGGCGACGATCGCGGTTCTCACGCTCACGAACTATTTCGGAATCAAGCCGGGCGCGCTGGTGCAGAACGTGCTCGCCGTGGCGAAGATCACCGCGCTGGCCGCGCTCATCGTCGGTGGATTCGCGTTATGGAGCTCGCTCGGCGCACCGGTGCCGGTCCCTGACGCGCCGGCGCCGCGGGAATCGCTCGCGCAGGGGCTCGCGGCGGCGTTCGTGGCGGTGCTGTTCACGATTGGTGGGTGGCAGCAGATGAACATGGTCGCCGGCGAGATCCGCGACCCGGCGCGCACGATCCCGCGAGCGCTCGCGCTCGGCATTGGCATTGTCATCGCGTGCTACCTCGGCGCGAATGCCGTGTACCTGCGAGCGCTCGGTCGCGACGGGCTGGCGGCGAGCAGCGCCGTCGCAGCCGACACCGCCACGAGGCTCGTCGGCTCGACGGGTGGGACGTTCATCACCGTCGCGGCGATGCTCTCGATCCTCGGCTTCGTCAACGTGGTGATCCTCGCGACGCCGCGCATCTTCTTCGCGATGGCGCGCGACGGCGTGTTTCTTCAGGCCGCTGCCCGAGTGCATCCGAAGTATGGATCGCCCCACATCTCGGTGATGATCATGGGCGGCTGGGCGATCGCCCTGCTCGTGCTCACGCAGGGCGAGATCGGCGCGCTCCTGAGCGGGGTCGTGTTCGCCGACTGGATCTTCTTCGGGCTTGGCGCCGCCAGCGTGTTTGCGCTGCGTCGCTCGCGTCCGGACGCGCCGCGCCCGTACCGCGCATGGGGCTATCCGATCGTGCCGGGGTTCTTCGTGGTCTCGGCGGTGTTCGGCGTCGTGAGCGCGTTCATCGCGGCACCGCGGACGTCGGTGTTAGGCACCGGGATCCTGCTAGCCGGCGTGATCGTGTACTATGCGCGCACGAAAATCGGCCGGTGGAGACACTCGGGCGAAAAGCATTGACCGCCGAGGCCGCAGAGAAGCGCAGAGGACACGGTTACGCGATCGCTTTCGTGACAGCGTGCGAGACAGCGGGTCAGGAGGTCACGACACGAAGATTGCCGCCCGCGTCAGGGCGGAAGCTGAACGGGAACACGAGCGTCTCCACGACGTACGGGCCGCGCTCGAACCGCCAGTTGCGGATGACCGTCGTGACGCATGCCGCGACTTCCCGCGCGCCGATGCCGCGCATGTCGTGCGCCGATATCGCAGCCTCGGTCACCACGCCCGTCGCCTGCACGGTCACCGTGACGTCGAGCGAGCCGGACAGGCTCGGGTCGCGCGTCAGCCCTTCCCGCTCGTAGCAGCGGCGGACGTCGGCGACGTGGCGAAGCGCAACCATCCTGATCTCATGGCCGGCGCGCGTCGAGTCGGTCGGTGACTGGGCCGGCGCTGTGATGCTGAGAACCAGTGCGAGCTTCGCGATCATGGCCGCTCGGGAATCGGGAATCGGGAATCGAGAGGCGACCTGGAAGCCGAAGCCCGCGCGCGCTCTCGACGCAGGACGACCGCCAAATGCGCCGGTCACCGTATCGGCAGCGCTCGCTAGCATGGGTGGCGTGCGCTTTGCCCGCGGGTGTGTGGCGCGCGGGCGCGGCGCGGCGTCCTAACCGAAAGCCCACCACCGTTTGATCCCGAACGAGTCCGAAACCAGTCCGAGCGTTCCGAACGTGACCGACCGCTGCTCCTTCCTCGACGCGGTTCCGAAGAAGCGATATCGCGCACAGCGTCGTTCGGCCGCAGTGCTTTTCCTGGTTGCCGTGGCGGCATCCGGTATCGTCGCCTGTACCGAGCGCAGCGGCGACAGGACCGGCGATGGCTCGCAGAACGGTGAGGCACTCGCCGCCACGCCACGCCGGTCTCAGCAAGCGACGCCGTACGTCGTCCGGCAGCTCGATGCCATTGGGCAGATACGAGGCGTCGTGCAGATCGACGGACCGGCCCCGGCCGACACGGTCATTCAGCCGTCGTCCGACCAGCTCATCTGCGGCTCCGGATTTACACGTCGTGGGATCGAGCGGCGCGGCAATCAGGTCGCTGGCGTCGTGATCTGGATCGAAGGTCTCCGAAGCGGCAAGCCGCTCCCACTGGAACGCCGGTTCGAGATCACGAGTGACCGCTGCACACTCGTTCCTGAAGTGCAGACGGCGATCACCGGCGGGACCCTCAACATCCGAAGTCTCGACGCGGTCGAGCACCGCACTCGCATCGTCCACCGGGATGTCGGCGAAGTGCTCGCCACGATTCGCGAGACCGATGAAGGCCAGGTGGTCCCTAACGAGCGCGTGTTGACGCGTCCGGGAACGCTCGAGCTGGGTTGCGAGGTGCATCCGTGGACGCGCGCGTGGATCGCAGTGTTCGATCACCCGTACTTCACCGCGTCCCTCTCCGACGGGTCGTTCGCGATCGATTCGCTACCGCCTGGCCGCTACCAGATTCGTGCGTGGCATCCGCGACTCGGGCCGGTCGAGGACAGCATCACGGTATCTGCCGGACAGGCGTCCGAGATCGTGGTCACCGTCCGAGCGCGCTAGAAGGGGTCAGAGTCCAAGGGCATCGATCCATTGCCACGGGCAATGGATCGATGCCCTTGGACTCTGACCCCTCAACTCAGATTCGCCGGTCGACGACCATGGCGACAAACAGCAGCGCCAGATACAGCAGCGAGAACTTGTAGACCTTCCACGCCGCCTTCGTCCACTGCGCCGAGCTGCGCACCCGCAGGATGCCGACGAGCAGCATTACGCCGAGGCCGAGCGCGGAGACGAAGTACACCCATCCGAACGCGCCGAACGCGACCGGCAGAATCGTCAGCGGGATGAGGATCAGGGTATACCAGAGCATCTGATCCTTCGTCTCTCGCTCGCCCCAGACGAGCGGCGCCATCGGGACTCCCGCGTTGCCGTAATCCCGTTGCTTGAGAAGCGCGAGCGCCCAGAAGTGCGGCGGCGTCCAGTAGAAGATGATCAGGAAGAGATACAGCGCCGACAGGTCGACGCGGTTCGTGACCGCAGCCCAACCGACCAGTGGCGGGAATGCGCCCGCCGCGCCGCCGATCACGATGTTGTGCGGCGTCGATCGCTTGAGCCAGCGCGTGTAGATGAAGACGTAGAAGTAGAATCCCGCGAGCGCGAGCGCGGCCGTCAGGACGTTCACGAAGCGCGCGAGCATCCACGTCGCCGCGCACGAGAGCGCGACGCCGAACGCGAGCACCGCGGGCGGCGCCATGCGGCCGCTCGGGATCGGACGCAGTCGCGTGCGCGCCATGCGGTCGTCGATGTCGCGGTCGAGGTACATGTTGACCGCGTTCGCGCCGCCGGCCATCAGGTAGCCGCCGACGGCGACGAGCAGCACCAGTCCGATCGACGGCGTTCCCGCCACGAACATCGGCGCGATGGTCGTGACGAGCAGCAGCGAGATGATCCGGGGCTTCGTGAGCGCGATCAGGTCGCGCGCCAACCCCGCCCCACGCGCGCGATCGATCGTCGTTTCCGTCACGTCGCCACCTCGGCGGCGTGCAACGTCGGACGCGGCGCCGTCAACTTCGCCGGAACGCCAACACCCAGCGCACCGCGGCGACACAGCAGCGCAAACGCGACCACGATCACCCAGACGATCGTCCCCACCGCCTGATGCAACGACCGCATCTCGGCCGGCAACTGCATCTCGACCATTGCCGCCGCGATCACGATCTGCGCGAGCACCGACACGAACGCGATCCACGCCGCGCGTACGATCAGGGGTGCCTCACCGCGCCGCGTCACCCCAATCGCGAGACCGAGGAGATGGAAGAACAGCAGGAACGCGATGATCCGGTGCGTGAACTGGATGTGTTGCGATGCCTGCGGGAGGATCGATCCGCGGCACAGTGGAAACCCGATGCACGCCGCGTTCGCGCCAGGGACGTGCGCCGTGAAGGCGCCGAGCACCAGCGCCGCGAATGCGAGCGCCATCGCGGCCCGGGCGCCCCGCCAGGTCCTGCGCGACGCCGAACCGAGTGTCGCGTTCGCGCCGCCGAGTCCGCCCGCTCGCATCGTTGCCGACACGAGCACGGCGAGCAGCGCCATCGCGATCGCGAGATGCGTGACGATCACGAGCTTGTTCTCGAGCTCGAGCTTCACGGTCACGCCGCCGAAGACCGCCGCGGTGACGACCAGGACTGCGGCCGCCGTGGCCGCGCGCAGCACGCCACCCGGGCCGGCGACGCCAGTGGTCCTGCGCCGAGTGAACGCGACGAGGAGGAGCGCGATGATCGCGAACGAGAGCGTCGCGGCGAAGTAGCGGTGCGTGACCTCGATGATGAGGTCGGTACGGTCGAATGGCGGGAACCAGTAGCCGTGGCACTTGGGCCAGTGGTCCCCGCACCCCATGCCGGATCCGGTAATGCGGACGATCGCGCCGAACACCACGTGGCCGACGCCAAGGAGCAACGACAACAGCGAGAGACGCCGGAGGGCGGTCATGTCAGACTCCGATCGTGACGTCGCGTTCGGCGACGTTCACTGATCGTGTTTGCGGCGCGTCGACTGCGCGCCAGGTCAGATAGAGCACGACGAGGAGACCGGCGGCGGGCAGGAGTGCCCACGCGATCTCGGTCGCGCGTTTCGTCCGTCCCGCGGCCGGTCGGTCGCCGGATCGGCCGGCCTCGGCCGCGCGCCCGAAGAGCAGCGATCGAAGAATGGCAAGCTCGGCGACAACACAACACGCCGCGGCGATCCAGAAAATTGCGGTACGAAGCGTCACGCGTGGCGAAGCGAAGGCAGATGTCGCGCGCGGTTGCGGCGTCGGTCGGGGAGGGTCACGAGCACGCCGAAAGGTGTACGTCCGCCCGCCTCGATTCAACCGTCAGGAGAAACGGCGTTGCGCGGCTCGCGCGAGGGAGGTTCGTGCTGTACCATACGCGCCATGTCGGCCACGCCATTCGGTCCCATCGCCAGCCGGACCGCCGCCGGGCTCCGAAGCGCCGTCGCGGTCACCAGCGCGGCAGGCGAAACGGCGTGATCTCGCGCCTCGGTCGGCTCACCGTAGCGGCTGTCGCCGCGTTCTTCGCGCCCTGCGCGGCGCGCGCGCAAGGGGTCACGACGAGCGCAGTGAGCGGACGCATCGTCGATGACGCATCGGGTGAGCCGATTCCGGGCGCCTTGATCACGGTCGTGAACACGACGACCGGCGCGACGTCGCGCGCGAGCTCGACTCGGTTTGGGAGGTATCTCGTTCAGGGGCTCGAAGTCGGCGGCCCGTACTCGGTCACCGCGCGCGTGCCCGGCTATCAGCCACAGATGCGGGACGGGCAGATGCTGACGCTGAGCCAGAACCTGACCCTCGACTTCAGGCTGCAGCGACAGACGTTCATTCTCAGCACGGTGAGCGTGACGACCGAGACGGATCCGATCATGTCGTCGGACCGCACTGGCGCCTCGACTGTGATCTCGGATTCGGCACTGAGACGCCTCCCGTCGCTCGACCGGACGTTCACCGACTTCGTGCTCCTGAGCCCCGAGGTCTCCAACGCCGGGCCGGGGCTCTCGGGCGGCGGCGTGAACAACCGTATCAACAACATTCAGATCGACGGCGCGAGCGAGAACGATCTGTTCGGTCTCGGCGACACCGGCCAGCCGGGCGGGCAGGCGAGAGGGAAATCGATAGGGCTCGAGTCGGTTCGCGAGTATCAGGTTCTGCTCGCGCCATTCGACGTGCGGCAAGGCAACTTCGGCGGCGTGCTCGTGAACGCGGTCACGCGTGGCGGTACGAACGAGCTGCACGGTACGGCGTTCTTCACGTCGCGCACCGAAGGTCTCGCTCGAAACGTCGATTATGTCCGGTCGCAGGAATATCGGCAGACGCAGTTCGGCTTTTCGCTCGGCGGACCGATCGTCCGCGATCGCGTCCACTTCTTTGTCGCACCCGAATTCCAACGTCGATTCGAGCCGGCGCGCGGCCCATACCTCGGCCAGACGTCGCCGGAGTTCCCGACGTCGTCGGCAGAGGTCGATCGCTTTCGCGACGCGCTGAGCGCGTACGGGATCGATGCCGGGTCCGCAGGCCCCGCGCGGAACGCGAACCCACTCCGCAACCTCTTCGCGCGCCTCGACGTCGCGCCGAGCGTGAACACCCGGCTCGTGCTGCGTCACAACTACGGTCGCGCCGAAGACGACGTCCTGGCCCGCGACCCGACGCTCATCCGCCTAACGTCGAACGCGCACTCGTTCGCGTCGGTGAAGGGAAGCACCGTCGCCCAGCTCTTCTCGAGCTTCGAAGGCGGTGCGGGCAACGAGCTCATCGTCGGTTACAACCGCATCCGTGACGAGCGCCGAGCGGCACTGCGCGCGCCCCAGGTGCAGTCGGACGTGCCGAACACCACCGGCGGTATCGTTCGGCTCCGCGCCGGGGCCGAGAACTCGTCGCAGGCGACGGAGGTCGATCAGGACATCATCGAGCTCACCGACAACTTCACGTTCCCGCTCGGCCAACACCGCGTCACGGTCGGGACGAAGAACGAGTTCTTCCGCATCCGGAATCTGTTCGCGCAGAACCTGTACGGCGTGTGGGAGTTCTCGAGCACGGACTCGCTCGGCCGGGGTGAAGCGGTTCGGTATCAGGCGGGCGTCGGGCTCGGCGGCGCGATCGACGCGCAGTTCGATGCGGCGCAGTTCGGCCTCTACGCGCAGGATCGCTGGCAGGCGAGCGATCGCCTCGTGATCACGGCCGGACTCCGACTCGACGTTCCGCTCCTCTTCGATAAACCGGCGGCGAATGCTTCGGTACTCGCGGAGTATGGGCGTCGGACCGACCGCGTGCCGTCGGGCAACGTCCAGGTCTCGCCGCGATTCGGAATCAACTGGGATATCGACGGCAGCCGGCGTCACCAGCTTCGAGGTGGTGTCGGGGTGTTCGTCGGGCGCCCCGCGTTCGTCTGGCTCGGCAACGCGTTTCAGAACGCGGGGACCGGGCTCGCCCAACTCACGTGCGTCGGCGCTGGCGCGGTTCCGGCGTTCTCGGGCGCGACCATCGATGCGCCGCCGAGCCAGTGCGCGAACGGCGCGACGGCCGCGACGACCGGAGACATCGCGCTGCTGAGCGACGACCTGCGCTTCCCGCAGTTCGCCCGCGTGTCCGTCGCGTACGATCGCCGCATCGGGTACGCGTGGGTGGCGTCGCTCGAGGCGCTCTACACGAAAGCGATGTCCACGTTCTTCTACTCGAACCGCGCGCTCGCGGGCGTGCAGGGGACGGACCGGAACGGCCGGCTCGTGTATGGCGATATTGCCGCGAGTGGAGAGGCCAGTCCGGCGCTCGTCGGCGCGCGGCGGAACGTGATCGATGTGCAGAACTCGAGCAAGGACTACTCCTACAGTCTGACGGCGTCCCTCAACCGGCGCTTCTCGAACTGGTTCGAGGTCCACGCCGCCTACACGTACGAGCAGGTGCGCGACGTCCAGAGCCTAACGAGCAGCACGGCGACGTCGAACTGGCGGTTCGCCCGCGCCATTTCCGGCGACCAGTACAGCCAGAATCTCGACCGCTCGCGCTTCGAGATGCCCCATCGCGTCGTTGCGTACGGAACGTTCTCGCTGACGACGCGCACCGACGTCTCGGTCATCTACCTCGGCCGCTCGGGGTCGAACTACGACTTCGTATACGGCGGCAGCGGCGGGCTCGGCGACCTGAACGCGGACGGCGCGCAGGGTAACGACCTCGTGTACATCCCGGCCAACGTTGCGCTCGACTCCGAGATCCGGTTCAGCGGGATCTCGCCGGTTCGCGGGGCCGACAATTCGCCGGCGGCGCAGGCGCAGCGGATCGCGGAGCAGCAAAGCGCGTTCGAGCGCCTCGTGACGAGCACCGACTGCCTCACGCGGCAGCGTGGGCGGATCATGACGCGCAACAGCTGTCGCTCACCCTGGACGAACACGGTGAACGTTTCACTGCGACAGTCGTTACCCTCGATTCTCGGGCACTCGGTGGCGGTGCAGCTCGACGTCTTCAATTTCCTCAACCTGCTGAACGCCGATTGGGGCCAGCAGCCACTGCCGCCGGCTGGCGGAGGATCGGTCCCGCTGCTGAACCATGTCGGTCAGACGTCGGGCTCGGTGATCGGCGCGGGTGGATCTCAGGGCATTTTCACGTTCGACACCGGGACCGAGAAGTACGATCGGCGCCACCTCGGGTCGGCGTATCAGATGCAGCTCGGAGTTCGCTACGGCTTCTAAACCGTGGGCCGACACGACACTAGGCCAGCGTCTCGCGTGTCGGTAACGGTGTCGTGAACGGCGGTGCGCATGACGCATTCGAAGGCGATGTTTGCGTCGCTCGGCAGGCTGAGCGGCAATGTCCGGAGCTGGGCTGGACCGTTCTTGCTGGGGCGAATCGTCACGGCTAAGTTGGCCTCGCCTCGTTTCAGTCGAGCCGCAGCGATGCTCCCACGAACGTCCGGCCTG
>Ga0075420_100000989_pt1 | contig 23552 bp, 22 predicted proteins | sample SoiMetdeltSBSDD4_FD_75296 | JGI IMG/M metagenome (GOLD analysis project Ga0075420, IMG submission 75296) | Bulk soil microbial communities from a Populus tree surrounding site in Tennessee, USA - Soil MetaG P. deltoides SBSDD4 | ecosystem: Environmental > Terrestrial > Soil > Tree plantation...
GAAGCAGCGCATGTTTTTGTCGAGAACGATTCACGGGATTCCACCAAGCATCACATTCAGCTTTGGTGCCAATCGACGCCGAACGCCCGTCTCATTTCGCTGGATGGACTTGCTGCCAGGTGTCCCGTCCGGACGCTCCGAATTGAGGCGGCGCGCAATCAGTATCTGTCACTGATCCGCACTGAATTTCAGGCCTATGACTATCTGTTCATCGTTGATTGCGACGAGATCAATGCGCCGCCGATCGATCTCGACGTCGTGCAGCGCGCCATCGCGTTCTTGGAAGGCGATGCGAGCTGTGCTGCGGTTTTCGGAAACGCAAACGGGGTCTATTACGACATGTGGGCGTTCCGTCATCGGGACCGGTGTCCCGGCGACGCTTGGGAAGAAGTCTGCGATTATGCGCTCAAACATCGCGTCTCCGACGAGCAGGCCTTCGAACAAACGTTCAAACAACGGATGTTTTCTTTGCCGATGGACGCGCCGCCGCTCGAGGTCGAGTCGGCATTCGGTGGCCTGGGCATCTACAAAATTCGCAGCATCCTCGAAAACAAGCGGCATTATGTCGGTCACAAGATGAAATCCATCCCACCCGGGACGGATCTGGGGGCGATCGGCAACGGAGTGACCGAACTCGGATGGCAGTGCTGCGAGCATGTCTCTTTCAATGCAGGGTTCCGCGAACGCGGTGAGAGACTCGTCGTTCTGCCCTATCTCATTAACAGCAGAAATTTCGGGATGCGGCTTGATCCCGCCGCGTGGCGGACACTGCTGTTCGACCCGCGGCCAAGAACCGCGCGCGCCGCAGGTTCACAGGACCGCATTCCAGACACGGTCGGACGCAATCAGCCATGCCCCTGCGGGTCGGGGCGGAGGTACAAATTTTGCCACGGAAGCATTGCGTAATGCCTGCCCTCCGGTTGGTGGCGCAACTTGCCACCATAGCTATTTTCCTCGATAATACGGCTGTCTACAAAATCATGAAAACAAGGTTCCGCTGCAGCGCGGCGTGTGCATGACGACGCTTGTCGAGTCGACTGAAAAGAGTGGGGTGATCAGCCGTCCAGCCTGGATCGCGATCGTTACCATTATCCATGTAGCAGCGCTCGGTCTGCTTTTGATCTACGAGAACGGCGCGGTGCCAATCGTCGCGGCGCTGCTCACGTGGGGGCTGTTGAATTTTTTCTGGCTGCTCCTGCTGAAGCGGCCCGCCGCGGCGGCGCTTTTGTCTTTGGGTACAGTCATCGCGCTTACCATCTTGTCGCTGTTCAAGCATCAGTTCTTGAGCCGGACCATCACGTTTCTCGACCTGATGATGGTCGACGCTGAGACCACGCAATTCCTGTTCAACGTCTTTCCCGAGATCGGATTTCAGATTGCCGTCGCTGCCCTGGTCTTTCTTCCGCTGCTCGGCGTGACGGCGTGGCTCGATCCGCTTCGCGTGCGGCGGCTTGTTGCTTTGGCGGGATTTGTGCTGTGCTTTTTCGCATTGGCGGGCGTGTCGCTGCTATGGACGCTCGACCGCGAAGATGAGTTTTTCGACCGCAATTTCGTCTCGAAGTTCTCGCGTTCGACGGCTGCTGCGGTCTTCGACCTGACGACCGGTCAGCTTCTTGAATCCGACGCCCGGGCGGCGGGCCGGCTTGATGCGACCGCCGACACCGAGTGTCAGACGGATCAGAAGCGCCCGCACATTTTCCTGATTCTCGACGAGTCGAGTTTCGACGCCACATTGATGCCGGGCATCAAGGTGCCCGCCAACTATCGAAACCATTTTCGCTCGTTTGACGGCAAGGAGCGACGCCTGGTGGTTGAAGGGGCGGGCGGGCCCACATGGTTCACCGAATACAATGTCTTGACCGGGCTTTCGTCACGCTCCTATGGGCGGTTTTCGGAGGGCGTTACGCGGATCGCGGCCGGGCGTGTGAATCGCGGCTTGCCGCATGCATTACGTCGCTGCGGCTATCGGACATTCAGCGCCTATCCGCAGCCCGGCGCGTTCCTGAATGCGCGGGGCTTTCAGACGTCGGCCGGGATCGAGCATTTCCTGCAAGCTCAGGACATCGGATCGCGGGAGCGTAATACCGACGACTTCTACTACGACTTTGCGCTTCGCACCTTCAGCTGGGAGCGCGGCAATGGTCCGGTCTTCTATTTCCTCTACGTGGTCGCAAACCATTTCCCATGGAATTTTACGTTTCGTCCCGATCTCTCGCCTGGCTTCAAAGGCTTTGGCAATCGCCCCGACGTCGATGAATATCTCCGTCGTCAGATCATGAGTGCGCAGTACTACGCCGATTTTCTTGCAAAACTGCGTAGCCAGTTTCCCGACGAGTCATTCCTGATCGTTCGATTTGGCGATCATCAGCCGGGCTTTGCCCGCCAGTTCGTCATTCCGCGGCTGGATCAGGAGGAAGTGGTGGAGCGTATCCGCCAGTTCGATCCGCGATACTTCACGTCCTACTATGCCATCGATGCCATCAACTTCACGCCGGTGGATCTGTCGCCCGCTCTCGACACGCTCGACGCGCCGAATCTGCCGTTGGTCGTGCTGCAAGCTGCGGGCATTCCGCTCGATAGCTCGTTTGCCGAACAGAAGAAAATTCTGCAACGCTGTCGTGGTCAGTTCTATCTGTGTAACAACGGCGCCGAAGCCAGGCGTTTCAACCGGATGCTGATTGACGCCGGTCTGATCAAGGGGCTGTAGGCGGGACCCGACTTGTGAGACCCTATGTGCCCGCCGCCGGCTGAACGCATCGATCAATTGCTCGAGGAGGCGGCGGCGCTGCATCGCCAAGGCGCTCTTGGCGATGCCGCCGAGCGCTATGCGCGCTTGATCCATTACGATCCCTCCAATGCGACGGCGCTCTATTGCCTTGCACAGATATCCTGTCAGCAGGGTCGGTTCGGCGAGGGCGTCGATCTGGTGCGGCGCGCGCTGGTGGCGGAGCCGCGCCGGGCGCGGTCGCATGTCTTGCTGGGACGGGCGCTGGCGGAACTCGGCAAGAGTCAGGACGCGCTGGAGAGCTTCGATCGCGCTATCGCATGCGACGGTCAATCCGCCAATGCTCACGGAAATCGGGGCGACCTGTTGGCCCAGCTCGGCCGCCTGCCGGAGGCGATCGAGAGCTACCGACGCGCGATCGCGATCGAGGCCGGCTCCATGGCGAACTGGTGCAACCTTGGCGCTGTGCAGGCCGAACTCGGCCTGCACCACGAGGCGTTGGCTAGCTATCAACAGGCGATTGATCTCGATCCGGGGTTTCTGGAGGGGCACGTCATCCGAGGCAATTTGCTGGCGGCGATGGGTCAGAACACCGACGCCGTGGCGAGCTATGACCGGGCGCTAGCCGTCGCGCCAGCCGAAGTGTCGGTGCTGACGAAACGTGCGGACGTGCTCGTGGCGCTCAAGCGTCCGGAGGAGGCGCTGGCCGGCTTGGAGCGTGCCCTGGAGATTGCACCATCGGATGTGGACTTGCTCAGCAACCGTGGCTTCGTTCTGAAGTCGCTCAATCGTTACGACGAGGCGCTGGCTGCTGTCGATCGGGCGCTTGCGATCAGTCCCGGTCATAGGGCGGCGCTGACCAATCGCGGCGCGCTGCTGTTTGAGCTCAACCGTTATACCGAGGCGCTCGCGACCTTCGATCGCGCGTTAGCAAGTTCGCCATCGGATGCGAGGCTTCACTGCAATCGCGCCGAGACGCTATTGGGACTTAAACGATACAAGGAAGCGCTCGCCAGCGCCGATCGGGCGCTAGCGCTCGATCCGGCTCACGTTGAATCGTTGCATACGCGCGGCATGTTGCTCGCTCGGCTCGGCAGGCCCGGCGAAGCGATTGCTGCTTTCGAGCGCGTCTTGGAATTGGCGCCATCTCACCCTTACGCGTTGTCTTATCTAGCGACGAGCTGTCGCGCGATTTGTGCCTGGGAGAGGAGTGAGGAGACTGCGAGCCGATTGTTCGACGCAATAATGGCTGGGACCACGATGTCCCCGCCTCACTACCTCATACAACTGGTGGCGCCTTCAGAGGTCATGCTGGCGAATGCCGAGCGGTTCGCTGCGCGGGAACTCGGTCCGGAGGCGACTCTGGAGGTCGCGCCTCGGGTCCGCGGCGGCGGCAAAATCCGCGTTGGCTACCTGTCCGGCGATTTCCGTACCCACGCCACCGCCCATCTCATGGCCGGGCTTTTCGAGTGCCATGACAAAAGCAAATTCGAAATCATCGGCCTGTCGTGCGGTCCCAACGATCAGAGCGAACTTCGCGCAAGGATCGTGGAGGCGTTCGGCCAATTCCACGACCTGCAGGGTCGGGATGACCGGGATGCGGCGACGGTCATTCGAGATCTGGGACTCGATATCGTCGTGGATCTGGCAGGCTACACTGAGTATGCCCGGCTGGGAATCCTGCGGCATCGTCCTGCGCCGATCCAGGTCGGCTATCTGGTTTATCCTGGCACGGTCGGTGCTGACTTCCTGGACTACATCGTCGCTGATCGAACTGTGCTGCCTTTCGACCAGCAGCGGTTCTATTCGGAAAAGATCGTCCACGTGCCGGATTGCTATCAGGTCAATGATCGCAAGCGTGTTGTTCCGTCCGGCGGGTTGTCGCGGTCCGACGCCGGCCTCCCGCCGCACGGATTCGTCTACTGCTGCTTCAACAACAACTACAAGATCACTGAACCGGTGTTCGACGTATGGATGCGGTTGCTCAAGAGCGAGCCCGCCAGCGTGTTATGGCTGTTGTCCGACAACATCGGCGCCCGTGACAATTTGCGGCGCGCGGCGGTCGCCCGCGCCGTGGATCCCGCGCGATTGATCTTCGCAGAGCGTTGCGGGCCGGTAGAGCATCTTGCTCGGCATCACCTGGCCGATCTTTTTCTGGACACCCCTGGCTGCAATGCGCACACAACGGCGAGCGACGCCCTTTGGATGGGGGTTCCGGTTCTCACCTGCATTGGTTCGACTTTTGCGGGCCGGGTGGCGGCCAGCCTGCTCAACGCTGTCGGCCTGCCTGAGCTGGTGACGCAGACCCTCGACGCGTACGAAGCGCTGGCGCGCAAGCTGGCCGGTGAGCCGGGATTGCTGGCCGACGTCCGGCAACGGTTGGATCACAACCGGCTGAAATGCCCTCTGTTCGATACGGAGCGATCCGCACGACACATCGAGCGCGCCTATGAGACGATGCTGGAAATCAACAACCAGGGCAGGGCGCCGGAAAGCTTCAGCGTGGAGCCAATCGGCAGCGCGAACTAGTTGGCGGTAGCGCCGCGCCGCAGGTCGGCCTCGATCATCAGCTTGTCACCGCCGCCGAAGCGGATGCGGTAGACCTGCATGTTCTCCATCACCCGCTGAACATAGTTGCGGGTCTCGGAGAACGGAATCCGCTCCACCCAATCGACCGGATCGACGTTGGGGTCGCGGGGATCGCCGTAGCGGGCGACCCAGTCGCGGATGCGGCCGCGGCCGGCGTTGTAGCCGACAAAGGTGAGGACGTAGGAGCCGCGGAAGTCGGCCATCAGGTCGCCGAGCTCGGCTGCGCCGAGCTGGACGTTGTAGACCGGGTCGGACAGGAGCTTCTTCTCGTTGTAGGTGACGTTGAACTTCCGGGCGACGTATTTGCCGGCAGCCGGCGTCACCTGCATCAGGCCCATGGCGCGGGCGCTGGAGACGGTCTTCTGGTTGAACGTGCTTTCCTGCCGGGCGATGGCGTAGATCAACGATTTCTCGACCGTCGGACCGACCGCGGTGTAGCTCGGCAGGCCGATGGTGGGGAACGCGTAATTCTCGAGCGGAAGCCCACGGCTGAGCGCGGCCTTGCCCATCAGCAGCATGGTGCGGGCGTCGTTGTTACGCGCGGCGGCTTCGCCGATCGCGGCCAGTGCACCGGCGTCTTCCGAGCGGTCGCCGAGGTCGGCGGCTGCGCCGGCCACCATGTCCCGCTGCCCGACGGCATAGAGCAACTCCATGGCGCGCACGATGTCGGTCGGGCCGGACGCCCGGGTCGGCGGCGTGCGCAACGCGATGTTGCGCAGGCCGAGCTTCGCGCCGGCGAGTTGTCCGTAATAGGCGGTGGGATGTTGGGCCGCCGCCTGGAAGTTCTGCCGCGCCTCGGAGCTGCGGCCCTGCGCCTCGTAGGTGCGGCCGAGCCAGTAGTGCGCGCGGGCGAGAGTGATGGCGCTGGTGGCGTCTTCCGAGATCTTCGCGAAATGGGTCAGCGCGGTCGCTGGGTCCTTGACGAAGCGCAAGGCGATCCAGCCGGCGGTGAACTGATGCTCGGCGCGGTAGTTGTCGCGGTTGGGCACGGCGGCGTCGCGCGCGATGCGGTAGGCCTTGGTGGCGTCGCCGGCATCCAGCATGTTGCGGGCGTTGAGGCGGCGTTCGATCCACCATTGATCGGTGTCGATCGACTGCGACGCGTCACGCGGCGCCGCTAGGATGACATCCGCAGCCTCGGCCTCCCGGTCGTTCCGCCGCAGCCATTGCGCCAAGCTGAAGGTGTAGCCGAGGTCGCGACGGGCCGAGGACGGAACTGCATCGAGTGCCGCCTTGGCATTGCCGGCCTTCTTCATGACGGCGATGCGCGCCTTGGCAATGGCCGGTGCGTCGCCGCCGGCGCGGTTGGCGTTGCGCAGCCCGCCGTCGGTGTCGTCCGCATAGAGCCGCATGTTCATGCGGGCGATGTGATCTTGGGCGGAGAGCAGGCCGCCGAAGGTTTCGATGACGCGTGCTTCGAGATCGGCGCCGAATGAGTCGGTGCGCCAGGCGTCACGCACCTGGGCCTGCGCGCCGGCGCGGTCGCCCTGCGCGAGCAAGGCGCGGGCGAGCACGAACTGTCCGCGCGACGACAGCGGCGGGTTCTTGGCAAAATAGGCGCGGACCGAAGCCGGATCGGCCTGCTCGGCCCACATCATCGCTTCGGCCCGGCGGCGCATCATGCCGACACTCGGCCAGTGCGGGTTGGCATTGATGAAGGCGAGGTAGCGCGCCGAACTCGCGCCATTGCCGTCGCTGCGCAAAATCGCCCATTCGATGAGCTTGCGCGAAACCGGGTCCTGGATCTGCTGCTGGATCGACGTCGCCTGCGAGGAGCGCCCGGCGCGTGCGTGGGCGACCGCCTGCTGGACGAGGGCGGTCTCGCCGGTCACGGCGGGAGTTGGCGTCGCATCATCAGAGCGCGAAACAGAGGCGGTCGTGCCGCCTTTCTTGCCGCTGGCGGTCTTCTTGTCTTTCTTGTCCTTCCGGGGCGCATCGGCCTTCTTGTCTTTGGTCTTGGACTCCTTGGCCTTGCCGCCCTTGGAATTGGCCTCCTTGGACTTGCTGTCCTTAGACTTGCCGTCCTTGGATTTCGCGCTGGCTTCCTTCTTGTCCTTGCTCTTGCTGTCCTTGGCCTTGCCCGCATTGGCTTTGGCCGCCGCCTTGTCGGCGGAGGATTTGGCCTTGGTCGTTGATTTCGCCTTGGCGGTGGCCGTTTCCGACTGCGCGACAGCGGCAGGCTGAAGCCCGATCGCTGCGATACCTGCGAGCAGGAGCGCTGTGAGTAGCCCTTGGGTCCTGGTCAAAGTCCCGGTTCTCCCCAGCGCGGAAGGACGTTGCGCTACCGCTGAGAGTTTTCAATTGATAAGATTGACGAAGCACTAACCCCCGCCGGGGCGGAAACCATCGGCCGCGACCGCGGCGAAAACGGGGCAGGGTACCCGGTTCCGCCTGCTTTCGTTGTCGCGGCTGACCCGGTATCAAGGGTCGAGCTATCTAGGGCCGACATCGAAGGCCACGGTTCCACGCTCCTGCCGAGCGGACGACAGCTTTTAGAGGATTCGCGTCATGACCGCCAAGACGAGCTTCAGGGGATCGTTCACGGCGCTCGTCACCCCGTTCAAGAACGGCGGCCTCGACGAGGCCGGTTTCCGCGGCCTGGTTGACTGGCAGATCGCCGAGGGAACCAACGGGCTGGTGCCGGTCGGGACGACCGGCGAGAGCCCCACGCTGAGCCATGACGAGCACAAGCGGGTCGTGGAGTGGTGCGTCGACCAGGCCAAGGGCAAGGTGCCGGTGGTCGCGGGCTCGGGATCGAACTCGACGCATGAGGCGGTCGAGCTGTCGCGGCATGCCGAAAAGGCCGGCGCCAGCGCGGTGCTGATCGTGACACCTTACTACAACAAGCCGACCCAGGACGGCCTCTACAGCCACTTCAAGGCGATCAACGACGCAATCGGCATCCCGATCATCATCTACAACATCCCCGCGCGTTCGGTGATCGACATGTCGGTCGAGACCATGACGCGGCTGTTCGAGCTGAAGAACATCGCCGGGGTCAAGGACGCCACCGCCAACATGGTGCGGATATCGCAACAGCGTGCGGCGATGGGCGAGGACTTCAACCAGCTCTCCGGCGAGGACGGGACCGCACTCGGCTTCATGGCGCATGGCGGTCATGGGTGCATCTCGGTGACCTCGAACGTCGCGCCGCGGCTGTGCGCGGAATTCCAGGGCGCCTGCCTGCGCGGCGATTACGCGACGGCACTGAAGCTGCAGGACAAGCTGATGCCGCTGCACAACGCGCTGTTCATCGAGACCAACCCGTCGCCGGCCAAGTACGCCTTATCGCTGCTCGGGCGCTGCGCCGAGACCGTCCGGCTGCCGCTGGTCACGGTCGGCGACAAGACCAAGGCCGCGGTGCGAGAGGCGATGGTGCACGCCGGTTTGGTCAACTGAGCGCGGGCGGCTGGTCCCGCGAACCGGCACGGCGAGACGCTGGCTTCAAGTTCGTTCGCAAGGTGCGAAGAGGAGGGGACCGATGCTCGATGACTTCAAGAAATTCGCGATGCGCGGCAATGTCGTCGACCTCGCGGTCGGCGTGATCATCGGTGCGGCGTTCGGCGCGATCGTCGCGTCGCTGGTCGCGGACATCATCATGCCGATCATCGGCGCGGTTGCCGGCGGCCTCGACTTTTCGAACTATTTCGTGAAGTTGTCCTCGAAGGTGACGGCGGACTCGCTGGTGGAGGCGAAGAAGCAGGGTGCGGTGCTGGCGTACGGCAGTTTCCTCACCATTGTTCTCAACTTCCTGATCGTTGCATGGGTGCTGTTCATCGTCATCCGCGCGATAACCCGGCTGCAGAAGAAGGAAGATGCCACTCCGCCAAAGCCGTCGGCAGAGGTCGAACTGCTGACCGAAATCCGCGACGCCCTCAAGGCGCAAGCAAGCAAGTGAATTGAACGAATATGGCGGCGAAACCGGATCGCAAGCTCAAGGTCGTCGCTGACAACCGCAGGGCGCGTTTCAACTACGAGATCGGAGAGACCTTCGAGGCCGGCATCGCCCTGACCGGCACCGAGGTCAAGGCGTTGCGCGGCGGCAAAGCGACGATCGCGGAGTCCTACGCCGACTCCCGCGGCGGCGAGCTCTGGCTGATCAACGCGAATATCCCGGAATACCTGCAAGGCGGCCGTTTCAACCACGCCCCGAAACGGCCGCGCCGGCTGCTGTTGCACAAGCGGCAGATCGACAAGCTCTCGGGCGCGGTCGATCGCGAGGGCATGACCATCGTGCCGCTGAAGATCTATTTCAACGAGAAGGGGCGCGCCAAGCTCGAGATCGCCGTCGCGCGCGGCAAGAAGCTCCATGACAAACGCGAGACCGATAAAAAACGCACCTGGGACAAGGAACGCGCCCGCTTGCTGAGGGGCAAGGGGTAGTCTCGCCTGTCTGGCCCTCACGCGTTCGTGATCGGGCGCACCGGCATTCGTCGTCATCGTCCTGCAACCGGCCCCGGCCACCCTCCGTAGCTCCCCGCAGTCGCCACCGTCCGGTCCCGGCGATGCACGCAACAAGGGAGCTATCAATGTTCGGAATCCTCAAGACCTTGGCCGTCGCCGGCGCCGTCGCCGCGTCTGCCCTGATGACCACCACCGCGAACGCGCAAGGCCGCATCGTCGGCCTGGTTGACGGCAAGATGATCGTGACCATCGATCCCGCGTCCAAGAAGGTCATGTCGACCGTGAATATCAGCGGCGCCGGCCCGGTGCTCGGCATCGACGTTCGCCCCGCCGACGGCATGCTCTACGGCGTCACCAGCGATGGCACGATCGTCACCATCGACGCCGCCTCCGGCAAGGCGACGATGAAAAGCAAGCTCTCCGAGCCCTGGAAGGGCACCACCAACGTCACCTTCGACTTCAACCCGGTGGCCGACCGCCTGCGCCTGATGAACGCGGAGGGTGTGAGCTGGCGGATCAATGTCGACGACGGCAAGGTGACCGTCGATGGCTCGCACAAGTACAAGGACGAGATGGCCGGCAAGACTCCGCGCGTGGTCGCGGGCGCCTATACCAACTCGTTCAAGGACACCAAGGCGACCGCGCTCTACAATATCGACGCGGCAACCAATACCCTGGTGATGCAGGCGCCGCCGAATGACGGCGTTCTCGTCGCCGTGGGCCCGCTCGGCATGTCGGTGACCGGCCCGGTCGCGTTCAACATCGTCTCGTCGGGCCCGGACCAGAACGAAGCCTGGCTGGTCACGGGTGGCGCGCTCTACTCGGTCGATCTCAAGACCGGCAAGGCCACGATGGCCGGCAAGATCGCCGGTCTCAAGGGAACGCTCAGCGATATCGCCTGGATGAACTAAGCTCCCAGGCGTGCGTGGAGCCCGTCCCGTGGCAACACGGGGCGGGCTTGCGCCGTTGACGAGCATCGAATTCTTGGGATGAATTCGCCCGAAGGGGCATCCCAGAGGATCGTCCTATGTCATTGCCGGTCAGCTTCGATCATTGCGTGATCCACGTCTCCGACTGGGAACGTTCGAACGCGTTCTATCGGGACGTGCTCGGTGCCGAGCTGGTGCGGCGTCCGAGCGGATGGGCCTACCGTTTCGGCAAAGTGCAGCTCAATTTGCATGGACCGGGCTTCACGCCGGCCGAGGTGGCGCGGCTGCCGGTGCAGCCGGGCAACAGCGATCTCTGCTTCGAATGGAATGGGCCGATCGGCGACGCGGTTGCGCATTTGAAGAGCCGCGATGTCCCGATTCAGGCTGGCCCGATCGAACGCTTCGGCGCCAAGGGAATGGGCACCAGCGTGTATTTCCGCGATCCCGACGGCTCGCTGCTCGAGTTCATCTCCTACCAAGCCTGAGAAGGAGGACAGTCATGGCCATCCAGTACGACCCGACGGTATTGCCGTCCGAGTTGCCGGTGCCGCAGGACGATGGCGCGACGCGCCACCTCGCCGGTATGAAACTGCCGGCGCTGTCGCTGGCCGCGACCGGCGGATCGGTGGTGGATCTGTCTTCGCTGCGCGGACGCACGGTCGTCTATGTCTATCCGCGAACGGGACTTCCAAACGTCCTCATGCCGGATGGTTGGGATGCGATCCCCGGCGCGCGGGGCTGTACGCCGCAATCGTGCTCGTTCCGCGACCACTTTGCCGAGCTGAAGCAGCTTGGTGTTGCGCAGGTGTTCGGGTTGTCGGTCCAGGACAGCGACTATCAGCGTGAGCTGGCGGAGCGGCTGCATCTGCCGTTCCCGGTGCTGTCCGACGTCGACTTCAAGCTGACGCGCGCGCTCAATCTGCCGACCTTCACCGCCGCGGGCATGACCCTGCTCAAGCGGATGGTGTTCGTGATCGACGATGGCGTAATGACCAAAGTGTTTTATCCGGTGTTTCCGCCGGACAAGAGCGCCGGGGAAGTCGTCGCGTGGCTACGTGCTCAATCCATCTAGGTGAGCGCGCACCGCCGCGAACACCTTACGGAACATCTGCGGCGTCAGCACGCCGGTGTTCGTGTTGTAGCGCGAGCAGTGATAGCTGCTGAACAGCGCCAAGGTGCCGATATCGGCCCGGTTACCGTGACCGAACGGCGCGGCTGCGCGCTTGACGCCGAGGGTGGTTACGGTGCTGTCGTGGGCGATGCGGCCCAGCACGACGATTGCGCGCAACTCGGGCATCTCGGCGATCGCGGCGGTGAGGAAGCCGCGGCAGGTCTTGATCTCGGCCGTGGTTGGCTTGTTCTCCGGGGGCACGCAATGCACCGCGTTGGCGATGCGGGCGTCGACCAGCTCCAGGGTATCGTCGATGCGCTCCTCGTAGGAACCGCGGGCGAAGCCGTAGCGGAGAAGCGTTTCGTAGAGCAGGTCGCCGGCATAGTCGCCGGTGAACGGCCGGCCGGTGCGGTTTGCTCCCTGCATGCCGGGCGCGAGGCCGACGATCAGCAGGCGCGCGCTGACTTGGCCGAAAGCCGGTACCGGCGCGTTGAACCAGTCCGGATGCAGCGTCCGCAAATTATCGCGGAACGTCTGCAGGCGAGGGCAGAGCGGGCAATCGCGCGCTGGTGTCGACAATGCGCCGGGCATCGGCGCCTCGCTAATGAAATGAATTAATCTTCGAAATCGTCGTCGTGGGCACCGGCGCCGGCACGCTGCGGTGCGGCACTGCGTTGCAGGAATTGCGGGGTATGCGACGGTGCATGGCGTGGCTCGCGTCCTTCGCGCGGCTCACGCGGCGCGCGCTCGGAGGGGTCGCGCCCAATCTTCGGTTGCAGCTCGACGATATCGAGGAAGACATCGGCCTGACGGCGAAGCTCGTCGGCGACCATCGGCGGCTGCGTCGAGATGGTCGATACCACCGTCACCCGCACGCCGCGCCGTTGCATCGCCTCGACCAGCGAGCGGAAGTCGCCGTCGCCGGAGAACAAGACCATGTGATCGATATGTCCGGCGAGTTCCATGGCGTCGACCGCGAGCTCGATGTCCATGTTGCCTTTCACCTTGCGGCGGCCGGTCTGGTCGACGAACTCCTTCGTCGCTTTGGTGACGACGGTATAGCCGTTGTAGTCGAGCCAATCGATCAACGGACGGATCGAGGAGTACTCCTGATCCTCAATCACAGCAGTGTAATAGAACGCGCGCATAAGATAGCCGCGGGAGTGAAACTCGCGCAGCAGGCGCTTGTAGTCGATATCGAAGCCCAGGGACTTGGCAGTGGCGTACAAATTGGCGCCGTCGATAAAAAGGGCAATCTTCTCACCGTTTGAACCCATATTATTTGAACCCATGCGTTCGTTCTGCGGGGCCATTTTGTCTCGCTCGTCACCGAATCCAAAGGGATCAATCCAACGCCCGGCGGCTGGCTTCGCAGCCGGGTTGACCTGTCAGATCGTCGTTAACGGGAACCGATGACCGCGTGCGGCGCAATCATGACCGCACTGCGCTGTCACAACCCACGCGGCCGCAGAATAATGAACCGCATGCCGGCACCCGGGTTTTGCCTAACAGACGACTGCCCCGCTCGCCAAGACAAAAGTACTAGCCTTTAGTTTAGTTCCGTCTTGTTCCCAAGATTTGGCTTGCGCTCGACTTGCGGGGCGGATACCAAGCCGCCATATTTCAGAGCAAGTTCCTTTGCAGGAGCAGCCAGATGGCCCGCGTTACCGTTGAAGACTGCATCGACAAGGTTGAAAACCGGTTTGACCTCGTGCTGTTGGCGAGTCACCGGGCGCGCATGGTTTCGTCCGGCGCGCCGATTACCGTCGAGCGCGACAACGACAAGAACCCGGTAGTGGCGCTGCGCGAGATCGCCGACATGACCGTTTCGCCGGATGACCTCCGCGAGGAACTGGTTCACTCGCTCCAGAAGTACGTCGAGGTGGACGAGCCGGAGCCCTCCACGGTGCCGCTGATCGGCGCCCCCGGCGGCACCGTCGACGCCGACGATACCGAGGTCACGGTGGACCGCATGACCGAGGAAGAGCTGCTGAAGGGCCTCGAAGGCCTCGCTCCGCCCGAGGAGCAGCCCGAGGAAGAGGAGTAAGCCTCCTCGAAGGTATCCTGATTTCGGCGGCTCGAACCATGAGGTTCGGGCCGCTTTTGTTTTGGCAAACGACGTATTTTGACAAACCATGATGCCGGCGACTTGTGGCGTGCCGGAATCGCAATGATATTCTAGGTTGGCGAGGCCGACGGATACGCTCCGCCGGCGCTTGGATGGTCATGCCCCGCTCCTCGACAGATCTGCCGCGTATGCAAAATCAGGCCCGGACTCGGGCCCCGATCGAGCGCGGCCGCAAGACCGTCGCGCAAGCCGTTGATATTGCACAAAAACCGAAGCGGCCGGCGCGGGCGCAGATGATGCGCCAATACGACCTGATCGACCGGGTGCGCCGCTACAACCCCAATACCAACGAGCCGTTGCTCAACCGGGCCTATGTCTACGCCATGAAGGCCCATGGCGAGCAGAAGCGGGCCTCCGGCGACCCGTACTTCTCCCATCCGCTCGAGGTTGCGGCGATCCTGACCGACCTCAAGCTCGACGATGCGACCATCGCCGCGGCGCTGTTGCACGACACCATCGAGGATACCCACACCACCCGGGCCGAGATCGACCAGCTCTTCGGCGAGGACATCGGCGGCCTGGTCGAAGGCCTGACCAAGCTCGCCAAGCTCGACCTCGTCACCAAGGAGGCGAAGCAGGCGGAAAACCTGCGCAAGCTCCTGCTGGCGATCGCCGACGACGTGCGCGTGCTGCTGGTGAAGCTCGCCGACCGCCTGCACAACATGCGCACCATCGGCCACATGCCGCCGGAGGCGCGCCGGCGCACCGCCGAGGAAACCATCGACATCTATGCGCCGCTCGCCGGCCGCATGGGCATGCACGAGCTGCGTGAGGAGCTCGAAGACCTGGCGTTCCGTGAGCTCAATCCCGACGCCTATGCGGTGGTCAGCGAGCGTTTGGATGCGTTGGAAGAGCGCAACGTCGGTCTGGTGACGGAGATCGAGCAGCAACTGGCCCGCAAGCTCGGCGACCGCGGCATCGTTGCGGACGTCAGCGGACGGCGCAAGCGCGCCTATTCGGTGTGGCGCAAGATGGAGCGCAAGTCCGTGGGCTTCGAGCAGCTCTCGGACATCGTCGGCTTCCGCGTCGTGGTGAAGACGGTGGCCGAGTGCTATCAGGCGCTCGGCATCGTCCACACCACCTGGCCGATGGTGCCGACGCGGTTCAAGGACTACGTCTCGACGCCGAAGCAGAACGACTACCGCTCGATCCACACCACCGTGATCGGCCCCGGCAAGCAGCGCGTCGAGCTGCAGATCCGTACCGGTGAGATGGACGAGATCGCCGAATACGGCATCGCCGCGCACTCGCTCTACAAGGATGGCGCCGGCTCGCCGACCGAGATGCTGTCGCGGGAGTCCAGCGCCTATGCCTGGCTGCGCCGGACCATCGAGCTGCTAGCGGAAGGTTCCAACTCGGAAGAATTCTTGGAGCACACCAAGCTCGAGCTGTTCCACGACCAGGTGTTCTGCTTCACGCCCAAGGGTAAGCTGATCGCACTGCCACGCTCGGCCAATGTCATCGACTTCGCTTACGCGGTGCATACCGACGTCGGCAACACCGCCGTCGGCGCCAAGATCAACGGCAAGCTGGCGCCGCTGGTTTCGGAACTGGCGAACGGCGACGAGGTCGAGATCCTCGTTTCGAAGGCGCAGACCGCGCCGCCGGCGGCGTGGGAGTCACTGGTCAAGACCGGCAAGGCGCGGGCGGCCATTCGACGTGCAACACGCGTGGCCGTGCGTGTGCAATATGCTGGGCTGGGCCGCCGCATCGTCGAGCGGCTGTGTCAGCGCGCCAAGATCGTCTATTCCGACGAGAAGCTGCAGGGCGCGCTGCCGCGGCTCGCCCGCGCGTCGCTCGACGAGGTGTTCTCGGCCGTGGGGCGTGGTGAGATGCGCGCCGCCGACGTCGCGCGCGCCATGTATCCCGACTACAAGGAGGAGCGCGCCGCCGCCATCAAGCAGCAGACCAAGCTCGACGGCGGCTGGTTCGGCTTCAAGCGCACCAAGGGCATCAAATATCAGGCGCTCGGTGGCAATGAGCACGGCGCTGCTATACCGATCCGCGGCATCAACAGCGACCTGCCGGTACGCTTCGCGCCCAACGGCGGCGCCGTACCGGGCGACCGCATCGTCGGCATCCTGACCGCCGGTGAGGGGATCACCGTCTATCCGATCCAGTCGCCCTCGCTGAAGGACTTCGAGGACAGCCTCGACAGTTGGATCGATCTGCGCTGGGACATGGACGAGCGCGCGCCGCAGCGCTTTCCCGCCCGCATCCAGCTGAAGACCGTCAACGAGCCCGGCAGCCTTGCCCAGGTCACGCAGGTGATCGCCGAACATGACGGCAACATTGACAACATCCGTATGGAGCGTCAGGCGCCCGACTTCACCTCGGTCACCATCGACCTCGAGGTTTACGATCTCAAGCACCTGACGTCGATTATCGCGCAGTTGCGCGCCAAGCCCGTGGTCGCCGCTGCGGAGCGGGTGAATGCGTGAACATCCGCCCGCCGAGGCTTCACTTGTCACTCCGGCAGGTCGGCGCCATCTCTCAAGGGATAGGCCAACCAAGTGGATTTGTTCGTTCGGTTTTCCGGATACGCTGAGGAATTCCCATGTCTGACTGTCTTCACTGCGACATCAACGAACTGGTCACGAAGTACGCGGAGCGCCCCGATAGTGACGCATCCGAGCTTGCCGCGCGGATGGCGGAAAGCCTCGTCGACCTCATCCTGATGGCTCCGGATTCGGATCGGGCGGCACTGCTCGCCGACGTGATCGCCGTGCTCGGGCAGTTGTACCTGGAGAAGAGCGGCGTGGTTGAGCCCGGTGAATCCACCGCCAGGCACTAGTATCGCAGCACGGTCACGCGTAGCGCGTCGTATTCCCGATTGAACGAGTCAACGACGGTGCCTTCGGTTCCTCATCTGCGCCTCGGTGTCAACATCGATCACGTTGCGACCGTTCGCAATGCGCGCGGCGGTCCGCATCCCGATCCGGTGCAGGCCGCCAAGATCGCGATCGACGCCGGCGCCGATGGCATCACCGCGCATCTGCGCGAGGATCGCCGGCATATCCGCGACGACGATATCGCGCGCCTCAAGGCCGGGATCACGAAGCCGCTCAACCTCGAAATGGCCGCTACCGACGAGATGGTCGCGATCGCGATCAAGACGCGGCCGCATGCCGCCTGCCTGGTGCCTGAACGCCGTGAGGAGCGCACCACCGAAGGCGGGCTCGACGTTGCCGGCCAGCGCGAACAGCTTGCACCCGCCGTCGCGCGACTGCGCAATGCCGGTATCCGCGTGTCGCTGTTCATCGCCGCCGATCCGTCGCAGATCGCGGCCGCCGTCGCTGTCGGCGCGCCGGTCATCGAGATCCATACCGGCGCCTGGGGCGATGCGCTTGCCGAAGGACGAAGTTCGGCGGCGCAGACCGAGTGGGCGCGGATCGAGGAGGGCGCCCGTCTTGCGCGCGGCCTCGGCCTCGAAGTCCATGCCGGTCACGGCCTCGACTACGCGACCGCGGAAACGATCGCGGCGTTGCCGGAAATCGTCGAATTGAACATCGGCCACTTCCTGGTCGGGGCGGCGATTTCGACCGGGCTGCCGCACGCCGTGCGGTCGATGCGCGCGGCGATGGACCGCGGCCGGGCCAAGGTGTCGCGATGATGGTGACGCTATGATTTTGGGCGTCGGATCAGACCTCGTGGACGTGCGCCGGATCGAGCGCGTCATCGAACGCCATGGCGACCGTTTCCTGCTGCGCATCTTCACTGATGCCGAGCGCGCGAAGGCGGACCGCCGTGTGACCCGGATCGAGACCTACGCCAAGCGCTTTGCCGCCAAGGAGGCGTGCGCCAAGGCGCTCGGTACCGGTTTCCGCGCCGGCATATTCTGGCGCGACCTCGGCGTCATCAACTTGCCGTCCGGACGCCCGACCATGAAGCTCACCGGTGGTGCGCTGGAACGGTTGCGCGCCATCACGCCGCCCGGTCATGACGCCAGGATCGACCTCACCATCACCGACGAGGGGCCATTGGCGCAGGCGCTGGTGATCATTTCGGCGGTCCCGAAGGGGGTCTGAAACCGGGCCGGGCGGATCAAATGGGTGAGTCGCCGCGGGCGTGTTTCGAGCATCGTGAGCCGGATCGGGAAGCTCTCGTAAAGCGCTGAAATATAGTGGTAAAATGCCAGCCACAAGATGGTGATCGAATTTCTCAAGCCTTGATTGCGCGCTGGCTGACCAGCAGATAGAAGATTCCGGGGCGCGCGCTCGACGAGCGGAGAACCGTCGGGCGTACTAGCGACGAAAAGAGAAAGAGAATGAGTGTGACGGAAGGCGCAAAGCGAAAAGAAGGCGGCATCGCCGAGACGGTGCGCGTGATCTTTCACGCCCTAATCATCGCGCTCATCATTCGCACCTTCTTGTTTCAGCCGTTCAACATCCCGTCAGGATCGATGAAGGAGACGCTGCTGGTCGGCGACTACCTCTTCGTCTCGAAATATTCCTACGGCTACAGCCGCTACTCGATCCCGTTCTCGCCGCCGTTGTTCTCCGGCCGTATCTGGGAGGGGACCCCGGCGCGTGGCGACATCGTCGTGTTTCGGCTGCCGAAGGACGACACCACCGACTACATCAAGCGCGTGATCGGGTTGCCCGGCGACAAGATCCAGATGATCGAGGGCGTGCTTCATATCAACGGCGAGCCGGTCAAGCGCGAGCGCATCGAAGACTTCATCGAGAACGAAGAGGGCCGCAGCACGCGCGTCAAGCGCTGGCGCGAGACGCTCCCGAACGGCGTGAGCTACACCACGCTCGATCTCGTCGACAACGGATTCTATGACAGCACGCCTGTCTACGAGGTGCCTGCGGGTCACTATTTCATGATGGGTGACAACCGCGACAACTCCACCGACAGCCGCGTGCTCAGTCAGGTCGGCTACGTTCCGCTCCAGAACCTGGTCGGTAAGGCACAGATCATCTTCTTCTCGATCCACGAAGGTGAGCGCGCTTGGGAACTGTGGCGTTGGCCGTGGTCGGTTCGCTGGGACCGGCTGTTCTCGATTGTGCGATGAGCCGCAAGCCAAAACGCAACACCGTCGCGAATTCCTCGCCAGCCTCCAACTCGTCCCGCTCCCTCCCTGATCCGCTCCCGCCGGTGGCGGACGGGGAGGACGGTATTGCCCTTTCCCTCGTCACGTCGGAAGCGAACCTCGTCACTTCTGAAGCGAAGAAGATCCCACGCCGCCGGCGCAAGACGCCGCCGGGCTTCGAGGATCGCATTGGCTACAAGTTCAAGGACACCGCGTTGCTCGAACAGGCGCTGACGCATATTTCCGCGCTCGCGGGGCCGCGCAATCGCGCCAGCAGCTATCAGCGGCTTGAATTCCTCGGCGACCATGTGCTCGGCCTCGTCATCTCCGACATGCTGTACCGCGCCTTTCCGAAAGCGGACGAGGGCGAGCTGTCGCGCCGGCTTGCCGACCTGGTCCGCAAGGAGGCCTGCGCCGACGTGGCGAAGGAAATCGATCTCGGCGCGGCGATCCGGCTCGGCGCGTCCGAGAACAACGCCGGTGGCCGCAACCGCACGGCGATCCTTGCCGACGTCTGCGAGGCCCTGATCGGCGCGGTGTTCATCGACGGCGGTTACAAGGCATCATCCGAGGTGATCGGGCAACTCTGGGAACAACGCATGCGGGCGCCGACACGGCCGCTGCGCGACTCCAAGACCATCCTCCAGGAATGGGCGCAAGCGCGCGGCCTGCCGACGCCGGCCTACCGGGAGGTCGAACGCAAAGGCCCGGACCACAATCCGGAATTCCGCGTGACGGTGGAGTTGCCGAACCGCGCGCCGGCCGAAGGTCTCGGCCGCTCCAAGCGCGCGGCCGAGCAGGCGGCGGCGGCGGCGATGCTGACCCGCGAGGGTGTGAAAGCGGAACGTCTCGATGGCTGAGCAACCCACGCGCTGCGGCTTTGTCGCCTTGATCGGCGCCACCAATGTCGGCAAGTCGACACTGGTCAATGCGTTGGTCGGCACCAAGGTCGCGATCGTATCGCACAAGGTGCAAACCACGCGCGTGCAGGTGCGCGGCATCGCGATCGAGAACGGCGCGCAGATCATCTTCGTCGACACCCCGGGCATCTTCGCGCCGAAGCGCCGGCTCGACCGCGCCATGGTCACGACCGCGTGGGCCGGTGCGCACGACGCCGACGTGGTTTGTCTCCTGATCGATGCCAAGCGCGGCCTCGACGAGGAGACCGCCGCCATCATCGAGCGGCTGGCAGAAGTGAAGGGGCCGCGCGTGGCGGTCCTCAACAAGGTCGATCTTGTCGACAAGCCGAAGCTGCTGACGCTTGCGGAAAAGCTGAACGAGCGCATCGCGCCGGAGGCGATCTTCATGACCTCGGCGCTCACCGGCGATGGCGTCGCCGACTTGCGGGCCTGGCTTGCGGCGCGTGTTCCGGAAGGACCGTGGCACTATCCCGAAGATCAGGTCACCGATGTGCCGATGCGCCAGCTCGCCGCCGAGATCACCCGCGAGAAGCTCTACGCGCGCCTCCACCAGGAGCTTCCCTATCAGTCGACCGTGGAGACCGAGATCTGGAAGGAGCTGCGCGACGGCGCGGTGCGGATCGAGCAGACGATCTACGTGGAGCGCGACAGCCAGCGCAAGATCGTGCTCGGCCAAGGCGGCGCTACCATCAAGGCGATCGGCGCCGATGCGCGCCGCGAGATCGCCGTCGCCATCGAGCGGCCGGTGCACCTATTCCTGTTCGTGAAGGTGCGTGAGAACTGGGGCAACGATCCCGAGCGGTTTCGCGAGATGGGGCTCGAATTTCCCAAGGAGTGACCGGCATGCGGAAAGTGTTGGCAGCGGCTGCGGCGATCGTGGCTTTTGCGGTGCCGGCCGATGCCGTCTTTGGGCAGCAACCGTCGACGCAGCAGCCGTCGCTGCCGCAGCTCGTCACCAATGAATCCACTGTGGCGGAAGTCACGCGTCCGGCGGCGTTCGATATCAAGGACCCGATGGCGGTGCTGGCTTACGTGCTCGGCAGCTTGCCCCAGCGCGTGACGGTCTATCCGACCGAGAACTACTATTATTTCAAGTTCGTCCACGCTGGCGTACCGATGGCCGGCAATCTGCGTCTTGATCCGCGCGACCGCGACAAGGGCAAGGTCTATTTCGCGTATTACGAAGACAGCGCGGACTGGAAAAAGGGCGGCTTCGAGCAGGCGCTGGAGCTCGACGGCAAGAAGAACGTCGTGGTGGAACGGGTTGAGCCGCTGCTTTACCGGATCTCCTACCAAGGTACGAGCGTGCTGTTCGCGCTCAACGACGTGTCGCAGATCAAGCCGCCGGCTGGCGCAATCAGCCCCGATGAGCGCCTGATCGGGCCGGTCTTCGATGAGTCGGCGATGCGGTTCTTCCTGGTCTACAATTCCAAGGCCAAGGTGTTTCACTACGTGCTCGATGAGACCGCGCCGGTGCCGGACGGGTTGCAGCCGTTGCCGCGCAGCGACAGGATCCTCGTCGGCAAACGTACGGGCTTCGCCTTTTACCGTGACCACCGGCTCGATCGTAAAATCCTGATCGGCGTGTTCGAGCAGAACGTGCGCCTGAACAGCTATTTCGACGGCCCGTTCGATCAGTTGCCCGACAACTTCATCGAGGGAGAAACGTTGCGGCAGGCGATCGTCGACAGTGAGCCGTCGCTCAAGGGCCAGATCGACCGGCTCGGCTATTTTCCGAAGGACGATGTCCGTTACGCCATCAGTCCCTATATGCAGTACCGGAATGAAAGCGATCTCTTGCAGGTCCACCGCTGCGCCACCGACCGGCGGGTGCCGGCGGCGGCTTATTATCGCTGTTTCGTGATGGATGACGCCGGGCCGAGCACCGTCGGCCGGCCGGTTGCGCTTCGTGAGTTGCGCGGCAAGTCTAGATAGCGGGCAAGCCCGGATAGACGTGATCGATGCAATGGTCCGATGAAGGCATCGTGCTCGGGGTGAAGCGTCACGGGGAGGCGAGCGCCATCCTCGAGCTGATGACGCGCGAGCACGGGCGCCACCTCGGACTCGTCCGCGGCGGTACCGGACGCATGATGCGGCCGGTGCTGCAGACCGGCAATCTGGTCAACGCGGTCTGGCGCGCCCGGCTCGACCAGCACCTCGGCCAATACGTGGTGGAAGGCCTCAACCTGCGGGCCGCGGCGCTGCTGACCAAATCCCACGCGGTGTACGGCGCGACCCACCTCGCGGCGCTCTGTCGCCTGCTGGCCGAGCGCGATCCGCATCCGGAGATCGTTCCGATGGTCGAGACCGTGCTCGACCACATGGACGACCCGTCGGTGGCGTCGGCGATGCTCGTCCAGTTCGAATTGCACATGCTGAACGAGCTCGGCTTCGGGCTGGAGCTCGACTCCTGCGCAGTGACCGGGACGCGCGACGATTTGATCTACGTCTCGCCGAAGTCGGGTCGCGCGGTGTCGCGGCAGGCTGGCGAGCCGTGGCGCGACAAGCTGTTGCGGTTGCCGGCGTTTCTTAGTGGAGCAGTGGAGGACGACCCGCCACCGGCCGATATTGCCGATGGATTTGCGCTGACCGGCTATTTCCTGGTGCAGCGCGTGCTGGAGCCGCGTGGACACGGGTTTATCGAGGCGCGGGACAGTTTCGTCGCAGCGGTTCTCGGCGGTGGGGCGCGCGCCGCGTCGGGCTGAGTGCATCGCGCCGTGACCAACGAAAACGGCGGGCCTCGAAGAGACCCGCCGCAACTACGATCCGTCGCTAAAGGTGCGACAAATTACCAGCGGCGCGACCAGCGCCAGCCGTGACCACCGCGCCAATACCGGCAGACCACGCGGCTGCTGCGCCAGCGGTGCCAGCAGCGGCGCCACTGCACGTCTTCGGTCAGTCCAGTGTCGACGATCGACGGCCGAAGGGCCGATGGCGACACGGGCGCCGCGTTGACGCTCGTCAGTGTGAAGCCTGCGCCGAGAGCCACGGCGGCCACCAGCGAGAGCAGAACTTTGCGCATTTCGTTTTCTCCCTAGGTTTTGTTGGAGCGGGGGACAAACAAGGAAACCCCGCACAGCCCGGCCAGTTCCGGAAAGGCGCTGATGCCTCAGCATATGGTCAATGTTCTGAACTACCCGTTGGTCCCCCATTCATCAGCCGTTCATCAACATGTAACGGCGGGCCTCCCGTCCAGGGAAGCCCGCCGCAGAACGCCGTCGCACCGTGATCCGGTACGCCGCACGAATCCGGATCAGTGATGATGCCGGCGGTGGTGATGGTGCCGGTGATGATGATGGTGACCGTGATGGTGATGACGGTGTCCCGGGATCCAGACCGGCCGACAGTGGTGGTTGCTGCTGCGCCAATGATGATGGCACTGCCGGACCCACCGGACACTATCGACCATGCCCGTATCGCCGATCGCCGGCTGCATCGCCGACGGCGCGACGACCGCCGCACTCGCATTCGACGGCGACAGGGTCGCTGCGGCTATCGTCACCGCTGCGGCAGCCAAGCTCAGAAACAACTTGCGCATCTATGTACCTCCGGACGCGTCCGCGTCATGTATCGCCCACGCGCAAACGATACGCGGTCGATCCAGTCGCATTGATGTCTGACGCGTTCAGACGCAATTCACCTCGGTGTCAGCACCACGGCGGCGCCATGTCCCTCGTATGTAACCGCGCTGTTGGTGCCGGTTTCCCG